>Ga0209802_1000306_pt1 | contig 38031 bp, 43 predicted proteins | sample GraSoiAngelo_129_FD_185886 | JGI IMG/M metagenome (GOLD analysis project Ga0209802, IMG submission 185886) | Grasslands soil microbial communities from the Angelo Coastal Reserve, California, USA - 14_0927_12_40cm (SPAdes) (version 2) | ecosystem: Environmental > Terrestrial > Soil > Grasslands ... | reverse complement strand
TCGTCTATGCGCGCGCGACGGGTCCCCAAGCCACCGTATCGCAGAGCGTCCTCTTGGAGACAGTAGAACAGACGATTGTGGGAAAGATTAGCGAGACAAATGCATTACTCAAGCTTGAGAAGGACCCCGAGAAGATGTCTGTGTACAGCAACTTGGTGTTCGGCTGGTTGTCGACGCTAGAAAAGCTTCGCAGCCTGAGGGGTTCCGATAGCGAGTCATAGTTCCAAAAGGTTCTCAAGCTTAAACAGCTGCCCACTCTCCAGCTCGAATAGCTCGACTGCTCGCCGTTTCCTCTTAGCTAGTACTACAACCGCGCCCGCTTGTTTAGCTAAGTCCAACAGTTCTTTCTTCCTCTCTTTGCTGAGAAAAGAGCCTCCGGCCTTACACTCGACAAGTACAGAACGGCCATTACGCAAGCAGACCAAGTCGATCGGCTTAGACTGAGCAGCACGCACAACAAAATATCCGTTCCTTCTGAACAAATCCCTGATCCGATACTCCAATCTACGCCCAATCTCATAATTGGACAATGCGACCGAGCCGCAGTTAGTCGAGCCTTAAGAACTATGAGAGAGCGAAACCTAATTCGCAGATCTCCTAGATTGTTCAGGCTCCCGTCGATATGTGAGGAGGACGAAAATCGCTACAACCGATGCAACTACAAGAATTCCGCTGAAAGCTATCTGGTTAGCAGACACACTCACAAGGCTGCCAAGGATCAGCAGCCCGAGAGACAGCCCAAACGAGGCAAGAGTCAGTCTTCCGAGACTGAAAAGCTGAACTCTTTCCCACTTCATCACATGCGTTCTCGCTAGTGACGAGATATCGTCGTTCTTGCCTTCCAACCGTTTGATGGTAGAATCAAAGGTAAGAACAGTAGCCGAAGCTTCCATTAGAAAGATAACCAGCATGAATTGGAAGAGAAGTAACGCACTGTCCGGTCCACGCACCCCATAGATGTCGCCGGCAACTTTACCCCATACTATCAACAGCAGCAAACTTCCAGAGGCTGCAAAGATCGCAGTTCTGTTTCCTAGCGACATGCCTGCGATCCCTAGGATTGCAACTGCTGCTGTAACAAGAATTGACTGCTGCGCAAGGGCTGAGGGAGGAAGATTGAGAATAACCCAAGGAGCGAGAAAAACATAGTTGATCTTCAGAAACACTGTGACCATGCCGGGGACGAAATCTAAGCGGCGCGGATGGGACGTGTGCTTCTCACCTTTGACATCAATACGGACAATGGGACGCCGCTCGGCCAGTCAACAACCGTTGAGGATCTCTCTAGCGCGAGAAGACTAATGGATCTTTCCAGCATAATCAATTTGAAAGCTATTTCTTCAATTTGATCTTGGAATGATGAGGGTGGCATGGGTGAGGGTGATAGGACGAGCATGCTGTATCCTGCGATCGTGAGTTGTTTGACGCCCTCTTTCATTTCTGGGTCCAAGAGAGGCGAGATTATCACGATCTGTGATCGAGAGGGAAGCATTCGTCGCGCAAGCAGATTCATCACGTAGCTAGTTGAGACCGTTGCTCTACCAGGTTTCGCGGCGGCGAGAAGGAAGAGCATTCTTCTCTCATGTCTCTTTCCGAAGCCTGCCGGTATTGACCCTCTCTCTCCTCCCTGAAGGACTAGGCCTACACGGTTGCCTTGACTTAGCAATAGACGGGTGAGAGACGCGGCAGCTTGAACTCCACGCTCGAACAACTCGGTCTCGGTTGGTCCGAAGAATGTGACGTCTGTGTCAAGGACTATCATCACATCAGTGACTCTCTCCGCCTCGGTTTCGTTAACGATAAGCTCGTTGCACCGTGCTGAGGCTTTCCAATTGATCCTCTTCGGATCGTCACCTGGAATGTATTCGCGCATGCTGTAGAACTCCGTTCCGAGTCCTAGCACTCTCGATGGGATAACCCCCGGCCATGGTCCAACATGTCGAGGACGGAAACGCGCTCCTCTGATGCGTTCAGGCCTTGGAATTACAGAGAGAGTTGCAGGCCCAAGTTTCTTCTCGGTGAGATAGAATCCGAACGGGTCTCTTACTCTGGCTATCAGAGGGCCAATCTCATAGGTTGCCCGTGGGGGACTGGGGAATTCGAATATGAGGTGCAATTCTTCGAACGGTCCTATTGAGAGGGGCGCATAGCTGGTTCCTTTTTCAGGAGTGATTCTGCCATCAAGGATTTCATGAATCTCCAAGTTTCCGAGAGACGTGGCGGTCAAGTTTCGGATGCTCGATTCTACGCGAATGTCTTCGTTACCGAACGTCTCATAAGGGACAATGTCTCGATCGAGTTTAACTTCAATCTTCTCAGGTAGACCCCATACGTTGGAGAAAAAGAAGAGAGAAGCCAGTCCTAGTATCAGCACTCCGAACTCGAAGTCGTTCAGGAGGAGTGCTAGAACTAGCAGGGCCGCAGTTATGAGGAAGTACAGGGTGGCTTTTGGCGTGAACAAGAATCTACTCTAGGATTTTACTCTAGGCACGGGAATCGTCTTGAGAATGTCGTCAAGGACTTGGCTCGGATTCGTTCCCTTGACCCATGATTCCGCTTTCATGATCAGTCTATGCACGAGAGCTGGGGCAGCGACCTCCTTTACATCATCCGGGATAACATAGTCCCTACCATGGTAAACAGCCCTAGCTCGGCTCAACTTGAAGATCGCGAGAGACCCCCTTGGGCTTGCGCCTATCTCGATTTGACGCTGCGCTCTCGTTGCTTGGACAATGTCGGCGACATATCCTAAGACATCGTCATCTACATGGATTTCCTCAACGGTCTTTTGCAGGTCTAGCATCGTTTGCGAATCGGCGACGGGGTCAAGGACAATATCTTCCTGAGCTCGTAACATTCTTCGCCGCATTATCTCAACCTCCTCAGTCCGGGTGGGATATCCGAGCTGTAGTCTTACTAGGAACCGGTCTAGCTGGGCTTCTGGAAGGGGATAGACTCCCTCATACTCGATTGGGTTTTGTGTGGCCATGACGATGAAGGGGTTTTGGAGCGAATGTGTTTTACCGTCCAGTGTGGTCTGTCTCTCTTGCATTGCTTCCAAGAGTGCAGCTTGGGTCTTAGGTGGGGCTCTGTTGATCTCGTCTGCAAGTAAAATGTTGGTGAACACTGGCCCTTTACGCAGTTCGAAATCCCCTGATTTTACGTTGTAGACATATGTCCCAGTGATGTCGGCAGGAAGTAGGTCCGGCGTGAACTGAATCCTTGAAAATAAGCAGCCCATGCTCATGGCGAAGCTTCTCGCCAGCAGTGTCTTAGCTAGCCCTGGATAATCTTCGAAGAGAACGTGCGAGTTAGCTAGGAACGCCAGCATCACTTTCTCAAGGACAGGATCTTTCCCAACTATTACCTTCTTTACCTGGCTGATGATATTCTGGCAGGTCTGACTCGCATCTTCTATTTTCAACCCTTCCAGGCTCCTATCAAGTCGATTGCTGCGCTAATCATGCTCATCCTCGCTGGCCCGCCTTGGGGAGTAGGCCCATATAGCATGCGGTAGAGGGATTCGTCTTCAAGCAGCCGCGGTCCATCCATCGGGGCTGACAAGAGGCGTCGTACCAATTCGTTCTCAAGGCCCGTTTCGAGCGCGACCTTGGTGACCAAGAGTTCCTTGAGCCTGCCTCGGACCACATTTTCAAAGTATGAATTGCTAGCGGTGGCCGCCACCCTGAACTGACCACTTAGGAATCGCATAGGGTTTCCTCGGAATCCTGTAGTCGTCGTGATGGGTCTTCTAACGGTTGGGCTCGTCGATTTTCGAGCTAGATCGCGCGCAATGATGACGATTATGACGATGAGTGGGATACCGGTTAAAGAAACAGTGGGGGTCGATTCTGAGGGAAAAATTCCTCTGACAAGAACCAGCAGAATGGCGTACGCGACTGCAGCCCAGAAGAGGAGCCTGACGGTGTTCAAGTTTTAAATTTGCAGTTGAATCTTCAGTTCTTCCGCAACGGATTCAAGATACGCGTGCGCCTTATCGGCGTCGGTATCTCTGATCTCATGAAGACTATATCGAGCCTCCTCAAAGAGCTGCGTCAGCTCGGTCGTCGCTCGTCCTTTGAGAGCGAAGGTTGAGCGCACAGCTCTTTCGAGCTCCCTTGCCGTCAGGTCCGAAGAGACCTGAGCTCCAAGCATCGATACTGTTGCAATCAGGTGCTGGTAGCAAGCGATTATGCGACTTCTCGGGTCGGATGCTGGATCTTCGATGAGCCGGATCGCTTCGTGAACAGCTTGCAAGCCCTGTGCTTGGTTTCCCTGCAATTCTTGGATCGTCACGTCATGAGTTTCCTTCAAGGCGACTCTGATGCCCTGGATGACGACGAGTCCTCCAACAACAATTAGGCCTAGGAATGCGAGGCTAAACCAGGTGTTCTGCACGAGATTGGAAAGTGCTGGCAGAAAACCACCTGTCTGAAGTAGCGGCGGGGCTGTTGTGTCTTTCCCCACAATATAGGTGATGGTGGAATTGGCTGCACGCGTTGGGTTGAAAATACTACCTTTGGTTTCAAGCAGCACCCCGATAGCTAGTGCCCAGAAGATCATCGCGACGAAGGTGGAATAGCGGGAACCGCGTTTGCGCGTTTTTCTTCGTCGAGCGAATCCAAAACCGATGCCAGCTCCTAAGTCTCGATAGTTCACCGCGATTAGGACGATTAGCGCGACCAATACACCAAGAATAATGACTGGTCCAAGATAGACTAAGTAGAGTAACCAGTACGCTTGGAACAGCAGACTTCCCCCAGGTGTCCCGCGTGAGAGAGAGGCTAGAGCGAACGCCAGTACTATTAGTCCAGCTACGTATGGAAGGAGACGGCGGGGCTTCAAGGACTAAGTTCCGAGCTATGACTTGGAGCTATTAGCGATAAATAGTTGTCCTAAGAGCGGGAGGATTCCCGCTGGAGTCTAATCTTTCACGGCTTCAAGGATACTTGCGACGTTCCAGAGTTTTACGCGCGTGTACGGTGGCATGTTGGGATCTTGCCCGATCTCGTCCAGAAGGGATATTGCGTTTGACGCCCTCACACCTATGGTGTTTGACTGTGCCTGTAGGGCGTCCATTGCATCTTTAGCCGCTCGACGAATGTTGCGAGGTGTAGTGTTATCGTTTGAGACTTCGTTCAGAACGCCTAGGGCCTGCTTGATTCTTCCTTCGTACTCTTCTTTCCGTTTTGCTTTTTGCAAGCCATCTCACCAAACTCTTGAAAGGGCCCTGTGGTCCTAAACGCATTCTAGCCCGAGGAGAGGTCTCGGTCCTCTTCATTAAAAGATTTCCATTCTGGGAAATCCGTATCGCAGCTTTAGTGGGCAGTTTTCAGTGGCCGGTGGACCGCATGGGTTCCTTCGCAGCAATCTAGGCATTGACCACATGTGCTGCAGAAGTGATCTTCGGAGAAGAGCTCTCTCTGGCAGGAAGGACATTTTCTCCAGAGTTGGGCAGCGTTCTTGCGGTGCAAGCCTGGTTTAGAAATTGTTGGTCGACAAATATGAACGTTCCAGCCTCGGCATAGTTACGCTTTGGCGGAAGGAATATAGTTGGTCGAAGTGGAAGACCAGAGAGTGCAGACTCTGTTGCCAAATTCCTTTGAGGATGATCCGTCGCTGGGTACTGTCGAAAGATTCCCGACCGTCCTGCACGCTCGGGCCTCGTTTTCCTTCGACATCAATCCTGAATCTTTGCAGAGGGCTCTCGTGTCCGCGCTAGCATCTCTTCGAGCAAATCCAAAGCCTATGGAAATCACTTTAGCGGATCGGGACGGCTATTTGAAAGGACAGCTAACCTTCCGGCTAGGAATAGGTAACGGAGACAGCTTCGACATTCTCGATTCTAGAGAAGAAGAGCGAGTCTTGAACAGGATCGAAAACCGTGGTCCCTTCAACATGCTAGACTTGGCTCTTCAGCTTCACTATGCCCTAGGCGATAGTACGCGACACAAGGTCCATGAGGATCACTACTTTTTTCGACTGGTTTTCCAACCAGGGAGAGTTGAAGTCTTGGTACATCACCTGAAAGGTGTTAGAAGAGTTGAACCGGACGAGCTGGTCAGACTCATCATCGAAGAGCTAAACGTTGAATTGATTCGAAACCGCTACGGTGTGGTTGAACTAGAAGCAGTTGAAATCACATAGACATCAAGTTCGGTTTTCATGACATCAATTCGAACCTTTTTCGGACAAGACTCCAGACGACTTCGTGCACTTCTCTAATCGGATGGGTTGCGTCAACTATTTTCCAATCCAATTTCCTCGCTAACCTTCTGTAGGCCCTTCTGACCTTCATCAGAAACCCCTTGTTTTTCTCGTGAACATCTCTGCCTCTCGACTTTCGCGCGAATGACGAAGGTACGGGCACGTCAAGAACTATGACAAGGCTGGCCGCAGGCAATCCTAGGTCCAATCCTTGAAGCCAGCTCAGACTGAGCCCTCTAGAGACTCCGTATGCAAAGTTTGATGGGTAGTATCTGTCGGCGATCACAAAATCTGCTCCTTCGCTCAGCTTGGTTATGAGTTCTTTATTCTCCCACCTGTTTAGGGAGTATAGCATGTGTAGTGCTGTTGCCGGATATTCTTGCTTGCCCTTCAAGAACCGTTGTATTTGCTTGCCGGAAGGTGATTTGTAGATGGGGAAGCTGATGGTGCTAACTGTTGCGCCTTTTCTCTTGAGCTCTTTGGCGAGGAGTTGTGTCTGGGTTCTTTTGCCAGACTGGTCTATTCCTTCCATGGCTATGATCTTGCCTCGCAATGCTATGAGAATTCAGAGTTGAGTTGTGGGTTATAACAATTCGAAAAATGGGCGATGTCGCAGATCGTCGGAGCTAGTTTTACCCTGTAATCGAGTTGTGGTGGACCGGGCGGGATTTGAACCCGCGACCTTCCGGTGGCTTGGCTTCGACGTTTTGCTTGCAAACCGGACGTTCTTCGGCCCGACATTCGTCAGTATACCAGGCTGAACTACCGGCCCACGATTCGCGTGGTTTCTTGGTTTGTTTGTTAAGTCTTGTTTGTGGGGCCGCCGCCGGGACGTTCACACCGTGTTGGGGTGATTTGAACCCGGCCTCCAGGCTCCACTGGCCAAGGCTTTCACGGGGCCTTTCAGGCCTGTACGCTACCAAGCTACGTTACGGCGGCCACGGGGTTCGGCGTTGTGATTCGCGGAATATGTAAGTTTCCAAAGAGACGGCACGGTAAATGTTGGATTAGAGGCCGGTTTAGTCGGGGTTTTTCGGATCTTTCTGGTCTCTTTTGAGACATCGATCTATCCATTTTTACGTAATACAGTAGGGCCTATTTCCACGAACGTGACTGAGGAAACGCGGATAGCGACGAGACCTAGCGTTTGAACGAGCTGAGGTCATAGGCAGATTCCTGCAAAAGCGCTATGAAATGCCTACACCATTACCGGCGGTTCCGACTAGAAATGGCAAGTCCCAAGAAAGAGCTTATGATGCTACGGGTCTTCCGACTGACCCTTCCAGCAGCCCTGCTCGTATCCTTAACGTGGATGACACTGTTCACCGATTCCGCGCGCCAAGTCGTAATCAACTCCCTAGGAGCCAACGCTAACATCATCATATTCATCCTCGGACTATTCCTCGTAATCGGCCTCTACTGGGTGATGGGCATCTACGAGCGCAAAATACTCTACGAGAACCACCGCCCCAGACCAGCCTTCTAACATCCTCTTCATTTCCCCAGGAATGAACCTGGACTTGAGTCAATTCCGTGAACCTCCGAGATATATCTAGCAAGCGCTCTTAGAATTGGTAATTCTCTTCTGAAGACTTTTTCTTGATCACATGATCTGACCTATGAATGGTTCCGCTGAACGCCGAACATCTGCCATAAATGACACATATGCGTCACAAATATGTAATCTGGTCTACGTATATCGATAAGCTTAACTGAGTTTTCCCGCTCATCACTGCCCAGAGAAAAATGAGTTTTTCTGGCTCTCGAAACCACCGGCTCATGAAAGCATCGCGCGCAACATGTGCTTCGTTTTTCGTCCTAGCATCATTGATGGTATCAGTATCCGTTGTGAGTGCGGCGAACTCTGATTTTACCATCGACGCCACTCCTACGACTCTCTGTGTAAATCCAGGGATCAATGGCCAATCGGTCATCAGCCTTTCCAGCGTGGGAGGGTTCTCCGGCACCGTAAACCTCGGCGGTAGTGTTAGTCCATTATACGCCAACAGCCCGACTTTGTCCGGTATTCCTCCCAGCGTGACGCTCGCGAGCGGTCAGACCGTCAGCTTCGACTTGACGATGTCTACGACCACGTCCACGCCTCTATTTACCTACAGGGTGACTGTCTCCGGTTTAGCTGGAAGTCTTCACCAAGTGAACATCGAGCTAACGGTCAGCTCAGCCTGTAGCGTAGGCGGCGTCATCGTTCCGACAACGCTCGGGTCTATCGGATCTGATCTCACTCTGACTATCACCATAGCGGGATTGATCGGATTAACTTCCGTTGCTTTCATCGTCTACGTGAGCCGCGCTAGAACTCGCGCAAAGCAATGAAGTAACTCTTTCCGAGAGAAGAACCCTCTTTTTTTTAGATTCATAATGGAATTGACATGCCTCATGGAGCTGCGCAGGCCACCATTTCATGCAAACAACTGCACGTGCGGCTGGTTTGGGCTCTCCCGAATATGTGCCGATGGCAATCTCCCATTGTTGCCTATGGGTATAAGCAGCTTGATTTGGATGAATTTCGGGTTAATCATTAGGTCTCAAAACTTGGCGCGCGGTTGAGTTCTTCATTTGGGGATTCAGATAGTGCCTCATAGTCAGCTCCGCTGGCTTTGGGTCTTGTAAGCTACGTCGAATCGACGATTTCAAATGTTAACTTGAAGCCGCAAGCATGGACTAGGCTATGACGCGGTGGAGAAAAAATTCGGGAGAAGGCGCATATTGCAATATGAGGATCTATCATACCAAAATAGTGTTCTTGAATCTGAGATATCCGAAAATAGCACACAAGAATCCAACTCAGTGCTGACGGCGTTCATCATATATCGTTCGCTTCTTTTCGTCCTTTGTTTCTCTCTCTGATTCCTTGCTCAAGCGTCCTATGAGGAAAATATCTAGCGACTCTGGAGCGATGCCTGGCTTTTGGCTAAACGTATAGTTTGGTTCGAGGACTAAGTAAGGCGACTTGGGACAGCACCTACAATTGGGGGGTTTCTCCCTAAGGTTCTTGTCTCTAATTGAAGTGAGGTAAGATCACTGCGGGCACCTACAAACGTGAATATGGCATTACCTGGGCTCTCTCTTCCGTTTGGCAATTCGAGCTGATTCTAGGCGATCTTGTGGCTGAAGCTGAGTTTCGCACTTGGAATGGCTAAGAGCGCCGAGGTTCCGAATGTGAGATGATGAGACTAAGAAACCTTCCCTACGTGACTCTCTGGGCCGTCAAGTTCGACGAGGAGAAGAATCTCTACAAAGAAATTCTGGGACTACCCGTAACTGAAGAGAATGCGAACTTCATCATGTTCGGTACGAAAGGATCAAGTCTGGCGTTTCATCGTCTAAGGAAAGGATGCCGACTGGATCGACAGACGGTTGAGCTGCACTTTGAAGTGGACGATGTCGATGAGGTCTACTCGGCCTTGCACCGTAAGGGCGTCAAATTCGAGGACAAGCCAGCCAACCGGCCCTGGGGCAAGCGCATGGCAAGCTTTCGCGATGCTGAAGGCTACGTTGTCGAACTTGTGGGCCCGCTAAAACCCGGCGAACCGTTGAAAGGCGACTAGGATTTCTTCCTACGTTTCCTCTCAGTTGGCACTGGAGCATTTGTGCCGGGGAAGAGGTAGGGCATGGTTGCCGCGGCTGGAGGCGACGTCCCTTCCTCATGTCTAGTGTGCATTGCCGTGTGTTGAGGGACAATTTCCAATATCCCTGATTGGCTTAGCACCCGGTGATCGTCGAAGCCGTTGTGACGCAGAAACTTGTGCAAGAGCAGTTTGACTTCCTTGTGCTTCAGTCCTTCTACCTGAATCTGGTTTCCCTTCGTTAACACGCGGCCCCTGACATCCTTGACATGTTGTTTTAGAAAGTCCGCGGCTGGTCGGATTTGCGCCGGCAGTTTTCCGAGATTTACGATCTGTTGTTCCTTCTTCGGACTTCCAGATGGGTTTGAACCGCTTTTCGTTTTGAAGTTGGTAGCCCCGAGTCTCGCTGGTTTCTGGGTGCGGTTCCGAATCAAGATCAGAGCTTGTCAGATTCTAATCGCGGCGCAGTCTGCGCCTCGGTCTTGTAGAATTCCGCAAGTTCGAAGGACTCCTTGATCTGTTTCTCTAGCTCTTCCATTGGAGGGTATACGGATCTATAGATCTCAAGCGGACCCACTTGCGACCTTACATGGATAATGTAGGTCGGGTAAGCGGCGTGACCGAATATTCGCTTACTATTCCAGGATTCCTGTTTGTCGCCGCTCTCATAGTTCACCTGAACGCCCCGGAAGCAAACCTTAGCTGGGTTTTCTCGACTCGTCTTTTCCGCAAGCGTCTTGAACAGGGGCTTCTGGGTCTCGCAACCCGAACATCCTTGACGGGTAAGTGCGGCCACATAGACGATCCCAAAGTCCTTTACAAGTTCCCTTAGCGCTTCTGCCGTTGTTCGGCCCCTTAATTGAGTGAATTCAACAACCTCCGGGACTTCTTTCGACACAGCTTCTGCTGAAACGGTCATGGGCGTTCCATCAGCTTTCTGATCGGACGTCGATATAATTCTGTAGTTTGTCGATTATCTAGAAGGCCAGATTGGCTAGTTACCTGTGTTCGCGAAAGAAAGGGGGAAGGGTCCTACTAGGGACCCGCGCTCTTCCAGGTCACTGAGAAGCTGTCGCCGTTGGTTCCGGATAGAGACGAAGGTTGTGCCTTGACCGCTCCGGAGCTGGAAACCATTGTGATCACTTGGACCGAGGACCCGAAGGATCCTATAGTCCCTGGGGTTCCACTCACTGTGGCTGTGCATGATGAGAAAGAGACGGTTCCAAAATCGGCTAGGGGTAGAACGCGTCCGCTAGAAGAGGGTGCTTCAGCGATCCATTCTGCAGATGAACGCTGAGCGCTTCTAACTTTTGCAGAAGTGCTGAAGGAGGCTCCAGTGGTAGTGTCCGTTATCGTTACTGTGAAAGATCTCCCGCTGAAACTGGCTTGAGCGGTCATGTGGTCTCCGGGGGTAATGGTCATTCCGTTGATGAGGAAGGAGGGGTGCGGATAGAACTCGAACCAGGCATAGTAGGTCGAGGCGCCATTCTGGCAGTCTGAGTCCGTGCCTGTTTGCTCTACTGTTCCGGAGTTAAAACCGTCTATGCCGACCCAGAATGATGAGTACTGGTTGGTGCTGGGGCACGATCCTTGTATTGCCGGAACCGTCCACGATCCCTTTGCAATGCTGACCGAGCCAGAGCTTCCTGTTACCGCATAGCCGCTCCAGTTCGTACTCTGGAAGCTACCATCATGTACTCGAGGTGCAAGGGTCAATTGCGGAACTGGGAGCGCTGAAGTTGCCATGAGGAACGAGATGACGATGAATGTTGTTGCAGCGGCAGATGAAACAGATATTGTCTGCAGTTTCATTTCCAAGAACCGCTGGGCGGTAGATAATCTAGATAAGATTTGTGGACAGCATTCATCACAACTGAGTGCAATAGGTGTTCGACCCAGGCAATTTGGGTAGGACAAATGCAACCTTCATTTGGGACAAGGTGAAAATGAGCCCAAAGGTTTCCGAAAGATTCAGAAGGCCAACTCTCTAAACTTCAGCTCGTAGATCGTGTGAAGCGTTGCTCTCGCCTAAGGTATCCTTGTTGGCATACGTGATACTAGCTATGTCCATGTCCCTTGCCATCGATCACGCTGCATTAATAGAGCGACAACTGAACAATCAGATTCTTCCGGCCCTAAGGTCCAACTTTGACGCCAGTCGACCGTTTAGCATGTGTGGGCGATCAGGCAGCTTTCCCACAGGGCATCGTGGGGATAGCAATTGTCCGCTCAACTTTACCGTGTCCCTGAGCCAGAAGAGTCTCGTCCAAGCTCGCGGTTCAAACAGTTCAGTTCAACTGTCAGTGACCTTCATCTCAGGCGTCTCGGCACCCGTAACTCTTTCTGCTCAAGGAGTGCCTGCTGCCACAGAGATTCTGTTTGCTCCCGCATCGGCAAGGCCTTCGTTCTCGTCGACCATGACGATTTCGACGAACCAGGGAACTCCTCTGGGTCAGTTCAACATCACTATTCTCGCAGCTGGTGGAGGCGTTGAGAAATCGACAGTCCTGTCCCTGCTAGTCGTACTCATTGTTCACGACGTAGCCATAGTCTCAGCCGCGATCCAGGGGACGGCTGCAGTCGGCAGCATTGTCGTGATCAATGCGACTGTCGCAAACTATGGGTCAGTGTCCGAAGCGTTCGAGCTACATGCCTACGCGAACACCACCTTGGTCGCTGATCGATCTGCGCTAAGGCTAGCGCCGACAGCGAGCTATACGAGTCGGTTGGTGTGGAACACATCTGGATTTCCGCCTGGAACATATACGGTACTGGTAGCTGTTCCTCCGGTTCATGGAGAGCTTGACTTGCTCAACAATAGTCGAGAAGTAGGCAAGATACTTCTGACTCAGAGTCCAGGTTCCAAGCCAAGTCCTTCACCAGCCGCGTCTGGAGCCGGACAGCGGTTCAATTATGGACGTCAGTTGGCTATTGTCGCGGCGATTGCAGAAGTTGCCATAGTTTTCCTAGTCGTTCTTCGTAGCAAAAGTAAGGCTTCGAAAGGAAACGGGTCAATGGGACCCAAGAAGCTCTAGCGGGATTCAAGAATACCATGAATTTGCCTCGCCCTAGCGAGGAAGATACGCTATTCCCTGAATCTCAACCTTCATCCCAAACAGGAGATCAGCTCGTACCGTTGCCCTAGCGGGCTTAGGGTCTGGGAAGAACGTCGAGTAAGTCTCATTCATTTCAGCATAGTCATTTAGGTCGCTCAGGTAGACCGTAGTCTGAAGTACGTATTCGAAGCCAGACTGCGCTGCTACAAGCACTCGTCGAAAATTTTCCAAAGTCGTCTTGGTTTGGGATTTGATGTCTCCTGGCACTACTTTGCCGTTCTGATCTATGGGTCCCTGACCTGAGACGAAGATCAGATCTCCAAACTTTATTCCCGGCGAGAATGGCAAGTTCATTGGCGCTGGTCCCGTTCTGACTAGTTCCTTTCTCATAGTGGGTCGATATTGGTTTCATGTGTTCGGGTTTAAGAGATAAGGGGCAATCAAGAGTTCGCAGAGTTAAAGCGGATATGTTAACCAGCAAGCACATCCTTGAACCGATTACTATTACTCAGATAGAACAAGCCAGTGCAAGAATCCGGGGATCAGTATTGCGGACCCCCATTGTGAGATTGAACATAGACTCTGACATGGAGATCTATCTGAAGCTTGAAAACTTGCAACCTACTGGTTCGTTCAAGGTTCGAGGAGCCTCCAATGCGATTATGCTGGCGGGACCAGAGGCGAAGTCTCGCGGCATATACACCTGCAGCGCCGGAAACATGGCACAGGCCTTAGCATGGCAGGCAAAACAAAACGGGATCTCTTGTTCAGCCATCGTTCCAGATAATGCACCTGAAACGAAGTTGGAAGCGATCAAACGGTTCGGAGCCAAGATCATCCAAGTCTCCTTCGATGAGGTCTGGAAGGTGGTTACTACCCATCGATACGGCCCATTGGACAAGTCGATTTTCATCCATCCTTTCAGTGACCCAAGGATGATTGCTGGAAACGGAACCATAGGGTTGGAAATTCTTGAAGATATTCCAGAGGTGAATTCCGTGGTAGTTCCCTTTGGAGGCGGAGGTCTCACCGCTGGAATAGCTACGGCGATTCATGAGAGGAAGCCGGGGACACGGGTCTATGCCGTCGAGCCGGAAACTGCCGCTCCACTCGCGGCTTCGCTTAGCTCCGGAAGTGCGATGGAAGTAAACCGGGTTCCCAGCTTCGTGGACGGCATCGGTGGAAAGAGTGTTCTTCCCGAAATGTGGGATATTGTAAGACCCTTGATTCAAGGGAGCATTGTCTGCCCGCTCAAGGAGATCGCTTCTGCCATTCGTCTGCTAGTCGAACGGAACCGGATAGTGGCTGAAGGTGGTGGTGCAGCATCAGTCGCGGCCGCCCTCACCGGCAAGGCGGGCAAAGGGAAGATTGTCTGCGTAGTGTCTGGAGGAAATATTGACACTGCCAAGCTGGAGACCATACTGTCCGGCAAAGTTCCCTGAGATGGGGTTAGACTAAACGTAGAGAAAGGGTCGGCTCGACAAAGGAAGAATTACCTTAGGCTTGCTGTTAATGATTTGACATCGTAGCCGAAGGGTAGCAAGAGGTTTGCTGTTGACGAAACGAGTAGGTCAACGTATCTTTCAGGATCGTAGACAGTATCGTCGTCCGCCAGTTCTGGGGGCAAGGCTTGGCTCTCAGGAATCGTTGATGTGTCAATCGTCAGAACGTAACTTACCTGCTGTCCTGCGTGAACGGTTCCTCCTTCGTCGATAAGACACTGTGCTGCGATCGCCTGGGGTACGCGGTGAGTATACTCGTTAGGCATCTTGCTCAAATTCTTCGTAATTATCAGCTCCTCGATAGGGACCATGCCGCTTCGCAGCTTTGACGCGTATTCTTTGAGTGTGTTGAGAACTTGAGGAATTAGGGCTTGAAACTCCCGTGAATTACCTGCTTCCTTGAGGATTGCAAGCATTCGTGTTTGGCAGTTCTCAACTATCTTAGGAGTGTCGTGGCGTCGAACATCGATTCCCCGAACCTTGAGGGTCCGGTCTTGAAAGATGCCATAGTACCGGTTGAGGACTGGCGCTTGCGGGTCCGTTTTTGAGTTGAGGAAAACTATCCACTTGTACTGACCCTCAAAACTCAGGGGGAGTTTCAGGGCCTTTCTGATCGTTGCACAAAGATCTTCGTAATCGGCCGCTGTTGCGCCTGCTTTTGTCAGCCACATGGAGTCAACGATTCCATGTACGAGTTTGAAGCCTCTAGCTTGGGCTATTGCAACCGCACGGTCGAGGAAGATTCGGGAGAAGGCGCATGTTGCGATGTGCGCGTCTATCTTTCCGAACCTGGCGTTCTTAAACCCAAGATAGCCGAATGAGCAAACCAAGATCCATTTTAGTGCTGACTGACGTGCATCATACTTCTGCCGTTTCAGTTCATCCTTTTCGTCTTTCTTTAGTTGTTTATACTGCAACCTTCTCTCGAGGAGAATTTCAAGGGATAGAGGGACGATGCCTTGCCATCGGTCGCAGATATTGTAGTCTAGTTCTGGAACCCGACGGAGCGAGTTGGGGCAGCATTTGCACTTGACGGTTTCTCCGCTCAGGTTCTGCTCCAACATTATGGTCGGGTAGAGACTGGTAAAGTCCAGCTCTCCCACTTGATCATATATCCCAATCTCGGGTTCGTGAATGAAGCCTCCCCGGTCGGCGATCACTAGTTCGTTAGTGTCTTTCCAGTCTTCAGGCTGGTTCTTGTTCCATGGGATGAGAACGTTTTCTTTGACAGCATGGTAGAATTGTAGGCTGGTCATGTTGGTGCCGATGGTCGCCCTGCTTGCTCGCTGAATCGGGATAATACACGTCCGAGAGACTTCGAATAGTCCTTCGAGTCCACAGTCAGCACTGATGAAGGCGTTATGGTCGTCGATGTGCAGTCTGCCTAGTAGTCGTGCAGCCGTCTCTCGATAGAGGATTTTTCCATAGGAGAAGTAGGAATGACCTTGAACCTCATAGACTCTCAACGGTGATGGGTCCCGGCCGAGAACTAGTCTGTTGAGCATTCCGTTTTTGTACGCACGTCTTGCTAGGTATGGGAAGATGAATGAGTCTCCACCTTCTGTAATGACAATGTCTGGATCTATTTCGTTAAGAGTTTGAACGAGGCTGAGGAGTTTCTCCTCTTCATTGCCTGAATCGAGAACGAGCGTTTCTTCCCGCTCTGTTATGATACTGAGGGAGTCTAGTTCGTCTTCGAAAGTTCGAATTCTCTTGCTCTTTCTAGTCTTGATTTCTAGCTTGATCTTTCGAAGAGGGGGTAGTTTGTAGTCTATTGTTTTTCTGGAATCCCTCAGAGTCCATTCAATTTTCTCATCTTTTTCCTCTGCCTCGACGAGGGCTAGTGGGAACAGGTCTTTCTGGTACAGGTAGATTTGCGGAGAGGGAACATCAACATCATAGATGCGAAAGTGGGAGTAGCTGCTTTCTCGCTGGATCCTCTGTGCAAGCTTTGCAGCCTGCTCATCATTCTCCACTACGACCTCAAGGACTCGGGATTTTTCTATGTCGCCAGCCCTTTCAAATTTGTCGACAAAAATAGAGTTTTCAACGTAGGACTTGCAAGCAAGGTCGATTAGCTCGCGGTAGTCGCCTCCTACGTGTATTCTCGGCTTCCAAGAGTCCGTGAGCCTTACACACTTTCCATCGGGTTTTTTCAGCCATACTACCATCTGGCCTGGTTTGTGGTAGAGGTCGAGAATCCAGCCCAGATGCTTCACGAAGAGTCAAGATGCGATTCTCTATTCTCGGACTAATACGGAAGAGCAGGACGAAGAACGAATGTGAAACAGATGTGAAACTAGTGGGAAAGTAACGGAAGGGCTACTGGTAACCAGGTAGTGTTTTGTCCAGTGTGACAACCTCGTTTTCCTTCTGAGGAGTGAAGGGATGACGGGCTATGATGAGCTGTGTATAGGCTCCTTTGTCCTTCAGTCTCGCAGAAACATGGGCAGTATGCATCAAAGCGTCGGTCATTGTCTTGTTTCTCGCCTTCTGATTTGTGGCTACGATCAGCATGTTTCTCTGCTCAGCCGTTTTTCCCAGAAACTGTACGCTTCTGCGAAAAATATCCAGTGCTTCTTTCTTTTCTCGTACATCAGGATCGCAGAAGAGGGCCGTGATGTCAGAGACGACAGCGAACCTAGCTCCATACGCATCTAATGCTGCGGTTAGTTTTTCCACGATGAGGCTGTGAACTTGGTGATGTGTGAAGGCTCTGCTGAGATGAATACGTTGTTGCACTGGTCTAGTTTCTAGTCCGAGGTTGATGATGTGCTGAGAGATAGTGTACGTGTCGAAGCGGTTGCCTGCGTCTATGAAAACAACGTCGCTATTCAGGCCATGGGGTAGTGTTGCTCGGACGCAGAGGAGGAGAGAAAGAGCATGCGATGGCTCACCCTCGATGAATACAAACTGGCCCTTTTTGAGAATCAGTGCCTTGTCTAGAGAGTCTATCCCGGTGGTTATGCCGGGTTGGAGGTCTCGGGGGAGGTTGCTTCCACGACGGGTTTGGTATTCGACCTGAGCGTCTGGCTCTCTCAGGATTTCTGGGTCTCTACATTTCAGGCTGGTGAGGAGGCGTCTTCCCGCTGGGAGGCGAGAGGCTCGGCAGCTTAAGACTCTGTCGAGTTCGAAGCCGCAGCTAGGACAGGTTCCTTCGAAGACTAGTTTGATTTTTCTGGGATTGATTTGTTGTTTCGAGAGGACTAGAGCTTCGTCGCAGAGAATACAATGGTACAGGTAGCCCTCATTGCCGTTCTCTACCTGGTCTAGCTGCCAAGTCTTTGGTTGTAGAGGATCAACGGCTCGGCGGGTCTCCATTGCAGATCCTTATGATTTCTCTATTCGTCGCGTCTGCTCTTTGGAGCGGCGTCTTCCACGCCCTTCGCAGTGATCTGGAAGTAGGTCTCAGACTCTGGCAGGTAAGGTGAGTCTATGATTTTTGCTACACGTAGTCCCTGGCTGGCTTTCTTCAACATGACTCTGTGTGTGGAAGCGTGAGCTAGAATGTTTCCGCCCGCGGGACGCGTTGGGTCGCCGAAGAACGCTTGAGGGTTCGCCTGGACCTGGTTTGTTATGACGACTGCTAGGTTGAGGGCCTGGGCTATTCGGAGGAGTTTGTGAAGATGGCTGTTTAGGCGTTGTTGGCGTTCGCTTAGGGATTCGCGCCCGATGTATTCGCCTCTGAAGTGGGAGAGGATCGAGTCGACGACTAGGAGTTTGATGTTTTCTTCTTGGCAGATTTTGAATGCGTGGTCGACTGTGAGAATCTGGTGGTCGCTGTTGTAGACGCGGCTGTAAATGATGCCGTCGAGTATCTTGTCCGCGTCCAGTCCCATGGCCTGGGCCATCTGGTAGACTCTTTGCGCTGCGAATGTTCCTTCAGTGTCGATGAAGAGGGCTTTGCCTTCGAGGCCGCCGTCTTTGAATGGTAGCTGGACGTTGACGCTGAGCTTCATACAAATCTGTGATTTGCCTGCTCCGAATTCTCCGACAAACTCTGTGATAGCTTGTGTTTCAAGCCCGTTTCCCAGGAGCTTGTCAAGATTGGTGGATGCGAAGCTGAGTCTCTGGAGGTTCAGTCTCCTCTCGTAGAGCTGTTTGGCGGTGACGAAGTCTGTCTGTATCGTTTCCCGAGCAGCTCGGGAGATTTTTAGGGCGACGCTGTTCTCTAGGCCTGCTTTTTCGATTAGTTCGCGTATGGGCGCGATGGCTAATGATGCGATGGAGTCGTAGCCCGCGTCCCGGAGTTTGCCCGCGGTTACAGGTCCAACACCGTTAAGGTCTTGAATATTTACTATCTCTTCAGCCAAAGACTATCGGAACGGGGATAGTCTAGTCACGGCTTATCTCCCAGAGTGAGTAGTGAAAGTAATCTGGCCCCTTTTTCGAAAGGGGATCCTGCATGTTGCAGGAATTCCCAAAAGTGCATTATTCTGTCGCGAGGATCAACTGTTTTTCATGTTTCCTAGCTGGTAACGGATCTGGTAACCGTGAATGGTAAAAGTCAGACTGGACGGGAAGGCTCGCTTCGCGGGTTCGGGGAGAGAATGTTCAGATAGCCCCCAGACATACTAGGGGGGTAAGGCGCACAAACCCATGACGCAGAGGTCAGAGCAAGCAAGCGTTTCAAATGCTCTAGAAGTGGCCACGTTTGCCGCCGGTTGTTTCTGGTGCACAGAAGCGGTCTTCGACCAGTTGAAGGGTGTCGCGAAAGTCGAGTCGGGTTATTCGGGCGGAAACGTTCCCAATCCTTCGTATGAGGAGGTCTGCACGGGGGACACTGGACACGCTGAATCGATTGAGATAACGTTCGACCCTAGTGTCATATCGTTCAAGGATCTTCTGCGGATATTCTTCACAACCCACGATCCAACAACCTACAACCGGCAGGGAGGCGATGTGGGAACCCAGTATCGCTCAGCGATATTCTATCACAACCCGGAACAGGAAAAGATTGCTCGCCAAGTTGTTCGGGAGTTCAACGAGTCGAAGGTCTGGAAGAAACCGATTGTTACCGAGGTTGTGCCTTATCACGAGTTCTACAAGGCGGAGGATTATCATCAGGAGTATTACGCGAAGAATTCCAGGCAACCTTACTGCCGAGTAGTCATCGAGCCGAAGATTGCCAAGTTGCGAGAGCATTACCGCGAGAAACTAAAGCAATAATCGACCGTTTCGGGAAACTTGCGCCATTCGAGTCCAACGCGGTCTGTTAACTTGCGACATATTCAGTCTGCAGGCGCAACATGTTTGATATTGCAAAGCTAGAAGGGGTGGTTCCGCATCATGTCTGAGACTCTTGAGCGACAGGAGCGGTGGAAGCAGCAGAAGGAAGAGGCCGACCGTCAACGAATGGGCGGCGCATACATCCAGGGTTTCATTGAAACAGCGGCGGCTTTGGTCGGCGAGGAGCCATTGTTCAGTAAGGGCTACTGGAAATGCGCAAGCGGCTGTAAACCGTTCGGGTTCGGGCTTGCAAGGACACCGAGAGAGTGTCCCGGCTGCCATAAGCAGCTGATACTCTGGGTCCCCGGGCCATGACGCATCTTGGTTCAAGGTAGAAATAGTCGTTTTTCAGACCCGCTTCGTTCGAACGGGATTGACGCTTGAGACTAGACGTCTTGGCAAGAGCGATCTCAAGATTACCAAAGTCGGAGTAGGAACCGCTCCGATAGGCTCGACCCCGGAGTGGAGAGTCTGGTGGGGACCCCAAGACGAAAAATCGGCCATTCAAGCAATCCACACTGCCTTGGACGAGGGAGTGAACTGGATCGATACCGCGCCATTTTACGGATGGGGAAAGGCGGAGGAGATCGTTGGCAAGGCGATCAAAGGTCGAAGGGACGACGTCTACGTCTTTACAAAATGCGGGACGTTGCCCGACGGTAAGGGTGGTTCAATTGAGAATCACAAGCCAGAAACGGTCAGAAAAGAAGTTGAAGCCAGCCTAAAACGTCTACAGACCGACCACATCGATCTGTTACAGTTTCATGATATGGATGCGGCAACTCCTATCGAAGAGTCTTGGAAGTCACTCCAGGATCTTATTCGTCAGGGAAAGGTCAGGAACGGTGGTTTGTCGAACCACACAGTTGATCTCGTCGAGAGGGCGGAGCGAATCGGTCCTGTCACAGCGAATCAGGTTCAGTACAACCCTCTCCAGAGAAAGATCGAGAAGGATATCCTGCCCTTCTCTCTGAGCCATCAGATCGGCGTCCTGGGCTGGGGATCCTTAGCTGAGGGTTTTCTCTCCGACAATTTCAGCCTAGCATCTCTGGACCCGAAGGATTTTCGTAGAAACCACTGGTATGCTCAACCAGAGAACCAGGCCAAACTGGAGAGGGTCCGAGGAGCCTTGTCAAAGATTGCTCGTGCTCATGGCAAGAAAATGGTGGACGTTGTCATCGCGTGGGAGTTGATGCACCCTGCTTTGACAGGGGCGATTATCGGAATACGTAGCGAGAAGGAGGCCCGAGAAATGAAGGATGGAACAGAGCTGATTCTCTCACGTGACGAGATGCAAGAGATCGAGAGAGCGACCGCGTAAGGGCTTAGCGATTAGAGTTGGCAGGGCAGTTCGCAACTGGGCCGTCGCCAGGCACAACGCTAGCTCGCCCGATACCAGAAAAAACGAATTTCAACCGATGGGTAATAGCAATCGTAATCCTTGTCATTGTGGTTGTTGGCGTTTTGTTCACACTCATCTATCAATCGTCTGCAATCGTTTCTACCAAGAAGTTTAGCTACAGCACGGCCGCCGACCAGTCAAGCAACTACACACTCGAAGTCACAAACATCAACGGTGCGGTGACACTCGCACCGTGGGGACAAACCAGCTTCCTGATCAATGGCACCGTAACGGCGAAGGGTCTGGGATCGTCCCCCGCACGGGTAAATCTTGTCAACTCAAGCATGAATGGTAACATCATGTTCCAGGCCCAATTTCCCAACAATGCTGCCTTTCTAATCTCGCAGACATATTCTGTCAAAATCGACGTGTTCATACCACTTTCAGTGCGCATTAGCAAGCTCGTCGTAGACAACGTAAATGGACAGGTTCAAGCAACCGGTCTCAATGTCACCGGCACAAGCATCTCCTCATCCAACGGCGACATAGACTTCAGCTGCTCAATTTGTGCAGGCGGCGGCTTTTCAGCGCAGACCACCAACGGTAACATCGCAGGCACTTTTTCGACACCGATCATGGCAGGGACCTATACAATGTCGTCTCAAAATGGCAACGTGCAAGTCGCCGTTCCATCATCATCCTCATTCAAGCTGACCGCGTCTCTCGTCAACGGAAATATTCAGACAACGAATCTTGTACTGAGTAATCAGACAAAGACAAGTACCCAGGTTACGGCTACCGTTGGGAACGGAGCAGCCGACGTAAAACTGTCAACAGTAAACGGTCAGATTACTATTACAGGAACCTAGCGAGCAAAAGAGGCTGCATGGTTCTCCATCGTTCGTATGGCGAGGAGTGGCTCATCCGTCAACTTGGGTTACTATTAGGTTTTCTACATCGGACCCCTTTTTCCGGGTGCGAGTACCATTCCACAGTGACTGCTGATTGGGTTCCACGCTTGCGGCTTTCACGTCCGCGTTCCCAGCAGTAGCTTTGCTGTTCGGATTCCTTCTCGTCTTCTTCGGAACAATTGATGGAACCCGAGAGTTGATTCAAGGAGGTTGGGGATTCATCACAGTGGCCGTGATCGTTGAGTTTGTACTGCCAATTTCTAGGCGGTTGAGATAACTATCTAGGAATCATGAAATGAAGGCGTTCATCGCGAGCTTCGCGAAAGGGCAGGTCTTGCTTCTTGCTCCCCAGCCAATTCTCTTGGCGCTCATCATATTCAACAAAGTCTCCCTCTACTACAGTGCTCCCGTCATTGTCTCATTGGCGGTGCTCTGGGGTTGGTTCGACTATTCGGGCAAAGCCCAGCGTAGAGGGGCCTCGGTTCTTAGGAAGCTAGAGCGTCTAGTGGATGATTTCGGCTGGTTAAACTTCCAAGAAGGCGCCGGTGCGGGCAACGAGATGGTTGTCACATTACTGGACAAAGCAAGTTTCGGGTCAAGCACGTTGACTACCCCTCAGCTCGCGAATGCGACGAGCGAGAAGATCAAAGAAGTCTACTTCACACTTGAGCTCTGGTACTTCTCAATGCGCCAGAAGGTCCGGTTGCTTCTCCGAAAGGTAGCGTCGATGATCGAGTACGATCTGCTCGAGGTTGTTAACGAGTTCATTGAGTTCTACGGTGAGTTTGTCGAAAAAGTGGCCGAGGAGACCCTTCGACTAGTTGCGAAAGGAGATCTGGCTAGCCTAGAAAGCGAAAGAGAGGGCTTCTCCACTTTCAAAACGCGCCTGGCGGAGCTGAGGGGTCGAGCCAACGCATTTCTGCAAAGCCTTCGTGACGACGGTCTTCCCGTTTCAGAGACAAAAGTTAGAGCCCTAGAGGTGGATCCATGGTTCAAAATTGGGACGCAGACTTCGGAAACCAAAGAGTCGCCATCATAGGGTCATGTTCTAGGAATCGGTAGGTTCTAGAAATCCGTTTTCTCTAGCTCTCCAAGAACCTGTTCGGGTGTTTCCTTCCCCACTTCGCTCTTTCTCGATGGTGTGGCATGGTTCGGAAGTAGCTCAGGGGTTTGCGTCAATGAACCGGGCTGAGCGAGATTCGCGGCGATTCCTTCGTCCATTCTAGCTTCGTGCTTCGTCCGCTGAATCAGCAGAATGGTGCCGCCGAGAGCCATTCCGACGAGGAGAGCGTCGACCTGTCCGGTCAAGAGAAGTCCCAGTTGAGGGAAATTGTTGTCCACCCAGATTCGAAAGTAGACGTTGGAGAGATACTCGCTGCTGAATCCTCCTAGCAATATGGCGATGATTAGGAACTGTGCCAGGATTATGCCGTAGAGCAACTTTACGAATCCCTCACGATAACTTGGCATAACTAGGGCTTGCGAAGAATATTGTCAATCTCTCTCATTAACAGTGTGGGGTGTGCATTACGATCGAGTGGACGGTCGCGTGCAAAGAGTTTAACATCGGCGTCGGAAGAATTGTCAGTATCTTGGCCCAGCGTACTCTCTCCCTTGAGATAAGAGGATTCGAGAATTCTGATTACCGGAGGTTGGCGGAAATCTATGATGCGATCTTTCCTGAGCGAGCGAGGAGTGTTGAGGAGTGGCGATTTTACGATGATAGTCTTGACAAGACAAAATACTATTTCAAACGCTATGCTTGCGTAAGCTCCTCAACCGGCGCAGCTGTGGGTTTTGGGGAGATGTGGAATCCTCCATGGATGTTTCATCCGAAAAAATTCTGGTTTGACGGCTGGGTCGATCCGAAGCACCAGGGCCAAGGCATTGGTCGCGCGATCTACAACAAACTCAAGGACGATTTCGATGAACGCAGTGCGATTGCTGCTTGGATGGGAATCAGGGAGAATATGACACGATCCATCGCCTTCGCGCAGAAGCGGGGATTCAATGAAAAGATGCGTGGCTGGGAATCGACCATCGACCCATATCAAGTAAACACTTCAGAGTTCCAAAAATATTCAATTAAGGCTTCTCAGGCTGGAATCGAGTTCTCGACTCTGGAGCAAGAACTGCGGGAGGACTCGGAGTGTTACACGAAGCTGTACGAACTTGTGCAGACCGCGTTCAGAGACGTCCCGATAGCTGACACTCCGACGGACACTCCTTACGATCAGTGGCTTGCATTTGAGATGAAGAACCCCAACCTCATTCCACAAGCGTACATGATTGCTAAAGATGGGGACCGGTACGTCGGGACAAGCGTCGTTTGGCGGCTCAAGAAGGAGCCTAGGAGTCTCTACCAAGGGCTCACGGGAGTTCTAAGGGAGTATCGAGGAAAAGGGATAGCTGTGGCCCTGAAGTTACGGGTCCTAGACTTTGCAAGGAGAAACGGGTTTGATAACATTCGAACCTTCAACGCATCAACAAACGAGGGCATGCTAGCCATCAACATGAAGCTGGGATTCAAACGAGATCTCGCTTGGATAACTTTCGAGAAAAATCTGGAGTAGGAAAATCTTCGAGAGAGAAATGAGACTGCCTGTTCTAAGGCTGAAGGGTTCTCCGTACGAGATAGGATACCGCCACGGACAGCAAGCTCAAGACAAGATTCACCGCAATCTCGAAATTTACTTCCGCCGTTTCAAGAACGAAACCTCGCTGTCAAGAGATGAGGCGCTTAGGCGGGCCGAAAGATATCTGCGGGTGATCCGACGGGTCAGCCCTGACTATGCTCGAGCGATGGAAGGAGTCGCGTTAGGCTCAAACACGAGGCTGTTGGAGATTACTGCGTTAAACGTTCGATATGAGCTGATGTACAGCCAGTTCGCAAAGATAGGGTTGAAGCCAGTGCCGCGTGTCGACGGTTGCACGGCGTTTGGAGCGATGCCCGAAGCAACGGTGAATCGTCACTTGCTGATGGCTCAGAACTGGGACTGGATTCCCCAGGTGGAAGGACTGTTTCTCAAGATTCGTCCCACTACTGGTCCCAACATTCTCTGTTTCACAGAGGCAGGGGTCGTTGGGGGGAAAATCGGCATGAATTCTGCAGGAATAGGATTGGCGATTAATGGGTTGATCTCCAACAAGGATGACTGGGAGAGACTGCGCAAGCCGTTCCACGTGAGATGTTCGGAAATTCTCGGGGCGAAAACTCTCTCGCAAGCGATCTCAAGAATAACCCGCGGGAGGAGGTCATGTTCCGCGAACTTTGTAGTCGGCTATCAGACAAAACTTGGGGCTGGGAAGATTGTAGATATTGAATCCGCTCCTGAAGCGACTGGCATCCTCTCTCCAGAAGATGGAGTGTTGGCACACACGAATCATTTCTTCAGTCCTGAACGGCTAGGGGTCAAGCAAGTGCTGGATGAGGAACGGAAGTCAACACTTCACCGCTTCGCTAGAATAAGCCGGCTTCTGCGGCAGATGAGAACTGGGAATGGGAAGATGAGTATGACGAAGGCTGAGGAGATGCTGAGGGATCATGACGGCAAACCGGAATCTGTCTGTCGCCACGAGAACCTATCATTTCCCGTGGACGAGAGGTATCGCACAGTAGTCTCAGTAGTCATGGATCTCTACACTGGACAACTACAGACGACTTTGGGCTCTCCTTGTGAGAGAGAATACCAGAGCCTTCGACTCTAACGACGCCATGATGAGTAGCCCCTCAGGCAGATGAAAAGAAAAGGGAAATTGTTTGCGCTGACGGCTTACTCGTCGCTTGCTTCGACTTGTTCGTTCTCGTCGTCCTGTCCGTGTACTAGCTGACCTCTAATCTCTCCACCTGTATGGGCTGTTGTGTGCACGTTGACGTAGGTATTCCCGGCAACCAGGGCGTTGATGAAATCCGTCCAAGTGTTGATCCCTGCATCGGGGCGAGCTACGAGGTTGAGTGATGTTCGAGTGCCTTCGGCGAGAGTGTCGCATCCTCTTGTGCTATTGAACGGAGTCGGAGAGCCAAAGAATGGTAGAACGACTGGTCCGTTGGTACCCGCGGCGCCGACGTGGATGTGGGAAGCTATGACGTTAGCGACATTGCAAACTACTACTTCGAACGACAGAGTGTTGTTGTCCTCGCTGAGTTGCACTTCAGCAAATCCGAACGCCGCCGTGTCGACTACTGGCACCTGCTGGTCTCCGGTTAAGCGAATGTGGAATCGTATCGTAAGCCCTTCTTGATTCGTCTCTTGGCCAGTCTGGTGGTGGGCGCCTTCGTTCTGGCCATTATCGTCAGCATTTGCAATATGAGGTAGCGCTGCTAGCATTCCGAGCGTCGAGAGAAGAAGCAAGGGTAGAAGTATTTTCAAAACCTAAAACCCTCGCAGCGAACCGTTTCCTCCAAATTTAACGCTTTCCAATTGAGCCTATGAGAGCACGTTGTGTATGTGGCCACCTGGCTCGGGATATCTAGGGACAGAAGGGGTCTGTTTCTGCTATCCTAGAGGGAGGGTGTGACAGTCTCTCACATTGGTTCACAACAGCGACAGACGTTTCGAGAGTGCCAAGATCTGCTATTTCGGAATTTTTGGGACACTGGTGAGTTCTCATGCTGTTTCTGGTGCCTTGGCTTATTAGCCAGATGTCCGGGGATGCCCGAGTGGTCACTACCCCCGTGCTTCAAACAGTCGAAGGCATTCAGCTTAGAGTAGATACCGGCAAACAACGCCTTTCACCGTTCGTCAAATGGGCAGGGGGAAAAAAGAGTCTTCTACCCCACCTGTTGCCCAACGTGCCACCGGATCTATCAGACTATTACGAACCATTTCTGGGCGGAGGCGCACTCTTTTTGGGAATATGCGCGAGGACCATGGGGTTCAATGCGCATTTATCTGACACCAACGAGGATCTCATCACCACATACAGAATCATCAAGGAATCCCCCGAGGAACTGATGCGGCTCCTATCGATACTTCAAAGCGAATATGACTCGTCAGTAGACAAGAGCGCTTACTTCTACCGCAAGAGAGATTGGCGACCCACGGATCGGATCGAGTTAGCAGCTCGACTCATCTTTCTTAACAAGACCTGTTACAACGGTCTCTACAGGGTCAACTCGAAGGGATTGTTCAACGTGCCCTTCGGCCGGTACAAAAACCCAAGACTGTTCGATTCAGACAAAATACGAACGGTCAGTTACGCACTCGAAAACACGAGAGCCGAGCTGAGTAGCTTTGATTACAAGAATGCATTGATGTCATGCGGAAAGGCCGATTTCGTATACCTAGACCCTCCTTATCAGCCACCTAGCAAGACCTCCTCCTTCACAGATTACACTGCCGGCGGTTTTTCCGAGAAGGACCAAGAAGATCTAGCTGAAGAATTCGGGAAACTGGTCGATAAAGGCTGCACAGTCCTTCTCTCAAATTCCGAGACGCCGCTGACCAGACATCTCTACCGTGATTTCGAGATAAAGAGGGTTACGGTAAATCGCCCTATCAACTCGGCAGGTAATGGACGGCAGGGCTACAACGAACTAATTGTTTCTGGTCGTCCACGATGAATTGAGTCTGTGTTGAAGACCTCTCGCATTAGGACATGGCAACCGTTTCTTCATGTTCTCTTGAGAAGAAGATATTTCGAAGTTGATTTCTTCGAATGTTTTTATCGCCGACTTCCTGGATTCTGCTACCATCTTTGTTCGCAGTGGAGACTCTCAGTCTTTCGAAGAGATATGGGAAGACGGATGCTCTTCGAGGCCTAGACTTTACGGTGGATGAGGGCGAGATAATGGTAATTCTAGGCCCTAACGGATCTGGGAAGACCACTCTCCTGATGATCCTCTGCACTATTCTCAAGCCGACATCTGGCACAGCGAAGGTGATGGGGATCGACGTTGTCGAGGAGGGCACAAAAGTTCGTGAGGTTATGGGAATCGCTTTTCAGGAGGCTCGAGGGTTCTGGCGTCACAAACCTTCTTCGATCTTGAGATTTCATGCTTCAATGTTCGACATCGACCCTGTGAAGCGTCGGGATCTAATCGAGCAGACGATGAAGGACTTGGAATTGTGGGAATCGCGCGACAAGAAGTTCATGCATCTCTCCGGAGGCCAAGCGAAGAGGCTAGAGACCGCTAAGGTGCTAGTCCAGAGACCTAAGCTCGCCATTTTCGACGAGCCAACTAGCCAGGTGGATTTGAGAGGCAAGCGGAAGATATGGGACAAGATTAGAGAGTTGAGGGATCAAGGGTCCACGGTGATCGTTGCTACAAATGAAGTGAGGGAGGCAGAGTATCTGGCCGACAGGGTAACGATTCTCCACCAGGGCAATCTAGTAGTGCGTGACTCCATTCCAAAGTTGAAGGACGCGATCGCCGGCGGAGACGTGGTGGAGGTTGGCTTCGAGGACCCTGTTTCGGACAAGCTCGTGGCGGAGCTCAAGAGCTTGGGCGGAGCACTGGCCTTGTCTCCAGAAGGTAACGAGTTGCGGGCCAAGGTTTCGAGAGCGGAGGACTGGGTTCCGAAAATGACCTCTGCCAGTTACAACTTGGGCGCGAAAATCTCGTCGATCAAGATAACAGAGCCGTCTCTCGATGACGTTTTCCTTCACTTCACAGGCAAAGCTCTTGTCGATCAACAATGAATCGAGTACTAAATCTCGCCGCCTTCAACATCAGAGTCCTTCTAGGTGATCCAACCTGGTTCATCCTTTCTTGGGCTCTCTTCGCCCTACAACTAGCCATCTACGGGTCCCTCATATCCCGACTCGTAGGCTCTAGCCTACCGAACTATTTCTTCTTCTACAGCATCGGGCTGATGGTAATCGTCGTCTTCGAATCAGCAGAAGACGTAGGTCGACACTTCGTCGAACACGCCCACGAAGGAGAACTACCGTACTTCCTATCTCTCCCCGTTTCAAGGAGTGGTTTCCTAGTCGCCCAGGCAATTTATGGAGTGGTGAACACGCTGCTGAAAGTAGCGCCGCCGCTGCTAGCGGTCCTCTTCATCTGGGGAAATCTGACAGTCTCAGGAGCTCTCTTCGCTCTGCTAGCCCTGTTTCTTCTAGGATTGGGAATAACCGGGACGATGGTATCATTGTCTTTCATCGCTTTCAAAGCCGTGGACATTTACATGGCGGTGTTGGCGGGGCTCTCCGCTCTTCTGATCAGATTTAGCACTGTCTTCTACCCCCTTGCTATAATGCCCAATTATTACTCTCCAGTCTCTGTTCTCAGTCCGCTAACATACGGAGCCGATCTTACTAGGTGGGTTCTAGGTTTCGACCCGAAATACCTTCTCAATCCAGTGGTAGCTGCCGTTGTAGTCACCGCGATAGCTGTCAGTACTCTATCTCTTAGTGCGAGGATTGTGGACAAGATCATAGAGGGAGTCAAGGCTGCTTGAGCGAGTTCTCTCGTCTACTGTTGGTCGCGAGAACTGATTTCTCATACTTCTTCAGAACTAAGTGGCTGATGGCCGTTTTGATTAGCCTCAGTCTATCTGACATGCTTGTAACTGCCCTAGTCCTAGGAAGGATGATCAGCCCCGAATACTTCTCATTCTTAGTTCCCGGCATTGTGACCGTGGGGCTTTTTACAGCTGCCACCGACACAGGACGGAGAATCTGGCTGGCGCTACGGGAGGGGGTAGTTCAATACTACATGACTCTGCCCATCAGAACATCGGGACTGGTTGTCGCCTACATTATTTCCGGAGGCCTTGGAGGAGTGGTCTACTCGTCTGCGCTTCTGATAATCGCCTCCTTCGCAGTTCATCCCCAGAATATCCTGAACGCAATATTGCTGCTTCCATTCATGTTCGTTCTCGCAACCGGAATCGCAGGTCTGGCAGCCTTCTTCGCGAGTATCTCGAGACGGGGCGAAATATACTGGGTCTATGCCCAGGCCCTTCAAGTAACTCTCGTTACCATTAGCACGATCTTCTACTCAGCTCAGACGATCGCCCGATATCTTCCAGCACCAGTTGCAACGATTGCTGACTATAACCCTCTCAGCCTAGCTGCTACTGCGCTTAGAGATTCCGTCTTTAGCGGCGGGTTACTAAACACCACCTTGCTCTCTAATCTGCTTGCTACGTCACTCCCCCTCGCAGCCCTAGGTGCGTTGGCCTACTGGGTAATCCTCAGAACCCTGAGACTGAGAGGCAAGCCGTAGGCTGTCGCTGATTCGTACGGAGATCTCACGAGTAATCCACTGGGACATCAACAACACTAGGCATACGCGAGTCGAGAGCATTATCGAGGATGGAGGCCAGTTCGGAAGCTCTGCTCGGACGATAGCCCTGAGCGTTGAACGACTTGGCCAATTGGACAAAGTCCGGATTTCCAAAGTCCACTCCTGAAGCGCGGCTGAAACGGGCCAGCTGTTTTCTCTTGATTGATCCGTAGGCGTTGTCGTGGAACACGACCACGGTAATGCCTACTCCCAGCCGGACGGCAGTTTCTAGTTCGTGGGCTGTCATGAGGAATCCTCCATCTCCACACACCGCAACGACATTTCGATCAGGATGGACTAGCTTGGCGGCTATGGCTCCAGGCAGACCAATGCCCATGCTCGCGTAGCCATTGGAGATGAGTACTGTCTTCGGCTCGTATGTTGGAAACAGTCGTGAGATCCAGAGCTTATGATCGCCCACGTCGCTGACGAGAATGTCATCTCGCTTCAAGGCTTCTCGTAGGTCATGCAGAATTCTTTGCGGTTTCAGCGGATACGAGTCGTCTTGCGATTTGGCAGTGGCTTCTGCGAGAATACTGTCCCTAACAGATTTTGCGAAATTGTTCGGTCGGGGTTTGACTTGGCCCGTTAGAATTGATAGTGTCTGGCCGATATGCCCGACAAGCTGTATGCTCGGCTGGTAGTTGGTGTCTATCTCAGCGCTCGTACTATCCACATGAATTATCGTCTTATCATTACGTGGGTTCCAGAGTGACGGAGCATATTCGACGAGATCGTAGCCTACTGCAAGAATAAGGTCCGCGAGTTCGAAGGCTTTGCTGACCAGCTCTTGGGAGGGTAGTCCGATGGCGTATAGACTGAGCGGATTATCGTCAGGCAGCGCCCCTTTGCCCATGAAGGTATGAGCCACTGGTATCTTCGCCTCGGCCAGGAACTCTCGGAAGGAAGCAGTCGACCTTGCACGAATGATGCCGTTGCCGGCAAGGATGATGGGCGTCTTGGACTTGTTGATGAGTTGGGCAGCTTGTTGTATCTGACCGGTCGTGGGACGAGCTTGTTCCGGACCAGCAATCTGGGGGATAGGGGTAGTATGGGCAGCTTCGTCCGCGATATCCTCTGGGACCTCAAGATGGCACGAGCCAGGCTTCTCCGCTTCAGCGGTCCTGAAAGCCTTCCTCACAGCTTCGGGAATCGTGTCCGCCTTGAAAATTCGAGTGTTCCATTTCGTAATCGGGCGTAAGATGTTGACCACGTCGACGTATTGATGGTACTCCTTGTGGAAATGTTCCAGAGCTGCCTGACCTGTCACGGCGATTAGGGGTGCTCTGTCAACGTTAGCATCTGCGATTCCAGTGGCAAGATTTGTAGCACCAGGCCCCAGTGTCGCGACGCATATTCCCGGGCGGCCAGTGAGACGGCCGTAGACTCCCGCCATGAAGGCCGCGGCCTGTTCATGGCGGACTGTGATGAGTTTGATCTTTTTCGATTGGCCGAGAGAGTCGGTGATAGCAAGAGTCTCCTCACCTGGAACCTGAAAGACAAATTCTACCTCCTCGTTCTCCAGGCATCGCACTAGCAGATCGGACCCCTTCAAGGAACTAGAAACCCTCTGCCGTTTACCACGACTGTGTATTTAGAGAGATTAGTGAAGCCTTCCGAGAAAAACCCTAGTTTCGTAAAGCATTCTGACCTTGCCTAGCTCCTCATACGACCTGAAGAGACGAGCAACATCTTCCTTCAAAGCAGCGAACCGCTTTTCATCAGACGGGCTTGGCATGTAAGATGCAGAAGTCATTCGGCCCAAGAGACCCTCAAACTCTAGAAATTGTTCATTGTGGATAGAGAATTTCGAGTATTTGCGATTCTTGAAGAACCTGGACAAGTAAGCGTGGTCGATCGTTGGAACGTTCGCCCGGTTTCTCGCGTATTTGCTCACGATTTCATCATATTCCTTCATGAAAGGATCCTCGTTATTTCTGTCGTTGTAAACTATGCAGACATAACCGTTCGGTTTCAGTATTCTTGCAAACTCTTTCGATGCGGCTTCGCAGTCGAACCAATGAAGTGCCTGTCCAACTGTGACTAGGTCGATGTTTGCAGTCTCAACACTCGTATGTTCTGCCGTTCCTTTTACACTGAGAAATTTTGGAAACTTACCAAGGCTCTTTTCTGCGTAGATCCTCATGTCATTATTGGGCTCGACTCCGATCACACGGTTACAATTAGTTAAGAAGAGCTCCGAGAGAAGACCCGTTCCGGATCCGATATCTGCCACAACGTAGGTCTCATCAAAACCGATCTCGGTTCTGAGAATATCAAGAATCCGATTTGGATAGCCAGGCCTCGAGGTTGAATAGAACAGAGCTCGCCCCGTGAAACGCTTCGTAAAATCCTCCGACATTTGGAATCTCAGCGATGGCGATTCATCGACTACGAGCTTGTAACCCGAGCCACATTAAATTTCCGAAATGCGATTCGGATTAGTTTTGATGACCGTTGATGCTTAATTACGTACGGCCTTCCCAATGAGACAGATCCATGTCTTCCAACATAGAACAGTTACTCTCTAAGAACCTCGAGGACCTTTACGAGGAACTGGGCCGATCTCTAATCGCTCCAGAGTTCCCTAAGACCGCGACAGTAACGAGGCAGAACGCGGTCCAAAGAGGCAGATCTTTCGTCTCTGGGTCCTTCGAGAAGTTGAGGGCCAAGATTTGCATCGATTGGCGGTACTGTAGCAAGAAAGGTGAATACGGGGATTTCCAGTCGCTCGCGTATGCTGTAGCCCCTCTCGTATCAAGTGTTGTGGGAGTATCGGCGACCACTGCACTGATTGTCTCCATTATTCTGATCAAGTCCGGACTGGAAAAACTCTGCAATTGCCCGTAGAAGCCCCGAAAAAGCGGGGCACGCAAGAATTTTTCGGAGGATAACAAAAAGGGGGTTTATCCTAACTTCCGGCCCTGTTGATAGAACTGGTCTAGTGAAGGGTTTTTTCGCGGAACTAGTTGGTCAGTAGGTGTTTGGAGGTGTTCTTGCCTTCAAGCGCGTTGACTGTGTTCATGACGACCTTGATGGTTGGTCCAATAGCTATCATCAGGAATATCAATGGATAGGCCCATGGGATTGATGCGAAGTAGCTAGCTGTGATAGGCTTGGAAACATTGTAGAGGATTACCAGCGCTATCATCTGAAACAGCCAAGCGATAATTGGTGTATAGCTGCGGTAGCTCTTGTAAGCATCGCCCAGAGAGGTGGCCAGTTGTGTTCCGAACTTTAGCACAATGGCGGACACGACTAGTCCGAGCGTGAAGATCACCAAAGCAGCGATTGTGAATGTGGTGGTGGGAATAAGAGCTGTTATGCCTGGAAAGCCGAGGACTGTTGCTTGTATAACGACGAGTACGATGATTCCTGCGAGCAGGCGAATGAGAGGTGGCATTATGGGTCGGAGATCGTCCATGAGGCTTGACTGCGACTGCTTCGACATTACGACCACTTTTTCCAATGACAGGTAGGGCCGCTGAGAAGTTACCCGTGCCGGAACCCGCCATCTAAGGGTCCATGTTACACTAGCCAGTTTAGACTCGTCCCCATAGTGACAAAGTAACAAAGGTCGATGCGAAATGGCAGAATTGAAGATCTATCTCTCAAACAGTCTGAACGAGAGGTTCCGACGGATCGCGATGAGCGTCCATGGTTATGGCCGCGGGTCTCTTAGCAAGGCAGCCGAAGAAGCCTTGACCAAATGGTGTTCAGAACACGAGCGTTCTCCGATCCCCAGTAAGGCAGTTGGACATTCGGAGACCACGCAAGACCAGGGTTTGAGAGAATCTGAGTCGCACAATCCGGACGAACGCGAAACCCTGAATGAGGAACCGAAAAGATTTGCAGGGAACCAGTCCTCTAACATGACTGGATCGAGCACCTAGGTCGTGGGCATGCCTCAAATCCAAGGTCTGATCCTAAAAACTCAGGTCGGGTTTCCATGCTCGTCGGGTCTATTCAGGTAAGATAGTACCTGTCTCGTACAGTGTTGAGTTCGGTAGTATTAAGTCGCGACTGGAGGGAAGATCCTCATGGGTAGGCATTGTCTAAAGGCCCGATCGCTGTCATCCTAGCGATCATCATTATTGGGGGAGTCGTAGGTTATCTGTTCTACACTAATTACGTCGAAGGAGTGCTCGTCTTGAGCATCACTGATCCAGTGCTGGCTCCCCCAGGCAATTCCCAACAGTACGATCCCTCGATCGCACACATCTACGTAACCGTCTCACAATTCCAAATTCAGACTGTAGGCCAGGGCAATTCAAGTGGGTGGAAGACAGTAAATGTGCCACAGCAGAACGTAGACTTGATGACGGTGCTGAGCACGGCAAAAATCCTCGGCTCGGTCAAGCTTTCAACGGGCCTATACGATTCGCTTTGCTTCAACATGACGAACATAACGGTCAACTTCTCGACAGGAGCAAGCGCGACCTACGTCATTCCTAGCGGAAGCTTGAAGGTTATGATCATCAACGGAGTCTTACAGATCACTCCCACGAGCTCCGTAACGGTGCAGCTAACACTATCCTTCAAGAATAACGAGATTTTAGCAATGAACGGCCATCTAGCGCCTGTCGCTACGGCTAAAGTTGTAGCATGACCAGCTGAGTTCTGAAAAAAGTTAGACCCTCACTCTATCCGATAATGAGATTCTCGTCAGGTTTCGATTGCGTACGCCAATGTCCTAGTTGGCGAAGGATGGTATGATGTTCTCAGCAAAATCTAGAAGTGAACCCAGGAGGTTTGTCGGGGGGAACGGTGTAACGAAGTATTTGCTGCCAGCATCGCTCGCTGCCTCGACGTGTTTCTGATACTCCTTTCGTTCGTACTTTGATTGGTGATCTCGCGGGAAGGGTGCCATATCGGCCATTGAAATTTTTCCTGCTCTTTGTCGGCGGTGAGCTTCGTCCATAACGATCTTGCGCGACTTGGCATTGTCAACATTCGGAAAGGCAGGTATCATGCAGATGTCCCCGTATTCTCCCGCCGTCCTGAGCATTCGTGGACCGATGCCTCCGAAGAGGAGAGGTGGATGAGGTTTCTGAACAGGCTTTGGTTCGAGGAATGCCCCATTGGCGTGGTAGAATTTTCCTTTGAAGTCGACCTTTTCTTGTGTCCAGAGTTTCAGAATGAGGTCTAATCCTTCGCGGGTTTTGTCGACTCGGATCTTGTTCGAATTCCACTTGCTGTATCCTTCGAATTCTGTTCGGGACCATCCCGCTCCAACACCTAGAATCGTCCGTCCGTTTGAGAGGAGGTCGAGGGTGGATACGGTCTTCGCCAGCATTCCGGGTGGGCGAAATGGGATGGGAGTTACGAGGGTTCCGAGTCGGATTTTCTCCGTCTTTGCGGCCAGATAAGTCAGGGCTGTCCAAGTCTCGACAGTAGAATCTCCACCTCTATCCCGACCCCACATGTAGTGGTCCGGTAAGACGAATCCCCAGTATCCAAGCTGGTCAGACTCGATTGCAGCTGTCTGAATCTGTTTCCAGTTGGCGAAGATGTTGAGCCCGCCAGCGACAATGAACTTCACGACCGGTCGTTCTTACTGTTCTCGATGGATTACAAAAAGCTGACAAAGTTTCTGACAGGCGGCCGACCCGCTCAGACCTCATGTTTCTGTCAAAGACACTTAATATCCAAACCATTGATGCTGGCCCAAGCTCGGGACAGAAGGATTTCTTTGGCCGCTACGCTCCCACGAGTAAACTTTCTCGGCGTGATAGCGGGCATTCTGGCCCTCGTCAGCCTCTTGTTTCCTTGGTGGGGAATCGCAGCCACGGGCTTCGACAGCTCTAGCTCCTCGATGTGGGGGCTCTTTGGAGGTCCCAGCCACAACCCCGACATCAACAACGCCTCAAGCTTCTCCAACACGATCGCAACATACAGCCCAATCATTCTTGTCCTCGTGCTACTCTCCACTGCACTGGCGATTGCCGGAAGCTTCACACCACGAATCAGAATCCTCGCCGGTAGCCTAGTCACCTCCGTCGCCAGCCTAGTAGGCTACGCGGAACTCATCAGCTACACTGCTTCCAACAACTGTCAAGGAAACGGCTGCATCAGTTCATCGACAGGCTCAGAAACAATATTTGGAGTAACCCTCACATGGGGCTTCCAACTAGGATTCTATCTCTTCACCGCAGCAACGATCCTAATCCTCATCGGACTAGTGTTCCATGTAGCCATGACCAAACATCGCGCTAAAGCAGAGACGTCAAAGCAGAATGGATGATTCTTTGCTAACTCGGAACGATAATCTCCGAGGATTCTCGTACGCCCAAGGTTAGAACATATCTATTAGTCCCGGCGGACATAGCTTATCCAGGTAGCTGTCATGGCCGAATCTCTCACCGTGGACGGGATAATGAACGCGCTCCGCAACTGCTATGATCCCGAGATACCTGTGAATATTGTAGATCTCGGACTCGTATACGGAGTAGCGATCGATGAGGACAATGTTAAGGTGCGTATGACTCTGACCGCCGTAGGCTGTCCAGCTCACGCTTACCTGATGCACCAGGTTCAAACGGAGATCGAGAAAATCCCAGGCGTGAAAAAAGCTGAAGTTGAGATCGTTTGGGAGCCACCCTGGACCCCGGACAAGATGAGCTCCGAGGCCAAGAAGCGGTTGGAAGCCGCCCAGGAACCTGTCACGATAGAATTCAATCCGACCACATTCAAGCCCAGAAAGAAGGGGCACATCGCCAAAAACCCTGACGGGAAGATCGTACTAATCAACGAGGCGAATGTCCGCTACTTGGGTAGCGAAGATATCGCAAACCTCTGGGAAAAGAGTAGCGGAGAGAAGACCATCGACGAGATCACAGCGGACATCGCCAGCGAGAAGAAACTCTCGCCCACCGAGATTCGAGTACAAGTTCTAGAAAGCATCACCCAACTCATAACCATTGGGCTAGTCCATCCTGAAGAATCCATCACTCTGCCCCTCCACACCTAACTAGTCGTCAGATACCTCTGGATAGTCGTCGAGGCACCAGTCCAGATCCTTGCGAATGTACAGACAGCTAGCAAACTACTACGACGAGATCTACCACTTCAAGAACTATCAGAAAGAAGCTAAGACAATTGAGACCCTAGTACAGCAGCACAAGAAATCTCAGGGCAACCATCTTCTGGATGTTGCGTGTGGAACTGGCAATCACATTGCCTACCTGAAACAACACTACAATGTCGAAGGATTAGACTTCAGCCCTGAAATGCTAAGTATCGCTCGCAAGAAACACCCTGATGTCGTCTTCCACCGGGGGGATATGACCAGTTTCAAACTCAACACTCAGTTCGATATCATTACATGTCTGTTTAGCGCCATTGGACATGTCAAGACAAAGATTCGTATGAGAAAGGCGCTTCGCAACATGGCCGGCCATCTTCAGCCTGGCGGTTTGATGATTCTTGAACCATGGATTACACCCGCTGACTTCAGGAAGGGAATTGTGGGCCTCAACTCCGTTGACAAGCCGAACTTGAAGATTGCTCGAGTTAACATCGGCAAAGTCCGGGGGCCAGTCTCTGAGTTAGAATTCCACTACCTTATCGGGACTTCTAACAAGGTTCAGCATATTGTTGACAGAGAGTTGATGGGTCTCTGGACCCATGAAGAGTATCTTGATGCTTTCCGCGATGCAGGATTGGAGGCCGTTTTTGACACTGAGGGCCTGATGGGTCGGGGATTGTATCTTGGGGTCACACCCTAGACCCTCGTCGCAAGTTCCTACTAATTCTACTCAGCTAAGTAGCGACACATACCAATTCTACTCCTCTTAGTATCGACGTTCCCAATGACAAATTTGTATAGCCGCGGGTATCGTTCTACAGCTTTACCAGTCCACAGTTCTTATACCAAGTAGCCACTAATGGTAATGCATGAGCAGTGTGCTAGAAGTCAAAATGATCAACGAAGGCGACGACCTCAGAATAGTCGTACCAAGGTC
>Ga0209802_1000305_pt1 | contig 38073 bp, 34 predicted proteins | sample GraSoiAngelo_129_FD_185886 | JGI IMG/M metagenome (GOLD analysis project Ga0209802, IMG submission 185886) | Grasslands soil microbial communities from the Angelo Coastal Reserve, California, USA - 14_0927_12_40cm (SPAdes) (version 2) | ecosystem: Environmental > Terrestrial > Soil > Grasslands ... | reverse complement strand
AAAAGACGCCCGTGCGCAGAAGCTCATCGAGGACCTTAAGGATTGGAATGGCATTGCAGACGCCAATTCACCTGAGGTCTCTTTCCTGCACGCTACGCGGAGCGCAGCCCTCGATCTGCTCCTCGAGCCTTTTCTGGGCAAAGATACCGTCCTCTACCAGTGGCGCAGTACTGCCTTTCTTCAGAAAATTCTTACGGATCGCCCTACGAAATGGCTTCCGTCCACATACAAAAGCTATGATGAATTGCTCGCGGCAGCCGCCGATCTCGCCGTGAAAAAACTCTCCGACCAGAGCAAGAGCGAACGTGTCCAAGATTGGGCATGGGAAAAATTCAATTCCTTGGACATGTTTCACCCGCTTGGCCATGAAGGCCCGGTGAAAACATTTCTCAGCATTACTGGCAAGCCCCAATCCGGCACGCTCTACAGCGTCCGAGCGGCGATGAAGACTCACGGCCCATCGATGCGTTTTGTCGCTAATCCTGCGAACTGGGACGAATCCATTCTTCTTATCCCTGCGGGACAATCTGGCCAGCCCGGCAGCAGCCACTATTCCGATCAATTCTCCAACTGGTATGAAGGCAAACCCATTTTCGCGCCGTTCAGCGACGCTGCCGAAGCCAAGGCCACAAAGCACACACTCACACTCAAACCCGGTTCTTGATCAACCCTTGCTCTAATGCCCGAGCTGCCCGAAGTCGAAGCCGTCGTACGGACTCTGCGCCCGCTGGTCCAGAAACAGCGCATTCGCTCCGTTCACGTTTTGCATCCCATCGCCGTGAAACCACAGTCCGCATCCCACCTGGCGCGCTTTGCTACAGACCGCCGAATTCGCTGCGTCACTCGCAAAGGTAAGTACGTTCTCCTCGTTCTGGATCGCGGCCTCTTGACCTTGCATTTCCGCCTCGACGGCCAACTCCTCTGGTTTTCCAGCCCGAATGAATTCCTGGAGCGCGCCAATCAACCCAAAAATGGCGTTCACGTCGACGTCGCATTTGAATTCGGGACCGGTGTCCTCGGCTTTGCGGACCGCCGCCATTTCGGCCGCGTGCATGCCTGGGAATCCATCGAAAACAGCACCGGACTTTCCTCTCTCGGCGTCGATGGGCTCTCAAAAGACTTCACCGTCGCGCGTTTCCGCGAATTACTCTCCGCCTCCGTGCGTCCACTGAAAGATTTTCTTATGGACCAGAACCGCGTTGCAGGTCTTGGCAACATCTACTCTTGCGAGTCACTCTGGCACGCCCGCCTCAATCCTCGTCGCCGCGCCGGCTCCTTAAAACCGCACGAGTCCCGCCGCCTCCACAAAGCAATTGTGTCCGTTCTCGCGCGTGCCTTAGAATGCTGTTTGCATCCCGCGCCCGACTTTCGCGACTCGGCGTGGTGGTTTCAGGGCCTCGAAAAGATTCTTCGCGTTTATGGCCGCGAAGGCAAACCCTGCCGCCGCTGCAGAGCCCCGATACAGCGCGTCGTGCGGGGCGGCCGCTCCACGTATTATTGCCGCCGGTGCCAAAAATGACCGCAGTAAGAGGACAAAGGCCCATCGCGTGAATTCACCTGCTCCCAAAAGACCCGAACCGCCGAAGAAGCCCGATTTCGAGCGTTCCCTGGCGCGCCTCGAAGAGGTGGTCCGCCGGCTCGAAAGCCCCCAGCTTTCGCTGGACGATGCGATGAAGCTCTTCGAAGAAGGCGTGGCGCTCTCCCGCGAATGCCAGAAACAACTCGAAGAGGCAGAAGGCCGCGTCGAAATTCTTCTAAAAAAAGCGGATGGCAAGCTTGCTGCCGAGGCCTTCGACCCCGAGCGGGAGCCCGAATCGTGATTCCTCCCAACTGCTGTATGGCAACCGTTTCTCTCGCGCGATGAAACTCTCTGCTTTCTTCGAAGAGGACCGTCTCGCCGTTGACGCTGCTCTCGAGCGCCTCCTTCCAGCAGAATCCACCCCACCGTCTTCTATCCATACGGCCATGCGTTACAGCGTCTTCGCTGGCGGAAAACGCATGCGTCCCATCCTCTGTCTGGAAGCAGCCCGCATTTTCTCCAGCGACATCACTCCCGCGTTGCACCCCGCCTGCGCCCTCGAATTCATCCACACCTACTCTTTGATCCACGATGACTTGCCAGCCCTCGATAATGACGACCTCCGCCGCGGCAAACCCACTTGCCACAAAAAATTCGGTGAGGCCCTTGCCATCCTTGCCGGTGACGCGCTGCTTACTCTCGCGTTCGAGATCATTGGCGCGACCCCCGTCGCCGCCGAACGCCGCGTCGCTGTCCTTGCCGAAATCGCCGCCGCCGCCGGTACCATCAATGGCATGGTCGGTGGCCAGGTCGCCGACATCGAAGCCGAGCGCAAATCCGTCGACGCGCAGATGCTCGAATACATTCACCGCTCGAAAACAGCTGCGCTCATTCGCGCGTCGGTCACAGCTGGCGCTTTGTGTGCCGGCGCAAGTCCCGAGGACGTCGCGCGCCTCCGTCGATTCGGTGAAACCATCGGCTGGGCCTTTCAGGTAACCGACGATATTCTGGATGTCGAGGAATCTTCCGCCGCTCTCGGCAAAACCGCCGGAAAAGATCTTGCTCAACAGAAGGCTACCTATCCCGCGGTTTACGGCCTCGAACGCTCTCACCAGATTGCCAGCGACCTCGCGAACAAAGCCATTGCCGAACTCTCGCCGTTTGCCGATCGCTCTTCCCGCCTCCGCGAAATTGCCGAATTCCTCGTCCTGCGCCGCACTTGACGGGCGCCCCCTTGCCATGAAACGCAAGCCAGCTCGCCGGCGGCTCGATGATCTTCTCGTCGAGCGCGGGCTCGCTGAATCTCTCCAAAAGGCCGCGGCCATGATCCTTGCGGGGGAAGTTCAAGTGGACGGCAAGCGCGTGGAAAAAGCCGGCCTGCCGGTGGCCAGTAACGCCGAAGTTAAAGTCACCAGCAGGCTGCAGAAATATGTCAGCCGCGGCGGCTTCAAACTCGAAGGCGCGCTTCAAGATTTTTCAATCCATCCAGAACATCGCATCTGTCTGGACATCGGCTCCTCGCACGGCGGCTTCACCGATTGTCTGCTGCAACACGGCGCGGCTCGCGTCTACGCCGTCGACGTGAGCGTCGAACAGCTCGACTGGAAACTCCGCCAGGACGGCCGTGTCATCCCCGTGCAGCGCAACGCGCGCGAACTGCGCGCTGAAGATGTTCCCGAACAAATTGATCTCGTAACCATCGACGTCTCTTTTATCTCCGTCAGAAAAGTGATTGCCCCGGCCGCAAGAGTGGCGAAATCCGGCGCTATCTTCCTCATCCTTGTTAAGCCCCAATTCGAATTGCGCCGCGAAGAAATCGGCCATAGCGGCATCGTGAAGGATGAAAAGCTTCACGAAAAAGCGGTTCTGTCCGTGCGCAAATACGTGGGATCTCTCGGCTTAAAGTGTCTCGGAACTTGCCCCAGCCGTCTTGCCGGCGCCGAAGGCAATCAGGAGTATTTTCTCCACGCGCGAAAAAAATCACTGGAGTAGAATCGCAAGACCCATGCAGCCCAGACAAACTTTCCATGCCATCGGCATTCTGTCCCGCCCACGCCGCGAACAACTCTCCGTCGTCGTTCCTCCTTTGTTGAAATGGCTCGAAGCTCATGGCGTCAAGCCTGTTCTCGACGAAGAGACGGCGGCTGCCCTGCCCGGTAACTCCAAAGGCCGCTCCCGTTCCCTCGTGGCGGATGCTTCGCAGCTCCTGCTCGTTCTCGGGGGCGACGGCACCATGCTCGCCGCCGCGCGTCTGGCAGCGCCGCGTCGAATCCCCATCTTGCCGATCAACATGGGCAGCCTTGGCTTTCTTACCAGCTTCACCCTGGACGAACTCTATCCCGCACTGGAAGAAACTCTCGCCGGCCTTGCGTCCGTTAGCCAGCGTGTTATGCTTCAGGCCGATTTGGTGCGTGCCGGCTCGGTGATTGATAGCCAGTGCGCCCTCAATGACGCGGTCATTCACAAGGGCGCGCTTGCTCGCATGATTCAACTGGAGCTGCATATCAATTCCGATTTTGTCTGCCGCTATCGTGCCGATGGTTTGATCGTGTCCAGCCCCACCGGTTCGACCGCTTATTCCCTTTCCGCCGGCGGGCCCATCGTGCATCCGTCCGTCGAAGCGTTCGTCATCACTCCTATCTGTCCGCACATGCTGAGCGACCGCCCGCTGGTGATTCAAGATTCCTCTTGCATTGAAGTGAGACTCAATGGCGATGTCGAGTCCGTTTACCTGACGCTCGACGGACAACGCGGAATTCCCATGCAGCCGACGGACATTCTTCGGGTTCGCCGCGCCGAGGAATTATTGAAACTCATCCAACCGCCACAGAAGCCCTATTTCGAGATTCTGCGCAGCAAGCTGAAATGGGGCGAAGCTTGATTGTTCGGCCGCACTGTCCTTTTCGATTCTAGTGTCGATTCATCTGGAGTGATTCATGCGACTCGTTTTCTTGGCGGCGTTTATCTTGCTATTTGCTGGCGTGAGTGCCCACTCCCAGCAACCCTCCTTCGCCGACGTGGTCATCCTTCACGGGCATGTCTGGACGGTAGACCGCGAGCACCCACAGGCCGAGACCCTTGCCATCCATGGCAGCCGCATCATCGCCGTGGGCTCCGATGCCGACATTGCGAAGTGGGTTGGACCATCTACCAGGAAGATCGATGCCCAGGGCAAAAGCGTCCTTCCCGGTTTTATTGACTCCCACGTTCATTTCAGCAGCGGCGGCGGCGAGATCAGCGGCGTTCAATTGCGCGACGCAAACACGCCCACGGAATTTGCCAGGCGCATCGGAGAACATGCGAAAAAACTAACCAAAGGCGAATGGATGCTCGGCGGCACGTGGGACCATGAGCTCTGGGGCGGAACGCCTCTCCCGTCGCATGATTGGATTGACTCCGTCACCCCGGACACGCCCGTTCTCGTCAGCCGCTATGACGGACACATGGCCCTCGCTAACGGCGTCGTGCTGCGGCTCGCCGGTATCACCCGCGAAACCAAAGACCCTCCCGGTGGGACCATCGTTCGCGACAAAGACGGTAATCCCACCGGCCTCTTGAAAGACGCGGCCATGGATCTCGTCTACCGCGTCGTCCCACCCCCCTCGGAGGAACAGCTCCTGCGCATGATTCATGCCGCAATGAACGAAGCCCGCCGCTTCGGCGTGACCAGCATTCACGACATCAGTTCGACCGAAGACGTCCGCGCTTACCAGACCCTCGCCACCCGCGGCGAGTTGACTCTGCGCATCTACTGCATCACTCCGCTCCCGCAGTGGGAGGCCCCGGCCACCGCCGGCATCCGTGCCGCCTTCGGAAACGATTGGATTCACCTCGGCGCGCTCAAGGGTTTTGCGGACGGCTCCCTAGGCTCGACCACGGCGCTCTTCGAGCAGCCGTACAACGACGCCCCGGAAACTTCCGGCCTGCCCAACGAAATGATGCTGCCCGAAGGCAATATGCTCAAGATGGCTCTCGGCGCCGACAAAGCGGGCCTGCAATTGGCCGTTCATGCTATCGGTGACAAGGCGAACCGCATCATGCTGGATGTTTATACCGAAGTGGCCAAGCGAAACGGCGCGCGCGCCGACCGTCGCTGGCGCATCGAACACGCGCAGCATCTTCGTCCTGAGGATTTCGCGCGTTTTGCGCAACTCGGCGTCATTGCCTCGGTGCAGCCCTATCACGCGATTGACGACGGCCGCTGGGCGGAGAAGCGCATCGGCCATGAACGCGCCAAAACGACGTACGCGTTTCGAACCTTCCTTGACCAGGGCGTTCGGCTGGCCTTCGGCAGTGACTGGACCGTCGCCCCATTGAACCCTATGATCGGTCTTTACGCCGCCGTGACCCGCGCCACGCTCGATGGGAAAAACCCGAATGGCTGGTTCCCCGAACAGAAACTGACGCTCAAGGAAGCCATCGAGGCCTACACAATGGGCTCTGCCTTTGCGGAATTTCGCGAAAAGAAAAAGGGTTCCCTTACGCCCGGCAAACTCGCCGACGTGGTTGTTCTCGATACCGATTTATTTTCGGTCGCACCGGAGAAAGTCAAGGACGCGGCCGTGCGCTACACGATTGTCGGTGGAAAAGTCGTTTACGAAGCGGGAAAGAACTAAGCCAAAACATCCGTTCGAACCAAGTCTTCCTGCGTTTCACGCCGGCGGATCAGCCGGAAGCGGTCCTTTTCCACCAGGACTTCCGCTGGGCGACATCGCGCATTGTAATTGGAGGCTTGCACCATTCCGTACGCTCCCGCTCCCCAGATTGCCAGTAAGTCGCCGGATTGGACTTCTTCCAAGGGCCAATCCCTCAAAAAACAATCTCCCGTCTCGCACACCGGGCCTACAATGTCGGCTCGTTCCCGCTTCCTATTCCTCTCTCTTCCCACCCGGGTCACTTTCGTGATGGGATGGACCGCTCCGTAGAGTACGGGCCGCATCAAATCGTTCATCGCGCCATCCACAATCACAAATCTCTTGCCCCGAGTTGTTTTTGTATAGGCGACCCGAGTGAGAAGCACTCCCGCCTGCGCGATGATCGAGCGGCCCGGTTCCAGCAAAAGCTTCACATCCAGTCCGCTCAGCAATTGCCGGATCAGCCGCGCATATTCCGTGCGTCTCGGCGGCTTTTGATCTACATAGCGCACTCCCAACCCGCCGCCGACGTCCAGACAACGCAAATGAATTCCCTCGCTGCACAATTCTTCGACATACCCCACCAGCCGCTTCACCGCGCGGCGGAACGGTTCGAGCGAGGTGATTTGCGAGCCAATGTGCGCGCTCAGTCCCTCCCAGCGAATCCATTTCGAATTAAGATGAGCCAGGTACAGTCGCTTCGCCTCTGTCCAAACCAGCCCAAACTTGTGTTCGTGCCTGCCTGTCGCAATGTGGGGATGGCCACCGGCCTGCACGTCCGGATTCACTCGAATCGCCGCCGCAGGTGGCCTCCCGCCTTTCTCCACCACTCGTGCGGCTTCCTCTGTCAAGATTTCTAGTTCAGCTTCCGATTCCGCATTGAACAGCAGAATCCCCGAAGACGTTTCCTGCCCGCGGACCCGATAGTTCAACGCTTCCCGAATCTCCTCCCGGGTCTTTCCCACTCCGGAAAATACGACGCGGTCACCTTTGATGCCAATGTGCTGCAATAATCGCAGCTCACCTCCGGACACAATGTCGAATCCACTTCCCAACTTGCCGAGTTGCTCCAGAAGGGAAAGGTTTCCATTAGACTTCACCGCAAAACACAGTGTGTAGTCTATCCCTCGCAGGCCTGCTCCGAGCTCGCGGTAAGCCCCTTCAATGGCGGCGCTGCTGTAAAGATACGTTGGTGTTCCAAATTCTTCCGCAATCGATGTAAGCGCCACTTCCTCGCAGAAAACTTCCTCTCTCGACCCCTCGCGCGAGGCATTTCTCTTCCAGGCAAAATGTGGCGTGAACTCAACGGGATCGACGTATTTCAGCTTGCGCTGAGGCCCATCCGTCGAATGGCTCATCGGACTTTCATCACCACCAGTGTCCGATCATCAGACAGCGGAGCGCTTTGTGTGAACCAGTCCACTTCGTTCAGGATCGTGTCGGCCAGTTCCGCGGCCGTCAGCTCGTGGTGTCTCTCAATCAATTCGCGCAGCCGCGTGTTGCCGAAAAATTGACCTTCGCCGTTCATCGATTCCGCGATCCCGTCGGAGTGAAACACCAAAATATTTCCCGGCTCCAGCGTCACTCCCCATTCGTCGTAAGTTGCTTCTTCGAAGATGCCCAGTGGAAACCCCGTCAATTCGATTTTCCCACAGCGTCCATCCTTGTAGAGCAATGGCTGGGACTGGCCCGCATTCGCCACGCGCAGCTTTTGCCTGCCTTTTTGCCACGTCGCAAAACACGCCGTCATGAATCGCCCTTCGATCCGCCGCTCTCCCACCAATTGATTCATTTGCTTCAACATTGCCGCCGGCTGCAGCTTTTGTGGTGCAAGGCTGCGCATGATTCCGATCGCCACCGCTCCATAAAGCGCGGCCGCCGTCCCTTTTCCGCTCACGTCTCCCAGCGCGACCCCCAGTTGCTGGGGCCCGTAGCGCAGAAACTCGTACAGGTCGCCGCAAACTTCGCGCGCGGAGAGGTACCGCGCCGCCAAGTCCACTCCGTAGTCTTCTGACGGCACCGGCCGCAGCAGCGCGCCTTGAATCCTTTTCGCTGCGTGCAGGTCCCGCTCCAGCCGCGCCTCTTCCTTCGCCAGTTGCTCATACAACCGCGCATTCTCCAGTGAAACCGCCAGATTCCCCGCCAGGATCGAAAGTGTTTGCACATGATCCTCAGTAAAGTAATTCGCAATCGGGCTTTCCAGGTCGAGCACGCCGATCACTTTTCCCTTGTGCATCATCGGAATCGCCAGTTCCGACCGCGTCTCCGGATTCACCATCAGGTACCTGGGATCCACCGTTACATCTGGCACAAGGACCGGCTCTTTCAGCGTCGCTGCCGCGCCCACAATGCCCTCGCTCGCCGTCGCACGCAGCTTTCCCTGCACTCGCTGGCCGTGTTTCACGTCCACGCGGTGCCGGAAAACCTTCTGTTCTTCGTCGTACAGCATGATGCTCAGAATCTGGTAATCAATCACACGCTTGGTCTGCTCCGCTGCGCGCCTCAGCAATTCCTCCACTTCCAGAATCGCGCTCGTCTCGCGGCTCACTTCACTCAGCAACAGCAGCGTATCCGCCTGCGCCCTCACCTTTTCGAACAGCCGCGCATTCTCGATGGCGATTGCCAGCCGGCTCCCCACCATCGTCAAAATATTTTGCTGATCGCGGGTGAAGTAATCGAGGTGCCGGCTCTGGATGTCCAGCACGCCCAGGCATTTCCCCTGCAACATCAGCGGCACGGCCAGCTCCGACCGCACGCTGTCAATCGCGTTGATGTAGCGCGGGTCTTTCGAGGTGTCGCTCACCCGCACGGAATGCCCGGTGGCCGCTGCTGTTCCCGTGATCCCTTGCCCCATCGGTATGCGCAAGTTCTCGGCTAGCTCTCTCGTATAGCCGATGGCAAACCGGTGCCGGAGATAACTTCCGTTTCCTTCGACCAGCAGCACGCCAAAAATCTCATAGTCGATATGCCGCTTGATCAGCGCCGCCGCCCGCGCCAGTACTTCATCCAGGTCCAGCGAGGCGTTCACTTCCTCGCCGATTTCTGCCAGTGTCGCAAGAACGTCCGCAGACACTTCCGCGGGGCCGTTCAAGGCAGTCGTTGCGATATGTTCGTCTGTAGGATTCATGGAATGCGAATAGTATAGCAGGTGGTACTGGGAGGACCGTTCGAAGGCTTCGGAATCAGTAGCTCACCTTGCAGTCCGTATTGGTCTGCGTGGAGTTTCCGCAATCCCATCGAGGCGCAAGCCAGCGCATCGCCCTCTTCACTTTTCCGGTCTTTTCTTTTTCGCTCCCAGTGTCAGAGCGCCCACATATGGCAAATTACGGTACCGTTCTGAATAGTCCAGCCCGTATCCCACCGCAAATTCGTTGGGGATGGTAAAGCCCACGTAATCGGCCCGCACCGCGGCGATGCGCCGGGCCGGCTTGTCCAGCAGCACCGCCACTCTCAGATGCTTCGGGTTCCGGTGCTGGAAAAGCCGCAATAAATATTGCAATGTCATCCCCGTATCCAGGATGTCTTCCACCACAATCACAGTTCTTCCCTCGATGCTCGAATCCAGGTCTCGTGTCAGCCGCACTTGCCCCGAGGAATGTGTGTCCTGCCCGTAACTCGACACCGCGATGAAATCAAAAGAAACTTTCCCCGTAAGGTTTCGCGCCAAATCCGTTAGAAAAAAGACTCCGCCTTTCAGAACACTCACCAAATGCAGCGGTTCATGCGGAAAATCTCGGCGGATCTCTTTCGCCAGTGCTTGAATCCTTCGCTGAATCCTTGCTCGCGTGATCAGCACGCGGACGCGCTCTTTTGGTCCCTGCCTGACTTTCCGCTTCGTTGCTTTTGCCCTTGCCATGCTTTTTCCCCGCCTACGGAACCGAGACTCTACCCCACGCTCCGCAGCAAGGCAATCCTCAATCCTTTATGAACCAGTCCTAAAACATTCATCCATCAGCAATCTGCGCCGATTAAGTTTGACGGCAGCGATTATGGATGATTCGGTTCGGTCTCGGCGTCCATCGAAATCTCTAATCCTTGGGATGCGAGGTTTTCCACAGACCTCCCTTCAACCTGCAACCGATTTCTATGATAAAAGTCACCTTAACTAAACGATTGCATCTTGCTGTTGGAAGCCGGTGCCCGGGGGCGTTGTTATCGCTCCGAATAGGAAGAAGGCCTCGATTCCACCCCTGGAAGCTTCTCGCTGTTTGTTCCCTGCGCAAAGCGCGGAGATAGATTGTCTAGGAGGGAGAATTTCCATGAAAAAGACTCAGCCGGGAAGCTTTACCTGCAGGTGTTCCTTCGCCTCGCTGCTAATCGTTTTGGGGATGGTCTTGCATGCTCCTCGTGTCTTAGCGCAATCCACGACCGATGGCGCCATTGGCGGCGTCGTCACCGATCAGTCTGGGGCCATGGTGCCTGGAGCGAGTGTCACCGCTCACAATCTTGGCACCTCTGGAACCGCCACCGTGACGACCGATGGAAGCGGCCGGTACATCGTCGGTCATCTTCAGCCCGGCACGTATTCCCTCGAGATTTCCGCCAAAGGCTTCGCAGGATTTAAGGCCACCAGTATCACTGTCGAGGTCGGTCGCGTTACCTTCATCGACGCCACCCTTGGCGTCCAGGCTCAAGTCGAGACGATTGAGGCTACCGCTGAAGCACCTGTTATGGTCACCGACCGCGCCGATTTCTCCACCAATATCAATTCCACGACCATCGAAAATCTTCCCATTAACGGCAGGCGGTGGTCTTTCTTCGCTCTCAGCACTCCGGGCGCCGTCCCTGACGGCGGCTTCGGCCTTGTCAGCTTCCGCGGCATCTCCGGCCTTTTGAATAACAACACCGTCGATGGCGCCGACAACAACCAAGCCTTCTTCAGTGAGGAGCGGGGCCGCACACGCATCAGCTATTCCACCAGCGAAGCTTCCATCCAGGAATTCCAGATTAACACTTCCAACTACTCCGCCGAATATGGCCGCGCCGCCGGCGGCGTCGTCAACGCCGTGACCAAGAGCGGTTCCAACCGCCTTCACGGTGAGGCTTTCTGGTATTTTCGCAACAGTGATTGGGGCGCCATCAATCCTTTCTCCTTCCATAAGGTTCCCGTCACTAGCGTCCTTACTAACGTGCCTTTTCTCCCTGAGGACAAGCGCCATCAGTTTGGCGGGAGCGTCGGCGGCCCTATCCTGAAGGACAAACTTTTTTTCTTCTTCAGCGCAGATCAGCAACTTCGCCCATTCCCGGCAGCTGCCAACTCTGGCACTCCCAATGCAATTTTTGCTCCGCTTAGCGCCGCCGAAACCGCTTCGCTAACCAGCAGCGGAATATTGCCAGGCAAAGCCACGGAGGTGGCCAACGCATTGACCTTGCTGACCAATCTTACAGGCACCGTGCCCAGGAGGGGCGACCAGCTTATTCTTCTTCCCAAAATCGATTGGAATATCACTTCTAAGCACCATGCATCGTTCACTTATAACCGCCTGCGGTGGAACTCGCCGGCAGGCATCCAGTCCGCCGCAACCGTTCAGCGTGGAGTCGAAAGCTTCGGCAATGACTTCGTGAAGGACGACTGGGGCATCGCTCGTCTCACCTCTACTGTGTCTGCGACGGTGACCAACGAACTGCGCTACCAGTACGGGCGCGATTTCGAGTTCGAGAATGGGCAGAGTTCCATACCGGGTGAACCCGTCTCGCAATTCGGAGTTTCTGCTCAGGTTTTCATTGGCGGGGTTGGCAACTTCACGTTTGGCATGCCCAGTTTCCTCAACCGCCCGGCCTTCCCCGATGAACGTCGCAATCAAGTCGCCGACACCGTGAGTTGGAGCCACAATACTCACCTCTTCAGGTTCGGCTTCGATTTCAATCACGTCAATGACAACGACACCAACCTCTTCGAGCAGTTTGGCGCCTATTCTTACAACACTCGCGTGGATTACATCAGCGATTTCGTGGCCGCCACAACCACTGTTGCCCCGTTTGGACCCTTCTGCGGCACTTCTACGGCCCCCCTCGATTGCTACGCCAGCTTCGTGCAAGGGTTTGGTACTCCCGGCTTCGTTTTCTCGACGAATGATGTCGCTTTCTTTGCCCAGGACGATTGGCGCATAAAACCACGCCTTACCCTCAATCTCGGTTTGCGCTGGGAAACGGAAATCATGCCTTCACCTCAGATTCCTAATTCCAATCTCCCCGCCACCAACGTGTTTCCTTCCGACCGCACGGATTTCGGTCCGCGGCTCGGCTTCGCTTGGGACATCACCGGCGGCGCTAAGAACATTCTCCGCGGTGGTTACGGCATTTTTTACGGCCGCATCATCAATTCCACGATCTTCAACGCCATTAGCAATACCGCAGTGGCTGCAGGCCAAAACACAATTCCTTCTCTCAAGCCGAGCGACCCGGGTTCGCCCCTCTATCCAAATGTCATCGTTTCGGGCACCGCCCCGGCAGGATCGACCGCTGTCCAGTTTGCCCCAGACACAAACCTTCCGATGATCCACGAATTCGACCTCGAGTTTGAGCGGGAAATTGCCACCAACACGGTTGTATCGGCTTCTTATATCGGCAGCCTTGGCCGCCGTCTACCCCGCTTCGTAGACACAAACCTCGCTGCTCCAACGCTTCAGACCAGCTACGACGTTGTACAGGGAGCTGGCACCGTCAGCAGTCCGTTTGTCAACGGCGCCATGATTGGACAGACATTCGCGGTTCCGTTTTTCGGTGTGCTGGCCGACTCTACTGGAAAGAATCCGGCAAGCGGTGGCACGGGCCGGCCCAACATCGCGTTCGGACCAATCACAAACGTTTCTCATAGCGTGAATTCCGCCTATAACTCTCTTGTGGTTGCCCTAAACCGTCGCTTTCATCGAGGTTTCCAGATCCAGAGTTCCTTCACCTTCTCCCATGCCAATGACTTTGGACAGAGTTCTCAGACCTTTACCGCCACCAACAACGTGCTCAATCCCTTCGCCTTGGGCGCCGAGTATGGCCGGTCTAATTTTGACATCCGCAAGCGGTTTACATTTGGCGCCGTCTGGACACCCGACTACTACAAGGGAGCGAACAAAACCCTGCAGCATCTTGCAAATGGATTCACCATTTCACCGCTGATTACAATCTCCTCAGGCGCGCCCTTCACACCATTGATTCAGGGCAATGCTCCCGGACAGCCCGGGTTCGTTACCGTTAAGGGTGGAAATGGTGTCCTCGCTGACGGTGGGACCAACCGCCCTCCATTCCTTCCGCCAAACGCCTTCCAAATGCCGCGGACAGCTTTGGTGGACCTGCGCCTACAGAAAGTCTTCAATATCTGGGAACAGGTGAAGTTTACGCTTTCAGGCGATGCCTTTAATCTCTTCAACCACAACAACGTCACAGGAGTGGATACCCAGATGTACACAATCTGTGCCGCCAGTACTACAAAGATCTGTCCTAGCACTGGCGTAATTGAACTGACAAACATACTCGCCTTTAACCCCCACTTCGGTGTCCCGACGGCGTCGAGCAACTCACTGATTCGGCAACGCGAAATCCAGATCGGCGCCAAGCTCACGTTCTAGGCCCTTTTCCTCCCATCGCCCAAACGCGGCGGGCCGCCCAGGGTTTCTTGGGCTCCCGCCGCGTTTCTTTTTAGCCCGCAGTAGACCGAGATTCAGATCTTTGGCGGCCATTCCCAACCCCCAGCCCGCGCCCGCCTTCGGCGCAACTGCACATGGACGTAGCAACGAAAAGAGAGTACTGTTCGCCCCATCCGCTCCCAAGAAAATTTTCCTTCAGGAGAAAATCCATGCCGCGACGGCGATTTCTGGCGCAACTCGTCTCCTTGCCATTTCTCGGTTTGAGTTCTCAGGCCGAGGAACCCAAAAAGCCATTGAAGATTCTAATGAAAAGTGACTGGGGCTCGGATGACCCCACCCGCGCGTCCTTCCCTTTCCTGCATGGAATCGCCCTTGCCGAAGCCGGTCACGAGGTGCGAATCTTCCTTCTTGGCGAAGCCACCTCCCTCATGCGCAAAGCTACCGCCAATGCCATCGTTCCCGTCGGCTGGCCACCCCTCAGCGAAACCCTCGAAAGAGTGGTCGCTAAACGCATTCCCGTCTTTTCTTGAGGGTTCTGTTCCCGGGCCCGCGGGATCACGGAAACCGACTTGAATCAGTGGGGAGCAAAGTTCGGCAGGCCGACAATTTTTGTGGGCCTTGTCGAATGGGCCGGCCGCATCATCGTCGAATAGGACTCAACGTCTCCGATCGTGTCCCGCCGCGCTTTCGCAGCTTGCGCCCGGCGCGCTTTGCAGGGAAACCGGCATCTCGCGCTTGCTTCCGAAAAACTCCACGATTCTTCGCTCTGCTGCTTCTCGGCTATACTTGCCCAACCGGAGGAACTCGTTGCTCGAAGCCGGCAAAAGCATTTTGCTTATCCTGAGCGCGCTTTTTCCCATCGTGAATCCGCTCGGCGGCAGTCCCATTTTTCTCTCGTTGACTCGCCATTACCCGGCCGCAGCGCGCCGGGCCTTGGCGCGCCAGGTGGCGGTGAACAGCTTTTTCTTGCTCGTCGCATCTTTCTTGATCGGCACGCACATTCTGAACTTCTTCGGAATTTCCATTCCTGTAGTGCAGGTCGGCGGCGGCCTGGTGGTCATCTCGAACGGGTGGGCGATGTTGAAGCAAAAAGAAGAACCCGACCGTGACCGCGACGTCCAGAAAAAAATGCACCCGAAAGATATTTTTCGGAATGCTTTTTATCCCTTGACCCTGCCTCTCACGGTGGGCCCGGGTTCAATCTCCATCGCCATCACGCTGGGTGCCAACCTACCGCGCCATCTGGGAGCTAACCTGCTGGCGATTCTTGCCACGGTGATCGGTTCCGCGATCGTCGCTATCAGCATTTATCTTTGCTATGGCTTTGCCGACCGCCTGGCCGCCATTGTTGGTGAAAGCGGGATGAGTATCATTCTGCGGCTTTCTTCATTTCTCCTGCTTTGCATTGGCGTGCAAATCATGTGGAACGGCGTCAGCGCTCTTTTTCGTACGCTCCATATTGCGGGGATGTGACGGAGCCCTTGCGGGTTCTGTTGTCTCTGGAATTTCGCGACTGAGATGAGAAGAGAAGCCCTGAATTTCTTGATTTGCCCCAATTGTGGGGGCCAATTGGCGCTGGGTAGCGACGCGCTGCCCGCAGAGAGCGACGGCCAAATCATGGCCGGCGAGCTTATGTGCACGACATGTACATCAAAATTTGGGATTCGAGACGGCGTACCGGTTTTGCTGCCTGCGAATCTCGCCAGCGTAAAACTCGAGACGGCTTCACGGTTTGCGGAGGAGTGGACACGCTGGAGCGATCTGCGCGATTACTACGAGAAGGAATTCTTCGACTGGGTGGCCCCGCTGACTCCCAAGGATTTCAAAGACCAGTTGGTATTCGAAGGAGGATGCGGGAAGGGGCGGCACACGGCAATCGTTGCAGGGCACGGCGCGAAGGCGATTGTCTCCCTGGACCTGGGGGAGAGCGCGTTCGTCGCTTTTGCTCACACGCGCAAATTCCCCAATGCGCATGTCGTTATCGGCGACTTGCTCCATCCGCCTGTCCGTCCAGTATTCGATCTGGCATTCTCCGTCGGGGTCCTGCATCATCTGCCGGACCCGGCAGCCGGTTTCGCAAGCCTGGCCTCTCGCGTGCGAGACGGCGGGCGGGCAGCATTCTGGGTGTATGGCTATGAAGGAAACGAATGGATTACACGGTACGTTGACCCGATTCGGAAGGCGCTCACTTCGCGTTTGCCGGCATGGTTCTTAAGGCTGGCGTGCATTCCGCCGGCGATTTTCCTTTGGGCCGTGATCAAGCTTTTTTATCGTCCCGGCCCCGACGGGAAAGGACCCCATCGCCTACCCTACGGGGATTATTTTGCGGCCCAGTATCACTACCCATTTGACGAGATTCATGCCAACGTGTTCGATCAACTGGTGACGCCGGTCGCCCACTATTTGCGCGAGGACGAGGTGCGCCCATGGATGGCGACAGACTTCCGGGATGCAGCGGTGCGCTCGCACCGAGGGTACAGTTGGGCGGGGCTTGGCACGGTCTGCCGGGAGAATGGCGCTGCCGCGGAATCCCAGAGGTAATTGCTGCGATTCACAGCGCACACGAAAGTTGCGCGAGTTTCATCACTGCCGCTACAATCAAGTTTGGAGCGAATTGCTTCCTACCGTTTGGCGGGGCCAGGTCGCGGGCGATCCAGTTATTTTTGCAGCTTCGTGGGGCCATGCTTCCAGCAATGTAGTGCTGGAGGTGGCAAAGGCCGAGAAACGCGGGTCTCCTGAATTCCAGAGGGACAAGAGCGCCGAAGATCTCAAAAGGCGCCAAGCGAGGTAAAGAGCGTTGTGCGGAATTGTAGGCTACACCCATAAAGACTGGAGTCCTCCCCCGCAGCGGATTCGGGAGGCCACAGACACGCTGTTCCACCGGGGCCCGGACCAACAAGGCGTGCATCAGTCCAGCTTTTTTTCCGTCGGCGCGACACGCTTGAAAATCATCGATCTCGCAGCCGGCGATCAGCCGATCCTTTCTGCGGACGGCGACTTCGGAGTTGCCTTTAACGGCGAAATTTATAATTACCTGGAATTACGGAATGAACTCGAAGAACTGGGCCACCGGTTCGAATCGCACTCCGATACGGAAACCGTACTCCACGCGTTCATGCAGTGGGACAAGGATTGCTTTGCGAAGCTACGCGGGATGTTCGCGGTTGCCTTATGGAAAAAATCGGCAAGACGCCTAGTTTTGGCGCGCGACCGCATGGGCATCAAACCGCTGTACGTCAAGCGCCAGGGAGCGGACCTTTTCTTCGGCTCCGAGCTGAAGGCCATCTTTATTCATCCGGAGATCGACCGCCGATTGAGCCTTGCGGGACTTGATTGCTACCTTTCGCTGAATTATGTGCCGTGCCCGTGGACGCTGGTGGAAGGCATCGAGAAGCTTCCCCCAGGGCAGTGGCTGGAATGGCACGATGGCCAAGTCTCCTCCGGCACGTATTGGAAATTGCCGTTCACACATGCGGAGAATTACACACTGGAATCCGCAAAGGAAGAGCTGGACGACCTTCTGAAACAATCCGTGCGCGAGCACATGATTTCCGATGTACCGCTGGGAATTTGGCTGAGCGGTGGAATGGATTCGACCACCATCCTGCACTACGCTTCGAAAGCCACGACGGCGCAATTGAAAACGTTTTCGATTTCGTTTCGCGGGCGGAGCTTTGATGAGACAAAGTTCATTCACCGTGCGGTGCGCCAGTACGGAACGGATCACCAAGAATTAGACCTTACGCCAGAGCAGGATTTATGCGGTGCGATCGAAGAGTTTGCCTACTACTCCGACGAACCGAGCGCGGATGCCGGGTCCTTACCCGTTTGGTTTCTCTCGAAATTGTGCAAGACAAAAACCACCGTCGCGCTGAGCGGCGAAGGCGCAGACGAACTGTTCGGGGGCTATATTACTTGCCGCGCCGACCTACTAGCCAAGTGGGCGCGCCTGGTGCCTTCGGCGCTGCGGAAGGCGATGCTGGCGGGGGCACAGTATTGGCCCGCGTCGGATGAAAAAATCAGCTTTGAATACAAGCTAAAGCGGTTTCTAGAAGGCAGTTTCCTTAAACCAGGTCATGCACACATCTACTGGAATGGAAGCTTTTCCGAAAAAGAAAAACAAGCGCTCTTGCGGGAACCACTTCCTGGTGCTTTCCATCGGCTCCTGGAGGAGATGGAGGAGTTACCGCCGACAAGCGACGAACTGGCGCAATTCTTGTGGTTTGACCAGAGCTATTACCTCGCGGACGACATTCTGGTGAAGAGCGACCGCATGAGCATGGCGCATGCGGTCGAGGTGCGCCCGCCGTTTCTGGATCACCGCCTGGTGGAATTTGCGGCAAAACTTCCCGCGCGGCTGAAGATTCGCGGCGCCCAACAGAAACTGGTGTTGAGCGAGTTGCGCAAGGACAAGCTGCCGCGCTCCATTCTGCAGGGCAAGAAGACGGGATTCGACATTCCGGCGCACGAATGGCTGCGCGGTCCGCTCCGGCCGATGCTTCAGGACAGCCTGCGCGAGGGGATTGCGGAGTATGGAGAGGTTTTCCGCAAGGAAACCGTCGAGGGGTTTGTAAGCAGGCATTTGGAAAGAAAAGCTAACGTAGGATATCACCTCTGGGGACTGATGATCCTCTTTCAATGGATGAAGAGATGGCAAATTCAAGCAGCGAGGGAAGCGACGCCGCAGACCTTCTTACAAGTAAAAGCTGGATCCTATACCTAACCGTTGCGCTGGTAGCCGGAGCGATCTACCTGGGCTGCATTGTTTCGCCACCATCCCTGATGGACGACAGCGACGCGGTCTTGGCGCAAGCTGCGCGCAATATGCTGACCTCGGGCGACTGGGTCACGCCGCGCCTGGATGAAGTGGTATACCTCGAAAAGCCCGCACTCTACTACTGGCCTCTGGCGGTCTCCTACAAAGTCTTCGGAGTGCACGATTGGGCGGCGCGCATTCCCATTACCCTGTCCGTCATCGGTCTCGCATTGCTCACGGCAGCATTTGGCATCTGGGCCTTTGGCAGACGCGCAGGGTTTTACGCGGGCCTGTGCATGGCCACTTGCGTCGGGCTCTTCCTATTCACGCGAATTCTGATTCCGGATGTCTTGCTGACGTTCACGATTGCGCTGGCCATGTGGGCGTTCCTCCGTGCGCTCGATGAAGAAGAAGCACATCCACGGTTCTGGGCATTAGTGCTGGCGGCGAGCCTGGGTACGGGACTGCTGGTGAAAAGCTTAGTTGCCATCGTGTTCCCCATTGCGGGGGCGCTGATCTATCTTTTGCCTACGAAGCAGCTCTTCTTGCGGCGCACGTGGCAACGGCTCCGGCCCATCAGCGGCTTTTTCATTGCCCTGCTTATCGCCGCGCCGTGGCACATTCTGGCCACGCTGCGCAACCCGCCCTATTTTTATTTTTCTCTGCACAGCGGCCGGGGCGAGTATCACGGGTTCTTGTGGTTTTTTTTCATCAACGAGCAGCTTTTGCGCTTTTTGAATCTGCGCTATCCGCGCGACTACAATACGGTTTCGCGGCTGTGGTTCTGGCTATTTCATTCCCTGTGGCTCTTTCCCTGGAGCGTGTACTTCCCTGCCCTCGCCAAACTTTCTTATAAGCCCGTGGACCGCGCCGGGCGAACGCGCCTGCTGGCCCTTTGCTGGACGGGATTTCTGCTGATTTTCTTCACGTTTTCGACGACGCAGGAATACTATTCCATGCCCTGTTATCCGGCGCTGGCGCTGCTATTGGGTAGCGCGATGGTGATGGGCGGAGATTGGGTCCGCAGAGGTACGCGGATACTTTGCGGGATTGCCCTCCTCGCGGCCATCACGACGTTCGGAATATTTGTGGCGGTGCGCCACTTTCCTGCCCCGGGCGACATTTCCCAAGCCCTCAGCCATCATCCGGGCGCATATAAACTCTCCCTCGGCCACATGTTGGACCTTACGTTTGATTCCTTCGCCTATTTGCGGTTGCCCCTGGTGATTGCCTCCGTTGCATTTCTGGCGGGTGCTGTTGGGACTTTCCGGTGGCTCGGGCGTCGCGCGTTTTTGGCCACAGCGCTGATGATGGTTGTGTTCTTTCATGCGGCGCGGCTGGCGCTCGTGGTGTTCGACCCTTTTCTGAGCTCTCGCCCACTGGCCGAGGCGATCTTGCGGTCCCCAGGCGGCAAGCTGATCAACAACCGCCACTACTATTCATTTTCTTCCGTAACGTTTTATACCAACCGCGACGCGTTAATTCTCAACGGGCGGTATTTCAACCTGGAATATGGCTCCTACGCGCCTGGTGCGCCTGCCGTGTTCATCGACAGCGAACGCTTCAAAGAGCTGTGGCTTGAACCGCAGCGTTATTATTTGCTGGCTTACGCGGATCGCTTTGGGGATTTTGAAAAATTAGTGGGACCGGAGCGCCTTATCACCGTGACTTCGAGCGGAGGCAAAGTCGTGCTCACGAATCACCCGCTGGCGGATTCCAGCCCAGTCCGCGGATCGCCGTAAGAGCAGGCGGGTCGAGCCAGGAATGCGGCGGGCGCTGGGAAAACCGGACTCCCCAGAAGGACAGAACTGGGCTGGTGGGACCTGCATTTTTGTGAGCATGAAGCAAAAACCAGCTTGCAAAGACAACGGTATACAGGTAAAAAAAGAAGTCCCCGGTCGATGCGGTCAATTCCCGCTCTTTTGGCCATAAAGAAGCAACCGGAGAAGACTTTCGCGGTTCCCATTGCCGTAGATATTCGAACGAGATGTACCTGGAGGAGGGTTCATGAAGATTGCCGTGCTCGGAGGGGACGGCTATTGCGGTTGGGCGACGGCGTTGTATTTGTCGCAAAAAGGCCACTCGGTCGCCATTGTTGACAATTATGCACGGCGTTGGTGGGACCACGAGTTGGGCGCACTGACGCTCACGCCGATTCGTCCGCTCACAGACCGTTTGCGCGTGTGGCAAAACCTAACCGGCAAGACCATGGAGATGTTTGTCGGGGACGTGACCGATTACGACTTTCTCGCTTCCTCTCTCAAGTCGTTCGAACCGGAAGCCATCGTTCATTTCGCGGAACAGCGCTCGGCGCCGTACTCGATGATCGACCGGAAACACGCCGTGTTTACGCAGGTGAACAACGTCGTAGGTACGTTGAACGTTCTGTTTGCGATCCGCGAATTCCTGCCGGACTGCCATCTGGTCAAGCTGGGCACGATGGGCGAATACGGCACGCCGAATATCGACATCGAAGAAGGCTATATCACCATTGACTACAACGGCCGCAGAGACACGGTTCCCTTCCCCAAACAGCCCGGCTCCTTCTATCACCTCTCGAAAGTGCATGACAGCCACAACATCATGTTTGCGTGCAAGATCTGGGGAATCCGTGCGACAGACCTGAATCAGGGCGTCGTATACGGAACGATGACAGAAGAAAGCGCGCTCGACGAGGCACTGATCAACCGTTTCGACTACGACGATGTTTTCGGAACAGTGCTGAACCGCTTCTGCGTGCAAGCGGTCATTGGGCAGCCGTTGACCGTGTACGGCAAGGGCGGGCAGACGCGCGGCTTCCTGGACATTCGCGACACGGTGCGCTGCGTCGAAATCGCCTGTCACCATCCGGCGAACCGGGGCGAATGCCGTGTTTATAACCAGTTCACCGAACAATTCTCAATCATGGACTTGGCCCGCCTGACGGAAGCCGCCGCAAAAAAGATGGGCCTGACTGTGGAAATCGATCACATCCCCGATCCACGCGTCGAAGCGGAGCAGCATTATTACAACGCGAAGCACTCGAAGCTGATCGACCTGGGCTTGCAACCGCACTATTTGTCAGACTCGCTCCTCGATTCCCTGATGAATATCGCCATCAAGTACCGCGACCGCGTGGATGCTTCGCTGATGCTGCCGCAAGTCAATTGGCGCGAGCCGAAGAACGAGCGACGCATCCAGATGAGCATGCCGACGAGGTCTGCGGGCGCAGAGCCGCGCGCGGAGGTGAAAGCGAAGAGAGCGTGAGCCAATTACGCTGAGCGCCGCGCCTTGCACGCGTTGAGTTGATTTGCAACTCGCAGGGCAAATTCCAGATCGAAAGGAAAGGCCGCGCCACCTAGCGCGGCCTCTACTTTTTTCATGAAGTTCTGAATGATGCGCTGGCTCCCTTGCAAGAGGTCGATGCTGGAGATTCGCTGGCCAGCCTTCTCGATCCAGACGAGGCGTTCGTCCGGGCGTTCATAAGCGCACTGAATCTCGGAAATCTCAGAGGCTGGCACTGCAAATTCGCGAATCGCCAGCAGATGGCAGCCGAGATTGTCGATAGCGGGAAGACCGCTTCGGTCGGGGTGGCCCAGGAAAAAATGGCCGCCGAAGCGCAGCCCTGAGCCGGGATGAAAACTCTTTCTCCAATTCTCGACTTCGCGGTGAACGAGGTACTCGAAGTGAACGGCAAGCAACCGGCACCTGGCGCGAGAGAGAGATTGTAATCGTTGCGTGTCCTCGGTTGAACCGTACCAAGGTTTTTCCACGATGATGTGCAGACCAGCGTCGAGCGCGGCTTGAATCATCAGCGTGACGTGTGGACCCGGCGGGACGCAGAGCCAGGCGATCTGCGTGCTACTCGCTTTCGTCGCTTCCGCGAGGCGGGCGACGTAAGCGGACTCGCTCTCGGAAGGCCGCTGGCGCGTTTCCTCGATGGTTGCGACGGTTCTGTTCTCGTCGGCGATGATCGGACGCATTCGTTGCGCCCAGTGTCCACGGCCAAGAATGACATACGCAGGCGCTTCAGCCATTGCGGGCAATCCTTTCGCATACGAGCCGCGCAGCTTTCAGGGCGCTTACGACTTTTCCCGAAAAAATATGGATCTCGTCGGGCGCGCCTTCCTGCACGTAGAGAATGCGGCGGTCGTGCTCCGGATTGTCTTCGACCACGCGGATGGTGAAGCGCGAGCCCAGATACCTCGCGTCTTTCGCGCCGGGAACGGTGTCGCAGCAGTCCTGACGCATAGCCTCAAAGCGTGTGAAGGACACGGGACGGAATTCCGCCTCATTCAGGATTGTGGCGTACGGCGGCGGAACCGGCTCGCCGGGGTCGGTGGTGGTCCAGTGATTGGTGTTCTTCGCGGAGCCGAACAGCGAGCGGCTCGAGCTGCCATACGGATCGAACGCGGTGAAGGGGCCGTCCACCACGACGAGCGCGATGTGTTGCAGCGCCGGGGGCAGTTCGATTAACATTTTCTCCGCAACTTGAAATTTCGCGATTTTGAAAACGCCGCGACTGGGGCCCAGGGCGTACGTGGCCCAAACTACAAAATCAAAATCGGAGCGCATTTCGCCGGTGAATGCTTTGCGTTCGAACGGGATGTTCAGCGACCGGATGCGCGCCTCGACTAATTCCCGCAGAACTTCGGGATCATAGACGTGTTCCGCAACTTCGTAACAGCGGTCGATGAAGCCGAAATTCATCCAATCCGGTCGGCAAGGCTTGAGGGGAAGTCCGTGATCCTTCATCACTTTTTCGTACACATCAGGAGGCGTGCGCGAACCCTGCTTCGGAATGGCGTAGTGATGCCGGCTGTTTCGAACGATGGCCGGCTCGAATGCACGGATGAACTCCGCGCGGGCTTCCAAGGTTTCCTGAATGGTTTCCGGGCTGCGCGGATAGTGATATCCGGCATGAACGCGATACTGATTGATGGCCGAAGCGGCGCGCATGATGCCGAGCGGGTCGAACAGGCGCACAGCGTGGCCCTGCTCGGCCAGGCGAATGGCCACCGTCCCGCCGTAGATTCCCGCTCCTGCCACTGCAATTTTCGCGCGCATATCACCCTGTCTGAGATTCATTCACGGAACTCTTGTTATCGCGCAGAATTCGAAGCCGGATGCGACGGAACTGGAACAAGCATGCCGTCGCGAATCCGGTAATCCACGTTGCGCCAGCGAATGCGTCTGCGCCCGAAGGTCAGCAGCCAGATGACAAGCGCCGTGGCATCCCAGACGAAAATCAACGGCATTTTCTTCCAAAGGCCGCGCTGCTTCAAACCCCACCCACCGACAAGCCACGTGATTCCCGACCGAAAGACCAAATACGCACCCAAATACGCGATGCCAATTCCATCGAACGGATGTACGAGAAGCGCCGCCAAGCACCAGGGCAAACCTTGCGTAAAGGTGAGACCCACGTGCCCCCAGGGACGCATATGACGCATCACAGTCAACCAACGGAGCCGCTTGATGAAAAGACCCATGAATGAATCGTAGTCGGGAACGGTCTTGACGGCGTACGGCAGCAATTCGACTCGGTAACCTTGCTGCGCGATATACCGCCCGACCAAGAGGTCATCCGCGGGCCGGTTTTCAATGGCTTCGTAGCCGCCAAATGCCTTGAGGCGGGAGCGCGTGGTAACAATGGTCTGGCCGAATGCAAACTTGATTCCGTCGAGCTGCCGCGCCACGAAAATCCCAGGGAAGAAATCGCAAATCATGCCGATGGATTGCAAATGCTGGGTGAAAGTTTTGTCCTCGGTAGAAACGTAGAGGCAGGTCACGCCGCCGACTTTCGAGTCGCCGAGCGGTGCAACGACGGTGCGCAAATAGTTGGGCGCCACGCGAACGTCGCTGTCGTTGATGACCAGAACCTCGTGCTGGGCCTCGTTCACCATGCGCACGAGCTTGGCGACTTTGTCGTTGATGGCGTTGCGCCCGGAGCCAATGAGGATTCGAATCTGGCGCTCCGGAAAATCCTGCTTCAGCTTTTCGAGAACCGGAACGGAGGGATCGTTCTCATCGCCGACGCAAAAAATCAGCTCATATTCCGGATAGTCCTGCCGGCAATAGCTGGCGAGGTTTTCGTACGCCTCCGGATCGAGGCCGCGAAGCGGCTTCAGGTTGCTGACGGGCGGCGTAAAACCGGAATCCGGAGACAAGCGATCCTGAGCGGGCCAGAAAAAACGGAAAGTGCTGTAAAGAACGAGCAAATAATAGAGAAACGGTGTGGCTGCGAGCGCAAGAAATAGGTCATCGGCGGCTGACGAAATCATTGCACCTCTCGCGCGCGCAAGTTCCCGCGCTGTTTCCTCAAACGGAATGGACTGGCTCCAGAAAGAAAAAGAATAGCAAAAAGCGAACGATTTCGCCGCGCCGCGCTTTGGACGGCGCCCTCACATCAAGTAAGATGAAAGTTGCTGCGAATCCAGGGCGGTACAAATACTCTGCGCGGAATTTGGCGCGGCTCCAGATTTGGCAGGCTTCCGCACGGCAACCGTTGCCGGGAGTCGCACTGAAAACCGCCATCTTCGCAGTCGACACAAGGAGTAAGCTGCAAATCCGCATGAAAGATTCTTCGGCGCTGCACATAAAAACCTATATTTTCATTCTGTTAATGGTTTTGTTTGCTCCGCTCGGCAATATTCTGCTCGGCAAGGGGATGAAAAGCATCGGATCCGCGAAAGACTGGGCGCCCCAAGATCTCTTTTCTATTTTCGTTCGCGTGCTAAGTTCGGGCTACATCTGGCTGGGCATCGCCTGTTTGCTGGCCTTTTTCGTGGCTTACATGCTGGTTCTGACGTGGGCAGATTACAGCTATGTTCAGCCCGCCTCGGCCTTTTCCTATGCCGTGGTGGCGATCCTGGGGTATTTTCTTCTCGGCGAACAGGTGAACCTGCTGCGCTGGACCGGCATCGCGGTGATTTGCGTTGGGGTGTTTATTGTCGGCCACACACATCCGCGCACTACGGAGAAGACTTAGGCGTGCGCGAACTTTTCCTTCTTTTCCTCGTCATTGCGGCAGGGACCGGCGGGGAGCTGTGCGTCTCTCGGGCGATGAAATCAGTGGGCGAAGTTCACGATTTCCGCCCGGCTGAACTGGCCCGATTCGTGTCGCGAGTCGTGCGCGTCGGCTGGATGTGGATCGGAATCGCGCAGATGACGCTGGCATTTTTCTCATTGCTGGCCATGCTCTCGATGGAAAACGTGACTTTCGTCGTGCCTATAACCGCGCTTAGTTATGCTGCGGGTTCCATCGGGGCAACGCTTTTTTTGCGAGAACACATCAGCAGGCAGCGCTGGGTGGGAGTGCTCATCGTTTGCCTCGGCGTTACCCTCGTTTGGCTTAGCCGCCTGTAAGACCCTTTTCCACCGCAACGCTTACGGCTTCGGGGGATCGATCTGCGTGGCATTCCCGATTTTGATCGTGGTGGTGAAACGCTTGTAGTTTTTGTAGTGAACGGCCACGCGAATGTGCACATCGTCCCCCGTTTTGAAGTGCAGCATATCATCGGCGCGCGTGTACGTAGGGAACCAGTAGTGGCCTTCGATATTCTCGCGAAAGTTTTCGAAATGCGGGAAGGCCTGGTCTTCCTTTTTCTTGAGCAAACCTGTGGATGTCCCCGAGGTCTTCACAATCTGTAGATCCCGGTCATCCACCCACACCCGGCCGCGAAAGTAGCGCTCCCCTTTCTCCAGTTTTTTGGGCTCTAGATCAAACACGTAGGTGCCAAGTTCATCCACGCGCTCACGGCCCACGTATTTGACGTCATACTTGGGCAGTTCCGCCGGGGTCATGACGAATGGCCACACCTTTTCGATGTCGTCATAATCCTGTTGGGTCATAATGACGCGCTTGATGGTGGTGACCGGGGCGAAAGTGACTTTATCGTAGCGTTTGCCGTCCGGGGTAAACAGGATGTCGCGAACTTCCCGGAACTCGCCGTCCACCTGGCCATCTTCGTCGATGGTCTGAAACACTACGTCCTGCGTATAGGTGAAATGGTCGCGCTCTTTGCGAAACTCTTCTTCGCGCTGCGTGAATTTTTGGATGATTTCGTCGATGGGCATCGACGGAGGCTCATTGGTGATGTGCGAGACACGCTCCTGAGGCCCGGCATTCGATTTGGGGGGGGGGCCGGACGGAATTACCGTTCCTGGAGGAGGAGGCGGCAGGGGCCCGCGCTGCTGCGCAGACAGCGGCAGCACAAGAAAAAGGAACCCCGCCGCAATGAGGGAAAATGGGCCGACGCCGAAATTTTGTCTGAGAATGCCGACTGTTCTTGCTGGGCGTCTCAACATTCTCGAGCTCTCCTCACAACGCTCCCTCATCCATTGTACTGTAAGGTTCGATGCGTCAACCGCGCGATTTGCCGCCAGTCACGCAATCCAGAAAAAGAGACACGGTGAGAACCGCGCCGCGCCTGCGGCTCCAGTTCAGCGCACCGCGCCTTTGGTTCCCGGATTGGTAAGTATGCCGTACTGGTGATCCCCACGCTTTTTCTTTTTTGCTACCTTGATTCTAGGGGGAGCAATGGTATATATACTTCGACGCTTGCACGCTTACGCCCTATGGACTATTCTCCCTTGGGCAAAAGCCCATCTTTCCTTTAAAAGGAGGAGGTTAAATGGTGAAGAAACTGCTCGCTCTGGTGTTTACGTCCTTGCTCGTCTTCTCGGCGTCGGCTCCGCTGTTCGCCCAAGAAGCCGCCAAGGAAGAGAAGGCGGCCAAGCCGAAAAAAACAGAGCAGGCCCGCTGGGAAGGTATCGTCGTCAGAAGTAGTTCTGAAAAATCCACCTTGGACGTCCGCAAGAGGGGCGGAAACATCGAAAAGACCATTCACTACGACAGTTCGACGAAATGGACCAGCCAGGAACACGGCAGCAAAACAGTCAACAATATAACTGCTGCCGATGTTAAGGATGGTGATCGGGTGATCTGCGTGGGGACATATGACGAGAAAGGCGACTTCCACGCCACTCTAATCTCCAAGCGGCTCACGAAGTAGACGAGCGCTGGGTGCTGTTCCTGTTTCCACGACGGTCTTAGCCCGCAAGCTCTTATTTGCATGGAGCGGCTTCCATCGCGGAGATGGGCAGCGAGAACCTATTTGTGTGTCCAGGGCAGCGGCAATCAGGGGTCCTTGTGCCCCGCGGAGGGCCACTTGCTTTGTTGACTTGCCCGCTGGGAGCGGCCTAACATGCATGGTCAACAGCGGTGGCCTATCTGCACTTTATCGAAGCAGACACAAGATAACCCGGCGAACTGCTGGTACAAAAGGCGGCGAATGTATCGACTTTCTGTTCGTGTTTTCCAGCCTGCATGTTTCTTAGCTGTATCGCTTTTAGCTTTGGCCTACCCGCCACATGCGGGAGCCGCGACCCCGCCGGACTCCGCACCATCACTGATAGCCATCGGCGACGTTCACGGGGACTACAACGACTTCGTTGCTATCCTGCAGCGGACTGGGCTCATAGACGAGCAGCACCACTGGGCCGGTGGCAAAACAACTTTGGTCCAAACGGGCGATCTGATTGACCGAGGTCCGCAGCCGCGCGAGGTCATGGACCTGATGATTTCCCTGGAACAAGAGGCGCCGAAGTCCGGCGGCCGGGTCGTAGCCTTGATGGGCAACCATGAAATGATGAATCTCATGGGCGATCTGCGCTACGTCACCCCGGAGAACTACGCTAGTTTCTCCGATGGCGAGTCCGAGAAGCGCAGAAAGGCTGCCTATCAGGAATACGCCGGATGGCGCAAGGGTCATTCGCAGCTGCTAGCAGAGCTGGAACAGCCGGTCCTGGCCGTTACCGAAGAAGAGTGGATGACCCGGCACCCCCTGGGATTCATCGAGCAGCGCGAGGCCTTTAGTCCGAACGGAGTCTACGGCAAGTGGCTGCGACAGCGGTTTGCTCTTGCAAAAATCGGCGGCGTCATTTTCTTGCACGGTGGAATAAGTCCTAAAGTGGCTTCCATGAAACTGGATGATATCAACGCGCACATTCACAGCGAGATCAAGGACTTTGATGACAGCAAGCAATCTTTCGTTGCCGAAAAATTGATTCTGCCTTTTTTTACGCTTCAGGAAACGGTTGCAGTAGTTCGAGCAGAGTTAATAGCCGAGCGCAAGTCACACGTATCAACGAACGAGTTGCGCCAAGCCAAGCTCGAACGATTTCTAGCTCTGGGGACCTGGGTCAGCGTGCGGGAGGATGGCCCACTGTGGTTTCGCGGTTATGACCAATGGGGCGAGGGAGACGGCGCGCCGCAAGTAGAGAAGATCCTAGCCGCTTATCACGCTACGAACATTGTCGTAGGGCATACGGTTCAGAAGACAGCGCACATTCGGACTCGCTTTGGCGGAAAAGTCTTTCTCATTGATACCGGCATGTTGGCGAGCTACTACCCCGGCGGTAAAGCTTCGGCGCTGGAAATCCACGAAGATGATCGGTATACGGCCATGTATTTGGACCAGCAGGAGGTGTTGCTCGAGGGAAAATCCGCGCAGTCCGGGCAAAAGGATAACAAGTGATAGCGTCAAGAAACTCGTCTGCGCGCCATATGACAGGGACGTGAGCGTTCGAACGACGCAGCTCATCGCTGCGTTGCAAAGGGATCGCGGCGGATTCGGTGGGTTTGCCGCAATAGTGTCACAAGCAGGGAGTTCTGCGAATGAAACGCTGGATTGAGCGCGCTCTGAACATCCGCCCCGGAGATTTGGGGCGTGGCGTCCTTCTGAGTTCCTGTCTGTTTCTGGTCATGTGCAGCTACAAAATCGGTGGCGTGGCGGGGAATGCCTTATTCCTTTCACGGTTCCAGGCGAGGCAACTTGGCTATGTGCAAATTGCCTGTACAGTTCTGGTGATGCTGGTCGTAGCGGGCTACATGCTCATTGCGCGGCGCGTTCTTCTCCGCGATCTGCTCGTGGGCAGCATGATGTTTTTCTCCACGACTTGGGCTTTGTTCTGGGGGCTGGCGCATTACTACTCCCACCTCATCTGGGTTTTTCCTGCATTCTACATCTGGGTAAAAGTTTTCGGCGTGCTCGGAGCTACGCAGATTTGGACATTGGCCAATTACGTCCTGACAACCCGCGAGGCCAAGCGCGTGTTCGGGATGGTGGGTGGGGCTGCTATTGCGGGAGCGATTTTTTCCGGTCTCCTCGCCAAGACCATGGCCAAGAGGTTCGGAACGGAAAGCCTGCTGCTGGCCATGACACTGTTCGTTTTGATCTGCGCTGGGCTGATAATCGCGGTCTGGCGCAGCGGGCGAGCGTCGGTCGGTGACGCGCAAGAAGCGCCGGGGGGATCCGCCGACACAACCGAACGGAACCCGCTCGCAAGCATGCGGCTACTGTTCTCCTCACCCTATTTGCGGGCCATCGCGGCGGTGATCTGCATTGGGTCCCTCGTGACTACCTTAACAGACTGGCAATTCCTGGCTATTGGCCAGCAGGTCCTGGTCAAGAAAGACGTAATGGCCATTTTTTTCGGCAACTTCAATTTTTATACATTCACGCTCGGACTACTGTTTCAGTTGCTGTTGACCGCAAGATTTTTGCGCCGATTTGGCATTGGCACGGCGCTGTTCGTACTTCCTGTCATTGTGTTCCTGGGTTCGACCGGGCTGCTAGTTCTTGGCACGCTGGCTTCCGCAGTGGCGCTGAAAGGCGGCGACCAAACGCTGCGTTATTCGCTTGACAAATCAACAGCGGAGTTGCTCTACCTGCCGATTTCCGCCCGCGTGAAGTTACAAGTCAAATGGTTCATCGATACAGTGATCTGGCGCCTGGGCGATGGGCTGTCCGGCCTTATCGTCTTGATCTTTGCCACCTGGCTGCACTTACCCGCGCGTCAAATCAGCTGGGTCGTGCTCGTGCTGGTTGGCGGCTGGTTGGTGGCGGCCTCCGTTGCTCGCCGACAATACGTTGCTACCCTCAGGGAAAGCATAAGCCAGCATCGCCTCGATGTAGAAAATGCCAGCACGCCAGTGCTGGACCGGTCGACTGCGGAGCTCCTGGCCACCAACCTTTCCACATCCGATCCCAAGGACATCCTTTATGCACTGAGCCTATTTGAGGTAGAGCAACAGAGAGCTGCCCATCCGGTGATACGCGCTTTGCTGAGTCATTCCGCACCCGAAGTGCGGCAGAAGGCGATCGCCATTCTCTCATCCGCGGGCGACAAGGCCGCCGTTCCGGAGGTGCAACAATTACTGCGAGACCCGGAACTCGGTGTGCGTACCGAAGCTCTGCTCTTTCTCAGCCACCATGGGCATGTCGATCCTTTGACGGCCATTGAGCAACTTGGCGATTTTCCGGACTTCTCGGTCCGGTCGGCAGTCGTCGCCTTTCTGGCACAGCCCGGCGAGGCTCAGAACCTGGAAGCCGCGCGGAACATCCTCGACTCTATGGTTAACGAGGCAGGAGAAGAAGGTCTGCGTAACCGCGTGGAAGCCGCTCGGCTGCTTGGCGAGTTGCCGGATTGTTTCGATCCGTTGCTCTCTAAGCTGCTTGCCGATTCCGACACTCAGGTAGTGTGCGAGGCCATCCGCTCCGTCGGAATACTACGCAAGCGCCGGCTGGTCCCTGAGTTATTGGACCGACTCGCGGACCATAAACTGGCTCCCGCGGCGGCGCAAGCACTGGGCAACTTTGGGGACTCCATTGTAGGGGGGTTACGCGACCACCTCTGTGATCCCTCCATTCCTATCCAAGCACGCAGAGAAATTCCTAGCGTGTTGGTGGCTCTCGGAACTCCATCCGCTGCAAGCGTGCTGCTCGACAACCTCCTGGAAGGTGATACCACCCTGCGCTTTCGGACGATTGCCGCTCTCAACAAACTTTGCCGGATGAATCCCCAGATCGAGCTGGACGTTCAGATGCTGGAGACCGTATTGGCCGCGGAGATCCTGGGGCATTACCGGTCCTACCAGATTTTGGCTACCATCGGCGCCATACCAGACAGCGTCGACCCACTGGCTCGAGCGCTGAAGGAGTCCATGCAACAGGAAATCGAGCGCATCTTTCGTCTGCTGAACCTCCTGCATCCTCACCTCGACTTACACAGCGCCTATGTCGGTCTGCAATCCACGAGCGTCGCTGTGCACGACAATGCCTTGGAATTCCTCGACAACGTCCTGAAATCGCAAATGCGGGACATGCTCGTGCCGTTGCTGGATAGCAAGATCACCGTGGCAGAACGCGCCCAGCTGGCGCAACGGCTAGTGCACACAAATATCGAAAGCCAGGAACAAGCCGTGGCGGAACTGGTTGCTAGCGAGGATCCGTGGTTGAAGTCCTGCGGGGCATACGCCATCGGGACTCTGGGGATAAAATCCTTGGAAGACCAATTAGACCGCTGCCTGAACGAATCCGACCCTTTGCTGCGGGAAACCGCACGGGCTGCTAAATTGCGCCTGCAGGGAAACCCGGCAAAAGCCTGAGCTCAAGCGTCCGGGCACATCGGCCATTTCTAGTTTGCGTTGACAGCCCTCGAAACCCTCAACCGTTCCTTGGAAATATCTACCGATACCTATCGGGGAAGTCGCAAATCGATGCGACTCGCGTGCAACACGCCTTTGTCGTCGACATGGCCGAGCACGATAATAAATGAGCCTTCCTTGAATTCGCTCTCCTCGGCTGGCTTTCCCAGCTTGGTCCAATGGGTTGAGCTATCGTAGGCGATCTTCTTCTGATCACTGTCCATATTTTTCAGCCCACCACGGAGGTCTATCGTTGATTCTTCTTTATTGATCCGAACAATATGGCCCTGCCACTTCGTCTCTTTTGCCTCCTTCGCCTCTTTCGTTGCTGGTTTCTTCTCCTCCTGGCTACCGTGGCCAGAGATTGGGTAACCAGCTATCGCCACCCCTGCGAGTACGAGGGTCGACAAAACTAATGAACGCTTCATAGCATCCTCCATGTTTGAGCAACGACTAACGCCGTTGTACGGTTACCAACGGTAGGTTTACGCGGGAGAGCATAGTCCGAGCATGGAAAAGAGTAAAGTCAAATGTGTACGATCCCCCCCTGCGGAATCGTTACCGGCGACAGTGGCGACAGTGTGGCCGTTTCACACCTTAGCGTGCCTCGCGCCAAACAATTATGGCTTGTCGAATCGGTTGAGTGGGAGTAGAGTTGGCCGCAACGGTTCAAGGGAGGTTACTTCGATGCACAGATTCCGGCTACCTTGGCTAAGACTAGTTGTTATCGTGGCGGCTTATTCCCTTTTCCCAGTCACGTTGACCGCCACAGACGACCCACCCCTCAGCAAGGAGCAGATTAGGCAATTCCTTCTGACAGCGAAGGTCGTAGCTAAACACGGAGGCAAAAAAGGAATCACCAGCCCTCCTCGACTTACGCTGAGTGACGGCACCATAACACACGATGCCTCCTTCCAAGATGTTGATGAGCACAAACCCGTCATGAAGTTTGCGGACGGCCGCACCGAAGTGAACTTTGTGGATTCTTACAAGTACAATCTCGCCGCCTATGCCCTGGCGGAGCTGATTGGTTTTGATGACATGATGCCCGTGTATGTCGAACGCAAGGTGGATGGCAAGACAGGCTCGCTCAGCTGGTGGTTGCCCGTCAAGATGGATGACGTGGAACGCATGAGCAAGAAAATAGAACCACCTGATAAAGACTCTTGGAACAACCAAATGTACAAAATACGGGTCTTTGACAACCTGGTTTACGATACCGATCCCAATCTCACAAATGTCCTGATTGGCGAGGATTGGAAACTTTGGCGCGTCGATTTCTCCCGCGGATTCCGGACCTTCAAAGAGGTAAAAGACCCCAAGGATCTGGTCCGCTGCGACCGCCAGCTACTGGAGAAGCTGAAGGCGCTGAACGCAAACGACCTGACGGAAAAAACCAAAGGGTATCTCACCAAAGACGAAGTGAAAGGCGTGATGGCGCGTCGGGACAAGATCGTCGAGCGCTTCCAGAAACTGATCGCTGAAAAAGGTGAGAACGAGGTGCTGTACTAATAGGTAGCTGTTCCACTAACGAGTGTGCGGTTCGTTCTACCCGTTTCCTGCCCATGCTGCCTCCTGTTCGGAGGCCACTGATTCTACCCAGGTAGGCTGTCCAGTTTTAGCGGGGAGCACTACACCCCTTTGAGACGCGATGAAGGGGAAATTTCTGTGATGCCTACGGAAGCCGCGCCGTCCGATCGCGTTGTTGACTTGCCTAAGTCAGACGCACATCAAAGAGTGCTAGCCAGTATTGAAGGGATTGCAGGGTAAAACCGCAAAGGATGAGGCCAATGCCGAATACTCCGAGCCGTCGCTCCGGGAGATTGTCGGCGTAGTATTCGATGTAAGGATTGACCGTCACTCCGACGCCGGTGACAATGCCCGTCACCAACCCTACGCGAATGGCAAAAGACCAGGCGTGATCCACGTGATGGATGAAGGCGCTGCAGACCAGGGCGGTGACCATGTAGCCGACCGTACGGATCACAGTTCCCCAAAACTGACGACGCGTAAGGCGTGGACGGCGAGACGCTGCATAGTCCATGGCAGGACGCATACCGCGAGAGTAGGCGAACACTTGGCCGACGGTGATGAGAATGGCAAAAGCGAGTGCGAATCCGAAGCCCAAAATCCTGTACAGTCCGGCCCCGAAACCGAACCCCCGGATGGCGGAAAACAGTCCTTCCCAAGGTAAAGAGTAATGATCCAGCCCACGGGCTGCTCGACTGAATTCAATCGACAGAGTGATACCGGTCGCGATACCGGAAGCCAGGCCAAAGAAAAGACCAAGGCCAAGGCCGTAGCCGACGCCGAAGACAACAGAGTACGTTACCGCGCGGGTAAGCAGCCGTAACGGACCGTGTTGTCCACCCAATAAGTCGTAGGCCAGATAGAGACTGCCCAGCACATCGAGACAGGTACCCGTAATGCTGACGATTGCGACGGTATGGTGGTCCACGGAACGATTGTAAGCCTAAAATTTTGCTGATCATGCCCGGATGACGCGGATGCGGAAGTAACCGAATGACTTCCGGCTGGCCGACAATACGCCCGGCATTGTCTCAGTACTTCAACTGAGAGAGTACTGGGCTAAACAACGATCATCCTCTCAGCAGGCTGATCAGCACAGCGTTACTCGACTTTAGCGCTGATTCAGCGGTGTTTGATGAAAGCACCTCTTTGCAGCTCGGCTATTGCTTCGCGTAGCTGTTCCTGCGTGTTCATCACGATCGGGCCATACCAAGCGACCGGTTCCTCGATCGGCTTTCCAGACACCAACAGGAACCGAATACCCTCAGGCCCGGCCTGCACTGTCAACTCATCACCGCGGTCGAACAGCACCAATGAGTGGTTACTGACGTCGTATACGGGCGGCGCGTCGGGTCTCGCGACTTGTTCAGTTAGAACCGCGCGGGGGTCCGAGGCGTCGTGGAACGTGCCGGAGCCCGCGAACACGTAGGCAAAGGCGTTGCGCGTAGTTTCGACTTTGAGCCGCTTCCGCTGACCCGGCGGAACGGAAATGTCGAGGTACTCTGGATCGGCGGCCACGCCTTCCACTGGCCCCTTTTTGCCCCAGAATTCGCCACAGATGACGCGCACCCGGGTGCCATCATCGTCCGCGACTTCGGGGATCGCGCTCGACGGAATATCCTGATACCGCGGGTCGGTCATCTTCAACGATGAAGGCAGGTTCGCCCACAGTTGGAACCCGTGCATGCGGCCCTGCGTATCGCCCTTGGGCATCTCCTGGTGCAGGATGCCGCTGCCGGCGGTCATCCACTGCACGTCGCCAGCGGTCATCTTGCCCTTGTTGCCCAGGCTGTCGCCGTGCTCGACAGAGCCGGCGAGTACGTAGGTGATCGTCTCAATCCCTCGGTGCGGATGCCACGGAAATCCGGCCAGGTAATCCTCCGGGTTGTCGTTGCGAAAATCATCCAGCAGCAGAAACGGATCGAAATCCTTCGTCTTGCCGAAGCCAAAGGCGCGCTGCAGCTTCACGCCAGCGCCTTCGATGGTGGGCTTCGTTTGAATAATCTGCTTGATTGGGCGGAGTGACATAACTTTCCCCTTTCTGCGGCACACAGCACTTTCGATGCGCGCCGGGCGCCAAATGATTCAGGCTTTCACAAACTGGACGTCGAGGGTGACCTTGAATTCCGCTGCGGAATGGACTGGATCGAGATTCCAGGTGCTGGTTGCGGTTTGCGGTACGGCCAGTGTGCTCATAGTTGCCATCCTTTCCCCTTTGTCAGATGCGTTATAACGATAATCGTTACACCAAGTGTATCGCAGGCGCAAGGACGAATGCAACAACGATAATCGACAGGAGAGAGAAACGAGCGGGCGTAGTTCAGTGGCAGAGCGGATGGTCCCCAAGCTTCTCCTAGCAAACCCCTAAGTCGGTGGAACGGCGGCACTTATACACGATAGAGCAACCGTGTCCGGCGACTAGATAAAGGAAACGAGCCTCGTCCTCGGTGTAGCCGAACGAGCCCAGAGCGATGGTGTACATGCGTGCGACGTTCATAGGGCAAAGATCTCCGCAGTGATCTCGTGAGTGTCGAGAACGCGCCGCAATTTGGAATGGTCTTGTGGCCTGGCGAACAGATGGAATCCAGCCTTGGCTTTCTCTGCTAGCCCGTGAGGCCGGTAATCACGAGTAGCGATTTCGAGGTCCAGGCGATGGATGTCTCTGCACTCATCCTCATACTCAATACGAAGGTCCGGCACAGGAATTTTGTCTTTTACGACGTTGAGGTCGTATTCGCTTGCGAGCCGGATTCGTTCGTAGGCCAGTTTCTTATTCGGGTCGACCTGAGAGAGCTTCCCGTACAGCTCCCGTTTGAGTTCGTAGTGGAGGACAACCCCACGCACCTTGCCGCCGACGCGGTCAACTTCTTTGGCGACTTTGTGGTAGAGCCGGTAAAGGTCAGCATCATGGCGGGCTTCCTTAGCCTTGACGAACCCGTGATAGATCGCCTTTCGATCTGGAATCAGATTTTGTCGTGAAAGAAGGTTGTGTCCCTCTTTCGTGAGGGTAAAGACTTGTTTCGAGTAAGATTCGTGCCCCTCAATGCTCCGCTGCTCGATGAGTCCTTGACGGTGAAGATTCTGGACGTCGCTCTCCATCCGCGAGCGGTCACCTCGATAACCCAGCCGCGTGAGGTCGTCGGCTGGAATTACACGAAACTTGCCTACCTCGCTGAGCGTTTGGACCTCGGACTCCCGCAAGGAATATTCGCGGTTGCGGACACGATAGATTGCTCGCCAGCGGTCATGTCCATTTTGCGGCTGTCTGAATCCTTGATTCGTGCCGCGATCCGGTCGGCTGCTCCGATTGTCATCCCGCGCGGACTCTTCCTGGTCTCCGCGGTCACGCCCTGCGTCGCCACACTTCCTGAGAAACGCCCCGAAATCAGAAATGTGATAGGTCCGGGACATTGAAAGACTCCCTCCGATTCACCTGAAGTGGCGGACGGGAATAGTCTTCGAGCGTCGTCTGGGAAGAATCACAATATGGGGTGAACTGCAGTACGTCATCATTCTCGGATTCAACTAATAGTCAGTGTCTGCGGCCGGCGCTGCCAGTTCGCTTTCGTCATAAAGAAATACTTCTTCGACGTGCTTACCGAAAAGCCGCGCGATCTTGATAGCTAACGGAAGGCTCGGGTCATACCGACCCGTTTCAATCGAGTTGATGGTCTGACGAGTAACACCGACCGCAGTCGCCAACTCCGCCTGAGACCATTCCCGCTCGGCGCGCAGAACGCGAAGTCGTGTTTTCATTGATGCCGCCAAGAATAGAGAATCAAACCGAAACTCCACGGGATGAGCTGAAGCCCGAGGACACCAATCCAGGAGACATGAAGAACGCCAAACCCTTGCACAAAGCCTCCAAAGAGGGAAAGCACTAGACCAACAACAAAGGCGAAGCGCAAAGCTCGGAAATTGATTCGCCGTTGGCGTTCGTCGGCCACTCTAAGAAAGCGAAGCAAAGCCCACACAGCAAAACCAGCGATGGCGATCATTGCGACGCGCAGTATTTCTCGCCAGGGCGATGTCGAATACTCCCTGAGAATAAATGCGCCCGTGAAAGCCAGGGCGCAAAGATAGAATTCGAGAAGAGGGCTCAGTTGTTTCTTATCGAGAGCGCTGGACTTAGAATGCATCGTCAAGGACCTCCGACAGAAAGAACCCAAGAGTACAGCATGAGCGACTAGATGTAAAGTACATTATTCTTATTAGACAGCATCCTTATCTATGCAGCTAAGCCACTGAAATGATGGGACATACAGGCACGCTCGCCTTTCCCGCAGCTCTTGGAATGTTTTGTATTGAAGGATTCTATTGTTGGGCTAGCAGAGCAACGAAGAGAGGATTCGGAAGAATCCTGCGGAAGTAGTGGTGCGCAGGCCCGTCCGCTTTGCTACAGCCTGGATGAAATGCTTGGTGTTGTGCGTTAACGACCAGTCCGGCTTGCTGGTCATAGCAGAAAGAAATATGGGGACGTCCGCGGCAAATATCCGAGATATGCTAGGTAGTTCGTACCGTAGCTAGGATTACTATAACTATTGATTCTACAAGGGTTATATATGGCACATCGATTGCCCTAC
>Ga0209802_1000304_pt1 | contig 38092 bp, 36 predicted proteins | sample GraSoiAngelo_129_FD_185886 | JGI IMG/M metagenome (GOLD analysis project Ga0209802, IMG submission 185886) | Grasslands soil microbial communities from the Angelo Coastal Reserve, California, USA - 14_0927_12_40cm (SPAdes) (version 2) | ecosystem: Environmental > Terrestrial > Soil > Grasslands ... | reverse complement strand
CGTGTCCGCCTTCCACGTGTACACCGAGAGCGGGAACGCGCCGTCGTCGATCTCGTACTACGCCGACAGCGGCGTGCCCTCGCGCGCGCTCACAGCCAGGCCGCGCTCGAGCGGGAGCCACGCACCCACGAGGGCACGCGCGAGCTCCCGCCTGGCGTCGATCGAGCCCGGCTCGGCCTGGGCCGGCAACCTCCCGGTGGCGAGCACCATGAATCCGATGATCACGATCGCCGTGTGGCGTCTCATCCCGGCCTCCTCGTCCGCGACATGAGTGGCGTCGGCGTGATCATCACGGCGTCGTCGATCCCCCGCTACTGAAGAGTTCCTGACATTCATGTCAGATGCGAAGCCATCGACGCACCGATATAGTGCTGCGCACGATGCGCGTGCTGGTCGTCGAAGACGAAAAGAAGGTGGCGAAGGCCCTGCGTGAAGGCCTCGAAGCCGAGCATTACGACGTCCGCCTCGCGTCCTCGGGCGAGGAAGGCTTCTTCCTCGTCAACCACGAGACCTTCGATTGCGTCGTGCTCGATCTCATGCTTCCCCATCGCGACGGCATCGAGGTCCTGACGACACTGCGCAAGCGCGGACTGCAGACCCCCGTCCTCATCCTCACCGCCAGGGACACGGTCCACGATCGGGTCCGCGGCCTCGACAGCGGCGCCGACGATTACCTCGTGAAGCCGTTCGCCCTCCCGGAGCTCCTCGCGCGCATCCGCGCGCTCTTGCGGCGCGGCCGGACGGATCAAATCTTGAAATTGCGGCAGGACGACCTCGAGATGGATCTCGTGACGCGCAAGGTGGTCCGCGCGGGCCAGACACTCGAGCTGACGGTGAAGGAGTTCGAGGTCCTCGAGTACCTGCTGCGGCATGTCGGCCACGTCGTCTCCCGGGAGATGCTCACCCGTGACGTCTGGCGCATCGCCGCCCGCGCGACTCCCCTCGACAATGTCATCGACGTGACGATCGCACGGCTGCGTCGGAAGATCGACGACCCGTTCCAGACGAAGCTGTTACAGACCGTCCGCGGCGTCGGATTCGCCCTGCGTGGCGCGCACGGATGAGACGTCGGGCTCCGAGCGTGCGGGCGCGCCTCACGCTCTGGCACGCCGGCGTGCTCGCGCTCGTCATCTGTCTCTTCTCCGCCGGCGCCCTCCTCGTGGTGAGGGCGCGCTTCGATCGTCTGTTCGAGGAGCAGATCAGCCAGGACCTCGCGACGATCGAGAAGGTGTATCGGGAAGAAACCGGAGACCTCGGCGAGCTTGCGCATCGGATGCGTACCACGCTGTTCGAGGTGGTCGAGGGTCAGACCGTGATCTATCGCACCGCGGGCTGGCCACCAGCCGGACGAACACCCTATCGCATCAGGACGGCGGCCGACGCCACCCACCGCGTCACCGTGGCGCGCGACGAGACCCCCCTGCGCCAGACGCTCTGGACCCTCGCCGTCATTCTGGCGACCGGGATCCCCTGCGCCATCGGCCTGGCCATCGCCGGCGGATATTTCCTCGCCGGACGCGTGCTGGCGCCCGTCGACGCGATGGCGGAAACCGCACGCCGGATCACGGCGGCATCCTTGAGTGCTCGACTCCCGGTGGAGAACACCCGAGACGAATTCGGCCGGCTCGCCACCGTATTCAACGAGACGCTGGCTCGCCTCGAGGCGGCGTTCGAGCAGTTGCGCCGCTTCACGGCCGACGCCTCCCACGAGCTTCGCTCGCCGCTCACCGGCATGCGCAGCGTCGGCGAGGTGGCCCTTCAGCGGTCACTCACGGCCCAGGGGTATCGCGAGGTCATCGGCAGCATGCTGGAGGAGGTCGATCGGCTCACGCGGCTCGTGGAAAACCTGCTGCTGCTCACGCGGGCCGATGCCGGCCGAATTCCCCTGACGCGGACCCTCGTGGACCTGCGCGAGCTGGTCGCGGGCGTGGTCGATAGCCTCCGCGTGCTCGCCGACGAGAAGGATCAGCGGCTGACCATTGACGTCGCCCCACGCGTCATGGCGGAGTGTGATGCTGGCGTCCTGCGGCAGGGCGTCACGAACTTGCTGTACAACGCGATCAAGTACACGCCGAACAAGGGCGAGATCCGCGTCGTGGTCACACCGACCGAGTCCGGCGGCGTCTCGATCGAAGTGCGCGACACGGGACCCGGCATTGCCGCTGCGCATCGCGAGCGGATCTTCGAGCGCTTCTATCGCGTGGACGACGCCCGCTCGCGAGAGTCGGGCGGCACCGGGCTCGGCCTGGCCATCGCCCGCTGGGCCGTCGAAGCCAACGGCGGCCGCATCGAGGTCCAGAGCGACGAGGGCCACGGCAGCGTCTTTCGCATCGTGCTGCCACGGCGTTTCTGACACACACGTCCTCACGAGCAGATCGCTGTGCATAGATCCAACGACCAATTGACGCGGCGGCTGCACCAGCTCAGATTCAACAACCAATCGAGTCATCATGGAGACACGGTCACCGTTCGCCAAACGCCGCGTCATCATCAAGCCGTTTGAAGCCGTTCCGCCGGGAATTCTACGACCACCCCGACCGAAGCCGGCCAGCATGCTGCCCCTCATCACGCTTCTCGGGTGTGTCTCCATGCTGATCGTCGGCTGGGGACTCTACTCGGCGAACATCGTGGTCGACCCGAGCATTCTCTTGCTCGCCTGCCTGGTTCTTCTTTGGATGGCGGGCAGCGCCGGTGTTGCGCTGTCGGCGAAGCAGAAGGGCCGCAGCGCCATCGCCTTCTTCTTTCTCTCGATCGTGTTCTCGTGGTTTCTGATGGCGTGGATCGTTGCGGGCATGAGAAGAAATGCTCGCTGACGGCACGGCGCCCGAACCGCCCGACGGGAGCCGGTTCCGCATCGCGCCGCCGAGATCGGCTTCCTGACAAAAACGTCAGGATCCCGAAACTCGTCCGTGGTTACACTCCCTCGTCACGAGGAGATGACCATGGCCACGCCAACGATGGACGCCACGAGCGCGAGCGACTCGAAAGACATCGCCACCACGCTGTTCAGGCTCGGCGCCACCTCGTATGGCGGGCCCGCCATCATGGGCTTCATGCAGGCCGAGCTGCAGGAGAGACGGAAGTGGGTGTCGAAGGAGCGCTTCCTCGAGGGACTCGCGGTGGCCAACATGGTCCCCGGCGCGACGGCCACGCAGCTCGGGATCTTTCTCGCCTACGCGCGCGGCGGTTGGTGGGGCGGGCTGCTCGGCGGACTCGCCTTCGTGGTTCCCGCGTTCGTGATCATGCTCGCGCTGACGATCGCCTACGCGACGCTGGGCGTGACGCCGCTCGCGCGCAGTGCGCTCTACGGGCTCGGCCCGGTGGTGATCGGGCTGTTCGCGATCGCTCTCTATCGTCTCGGCAAGACGGCGGCGAGCAGCGTGCCCGAAGCGATCGTCGGCATCGTCGCCGCGGTGGCATCGGCCACGACACGCCTCGGGATCGTGGCGATCCTGGTCCTCGCCGGTGTCGCCGGGCTTTGGGTCTTCTACCGCGGGAAGGCCCGAGCACGCGTGCGGACGATGGCCGCGCTCGTCTTCCTCGCCGTGCTGTCGCTCGCCTGGTGGGCATCGACCGCCGCATCGGTCTCGGCTGGCGCCGGATGGACGCCGAATCCGAAGAGCCTCCTCGACGTGGGCCTGTACTTCCTCAAGGTCGGCGCGTTCACGATCGGCGGCGGGCTGACGATGATCGCCTTCATCCAGGACCAGGTCGTGGGTCAGTTCGGGTGGATGACGCCGCGCGAGTTCGTCGACGGATTGGCCCTCGGACAGCTCACCCCCGGGCCGGTCCTCATGATCGCCGCGTACGTCGGCTACAAGTTGGCTGGCGTCGCGGGAGCCGCCGTCGCCGCCACGGCGGCGTTCCTTCCTTCGTTCGTGATCATGCTGTCCCTTCTCCCCGTGCTCGACCGCGTGAGACAGCTGGCCTGGGTGAAGGCCGTCATGAAGGGCATGGGGCCCGCGGTCATCGGGGTGCTGGTGGTCTCTCTGGTCAGGCTCTCACCGGCGGCGGTGCCGGATCTCCTGGCGCTCGCGATCCTCGTCGGCACGGTCGTCGCGGCGATGGCGTTGCGCGTCGGTGCCTTCAAGCTCATGATGGGTGGCGCCGTTCTCGGGATCCTGAGGAGCCAGCTCCCGGTCACCGCGCTCACGCGTCCCTTCTGATCGGGCTGCCGCGAACGTCGAGAAGGCAGGCGACGACGCGCCGGAGGACACTCTCGATGCACTGGTCGCGAAGGTCGGTGTGCGCGACCGCGGCCGGCCTGCTCCTTTTCTCCTTCGTCACACCGTCTCCGTCGTGGGCCTATCGGCCGTTCATCTCGACAGACGCCGCCGTCGCCGATCTCAAAGAGGTCGAGATCGAGATCGGCTACTTCACCCTCGAGCGCACGAAAGACGAGAACGCCTTCATCATCCCTCGGGTCGTCTTCAACTACGGATGGTTCAAGGACTGGGAGCTGGTGGCCGAGTTCGCCATCCGGCGGGCACCCGACGCTGAGGTGAACGTCATCGACCCCGGGATCTTCCTGAAGGGTGTGCTGAAGGAAGGTGTTCTCCAGGACAAAGACGGCTTTGGCTTCGCGATCGAAGCCGGGCCGCTTTTGCCGGCCACCGAAAAGGGCGACCGGAAGTTCGGGTTCGAGGCCATCGGCATCCTGAGCGACAAGCTCGGGCCCTTCACGTTCCACCTCAATGGCGGGGCCGGTATCGACCGGTCGACCGGTGACGTGGTCGGGATCTGGGGAGTGATCGGTGAGCTTCCGGTCGCCAAGGGCGTGCGCCTCGTCGGCGAGGTGAACGGAGAGAAACCTCGGCGTGAGGACCAGCGCAATTCCGCGCTCCTCGGTGTCATCTGGCAGCCCTGGTCCGCGAAGAACGTGTGGTTCGACGCGGGCGTCCGGCGGGGGTTCACGAGCGGCGTCCCCGACTGGCAGTTCACCTTCGGCCTCACGTTCGGCTTTTCGACGTCCTCGCTGACGAAGAGCTCGACGGCCGAGTTGCGTGACGTACGGAGCGGTCTCGGAACGCACTGACGCAGAGAGACGTCCCCACGGTCGCCGTTCTCGTTCTGCTGATCGGTCGGCGGCTCTTCGGATTCCCGCCGACCAGTGGTCAAGAAATCATCGGCGCGTACAATGAGTCGATGCCGTCGTTTTTGCCGTTCGTGCGACGCTGGTTCGATGCAACATTTACCGAGGCCACCCGTCCCCAGCGCGAGGGCTGGGACGCCATCGCGTCCGGTCGCGATACGCTGATCGTCGCGCCCACCGGCTCCGGGAAGACGCTGGCCGCGTTCCTCTGGACGCTCGATCACCTGCACCGCCTCGCCGCCGATGGTCGACTGGAAGACCGCGTCTACGTCGTCTACGTCTCGCCGCTCCGGGCCCTCAACAACGACATCGAGAAGAACCTGCGCGAGCCGCTCCACGGCATCCGCGCCGCCGCGGCCGAGGCGGGGCTCCGCCTGCCCGAGGTCCGCGTGGCCGTGAGGACGGGCGACACGCTGGCCGCCGCTCGCCAGGCCATGACCCGCCGGCCGCCCCACATCCTGATCACCACGCCGGAATCGCTCTTCATCCTCCTCACCGCCGAGCGCTTCCGCCCGGCTCTGGCGCAGACACGCTTCGTGATCGTCGACGAGATCCACGCGATGATGGGCAGCAAGCGCGGCGCCCATCTGGCGCTGTCGCTCGAGCGACTGCAGGCGTTGGTCGAGGCCCACGAGCCGGGAGCACGGCCGCAGCGGATCGGGTGCTCGGCCACCGTCAGCCCGGTCGATGATGCACTGGCGTTCCTCACCGGAACGACGGCGCGCGATCCGGCGGTCGTCGACGCCGGCTTCGCCCGGCAGCTCGACGTGCGCGTCGTCACCCCGGTCGACGATTTCCTCACAGCGCAGAGCGACACGATCTGGGAAGCCGCGCTGCAGCAGATCGCCGAGCTGGTGGCCGCCCACCGGACGACGCTCGTGTTCGCCCAGAGCCGCCGCTCGGCCGAACGGCTGGCTCGCGATCTGAACGACCGGGTCGGCGAAGGCCTGGTCGCCGCGCACCACGGCTCGCTGTCCCGCCGCGCCCGTCTCGAGGCCGAGAATCGTCTCAAGGACGGCAAGCTGCGGGCGCTGGTGGCGACGTCGTCGCTCGAGCTCGGCATCGACGTGGGCGCGATCGATCTCGTCGTGCAGGTCCAGTCGCCGCGCACGGTCGCCGCGGCGCTCCAGCGGGTGGGGCGCTCCGGCCACCTGCTGTCGCGCGTGAGCAAGGGCCGCATCGTCGTCACCAAGGGCGACGAGCTGGTCGAAGCGGCGGCCGTCGTCCGCTCGATCCGCGCCCATCAGCTCGATCGCGTGACCATGCCCGATGCTCCGCTCGACGTGTTGGCCCAGCAGATCGTGGCCGCGGTGGCTGCCGAGTCGCTCTCGATCGACGAGTTGTACGCGCGATGCACCCGAGCGGCGCCGTACCGTTCCCTCACGCGTGATGGCTTCATGTCCGCCGTCCGCATGCTCGCCGAGCCGTTGCCGGCCGAGCTCAAGGGCGCCGCTCCGCGCATCCTGTGGGATCGCGTGAACGATCGTGTGCATGCGCGACGGGGCAGCCGTTTCCTGGCCGTGACGTCAGGCGGGACGATTCCCGACGCCGGGCTCTTCGACGTGTTCGTCGCCGATACCGATCTCCGCGTGGGCACGCTCGACGAGGAGTTCGTGACCGAAAGCCTGCCTGGCGACGTGTTCCTCCTCGGCTCGAACGCCTGGCGCATCGTGAAGGTGCGCTCCGATCGCGTGCTGGTCGAGGACGCCCACGGCATGTCGCCAACCATCCCGTTCTGGCGGGGCGAGCATCCGTCGCGCTCGTGGGAGCTCGGCGTGGCCGTCGGGCGCCTCCGCCGTGACGCCTCGGACCGTCTCGACCAGCCCGACTTCATGGACTGGGCGCGCGAGGAGTGCGGCCTCGAGCCGGCCGCCGCCGGCGCGCTGCGGGCCTGGCTCGTCAAGGCGGGCGAAGTGCTCGACGGCGTCCCCGACGATCAGGGCGTGGTCGTGGAGTCGTTCTCGGACGAGATGGGCGGCCGGCACGCGATGATCCACTCGGTCTTCGGCATGAAGATCAACGGCGCCTGGGGCATGGCCCTCAAGGAGAAGCTGCGCCGGTCGTTCGGCCTGATCGCCGAGGCGAGCCACGTCGACGACGGCATCTTGTTGTCGTTCGCGCCGGGCCAGGTCCCGCCCTCGCCCGAGCGCTTGCCCACGCTGGTCGCGCCCGAGGAGCTCGACGTGCTGCTCGGCGAGGCGCTGATCGGCTCCCCGCTCTTCGGCACGCGCTTCCGTCACGCCGCCGTGCGTGCGCTGTTCATCCCCCGCACGTACAAGGGCCAGCGGACGCCCGCGTACTTGCAGCGCCTCAAGGCCGACGCGCTGCTCGAGACCGTCCGCGGCCAGCCCGACTTCCCCCTCGTGGCCGAGACCCTGCGCGAGTGCTTCCACGACGCCCTCGACGTGCCCCGCACGAAGCGGCTCCTCGAGCGCCTCCACGACCGCGAGGTGTGGACGCGCTACGTCGACACGCCGCTGCCGTCGCCGTTCGTCTATCCGCTGCTGCTGGCGTGGGACTGGGCGTATCTCGACGCCGGCCACGCCGAGGAGCGGCGCAGCGACGCAGTGACCATGCGGAAGGCGTGGAGCGTGGCCCCGGGGCCGCTGCGCCCGGATATCGTCACGAGGGTCGAAGCCGAGCTCCAGAAGACGACGCCCGAGCGAAGGGCCCGCGACGCCAACGAGCTGGCGGGCATCCTCGACGATCTCGGTGACCTCACGGCCGAGGAGATCGCCGAGCGTGCGCTCGAGGATTCCGCCGCGATGATCTCCGCGCTGGCGGGCGAGCGTCGCATCACCGGCGTCGATTTCACGAGCGGGCGCCACGCCTTCATCCCCTCGACGGACGAGGCGCTCTATCGCGCGCTCGGGACGGACGAGGGCCTCGAGCGCGTCGCGCTCAGGCTGCTGCGCACGCGTGGACCGGTGACGGCGGCCTGGGTGGCCCGACGCTACGGCCTCGAGGCCGCCGACGTGGAGCGTGTTCTGGAGCGTCTCACGGCACGGGGCCTGCTCAGGCGCGGGACCTTCATGGAGTCAGAGCCGGCGCCGCAGTACGTGCACATCGCCGTGCTCGAAGAAGTCCAGCGCCGCCAGGTCCACGCTCGCCGCGTGCCGCGCCCGGTCAGCACGGCCGAGCAGTTTTCAGCGTTCCTGCTGCGCCGCCACCATCTGCACCCCGGCCATCGTCTGGTGGGCCCGCCGGGAGTCCTGGCCGCGGTCGAGCTGCTGCAAGGTGACGACTTCGGCGTGAGAGTGTGGGAGCAGGACCTCCTGGCGCCGCGGGTGGAAGGCTATCAGCGCGAGTGGCTCGACCGCCTCGGCCTCTCGGGCTCGATCGTCTGGACGACGTTCGATCGCCGCTCGGCTCGCTCCGCCGACGACGCACGTGAGGAGGACAGAAAGCGCAGTGGGCGGGTCGGGGTCGCGCTGCGCGAGAACATCGGCTGGCTGGGCGAGCCTGCCGAGCCGGCGGCCACGCTCGACCCGCGGACCAAGAACGTCCTGCTCCACCTCCAGCTACGCGGGGCCTCGTTCGTCCAGGACCTCGCCCGCGTCACCGGGCTCGACGGGCCGACGACTCAGGCCGCGCTCTGGGATCTCTTCTGGGCCGGGCTCGCGACGCCCGACACGTTCAGTGCCGTGGTCACCGACGTGACGCCCGAGCGCAGCTCCGCCTCCCGACGCAGCGGGCGTCGCCCTCGGCGCGGCATGGCGCGCGGCGTGGTGAGTCACTTGCCCGTGCTCGGTCGCTGGAGTGCGCTCGGTGAAGACGAACGGCTGAGCCCCGAAGAGCGCGACGAGGCCCACGCTCATCTGGTGTTAGCACGCTACGGCGTCGTGGCTCGCGAGCTCTGCGCCGGTGACTGGTCGCGCTTGCGACACGTGCTGCTCAGGATGGAGTACGGTGGCGAAGTCGTGCGTGGCTACTTCGTCGAAGGCCTCTCCGGTGAGCAGTACGCGCTCGCCGATGCTCTCACCGATCTCGGCGCCTCGCCGCGGCGCGCCGAGCCCCACGTGCTCGTCAACATGGTGGACCCGGCGAACGTCTGGGGACGGATCTTCGCGCTGAGTCGGCCCGACGGAACGCGCGTGGCCGTCGCCAGGACGCCGCAGGCGTGGCTGATCTTCCGGGCGGGACGGCCCATCGCTCTCTGCGAGGGCCACGGCCGTGATCTCTCGACGCTCGCCGGCTACGAGCCCGTCGATCTGCCGGGCGTGGTGACGGCGCTGTCATCGATCATGGAGCGCCCGCCGCTGCTGCGGTCAGTACGCCGGCTCGAGATCGCCACGTGGAACGGACGACCTGTCCGCGAGACCGAGGCGCTCGACGTCTTCGTCGCGGCCGGCTTCGCAGCCGACGGCCCGCGCCTGTGGTGGGACGGCCACCCCGGGCCGCGGGCCGTGCGTTGATCTACGCGGTGTAGCCCTTGGCCTTCATGCAACGCGCGTACGCGTCGCGGAAGAACTCGTCGTGCTTCTTGTTGTCCCAGATGCCGTACAGCGTGCCGCCGCCGGCGCCGACCAGGCCGCCGATGAGCGCGCCCTTGCCCGCGCCCTTGCCGCCGCTGGCGATGGCTCCGCCGGCCGCGCCGACCGCGGCGCCGCCGAGCGCGCCGATCCCGGCATCCTTGCCGACCTCGACGAGCTTGCCCTTCGGGTCGCGCCCCGCGCCGCTCTGGGCCTGTGCCTGCTGGTTGCAGGAATCGACCACCGACTGGGGCGGCGTGCTGGACTGGGCCACGCGCCGCGCGGGCGTGTCGCTCGCCGGAGCTGTCGTTGCCGGCGGCTGGGGCCGAGTTGCCGCATCATCCGACGTACGGGGACTTGCCGCCGGCGGCTGCTCGACCCTGGCCGTCACCGGTTCCGAGCTGGAAGTCGTCCGCCGGGCGACGACGACCCCCGTGATAACTGCCGTGACCGCCGCGACTGCGACGCCGATCGCCGTCATCTTCCAGAGGTTCTCCCGCCTTTCGGCCATGGTTCTCGCCTCCCGCTGGCTACGATGAGCACCGATCGTGCCAGCGACTTCGCGATGGCCGGCTGATGGCGCGGGGTCGTATCGCCGCCAAGAGGGTGTACGACCCGGCCTCGAGGGCTGACGGCACACGCGTCCTGATCATGAGGCTCTGGCCACGAGGTATCCGGAAGAGCCGCGTCGATCTCTGGCTGCGCGAGCTGGGTCCGGTGATCGAGCTGCTCCGTGCGTTCCGTGGCGGCAAGGTGGACTGGGCCGAGTATCGACGCCTGTATCGGGCCGGCCTCCGGCGCCCCGAGGCGAAAGCGCACATCGCCGAGGTCCGCGGGCTCGCCCGCTCCGGCACGGTGACGCTGCTCTGCGGGTGTCCCGACGAGCGGCGCTGTCATCGCTCGCTGCTCCGCGACTACCTGACGAAGGCCTGAGGTACACTCTCGGCCGTGGCACGGGCCGTGGCGTTCGTTCTGGCCATGAGCGCGCTCCTGGCGTCGAGCCCGGTCGGCGCCGAGCACGAGGTGTATTACCGGTACGTGGTGCTCGGCTTCGTGCAAGACGCGACGGGCAAGCCCGTCGCGGGGCGCGCGATCGAGGTCGTCCGCGACAAGACCGGCTTCTCGTATCTGGCCCAGACCGACGCCCGCGGCCTCTACGTCGCGGTGACGCGGCTGGGCGACGAGAGCGCGGGCGAGACGCTGACCGTCAAGGTCGGCACGCTGGTCCGGAAGGTGACCGCGACGTTCGACGCCGCCAACCACGCCGAGGATCGCGGCACGCGGCTCGACCTCGAAGGTGCGACGTTCGTCGAGCGCCCGGCATGGTTCCACTCGACCCTCACGCGGTTCCTCGGCGAAAGGGGTAGCCAATGACCAAGGCGACGGCGGGAAAGCGCGTGAAGGCGTACGTGCTCATCGAAACGGCGGCCGGCAAGGCCAAGGTCGTGAAGAAGTCGTTGTCGAGGATCAAGAGCGGGCCGTCGACGATGATGCATCTCGACGGCATCACCGGCCCCTTCGACTTCATCGCGATCGTGGAGGGGCCGAACCTCGACGCCGTCGGGCGCCTGGTCACCGACGGGATCGGCGCCATCGACGGCGTGACGCGCACGACGACCTGCATCGCGGTCTCCATCGGCTGAGCGTGCGCGCCCTCGTCCTCGGCGGCACGGAGTTCATCGGAGTTCACCTGGTCCGCGCGCTCACGCGGGCCGGTCACGAGGTCGCCGTGTTCAATCGCGGCCGGCGCAACGAGCGCCTGCCCGACGGCGTGAAGACGATCGTGGGTGACCGCAAGGACCACGCGGGGGTGAAACGAATCCTGGCCGGCGTGCGAGCCGACGCCCTCGTCGACGTGACCTACGCTCCCACGACGGGCGAGGACGTGGAGGCGGTGCTCGACGCGCTCGACGGCCGGGTCGGCCACGCGCTGTTCGTGTCGACCTGCCGCGTGTACGACCACGCGCTCCCCATCCCCTACGACGAGGCGACGCCGCGCAGCCTCTACTGGGGCGAGTACGCGAAGCACAAGATCGCCGGCGAGGACGCCGTCCTGCGGCGACACCGGGAGCGCGGCTGGCCCGTCACCATCGTGAGGCCCACGCACGTCTACGGGCCGATGAACACGCGCAACAACGAGACGTTCTTCTTCGATCGCCTGCTGCGTGGCCGGCCCGTGCTCCTGCCCGGCGACGGCCGCTGGCTCCGCCAGTTCGGTCACGTGGAGGATCTCGCCGACGCGATGGTGGCGCTGCTCGGCCGGCGCGAAGCGTTCGGCGAGGCCTACAACGTCACCGGCGAGGAAACGGTCACCCAGGCCGGCTTCGTCGAGTTGATCGCCGACGTGATCAAGCGGCCGGTCGAGCTGGTGCCGGTGACCGCGGCGCCCGGTGGCCCGGCAGTTCCGTTCGGCCAGAACCTCGCCTACGACTGCCACGCCGTCCACACCACGGCGAAAGTGCGTGCGCTCGGCGTGCGTCCCGCCTACACGCTGGCCGCGGGACTGGCGCAGACGTTCGACTGGTACGTGCGCGAAGGCCTCGATCGCCGGGACGTGGATTTCTCGGCGGACGACCTCTTCCTCTCCCGCGCTCGCTGACGTGGCCGCTCGCCGGCACACGAGCGTCCTCGTCTATCGCCCGACCGACGCCGACGTCTTTGCGGCGCGCGTTCGAGCGCCCCGCGGCCGCGTGACGCTTCACACCGCCGCCACCGCCGACGAGGCGAAGGCCGTCATCGGCGAGATCGACGTCGTGTGGGCGTGGAAGTTTCCGACGCTCCTCTACGCGAACGCCGCGCGCCTGGCGTGGCTCGAGACCATGGGCGCCGGCGTGGACTGGGCGCTCGCGCCCGAGCTGCCGGCACGCGTGACGGTCACGCGCGCGGCGGGCGTGTTCGGGCCGTGGATGGCCGAGTACACGCTCGGCTGGTGCCTCTTCGTGACGCAGCGGATGGCCTTCTACCGCGACGCCCAGCGCGCCCGCGAGTGGCGCGGCGACGTCATGCCCGATCGGTTGAGCGGCACGACGATGGTCATCGTCGGCCTCGGCGAGATCGGCCGCACGATCGCCGGCGCGGCGCGGAGGCTCGGCCTGCGTGTCGTCGGCGTGAGCCGCTCGGGCCGCCGCACTCCCGGCGTCAGCCGCGTCTATCGCCCCTCGCACCTCCACCGCGCCCTCGCCGAGGGCGATTTCGTCGTCCTGGTCACGCCGCTCACGGCCGAGACCCGTGGCCTGATCGGTGAGCGCGAGCTCGCCGCCATGAAGTCGAGCGCGTGGCTCGTCAACATCGGCCGCGGCCCGCTGGTGGACGAGGCAGCCCTGGTGAACGCGCTCGGCGCCCGGCGCATCGGCGGCGCCGTGCTCGACGTCTTCGCCGTCGAGCCGCTGCCACCCGTGCATCCGCTGTGGACGTTCGACAACGTGGTCGTGACCCCGCACATCGCCGGCCCCGACGTCCCCGAGGAGCTGGCGGCGGCCTTCAACGCGAATCTCGCCCGCTACATCGCCGGCCGTCCACTCCGTCATGTGGTGGATCGCCGGCGAGGCTACTAGCTCGCAAGACTTACATCGAGAGCGACCGGCGCCGGTCGGGCACCGCGCTTGCAACTCGTAGGGGCATGAGCATCGAAAGAGTCGCCCCTCATCACAGCCTGATCGACGTGCTCGATCGTGTCCTCGACAAGGGCCTCGTCATCGACGTGTCGCTGAGCGTGTCGCTCGCGGGAATCGACATCGTCGGCGTCGAGACCCAGATCGTCGTCGCGTCGATCCAGACCTACGAAAAGGTCGCCTCGACGACGCGGCCGGCGCTGCGCCGGTCGGGGCGATCCGTCGCCACCGCGGACGCGGCCTCGCGGCGTCGCCGGCCTCGGCGCACCGTCAACGCCCGCTGCCAGCACGGCTGCACGTTCGTGATGAAGCGCGACGCCCTGCCCTCGACGGTGACGTGTCCCTTTGACGGCAGCCGCATCTGTTCCGTCGCCACTCCCGCCGCCTGACACCACGCGACGCAAACGGGCCAAGGGATGCCGCGCTCGACGCGCGGCCAGGGGCTACTTCTTCGAGATCAGGAAGCGGCCGAGCGCCAGGTGGGGCAGGCCCGAGCGCTCGAACGTATCGATCGCATCGGCGGGCGAGCCCACCAGCGGCTCACCGTGCAGATTGAACGACGTGTTCAGCACGGCGCCGATGCCGGTGCGCCGCTCGAACTCGCGGATCACGCGGTGATAGCCCGGATTCCACGTCTCGTCGAGGATGTGGGCCCGGGCGGTTCCGTCGTGAGGATGAACGGCGGCGACGATCTCGTCCCGCCGCTTCGGATTGGTGGGAAACGCCAGCATCATGTACGGCGACGCCAGCCCTTTCGGGTTGACGAGGTAATCGTTCTCGCGCTCGCGCAGGATCGACGGCGCGAACGGCATCCAGAAGTCGCGGTTCTTGATCATCCGGTTGATGAGTGTCACCACCCGGTGATCGGACGGGTTGGCCAGGATCGATCGGTTGCCGAGGGCGCGCGCGCCGAACTCCATGCGCCCGGCGCACCGGGCGACAACGCCGTCGCTGACGAGCAGATCGGCGATCTTCTCCTCGATGTTCGCCGGCTCGCTCACGCGATGGCGGCTGCCGACGTCGCGTGCGCGAATGACTCTCTCGACGTCGGCGTCAGCCACGTCGGGCCCGAGATAGGCCGGCCCGAACGGCCGGGGCGTCGCCGCCGTCCCGCGCCGGCGACAGAGGTCGAGATAGCCCAGGTAGGCGGCGCCGATCGCGTTCGACTCGTCGCCGCACGAGGGGAACACGAAGAGGTCGCGCACCCACTCGTCTTCGGCGATCAGCATGTTGGCCTTCACGTTCATGAAGACGCCGCCGCCCAGGGCGAGCCGCTCGCCGCCGTAGCGCGCGTGCATCAGGCGTGTCCACGCCAGGAGCGTCTCCTCCACGAGGCGCTGGGCGCCGCCGGCAATGGCGTCGAACCGCAGCCCCAGCGTGGCCTCGAGGAGCTGCTGATATCTCCGGCCCCGGCGTTTCCACACGAAGCGGGCGGGCGTGGCCGCGTCGAGCTCGAAGACCTCGCGGAGCTTCTGCGCCGCTCGCTCGGTCGCGCCGGCGGACGCATACGGAGCCAGGCCCATCACCTTGTACTCGTGCTCGCCGAACTTCATCCCGAGCAGCAGCGTGACGAACGAGTAGAAGGACCCCAGCGAGCCAGCCGCGCTGGGCGCCGACTCACGCCCCGCGAGGTCGAGGCCCTCGCCCGTGTAGACGTGGGCGCAGTCGCCGTCGCCCGAATTGTCGTTGGTGAGCACGAGGGCCCGCTGCCCGGTGAACGGCGCGCCGTAGTACGCGGCCGCGGCGTGGCAGAGATGGTGACGGAGGGTCAGGATCCTCTCGCGCGGTAGCCCGAGATGGGATGTCACCAGGTGAAGGCGCTCACCCTCGGTCAGATCGAACTTGCCGCGCGCCGGCTCGATGAGGCCGAGCCGCGCGCCCAGCTTGCGGGCCCGGCGGGCGAGGCCGCGACGCTCGTCGAGGCCGACGCCGTAATACTCCCGCGCGTACGCGGCGTCGTGGAGCACGCGGTTCATCCACTCGCGCGAGTACGCGCGCAGGCCGGCCAGCGCGACGACGTCGATGTCGGCCGCGGTGAGACGGAGCTCGCGCAGCAGCGCGTCCACCGCCTGGCGCGGATAGCCGGCGTCGTTCTTCAGCCGGCTGAAGCGCTCTTCGGATGCACAGCCGACGATCTCGCCGTCGCGCAGGATCGCCGCGGTCGCACAGTGGGTCTCGGAGATGCCGAGTACGATCACCGAGACGTCATCTTATCTCACCGGCCACCACGGCCCCAACGTGTACTACGATACCGGCCTGCGGCGCGCGCCGCGCCGAACCCCTGTGAGGAGACCGCCATGACGATCGAGGACAAGCTCGTGAAAGCCGGCCTGACCGTCCCGAACCTCGAGGACCTCTACCGCACGAACGCCTCGGGCGCCCACTACATCTCCCACTTCCCCGTGCAGAACCTCCTCTATCTCTCCGGCACGACACCGCGGAAGGATGGCCAGGGCTATCTGCCGGGCGTCGTCGGCAAGGACCTCACGGTGGCGCAGGGCTACGAGGCCGCGCGCTACGCCGCGCTCACGACGCTGGCGACCGTCAAGTATGCCCTCGGCGACCTCGAGCGCGTGCAGCAGATCGTCCACATGGTCGGCTTCGTGAACTCGGCGCCCGGCTTCAGCGATCAGCCCCGGGTGATCAACGGCGCGGCGGACCTGTTCGTCGAGCTGTTCGGCGAGCGCGGCAAGCCGACGCGGGCCGCCATCGGGTGCCAGGGTCTCGGCGGCAACGCGTCGGTCGAGATCATCGCGACGGTGCTGTTCACGGGCAGCGACGTGCGGCCGCCTCTCGCCCGCGACCACTTCCAGAAGTAACAACGAGGAGCCGGGACCTCGCGGATGGAGCGGCTCAGGGGTAAGGTCGCGCTCGTCACCGGAGGCGCCAGCGGCATCGGCGAAGCCACCGTGCGTCTCTTCGTCGATGAGGGCGCGTCGATGGTGCTGGCGGATCTCCAGGACGAGCGCGGCCGGAGCGTCGCCAAGGACGCCGGCCCTCGCGCGGTGTACGTCCACGCCGACGTGAGCCGCGAGGCCGACGTCGCGGCGATGGTAGACGAGACGGTCCGCCGCTTCGGCCGGCTCGACTGCCTCTTCAACAACGCCGGATTCGCCGGAGTCCACGGCCCCATCGACGAGATCGGCGTCGAGGGCTTCGACGCGACCATCGCGGTGCTCCTCCGCGGTGTCTTCCTCGGGATGAAGCACGCGGCGGCCGTCATGAAGCGACAGGGCACGGGCTCGATCATCAGCACGGCGAGCGTCGCCGGGCTTCACACCGGCCTCGGGCCCCACATCTACAGCGCGGCCAAGGCGGCCGTCATCCATCTCACCCGCTCCGTCGCCATGGAGCTCGGCGAGCGCGGCGTGCGGGTCAACTGCATCTGTCCCGGCGGCATCGCGACGCCGATCTTCGGCAAGTCCTTCGGGCTCTCGCCCGACCAGGCCGAGACGACGATCCCGCTCATGAAGGGCGTCCTCGAGATGCTCCAGCCGATCCGCCGGCCCGGCCTGCCCGAGGACATCGCGCACGCGGCGCTGTGGCTGGCCAGTGATGAGTCGAGCTTCGTGAACGGTCACGCGCTCGTGGTCGACGGCGGATTGACCGGAGGGCGCCTCTGGTCGGAGACGGAGCAACGGCGGGTGATGCTGAAGAGCCTGTTCGATCGCGGGCCGGCGTAGCGCCGGCGAGGAGCCAGCATGAGATTCGGGATCTTCTACGAGCACCAGCTGCCGCGTCCCTGGGAAGACGGCGCGGAGCTCCGGCTCTTCCAGGAGGCTCTGGACCAGGTGGAGCTGGCCGATCGCGTCGGCATCGACTACGCCTGGGAGGTCGAGCACCACTTCCTCGAGGAGTACTCGCACTCCTCCGCGCCCGAGGTGTTCCTCGCCGCCGCGTCGCAGCGCTCGAAGCGCATCCGCCTCGGCCACGGCATCGTGCTGATGCCGCCGGCTTACAACCCTCCGGCGCGCGTGGCCGAGCGCTTGGCCACGCTGGACCTCGTGTCAGGAGGGAGAGTGGACTGGGGGACGGGCGAGTCCGCGTCCCGCGCCGAGCTCGAAGGCTTCGGCATCGACCCGAACGAGCGGCGCGCCATGTGGCGCGAGACCGTCGAGCAGGTCGCCAACATGATGGTGATGGATCCCTATCCGGGGTTCTCCGGCAAATATTTCTCGATGCCCGTGCGCAACGTGCTCCCGAAGCCCGTCCAGAAGCCGCACCCGCCGATCTGGGTGGCCTGCTCGAATCGCGAGACGATTCACCTGGCCGCGCAGCTCGGGATCGGCGCGCTGACCTTCGCCTTCATCGATCCGTCCGAGGCCCGGCACTGGGTGGCCGACTACTACGAGACGTTCAAGAGGGAGTGCGTGCCGATCGGCCACGCCGTCAACCCCAACATCGCGATGGTCACCGGCTTCTCCTGTCACGCCGACGCGGCGGAAGCCGGCCGGCGCGGCAACGACGGCTTTCGCTTCTTCCAGTTCGCGCTGGCCTATCACTACGTCTTCGGCACGCACACGCCGGGACGCACGAACATCTGGAACCAGTATCTGGCCGTGCGCGATCAGATCGGGACCGAGGTGCTGGGCGCGGGCGCCGGGTGCATCGGCACTCCCGCTCAGCTTCGCGAGTCGCTGCGCATCTTCCAGGACGCCGGCGTGGATCAGACGATCTTCATCCAGCAAGGCGGCAAGAACCGGCACGACCACATCTGCGAAGCGCTCGAGCTGTTCGCCGCCGAGGTCATGCCCGAATTCAAGGAGAAGGAGGCGGAGCGAGAGAAGCAGAAGCTCGAGGAGCTGGGGCCGGCCATCGAGGCCGCGTTCGCCCGCAAGCGAGCGCTGCCGTCACTGGCCGACGACCAGATCCCGACGTGTCAGGCCTACGGCACCACCGTCGCGCTGACGGACGCCGACATTGCCAAGCTGCCGGAGGGGAACCGCCGCCGCGTCGAGACGTTTCGACGGATCGCCCAGATCGCGAAGCGGGCCTGAGACGGAGGTCAGAGTCACGATCGGACGCAGAAGGAGGTCGCCATGGCCGCTCAAGACCACGTTCACATCGTTCGCGAAGTCTTCGCCGCGTGGAACGCCCACGACGCGGAAGGCTTCCTCAAGCGGCTGGACACCAAGACCGTCTGGGAATCCGACGTGTTCCCGGCGCCCTTCGCCGGGCACGAGGGCGCGCGCCAGTTCTTCAAGCTGTACGTCGCGGCGTTTCCCGACCTCCACCTCGACATCGAGCAGATCCTGGCCGCCGGGGACAGCCACGTCCTCGTCCGCTGGCGCTCGACCGGAACGCACCTCGGGCCCCTGGGCGCTGCCCCGGCGACGGGACGAAAGGCGATCAATCACGGGTGTACGGTCGCGGAAGTCAGACAGGGACGAGTGACGCACGCGTGGGTCTACTTCGACAACGCGCACATGCTCCGTCAGCTCGGGCTGCTGCCGGCGGCGTGAGCGATCACACGGACGACGTGCCGTGAGGTGACGACGCAGGGTGGCGTTGGCCGCGCCACCCTGCTCCGACGCTGGTTCAGCTCTTGCTGAGCGCTCCGACGATCGCGCGGCAGAATGCCGGCAGGTCGTCCGGCTTGCGCGACGTGATGAGATTGCCGTCGACGACGACCTCGGAGTCCTCCCACTTCGCTCCCGCGGCAACGAGATCGTCCTTGATGGAGAAGAACGACGTGGCCCGCCGACCATTGACGATACCGGCCGACACCAGCATCCAGCCGGCGTGGCAGATGGCGGCGACGACCTTGCCCTGCTGGGCGGCCTCGCGGACGAGCGCCACCATGGCCGGATGCCGACGCATCATGTCGGGGGCGTAGCCGCCGGGGACGACGACGGCGTCGAACTCCACCGCCTTCACCTGATCGGCCTGCACGTCGACGGTGACGGGATAGCCGAGCTTGGACGCATAGGACTTGGCGCCGCCGGCGCCGATGACCTTCACCTCCGCGCCTTCTTCACGAAAGCGATAGTACGGCACCCACAGCTCCATCTCCTGGTACATGTTCTCGGACAGGATCGCGATCCGCTTTCCCGCAAGCTTCATGCTCACCTCACGGTCAGGATTTGCGTGACGTCTGGGCGAAGAAGCTGCCCACCAGCGGACGCAGGTCGCGGCCCCCGCACTGCGGGCACGCCACGCCACCCTTGTCGTGCTGGCTGATCGTCATGGGCACAGTGACTTCCCGCTGGCACTTCTGGCAGAAATACTCGTAGAGAGGCATAGCCTCCTCCTCTCGAAGCCGGCCGGACTCACGCCAGGTTGATGACCACGGATTTTACCTCGGTGTACTCCTCGATGCCTTCGTGACCGCCCTCGCGGCCCAGCCCCGATTCCTTGAAGCCTCCGAAGGGGATCTCGTGGGTGTAGCCGGTGGCGTCGTTGGCGCCGACCAGGCCGTACTCGAGCTGCTCGGCCACGCGCATCAGGCGCGTCATGTCCTTCGTGTAGAAGTACGCCGCGAGTCCGAACTTGGTGGCGTTGGCGCGGCGGATGACCTCTTCCTCGGTGTCGAACAGCAGCAGCGGCGCCGCCGGACCGAAGATCTCCTCCTGGGCGATCGCCATGTCGTCGGTGACGTCGAGGAGGACCGCGGGCGCGTAGAAGAAGCCGTTCTTGTACGGGCCGTCGGTCAGATAGTGGCCGCCGGAGACCAGCCGAGCGCCGCGGGCGACGGCATCCTGGACCAGCGAATGCACCTTCGCGCGGGTGTCTTCGTTGATCAGCGGGCCGATCTGGGCGCCGGGCTCGAACCCGGACGCCACCTTGAGCTTCTTCACCGCCTCGACGAACGCGGGTAGGAAACGCTCGGCGATCCCGCGCTGCACGTAGATACGATTGGCGCAGATGCACGACTGGCCACCGACGCGCAGGAACTTCATGGCCACGGAGCCCTCGACGGCGGCCTTCAAGTCGGCATCGTCGAAGATGATGAAGGGCGCGTTGCCGCCCAGCTCGAAGGACAGCCGCTTGATAGAGCGCGCCGCCGTCTCCATGATCCCCTTCCCGACGTCGGTCGAGCCCGTGAAGCCGATCTTGCGGATGAGGGGATGCGTGAGGAGCTCGGTGCCGACGAGGCGCGAGCGATTGGTCGTGAGCACGTTGAACACGCCGGCGGGCAGGCCGGCATCCCTGGTGATCTGGGCGATGGCGAGCGCGGTCAGCGGCGTGGCCGACGCCGGCTTGAGGACGACCGAGCAGCCGGCCGCGAGCGCCGGCGCGATCTTCCGCGTGACCATGGTCGCCGGGAAATTCCAGGGCGTCACCGCGGCGACCGGGCCGATCGGCTGGTGGAGCACCCAGTACCGCTTACTCGGCTGCGGGGAGGCCACCCACTCGCCGGACATCCGCCGCGCTTCCTCGGCGAACCATCCGAAGTAGCCGAGCGAGAACTGGACTTCCTTCTTCGCCTCCTCGAACGGCTTGCCATTCTCGAGCGTGACGAGCCGCGCGAGCTCGTCGCGCCGCTCCTCCATCAGCTCCTGGATGCCGAGCAGGATGCGGCCGCGATCCTTGGGTGCGAGCGCCGACCATTCGCGGAACGCCGCGCTTGCCGCCTGCACGGCGCGCTCGATCTCCGGCTTCGCGCCGTTGGCGATGGAGGCGACGGTGGACTGATCGGCGGGGTTGATGACGTCGAAGGTGGCGCCGCCTTCGGCGAACACCCACTCGCCGTTGATGTACATCGGCTTGGGGCTGGCGTCGATCATGAGACCTCCCGGTCTGCCTGGATGCGGCGTCGAGGCGCAAAGCCTACGCCGCCGGCTGGCCGCACGCTAGACGCAGCGCGCTATATGGGCCGATCTAGCGCGATCATGAAGATCGGAGGGGCCTCTCGACCCCTCCGATACCTCCCCGCCGAACCGCGTTCGGCGAAGTCGCAGGATGTTGGGCGAGGTCCTACAGCAATGCGGTGATACTTACTTCGCCACGTGTCCGACGAGCCAGCGCGCCGTGCGCAAGAGTCGCGCGTCGCCGTCGCGCGGGCCGACGAGCTGGACGCCGAGCGGCAGGCCGTTCTCGCCCTGCATGAGCGGCACGCTCACCGCCGGCATGCCGCAGAGCGTCCACAGCGTGGAGAAGATGGGCTCGCCCGTCGAGGCCAGCCCTTTGGGCGCGGTGCCCGGTGCGGCCGGCGTGAGGATCGCGTCGTAGCGCTGCTCGAAGATCTCGCGGAACGTTCCGTACACCGGCCGCAGCCGTGACAGCGCGCGCAGATAATCGAGCGCCCGCACCCCACGGCCGCGCTCGATCCGCGCGCGCAGGTGCTCGGACAGGCGATCGCGTCCCTTCTCCCACTCCAGCTCGAGATTCACCGCCATCTCGGCTTCCGAGATGATCTGGTGCCACGTCCACGCTTCCGACGCCGACGGAAACAGCTCGACTTCTTCGACGCGGTCGCCCAGCTTCTCGACCAGCTCGGCGAACGCCGCCTTGGTGTCGTCGGCCGCGTGCCTCCATTGGGGCGTCTTGACGAACGCGAACATCGGCGGCAGCGGTGGCTCCTCCCCCACCACCTCGACGAACGGAATGCGGGCCCGGGGCCGCGTGTCGAGATCGCGCTCGTCGAACGCGACGAGCGGCTCCGCCAGCAGGGCCAGATCCTCGACGGTGCGGGCGAAGAGGCCGACGTGATCACACGTACGCGAGAGCATGAACATGCCGGGCCGCGGGATCAGGCCGTGGGTCGGCTTGAAGCCCCAGACGCCGCAGAACGACGCGGGCCGGATCGTCGACCCGGTGGTCTGGCTGCCGAGCGCGAGCGGCACCATGCCGGCGCCGACGGCCGCCGCCGATCCGCTCGACGAGCCGCCCGGTGTGTGCTCGGGGTTGTGCGGATTGCGCGTCTTGCCCGGCGAGCGGGTGGCGAACTCCGTCGTGACCGTCTTGCCCATGATGACGGCCCCGGCCGCGCGCAGCAGCGTGACCACGGCGGCGTCACGGGACGGCGTGCGACCGGCGTGGAGCACCGAGCCGTTCTCGGTCGGCATGTCGCCGGTGTCGATGATGTCCTTGATCCCGACCGGCACGCCGTGCAACGGCCCGATGGCCTGGCCCGAGAGTCGATACTCGTCGGCGGCTCGCGCCTGCGCGCGCGCGTGATCGGGATCGAGGAACGCCCACGCCTGGACCTGGCCGTCGACCTCGCGCACGCGGGCCAGGCACGCGTCCATGTACTCCTGCGCGCTGACCGCGCCCTCGCGCATGAGTCGCGCCGCCTCCGTCGCCGTCAACCGATGAAGATTCTCGCGATCCATCAGCCGTGTGACGCGACGGCGACGAGTTCCCGGTTGATCGCCGAGGATCGGGAGGCCGGGTGTTCGGGAGTGGGCGGGATGCGGTTGGCGTGGGCCCGGATGACCCGTTCCTGCCACGCATCCCTACGAGCACACGCGTTCGATTGGGAACTCCTCACACGGTGATCGGTTCTGTGCGCATCGTGGTCAGAGGGCCCGCGCCGACTGCATCCCGTCCGCCCGCGACCCAGCCGCCTACTTGCCGTACAAGAACTCCGGGAGCCACAGCGTCATCCCTGGCCAGATGTACATGAAGACGAGACAGATACAGACGATGATCATGTACGGCATCATGCCGGCGAAGATCTGGTTGAGCGTCACGTGCTTGGGCGACACGCCCTTCAGGTAGAAGGCCGACATCGCCACGGGCGGCGAGAGGAACGCCGCCTGCAGGTTCACCGCCACCATCGTGCCGAACAGGATCGGATCGACGTGGAAGTGGCTCAGCAGCGGGATGAAGATCGGGCAGAAGATGACGATGATCTCCGTCCACTCGAGCGGCCAGCCGAGCAGGAAGATGATGAGCTGCGCCGTGATCTGGAACCCGAGCGGCGAGAGATTCATGGACAGCACCCAGCGCTCGATCAGGGACTGGCCGCCGTGCAGGGCGAACACCGCGGAGAACAGCGCGGAACCCACGAAGAGCCAGCACACCATGGCCGTGGTCTTCGCCGTGAGGAACGTCGCCTGCTTGAGGTTCTCGCGCAGCTCGGGCGACTTCCGGAGGTACCAGATTCCCGGGATCACGGTCCCGGTGAAGGTTCCCCCGATCGAAGCGGCGACGACGAGTGACGCGACGTCCTCACCCTCGTACCAGCCGAGCGCGACCCCGACGACGACGCCGAGCAGACTCCACCACCACACCGCCTTCGGATACCGCGCCATCACGGCGAGGTATAGCGCGCCCAGCGCGCCGATCGCCGCCGATTCAGTCGCCGTGCAGATGCCGAAGAGGATCACCACGAGCACGACGACGGTGAGGACGCCGAGTGGCACGACCGAGACGATCAGCTCCTTCAGGATCTCGAGCTGTTCGCCGTTCATCCGCCAGAAGTACCAGAGCAGGAGCAGGCCGCAGACGATCGCCGACGCCCAGAACCACTGATAGAAGTGCGCGGGGATCCTACCGGCGGTCGACGCCGTGGTGTCCCGGAACGACGTCACTTCCTCCCCGCCTTCCTGCTTGTCGGTCTCCGTCGTGGGGTCGCCGGCCATCCCCACCTCTTGCGACTGCTCGGCGGTCGCCGCCGGCGGCGCCACGATCGGCGCGGGCTTCGCGGCCGCCGCGGTCACGGCCGCGGTGGTCGGTGCGGCATTGTAGATGACGACGTACCACCAGGCGCCGGCGAGGGTGCCGACGGTGAGCAGCAGCGGGACGAAGACCGCGAGCAGGTTGTTGGCGACCACCTTGTAGCCGCCGGCGACGCGCGCCAGCGCCGGACGAAACGCGGCGGCCACGAGCCCCGGCACCACGCTCCCGGTGCGTCCGCCCTCGAGCCGGCGCAGGTAGTCGGGGACGGTGACGCGATACTGATCGGGCCGCAGCTTGGGCGCGATCTTCGGATTGATGATCGCCCACCCGAGGATGTAGACGAGGTAGAGGCCCGTCAGGAAAAAGCCCGGCAGCATCGCGGCCGCGTAGAGCTTGACGATCGACTGGCCCGCCACGGCCGCGTACACGATGAGCATGACGGAGGGCGGGATGAGGATGCCGAGCGTGCCGCCCGCGGTGATGGTGCCGGAGGCCAGCCGCACGTCGTAGCCCGCCTTCAGCATCGGGCCCATGGCGATGACGCCCATCAGGACGACCACGGCGCCGACAATGCCCGAGGCGATGCCCCAGAACGCGCTCACCAGCATCGTGGTCACGGCGAGCGACGCCGGCACGCGGCGGAACGCGAGCTGGACGCTGTGGAACATCTTGTCGACCAGCGCCGCCCGCTCCATGATGTAGCCCATGAACACGAACAGTGGGATCGAGAGCAGCGCGTCGTTCGTCATGACGCCGTAGGCGCGCTGCACGATGAGGTCGAAGGCGCGATTGTCGTACCAGTGCGCCCCGGGAATCCAGAAGGCGATATAGCCGAAGATCATCCCGAGGCCCATCAGCGTGAACGCCGTCGGGAAGCCCATCATGATCGCGACCACGATGAGCCCGAGCATGGTGAGCCCGAGGGACGGATCGCTCATGGGTTCTTGTGCTCCACGGCGCTCCGATGCCGCGCGGCGTCGTCGATGGCGTGCGCGCCTTCCATCGCGATACGCCGCGACTCCTCGTCCACGTATTCGCTGTGGCCGAGCTGCGTCTGGATGACGTCGATCTCTTCCACGTCCTCGAGTCGCGCGGGCCACTGACCGGTCTTGAGACATACGACGCAGCGGACGATCTCGGCCAGCCCCTGCAACATGACGAGGATGCCGGCCACGGGAATCACCGTCTTGAACGGATAGACCGGCGGGCCCTCGGCGGTGACCGTGGAGGTCTCGTGGATCCGCCACGAGATGGAGGCGTAGTCGTACCCGGCGTAGATGAGGCCGAGGATGCCGGGCAGGAAGAACAGCAGGTACAGGGCGAGGTCGAGCGCCGCCTGCCCGCGTGGCTTCATATAGATGTAGACGAAGTCCGCGCGGACGTGACCGCCGGCCGCCAGCGTGTAGGCGCCGCACATCATGAACAGCGTGCCGTACAGCATGTTGTTGAAGTCGAAGATCCAGGCCGTCGGGGCGTTGAGGATGTACCGCTTGAACACCTCGATGGAAACGACGAACGTCAGCGCCAGGATGAGCCAGGCGAATGCCTTGCCGACCCAGTAGCTGAACAGGTCGGTGATCCGGATGACGTTCAGCGCGTTCATCGGCGCACCGAAGTGGCCAGTCACCCGGTGAAGGCCGGGTGGCTGGCCTGCTGCGAACGGTCCAAGGGCACCTAGTTCTTCTTCGGAGCCGGCGCCGTGGCGGGTATGTCCGCGGGCTTCGCGGCGGCGCGCTTGGCGAAGTAGTGGTTGTACGCCATGCGGCGGCTGACGTTCGTGTCGAGATCCCACTTCACCGCCCGCGCGGCGAAAACCTTCTGCGACTCGACGATCTCCTTGAACATCGGGTTGTCCGTCGACTTCTTGTCGACCACCTGGTCGTAGACTTCGAGCTGCTTCTGGAGGATGGAGGCCGGCGTGGTGAAGAACCGTACCTTGTCCTTCGTCTGCAGCTCGATGTAGTCCTTCGAGTAGCGGTCGATCGACTTCCACGACATGTCGGCCGACGCGGCCTCCACGGCGTTCTCGATGATGGCTTTCATCTTGTCGGGCAGCGCGTCGAATTTGGCCTTGTTGAACGTGATCTCGAGCTGCTCGGCGTTCTGGTGATAGCTCTGCAGCATGCAGATCTTCGACACGTCGGCGAACCCGAGGAGGCGGTCGGACGTGGCGTTGTTGAACTCGGCGGCGTCCAGCAGGCCGCGATCGATGGCGGGCACGATCTCGGCGCCGGGCAGCGCGTTGACCGCCGCGCCCATGCCCTGGAACACGTCGATGGAGATACCGACCGTACGGTACTTCAGGCCCTTGAAGTCATCGGCCTTGGTGATCTGTTTTTTGAACCACCCGAGCGGCTGCGTGAACATCGGCCCGTACGGGAACGAGACCACGTTGGCGCCGATGGACGCGTAGAGCTTCTGGAGCAATTGCTTGCCGCCGCCGTACTTGTGCCAGGAGAGCAGCATGTTGGCGTCCATCCCGTAGCCTGGGCCGGAGCCCCACAGGGCCAGCGCGTTCTGCTTGCCGTAGTGGTAGACGAGCACACCGTGGCCGCCGTCGAGCGTGCCCTTCGAGACGGCGTCGAGCAGACCGAACGCGGGGACGACGGCGCCGGCGGGCAGCACGTCGATCTTGAGATCGCCGCCGGTCATATCGTTGACCTTCTTTGCGAAGTCGAGCGCGTATTCGTGGAAGATGTCCTTCTGCGGCCACGTGCTCTGCCACCGCATCGTGATGGGGCCCTGCGCCTTGGCCACCGTTGGCGCGGTGGCAGCGACGGCCGCTCCCGCCGCGACGGCGGCACCCCTCAGGAAGGACCGACGGGTCTGGGTCGCAGTCTCGTTCACCTGCTCACTCATAGGCGTGGCTCCTTCATCGAGGCGTGATCGGGACCTTTGGTCGGACCGCGCCAACCTACGCGCAACGACCGCGCGAAGTCAAGCATTCGGGGTGATCCGTGGACGCGTCGGTGATCGGGGGACGCTTCAGGGATGGGCGATCGTCACGGACACGCGGCGCTCGCCCCGGCGGACCGCGACGGAGAGCGCCCGGTCGAGCGGCGTGTCGGCCAGCGCATCGCGCGCCGCGTCGCGGGAGATCACCGCGCGGTCGCCGATCTGCAGCAGCACGTCGCCCACCTCGAGGCCGGCCCTCTCGGCCGCGCTCCCGCGTAGGACGACCGCGATGGCGGGCGCTCCCGACGCGACGGCCGCGCCGCCCAGCTCACCCTGCGGCTGGCCGTCACGCAGAGCGAAGCCGAACTCCGCGGCCACGCGGTCGCCCAGCACGTCGCGCGGCATCGACGCCAGACGGACGTTGAGCTGACGGCGGCCTTCGCGGCGGAGGATCGTCAGCCGGGCCTCGGCGTCCATCGGCGCGGCCGCGATCAGCCGCTGAAGCATGCGCGTCTCGGTCACCGGCCGCTCCCCGAAGGCCACGACGATGTCGCCAGCACGCAGCCCCGAGTGCGCGGCCGGCGTGCCTTCGAGCACCTCGACGATCACCACGCCGAAGCCCTCGCGGATGCCGTGATGGCTGGCGATCTCTTCCATCTCCTGCTCGGAGAGATCACGGATGCGCACGCCCAGCCAGGAGAACGCGTGGGCGTCGACGGCCTGGAGGACGCCGGCCAGGACGAGCAGGGCGACGAGAGCTCGCCGCATCACGTGAGCTCGTCCACCAGCGCTTCGAGCGCCGCGCTGACGCGGTGGAGACGCGCGTCGACGGCCAGCGTCTCGAGCAGCTCCTGGCGCAGCGTGGCGTCGGGCAGGAACGCGGCCGCCGCCCGGTCGGCGATCATCGCGGGCGGTTGGTCCTTGCCGAGCACGCCGTCGAGCACCGTGCGAGGACGCTCGAGCGCGTCGAGCAGGCGACCGCAGGCGGCGCGGATGCGGGCGATGAGCGGATCGACGGCGTCCGCGGCCGGCACGTCCTCGAGGCGCTGGGCGTTCACCATCCGGTAGAGCGTGTCGGCCGGCAGCTCGCGCTCGATTCTCACGCGGCAGAGGCCCTTGACCAGGATGTTGTAGCGGCCGCTCGACTGCCGCTCCCAGTTGACGATCTCACCGGCGCCGGCAACCGCGCGCACGGGTGGGCGGCCGTCGTAGGTGCTCTCGTATCCGGGCTCCAGTCGGGCGACGGCGAGTCGACGGTCACGCGCGAGCGCATCGGCCACCATCGCGCGATAGCGCGCCTCGAAGATGTGCAACGGCAGGAACGTGTGGGGGAACAGCGTCACCTCGGGCAGCGGGAAGATCGGCAGGACGAGCGTGGCGGCCGCCGGCGCCGCGGAATCGCCCATGGCGTGAATCAGCCGATCGTCGGGAGCGACTTCAACGGGGCCAGCTCGTCCAGCCGTCGGCTCACCGCGGCGGCGAGGTCGCGAAAGGCGGCCGCCTGTGGTGAGGCCGGGCGCCTCAGCGTGATCGGCATGCCGCTGTCACCACCCACCCGGGTCTCGGGATCGAGCGGGATGCGCGCCAGCAGCGGGACGCCGTACTCGTCGGCGATACGCTGGCCACCGGCCTCGCCGAAGATCGCCGTGCGCTCGCCGCAGTGCGGGCAGGCAAACACGCTCATGTTCTCGACGACGCCGATGATCGGAACGTTGAGCCGCTGGAACATGGCCACGGCCTTGCGCACGTCGAGGAGCGCGACGTCCTGCGGCGTCGTCACCATCACCACGCCGCTCAGCGGGATGACCTGCGAGAGCGAGAGCTGCGCGTCACCGGTGCCGGGCGGCATGTCGAACACCAGATAGTCGAGCGCCCCCCACATCACGTCGCGCAGCATCTGCTGGATGAAGGAGTGGATCATCGGGCCGCGCCAGACCAGCGGCTCCCGCTCGTTCACGAGGAGCCCGATCGACATCATCTTGAGGCCGTGCGACTCGACGGGGATGATCTTGTTGTCGAACATCCCGGGCCGGCCCTTGCTGCCGAGCATCATCGGCACGTCGGGTCCGTACACGTCGGCGTCGATGATGCCGACGGCGCCCTGCGAGCCCTTCAGCGCGACCGCGAGGTTCACCGCCACCGTGGACTTGCCGACACCACCCTTGCCGGACGACACGGCGATCGTGTGGCGCACCTCGGGGATCAGGTCGGCCGGGCGCTGGGGCGCGGCGGCGGGCCCGGCGCCGTGCTGATGACCATGCGTCTGTGCCGCAGGCGCTGCGCCGGCGCGGCCCATCGTGGCCTGAACGTGGCTCACGCCGGGGAGCTGGCGCACCGCCTTCGTCGCTTGCCCGTGGAGCGCGGCCTTCGCCGCCGGCGCTTGCGTGCTGAACGCCAGGGTGAACGTCACTCCGCCCTCGGTGATGGCGATGTCGCGGACGAGCCCGAGCGTCACGATATCTTGCTGGCTTTCGGGATCGTGGACCGCGCGGAGCGCCTGCAGGACCGCCGCTTCAGTCACCATTCTAGAGGCCACTATACATGAGAACGGAACTGCCCATTTTGGGGGCCCAGCGCCCCACCGATCGCAGTCTTCACGGTCGGAGACCGCGAGATTTGCGGTCATCGCGTGTGGAATGTCGCTTGCGTACTCCCCGGGGCGGCGACCTTCCCCCATGAGGCTCGCCATTCGTAATGCCCTCCCCCGGCGAGGGCGAACCTGCCAGGGTTCGCCCTCGCTTACTCTCCAGATCTTGCATTGCCTGGAGTGACCTGTTAGAAAAGTACGGTGATCGGTCCCGACGATTTTCGTCGTCTCCTCGGGCACTTCGCATCCGGCGTCACCATCGTCACCACGAGCGACGCCGACGGCCGCCCGGCCGGACTCACCGTGAGCGCCTTCGCGTCGCTGTCGCTCGAGCCTCCCCTCGTGCTGGTCTGCGTCGATCACAAGGCTCAGAGCTATCCGGCACTGAAGGACAACCGGGGGTTCGCGGTGAACGTGCTCAGCACCGACCACGAGGTGATGTCGCGCCGCTTCGCGTCCACGCGGCTCGACAAGTTCGACGGCGTCGCCTATCAGATGAGCGCACTCGGCTTGCCGCTGCTGGGTGGCGCCCTCGCCCACATCGAGTGCGTCACGGTCAACCGGCACGTCGAGGGCGATCACACCATCTTCGTGGGCCGCGTGGAAGCCGGGGCCACCGCCGACGGCGAGCCGCTGCTCTACCACCGCGGCAAGTACAAACGTTTCGAGGGAGGCTCGGTGTGACGATTCCACTGTCCCGTCCCCCGGTGGACGACGAGGTCAAGGAGGCGGTCCTGGCGGCCATCGAAGGCCGGCAGTACATCCTGGGGCCACAGTGCAAGGAGTTCGAGAGCGAGCTGGCGCGCCACGCCGGCGTCAAGCACGCGGTCCTCACCAGCTCGGCGACCGCCGCGCTGTGGATGATCATGCGCGGCCTCGGCGTGAAGGCGGGTGACGAGATCCTCGCACCATCCCACACCGCGTTCCCGACGATCGAGGCGATTTGCTTCGCCGGCGCCACGCCCGTCTTCGTGGACGCCGACGACTGGTACACGATGGACCCGAAGGACGCGGCGGCCCGGATCACGCCGCGCACGATCGGGATCGTGCCCGTTCACCTGTACGGCCAGCCCGTCGACGTGCCCGCGATCCAGGACGTGGCCTCGGCCCGCGGCTTGTGGCTCCTCGAGGATTGCGCCCAGGCGCAGGGCGCGGCCTGGGCCGGCCGTCCCGTGGGGAGCTTCGGCGTGGCCGCGGCGCTCTCGTTCTATCCGTCGAAGAACCTGCCCGCCATGGGCGACGGCGGCGCCGTGCTCACGAGCGACGACAATCTCGCCGCGCGCTGTCGGCGACTGCGTGACCACGGCCGCCTCAACAAGGACGTGCACGCCGAGGTCGGCTTCAACCTGCGCTTCAACGAGCTCCAGGCCGCCGCGCTCCGGGTCTTGTTGCGGCGACTCGACGCCATGAACGATCACCGCCGGGCGCTGGCCGCGCGCTACGCCGAAGGCCTCCGGGGCCTGCCGCTCACCCTGCCGGCCCAGCGCGAGCACGCCCGGCACGTCTATCACCTCTACGTGGTGCGGACGCCGCGACGCAACGAGCTGGCCGCCTTCCTCAAGGAGCGCGGGATCCAGACCGGCATCCACTATCCGGTGCCGACGCACCGCCAGCCAGCCGTGGAAGCGCTCCGGCCGGCGACGCTGGCGCGGACCGAGCGCCTCGTCGAGGAGATCCTCTCGCTTCCGATGTCGGCGAATCACACGCCAGCGGAGATCGATCAGGTCACGGCCGCGGTGCGCGACTTCTTCGCGCAGTGATGGCCGACCGCCGGTTGGCGTGAGGATTCTCCAGCTCTATCCCAAGGACGATTACTTCACGGGCGCGGCCATCCAGCTGCGCGATCTCGCGTGGGGGCTCAAGCGGCGCGGTCACGACGTCGTCGTCGCCACCCGCCCGAGCCCGGAGTGGTCCGCGAAGACGGCCGACGCCGACATTCCCTACTATCCCCTCCCGATGTTATCGGAGGTCGACCTGCGCTCCGTCCGCAAGCTGGTGGGAATCCTCCGCCGTCACCGCATCCAGGTCGTCCACGCCCAGAAGGGCAAGGCGCGCACGCTGGCGCTGATGGCGGGGTTGTTCGTGCGCATTCCCGTCCTGATCCTGAACCGCGGCGTGTCGTTTCCGCTCGACCCCTTCAACCGCCTCGGCTACACGACGCGCAGGGTCACGGCCATCGTCGCGGTCTGCGAGTCGATCAAGCGCGGCCTGGTCGCTGCCGGCGTCAAGGCCGAGAAGGTCCACGTGATCTACTCGGGCACCGACACCGATCGCTTCCACCCTGGCGTCGATGGCTCGGCGATCCGCGCCGAGCTCTCGCTCGGCCGCGACCACGTGCTCTTCACGCAGATCGGCGTGCGGAGCTGGAAGGGGAACGACGATACGATCGACGCCATGGCCATCGTCGCCCGCCACGTCGGCCATGCGCGGCTCTTGATCGTCGGCGCCCGACGACCTGACGGCCTGCTCGAGCGCGCGAGGGAGCGCGGGATCGAGGGCCGCGTCCACGTGTGGGGCTATCGCACCGACGTCCCGGAAATCCTGGCCGGCAGCGAGTGCTGCGTCGACGCCTCCTACGCCGGCCTCGGCCTCACCGGAACGCTGCGGGAGGCGTTGGCCGTGGAGACGGCGGCCATCGGCACCGATCTCGAAGGCAACCCCGAGCTCGTCCGCCACGAGCAGACGGGCCTGCTCGTGCCACCGCGCAAGCCCGAGCAGCTGGCGGCGGCCATGCTGCGCATGATCGAGCGGCCCGACCTTCGTCGGGCGACCGCGCGCGCAGGGCGTGAGCTCGTCGAAGCGCACTTCTCCACGCGCGCCAAGCTCGACGCGACGGAAAAGCTCTACGGGACGCTGGTGAAGGAGCGCGAGTCGCGGTGAGCGCGATGCCGCTCGGTCCCTATCGGCGGCTGCTGCCGTACGTGAGGCCGCACGCCCCGATGCTGGTCGTCGGCTCCCTGCTCGCCCTGCTGGTCGCGGCCATGGACGGCGCCGTCGCCTGGCTGGTGAAGCCGGCCATGGACGACATCTTCATCAAGCGCGACCTGCTCATGTTGAAGCTGGTCCCGCTGGGGCTCCTCGCCGCCTACGTCCTCAAGGGCGTCGCCCGTTACCTGCAGTCCTATCTCATGGCGGCGATCGGCGAGAAGGTCGTGGCCACGCTGCGGCGCGACCTCTATATCCACATCCAGGGCATGCCGCTGTCGTTCTTCGCCGGCGTCCACTCCGCCGACCTCATGTCGCGCGTGCTCACCGACGTGAGCCGGCTGTCGCGGATCTCCTCCGGTTTGCTCGTCATGGCGGTCCGGCAGGCCGGCACGATCGTGGCGCTGCTGGTCGTGATGTTCGCCCGCGAGTGGGTGCTCACCGCGTGCGCGCTGGTCGCGTTTCCCTTCATCGCGCTCATCGTCCGCATCGTCGGCCGGCGCCTGTACAAGATCAACAAGCGCGCCCAGGAGCGGGTGGCCCAGCTCGCGGTGCTCCTCCACGAGGCGTTCACCGGCACGAAGATCGTGAAGGCGTTCGGACGCGAGCGCCACGAGCAGGAGCGCTTCGACGCCATCAACCAGCGCCTGCTCCGGCTGTCGCTCCAGAACGTGCGGGCCGACGAGATCACCGAGCCGCTGATGGAGATCGCCGGCGCCTTCGGCATGGTGCTCGCGCTGAGCTACGGCGGCTGGCGCGTGATCCAGGGCGCCATGACGCCCGGCACCTTCTTCTCCTTCACGGCCGCCGTCATCATGCTCTACGGCCCGGCGCGCCGGCTGTCACGCTCGATCAACACCGTGCAGCAGACCACCGGCTCGGTCGAGCGTGTCTTCGACATCATCGACCAGCCACCCGGCCTCGCCGATCGGCCCGGCGCCCTCACCCTGCCCGGGTTCACCGACACGATCGTCTTCGACCACGTCTCGTTCCGCTATGCGCGGGCCGACGAGCTGGCCCTGACCGACATCACGCTGACCATTCGCAAGGGCGAGGTGGTGGCCTTCGTGGGCATGAGCGGCGCCGGCAAGTCCACGCTGATGGACCTGCTGCCGCGCTTCCACGACGTGACGGCCGGCCGGATCACCGTGGACGGCCACGACCTTCGCGATGTGACGCAAGCCTCGCTGCGGGCGCAGATCGCGGTGGTGACCCAGGAGACCTTCCTCTTCGGCGAGTCCATCTACTACAACATCGCGTACGGTCGCCCCGGCGCCGGGACCGACGACGTCGTGCGGGCCGCGCGCCAGGCTCACGCCCACGATTTCATCGTCGCCTGCACCGAAGCCTACGACACGCTCGTGGGCGAGCGCGGCGTGCGGCTGTCCGGCGGCCAGCGCCAGCGCATCGCCATCGCGCGCGCGTTCCTCAAGAATCCGCCTATCCTGATTCTCGACGAGGCCACCTCCGACCTCGACGCCGAGAGCGAGTTCATGGTGCAGCAGGCGCTGACCGAGCTGATGCGCGACCGCACCGTGCTCGTCATTGCGCACCGCCTGTCGACCGTCCGCAACGCCGACCGCATCGTGGTCATCCACGAGGGCCGCGTGGCCGAGGTGGGCCGCCACGAGGAGCTGCTGGCGCGTGACGGCGTCTACCGGAGGCTCTACGCGCTGCAGATGGAGGGCGTGGCGGGCTAGCTCGTCGGACGGGGCCGGGTCCCCGCCGAGCGTCCGTCGGCCGCGCGGGTCACGGCTCGCGCAGGGACCTCAGCGCCCCGCCCCACGCGATAACCTGATCCAGCATCTCGTGAAGCGACTTCTCATGATGCGGTGCCGGCTTGAAGACGCTGAAGTTCGCGAAGTCGGTGTGGAGCGAGAGCGCAACTTGCGCGCGGACGTCCGCGACCAGCAGCTCTCCCATGACGAGTCGAAGGTGTTCGACGGCTCGGGTGCCGCCCGCGCCGCCATAGCCGACGAACCCGGCCGCCTTGTTGTTCCACTCGTGGTAGAGGTAGTCGATTGCGTTCTTCAGCGCGCCCGACGTGGCATGGTTGTACTCCGGCGTCACGAAGACGAACGCGTCGAAGGATGCGATCTTGGCCGACCATGCCTTCGTGTGATCCTTCGAGTATCGACCGAAGATGGCCGAGAGCGGCTCGTCGAGTAGCGGGAGATCGTAATCTTTGATGTCGACGAGCTCGAACTCGGCGTCGCCGCGCGAGGCCGCGATCTCGTGGACCCAGCGAGCCACCGCCTCGCCCTTCCGCCCCGGCCGCGTGCTTCCGACGATGATCGCAACTCGAAGCATGTCTGCGTCTCCTCTCGTCTCTGCTCCGGGGCGCCTACGTGCTCGATTGCGCGGTGAGCTCGTACTCTGCAAAGGCCTGCTCACCGTCACGGCGCGCGGCGTATCGGTCATGGCCGATGCTCTACCGCGCCACGAGCGAGTCCCGACTGAAGGGGTAGCTTTCGGAGCCGCTTGCCCGTGGCTGCGAAGATCGCGTTGGCTAGAGCGGGCGCCGTAACCGCCGTGCCTGGTTCTCCGATCCCACCCGGCGCTTCGCCATTCCGCACCAGGTGCACGTCGATCGGCGGAGTCTCATTCATCCGCAGTACCCGGTAGTTGTGAAAGTTCGACTGCTCGACCCGGCCGTTCTTGAGCGTCACTTCACCCCACAGCGCCGCGCTGATGCCGTACACGACGCCGCTCTCGATCTGCGCCTTCACGATGTCCGGGTTGACGATCGTGCCGCAGTCCACCGCGCTCACGATTCGATGCACTCGCACGTCTCCCGAGCCGGTGATCTCAACTTCGGCGACCTGCGCCAGGTAGGTGCCCCACCCGCTGTAGAGCAGGGCCACCCCACGCCCGTGGCCGCGCGGCAACGGTTTCCCCCATCCCGCTTCCTTCGTCGCGAGGTCCAGCACGGCCATAGCGCGCGGTGACTTGCCCAGCAGGGCACGGCGAAACGCCACCGGATCCTGCCTGGACGCGGCGGCCAGCTCGTCGATGAAGCTCTCGATGACGAAGTTGTTATGGGTGACACCCACCCCGCGCCAAAAGCCGGTGTTGAGCACCGGCTCCTCGTGGCGCACGTGCTCGACCTGGATCGCCGGGATGTCGTAGAGCAGCTGGACGGCCCCGTCCACCGCGTCGATATCGATTCCGTCCTTGAAGGCGGGTGGCAGATAGCGCGCAATGATCGCCGGGCCGACGATCCGGTGGGTCCAGGCCACCGGGGTGCCCCGCGGATCCAGCCCGGCCGCGATCCGGTCGTAGTAATACGGGCGATAGACGTCGTGCTGGACGTCCTCTTCTCGGGTCCACACGACCTTGACCGGCGCATCCACCTGCTTCGCGATGCGCACGGCCTGGGTCACGTAGTCCACCTCGAGCCGGCGCCCGAAGCCACCACCCAGTAGATGGTTGTGGACGACGACCTTCTCCAGCGGGAACCCGGTGACCTCGGCCGCCGCGGCCTGCGCGCGGCTCAGCACCTGGGAGCCGGTCCACACTTCGCATCCGTCCTTCCGCACGTGGACCGTGCAGTTCATCGGCTCCATCGTGACGTGCGCGAGGAACGGCGACTCGTAGACCGCTTCGACCTTCTTCGCCGCGCCGACGAGCGCGCTCGTGAGGTCTCCGTCTCTCCGCGCCGTCACACCCGCGGTCTGCGACGCCCTCGCGAGCCCCTGCACGATGTCGGCGGTACTCACCTTCGCATTCGGCCCGTCGTCCCAGCGGATGACGAGTGCCACCAACCCCTGCGTCGCCGCCCACATGTGGTCCGCGAGAACGGCGACGGCATCCTCGAGCCGCACGATCTGCCGCACCCCCGGGACTGCCTTCGCCTTCTGCTCGTCGACACCGGCCACCTTGCCGCCCAGGACCGGGCTCGCGGCCACCGTCGCGATCAGCATCCCCGGCAGCCGCACGTCGATTCCGTACTGCGCCGTCCCGTTCACCTTGCTCGGCGTGTCGAGCCGCTTGGCCGGAGTCCCGATCAGCGTGAAGTCCTTGGGCTCCTTGAGCGTGACCTTGTCGGGCACCGGCAGCGCCGCTGCCGCGGCGGCCAGCACGCCATAGGTGAGGGTCCGGCCGGTTGGTGTGTGGGTCACCACGCCCTTCTGCGCCCGGCACGACGCTGGATCGACATTCAAGGACGCTGCCGCGGCGGCCACGAGCATCGCGCGCGCTGTCGCCCCGGCGCGGCGCAGCGGCTCGTAGAACGCGCGCACGGACGACGACGCCCCCGTCATCTGCTCGCCGAAGAACGGATTCGCGTACCGCTTGTCATCGGGTGGGGCGTGCTCGAGCCGAATCTGGTCCGGTGCGACCTCGAGCTCTTCCGCCAGCAGCATGGGCATCGACGTGTACGTGCCCTGTCCCATTTCGACCTGCGGCATGATGAGCGTGATGCCGCCGTCGGGCCCGATGCGGATGAAGGCGTTGGGCACAAAGTCCGGTGAGGTCGCGCCCGTCGGCGCCGCGCGCTGTGCCCCTGCGACTCGGTAACCCAGCAGCAACCCCCCGCCGGCCGCCGCCAGGACCGTCACGAACTCCCGTCGAGAGACGGTGGTCATGGTCTGGCCCCCTTCCCACCGATCGGAGCACCCTGGGCCGCCTGCTTGATCGCGGCGCGGACCCGTTCGTAGGTGCCGCAGCGGCAGATGTTGCCCGCCATCGCGGCGTCGATGTCGGCGTCGGTGGGGTGGGCGTTGCTCGCGAGCAGCGCGGAGGCGGACATGACCTGGCCCGATTGGCAGTAGCCGCATTGCGGCACGTCGAGCGCGATCCACGCCTCCTGCACCTTCTTGCCGGCGGGGGCGTCGCCGATCGCCTCGATGGTCGTGATTGCCTTGCCGGCGACGGCGCTCACCGGCGTCACGCAAGAGCGGATCGCCTGGCCATCGAGCTGCACCGTGCACGCGCCGCAGAGCGCCATCCCGCAGCCGAACTTCGTCCCTGTCATGCCGAGCACGTCGCGCAGGACCCACAGCACCGGCATGTCCGCCGGCACGTCAACATGACGCGTCCTGCCGTTGATCGTGAGCTCCATCGCGGCCCTCCTTACGGTGCGTTCCGGTCGCAGTGTCGATGGCGTACACGAACGCGATGTCATCCGGGTCGGAGACTCACGAACCACGACATCCTGCGGGCGGAAATTCCCGCGCGTCCCGTTGACGCGAAGCACCCATTCGACGTTGAGATGCAGCAATTGCGGAATCGGTTACCCCCTCCTCACCTTCCCTTCGCGTCGAAGGTGATCGGGCGTTCCCACCCGGGTCTCGCTGACGGCAGGCTTGTGCCACACGAGGGTTATCCGAAGGGTGTTGCCCAACGACGTCGCGACGAGGCGCTCGCGGACGTCCGTTCCTGAGCGAAAGCGAAGCTCAGGACTAGCCTATATGTGGCGACATATTCGTACTGCATCCTGTGAATCCGCCTGGCTTCGATCGACATCCAAACCAACAGGCTAGAAACGGAGAACTCGTGCGCCACGCCCATGTGCACCCGATTCCCGGTCCAGACGCCCGCCCACGCCACCGGAAGAAGCAACCCGATCGCGAGCCACAGGTCGCGGCCGGCGAAGGCAGCGACGCGCAGTCCCACGTTGAGGGCAACCATCAGCGAGATCGTCGCGCGCTGCGCCGTGGTGTCGGGAGTGCCAGCAGCTCACGGACATCGGCCTGCTTCTCCGTGTGAACGCCGAGTGCCGCCGTCGATCCGAGATCGAGGGCGGCGGCCAGCGACAGGACGAATGGCAGCGGCAGGAAATGCGCGAGCACGGGGACCGTGATCGGTGAGGCGCCGGCCCTGTCACGCCGAACACCGTGTAGCCGACGAAGACGATCAGCGCCAGGAGCAGCGTTTCCATCCTACAGTCTCCGGCTACGACGGTGGCGGAAATCCATGCGCCCCATCGTCATCTGCACGCGGC
>Ga0209802_1000303_pt1 | contig 38140 bp, 32 predicted proteins | sample GraSoiAngelo_129_FD_185886 | JGI IMG/M metagenome (GOLD analysis project Ga0209802, IMG submission 185886) | Grasslands soil microbial communities from the Angelo Coastal Reserve, California, USA - 14_0927_12_40cm (SPAdes) (version 2) | ecosystem: Environmental > Terrestrial > Soil > Grasslands ... | reverse complement strand
GTAGACCCACGACACCGTGGGCAGCTTTCCGGCAGCTGCATCGACCGCAAATTGGTCCGGCGTCTTCTTGTTCTTGCTGTTCGTGTACTTGATGTAGTCGAAGGCGTAGCCGCCGTAGTTCGCCCAGCTCAACCCTGCCTTGTCCAGCTGAGCGGGCAGTGACGGCAAATCGAACAAGGGCGCCGGGTGTGGGTTCTCGATGATGGGCGAGTCCGCGGCGATCACCATCAAGTGATTGGGACTCGAAGGTCCCGCGACGTCGGTGAAGTACGAGTCGCACAGTGTGAAAGACCGCGCCCACGCCCAGTACTTGGGGATGTCGGCCTCGAAGAACTCCACGCGCGGCGCGGTCTTGGCTCGCGTCAGCCACGCGGGATGGCGGTGATCAGGATCCCTCCGCGGAGGGTTCGGGCTGCGGGGCATGGCCATTCCGTTGGCGCCAGGAAACTGGCCGAAGTAGTTGTCGAACCCGTGATTCTCTTTGAAGACGATGACCACGTGCTCGATTGGCGTTGATACGGCCATTCAGATGCAGGTGCCCTGCTGGTTCGACCATTCCAGCTGAACAGTCCAGTTACCCAGCTTTCTTGTCTGCCACGAGCAGATGTCGCCGATCTCCCCATTGGTGTCGTCATACCAACCCTGGCCCGGCACGGGATCGGTGACCGCTTCACAGAGCTCGTGCGAGCTGGTCGACGTGAGTGCATCGAGCAGGTGCAGGCCTCCGACGCAGCCGGCACAGTCCGGATACGGCATGACCGCGTAGTAGATGGAGCCGCCGATGCTGTCGTGGTAGCCGCAGAAGGCCGAGCACGACAGCTGGCCGCCCAGGTCGACTGTGACGCCGGGTGGCAGGTAAACGTAATACAGCGAGTTGGCGCTCGACGTCGGCAGCTTGGTGTTCGCGATCTCGGTCTGGATCAGGTTCTGGATGTCTGCATCGGTCACCGTGCTGCCAGGCTGCGTGTCGGTGAGGATCTCGGTGCCGGCGAGGGATCCATGGCCGATCTGTGTATCGGGCACCGAGTACTCGCCGAGCTGGTCAATCAGCGGACTGTCCAGGATGTACAGGAAGAAATCGTTGATCTGGGTCAGGAGGGGAGCCTCGTCCGCCAGCCACTCGGCGCCCCAGAATGCGGTGACCACCTCCACCGCGCCGAGCAGGGGGCCTCCGCGGTATGTGAGCTGAGCCTGGGTTACGAGTGCGGCCGCCGGCCCGGGATGCAACGGAACGATTCGAATGGGTTGAGCAATCATCAACTCATCCTCCGCCTCTTGACCCGCGTGCTGCAATCGACTCCATCAAGGACGACCGCTGCACGAGCGAGCGGCGATAGCCGAGCGCCCGCAGCATTCCGATCTGCTGGAACCGAGGCCTGGAAAGATGAGCAGCCCGACCTCGGGGTCGGAGGGGCGGTGCTCTCCAAGGTTTCTGGTTGGAGACGGTAGACCAGAGCTGTGCCAAAAGGTCTCCGCGAACTCTAGACTCGGTGCGAGTTGAAAGCGAATCCCGAGGTCGAGCGGTGGTTCGCGGCCAAGAAGCTGCCCAACGAGACGGCCATGCGCCGGGTGCGGGAGATCCTTCTCTCCGCAGACCCACGGATGAAGGACTACATCAAGTACGGGAGCTTGCTGCTCGGCTACGAAGGAGACCTGGTGAGCTTCGTGCAGGTGACGAAGAAGAACATCAACTTGATGTTCAACAACGGGGCTAAGATCCCCGGCAAATTTCCACACCTCGAGGGCAGCGGTCCCAACGCGCGCTTCATACGTTTCGCTGACATTGCGGAGGTGAACGCAGGCGCCGCGGAGCTGACACGAATCGCGAAGGCCTGGTGCCTCCTCAAGACCCCGCGCTAGCTCCGCTAGCTGCTTCCTTTTCGTAGTCCTGAAAAAGCCGAGGCCACCCGTGCCGCCACCCGGGCGTTGTTGACGACGAGGTCGACGTTCAAGTCGAGGGATTTGCCGTTCGACAGCTCGGCGACCCGGGCCAGCAGGCGCGGTGTCAGATCGGGTCCGCTGACGTCCGCGAGCTCGCGAACGGCGCGCTGCACGAGCTCCTCCGCGCCTTCGAGCTCGGCAGGCGGCGGTACGGCGATCACGACGCCGCGGGTGCCGGTCGCCCACGATGCCTGCAGCACGCGGGCAACGTCGACTGGCTTGTCGACTCGCGCGCTGACCGGGCAGCCGCTGTGCGCGGAGTAGAAGGCGGGAAATTCGTCGGTGCCGTAGCCGAGCACCGGGACGCCGAAGCTTTCCAGCCGCTCGAGCGTCAGCGGCAGGTCGAGGATGATCTTGGCGCCGGCGCAGAAGACCGCCGTCGGCGTCCGGCTCAGCTCCATCAGGTCCGCGGACACGTCCTCCGGGTGGCCGCGATGCACCCCTCCGATTCCGCCCGTGGCGAAGAATCGGACGCCCGCCATCGTCGCGGCCCGCATGGTCGCCGCCACGGTGGTCGCCCCCGCCTGTCGCAGAGCGATCGCCCAGCCCAGGTCGCGTGAGCTCACCTTGACCGCGCCGGCGGCAATGCGTTCCAGCTCGGCATCGGTGAGGCCGACGTGCAGGCGGCCGCCGAGCACGGCCACGCTCGCGGGGACCGCGCCTTCCTGGCGGATCGCGGCTTCGCTTTCGCGCGCCGCGCGCAGGTTGTGCGGATGCGGAAGGCCCTGGCCGACGATGGACGTCTCGAGCGCCACCACAGGGTGACCGTGCGCGAGCGCGTCGGCGACCTCGTTCGAAACGCGGAGCAGGTCGCTCATTTGGGTCGCGCACCCACTTTTGCAGCGGCGTGCGAAGCCATCTCCACGGCTTTGCGCGCCGCATTGATGTGCGGGGCGCCGTTGAGATAGGAGACGCAGAAGGACGCGGCGAAAGCGTCGCCGGCTCCTGTGGGGTCGATGCCTTTCGTGCGCGGCGCGGGGACGACGTCGCCGAACACGCTGCAGCCCGCAGCGCCCAGCTTGATGATCGGCACCTTCGCCAGGCGCTCGAGGTCTTCCATCGGAACGCCGAGCGCTTCGGCCTCTGGCTGGGTCGCAAACAGCAGGTCCGGCCGCAGGCGCGACAGCTCCCCGGCCATGCGGGCCCCGCCGTATTCCTTCAGGCCGGCGGCTGACGAGAGGTCGATGGAGAGGACTCCGCCCTCACGCCGGACCAGCTCGATGGCGGCTCTGGCGGCCGAGGCGATGGGCTCCACGAACAAGGAATATGCGGGCACGTGGATGAGGCGCACGTCCTGAAACCATTCTTCGCGCAAGTCCTCCGCGCGGAGGCCGGTGCTCGCCCCCCGCTGGGTGGCCATGGTGCGCTTGCCTCCGGGATCGACGAGGACCGCGATCACCCCGGTGGGCTCGGGTGCATATACCGGCCGCACCTCCACGCCGATCGCCCGGAGCTCCGCCACAAGGCGGTGGCCGTTGTCGTCATCGCCCACCCTGGTGATCAATCGCGCCGGCTCACCCAACGATGCGGTCCAGGCGCAGAAGTTGGCGGCCTGGCCGCCGCCGCCGATCCGGATGCGGGATGGATTGTCGTCGTCGACGCGTAGGGGCCCCTCCGGCACGATCGTGACGTCGACGACCAGGTCGCCGATCGAAAGCATCATCTGGCCACGAGAATAGAGTGGTGAGGATCCAGGATGCCTAAAGAGATTCGGCGTGAAGAGGTTCGCAAGCTGGTCGCGGCCGGTGCACAGCTGGTCGAGGTGCTGCCCAGCCCCGAGTACGAAGAGGACCATCTCCCCGGGGCGATCCACGTGCCTTTGAGGAAAATCGACTCAGACGCGCGCACCGTTCTGGACGGCGGCAGGCCCGTGATCGTGTACTGCTGGGATACGGCTTGAGACATGTCGCCCAGGGCCGCGTGGCGGCTCGAGAGCCTCGGGTTCAGCGAGGTTTACGACTATGTCGACGGCAAGAACGACTGGATGTCGGCCGGCCTGCCCACCGAAGGCACCAATGCGCAGCATCCACGCGCGGGCGATGTTGCGCGAAAGGACGTGCCCACCTGCGCCTTGACCGAGAAGCTTGGGGATGTAAAGGCGCGGGTTCGCGCGCAAGGATGGGATGCGGTCGTGGTGGTCAACGCCTCGCGAGTGGTGTTCGGCTTGCTCCGCGCCAAGGAGCTGGAGAAAGATCCCGAGCTTCTGATCGAGCAGGCAATGCGGCCGGGGCCCAGCACCTTCAGGACGTTCGTCGCACTCCACGAGATGCTCCACAAGATGGTCGATCACAAGCTCGAGAGCTCAGTGATAAGCACTTCTGACGGGAGGCTCGTCGGCCTGCTTCTGCAGGAGGACGTAGCGGCCGCGCTGGAGAAGGACAAATGACCGATACCGCCGCCAAAGAAAAGTGCAAGGGCTGCAACCGGGAGATCGATGTTTGCGCTTTCTGCCAGGAGCCTGGGTGCCCGGCCGCCATCTGCTACAGCTGCCAGAACATCGAGCTCAAGCAAACCCTGCCGCACCCGCATACGCACGGGGGCTAACGGTTAGCTCGGCTCCAGGATCCTTATCGCGACGTCGATGTTGCCGCGTACGGCGTTCGTGTAAGGGCATCGCTTGTCCGCTCCCGCGACCAGCTCCTCCGCGACCGCCCGGTCGTGGATCGAAGGCAGCCTGACGTCGAGCTCGGCGGTGAGGCCGAAGCGGTTCTCGATCGGTCCGATCCCGATCCTCGCGGTGACGATCGAGTCGTCGACCCCCGAGATGTTCTTGCGCCGGGCGATGCTCATCATCGCGTTCTGAAAACAGGCGGCAAACCCGGTGGCGAAGAGCTGCTCGGGGTTGGTGCCTGGACCTCCATCGCCGCCCATCTCGGTGGGGGAGGAGAAGTCGACGTCGACGCGGCCGTCGCTGGTGCGCCCGTGGCCCTTGCGTCCACCGGTCGCCGTGGCCTCTGCCGTGTACAGGACGCGAACGGATTGACTCGGCGTGGTGCTCATAAGCGAAGGATAGGATCAGCCGAATGGTGATGACAGTGCAGGCTGTCCCTGAGACGGCGCCGGCGGTTCTGGAGATCGGCCTTCTGCTCCTGCTTGCGGTGGCGGCAGGCTGGCTGGCGCGCCGGATCGGCCTTCCCGCGGTGCTCGGGTACCTCGTGGTCGGCCTCATCGTTTCGCCGTTCACGCCTGGTTATGTGGCGGATCGCCGCCAGCTCCAGGTGCTTGCTGATGTTGGGGTGGTGCTGCTCCTTTTCGAGGTCGGCATCGAGATCGATCCGGTGCGGCTGATACGCAATCGGAGCGCCGTGTTGTGGACAGCCCCTGTGCAGGTCTTCTTGACCACGCTGGTCGTGGGCGGGACAGCGCTCGCGCTCGGGCTGGCCTTCAGCGGCGCGGTGCTGGTCGGCCTGTCGGTCGCGATGTCGTCGAGCGTCGTCGTCGTCAACATCACTCGGAGCAGGCGCCGCACCACGAATCAGGGGACCGATGAAGCGCTGCTCAGCTGGAGCGTGATGCAGGACATGATCGGGGTTGCTCTCGCGCTGCTGGTGATCGCCATTTTCGGCCTCGGCTCCCGGCCGCCGCTCGAGGCAGCCGGCGGTATCGTCGGCTACTTACTCGTGGTCGTCGCCGCCGCGTGGGTGCTGCCAAGGCTGCTCCATGCCATCAATGCCGAGCACGATTTGTTTCTGATGCTGTCGGTCGGCAGCGGCCTGGCGCTGGCGGGACTTGGCGCAAGGTACTTCGACGTCCCGCTCGCGCTGGCGGCTTTTGTGTCGGGCCTCGCGATCGGCGAGAGCCCCGCCGCGGCCGAAGCGCGGCAGCGCATCCTGCCCTTTCGAGACCTGTTCGCGGTGCTGTTCTTCGTGCTCCTGGGCAGCCTCATCGATCCTGGAGCGCTCCCCCGCGCACTGCCCTGGATCGGTTTTCTCGTCGGAGCCGTCGTCGTCGCCAAAGCGCTTCCCGCCGCCGGCCTGAGCCGGCTTGCCCGCCTGCCCGACGTCCGCCACTGGCAGCTGGGCATCGGCCTCGGCCAGGTGGGGGAGTTCAGCTTCGTTCTCGCGGGCATCCTCCTCGCCCGGGGACTGATCTCTTCAGCGCTGTTCACAGCCATGCTGACGACGGTCGTGCTGACCATCGCGGCATCCGCCGTTATGGTTCGGATGGGAAAGCGCCCGGCCGCCGTGGCCGCCTAATCCGGCCCGCGCGGAAGGCGTTCGAATCCAGTCTGCGGCGGAATCGTGAGCATCCGCGCGTCATCGGTGCGCACGATCTGCCAGCCGCCCTCGTGCACCATCCAGTGATGCCGGTAGCAGAGAAGGGTGAGGTTCGGAAGGTCGCCGGGGCCGTTATGGATCCAGTGCACAAGGTGGTGGCCTTCGGTCATGCTCACCTGCCGGTCGCATCCAGGCCAGGTGCAGCCACCGTCGCGGACTTTGAGCGCTTTGCGTTGGGGTCCGGAGATCGTCCGCTTGGCGCGCCCGACGTCGATAACCGTTGAGTCGGAGCCTAGGATGATGCGCGTCACTGCACAGTCGCACGCGATTCTCTCAACGGCCTTGGCCGAGATCGGCAGTGAGAGCTCCATGTTCGCCCCGGGGACGCCAGGCAAGCCGAGCAGAGTCTCCAGCGAGGCTGTGACCTGCAGATGCGCACGCTGCGGCACCAGGCCGTTGTCGAGCGCACGCATAGAGAGGTCGACCAGAGCGTCAGCCATGCGCGTGTCGCGAGTCCGGTCATCGCCTTTGCCCGCGCGCTTGGCCAAAGGCTCGAGCGCAGACCGCACGGCGGCACCGCCGACCTTGTCGAGGTAGCCGTTGAAGTAGACCGTACCTTCGTCGCCGTCGGAGATTTTGAGGCTGCGCGCCTCCACGTTCTGGGCTTCTTCAGCGGCACAACCCTTGGGGTCGGCCGCGTGGCGAGCGTGGTAGCAGTCGTCATGAAAGCGAGCGATGGTGTGCTTGCGAGCTTGCCTCAGCAGCCCGGTTTGATCAAGACGCTCGCCCACAGCGGCTGATGTGCGGGCGATCAGGGCGAAATGGGCGAAGCCAATCTCGCCATTTGCCATCGCTGACGAGCTCTGGTCCAGACTCGCCAACTGTTCGCCGACGCAAATGCGATCACCGGCAGCTCCGCCACTCATGTGGCAATTGGCCTTGATCCACGAGATCGGGCTATCAAAGCCCTGCCAGTCGTACTCATCGGTCTGCGCGAACGCGGCGGCGAGGACCGAGAACTCGAGCTCGTCCTGGTTGATCTTCTGACGCCGGCGGATCAGCTCAGTAGCGATCTCCTCGCCGGCTCTAGGTGCACTACCCCCCACCCCACTCTCCATGATGAGATTGTACGAACAGATGTTTGGAGAGTCAAGAAAACGTTGGTGTTAATTTCGCGGGGCCCAAACTCCCGCGTGCGTACCGCCTGCGGACCCGCGCCTACACCCTTTTCCCAGTCTTCTCGTCGTCTGTTACGTGCCGATCTCGACCCTTACGCCATGCGGCACCACGCCGACCTTGACGCGCCCGCTGTCGACCGAGAAGTCCAGCCGATGCCCACCGAATTGCAGGCCGTTGACTTCGATGCGCTTCCACAACCCGGTTTCCACCGGCGCGATTTTCAGCACGCCGCGCATCGCGTCGGCCTCGAGCCCCAGCAGCGAATGGATCATCTGGAACGCGGATGCGGCGCCCCAGTTCTGCGGGCGGCAGCTGGCTTCGTAGTCTTCCGGAAGCCTTCCAGGCACCCGGTCGGCGCCTGAGAAAAGCTCTGGCAGCCGGCGATCCGAGTACGCCATGCCTGATTCCAAAATGGCCCGCGCCACCATCTCGGCTTCGGCGGGAAAGCCCGACGTGCGCAGCCCTGCGGCGGCGATGGCGCTGTCGTGCGGCCACACCGACCCGTTGTGATAGCTGCGCGGGTCGTAGTTGATCGCACGCGTGGACAGTGTGCGGATCCCCCAACCGGAGAACAGCTCCGGCGAGACCAGCCGCTCCGCGACGGCGCGAGCGCGCGCGGGCGGCAGGATCCTGGTCCACAGGCAGTGGCCTGGGTTGGACGTGATCGCTTCCACTCGTCGCTTGCGCCCATCGAGCGCCTGGGCGACAAAACTCTCGCGGGGCATCCAGAAGTCGCGGCCGAAGCGGTCCTTCAGGTCGGCGGCTCGTGAAGCGAGCTCCGGACGTTTGCGCGCCATCCCTAACAGCGCGCGATACAGATATCCCTGCACCTCGCACAGCGCGGCCGGGCGAAGCACGTCCGTGCCATCCACGTTCGTCAGCGAGTCGTTCGAATCTTTCCAGCCCTCGTTGCGCGCTTCCACACCGATGCCGTATTCGAGGTAGCCGTCGCCGTCCTTGTCGCCATACGACCCGCACCACGCGAGCGCCGCCTCCGCGGCGGGCCATAGCTCATCGAACAAGGCCGTATCGCCCGTCCAGTCGAGCGTCTCGGCGAGGACGGAGAGAAAGAGCGGGGTCGCATCAACGGTCCCGTAGAGGATGTGAGGCCACAGCCCGCGCTCCACGACCTCGCCGTCGCGGACCTCGTGCAGGATCTTGCCCGGCTCCTCTTCGGTCCTCGGGTCGACCCGCCGGCCCTGGTGCTGCGCCAGGAACCGCAGCGCGCCTCGCGCCACGTCCGGGTTCATCGGCAGCGTGAAGGACGACGTGAACAGCGCGTCGCGGCCAAATGGCACCGCGAACCATGGCATGCCGCCGGTCGGGTAGATGCCCGTCGGGTAGGTGTCGAGCAGCATGCGCATGTCGTCGCGGCTCTGCCCCAATAGTTCGTTGAGCAGCGTGTTGTCGGTCTCGAAAGTCGCGCAGTCCGCGGCCCAGGACCGATACGAATCGCGAACACGGCCGAGGCCCGCGTCGAAGTCGGAGTGCTTTGCGCTACCCTCCACCGGCGCATCAACGAGGAAGCTGAGGGACTCGCCCGGGCCCAGGTCGATCGGCTGCCCATCCCCTTCGAGGACCCGGACCCCTTCGAGGACCCGGACGGCCTGATCTCGCCGGGGGCCGCCTGGATAGACCCTGATCTCAACCGCCTGGCCTGGTGAGGCCGGAGACATGCGAACGATGCCGCGGACAGCGAGCATCGCCGCCTGGTCGACGCCAAAGTCGAAAGCAATGGTGTTGTGCACCGCGGACGAGGAACCGTTCGTGATCGTGATGCGCTCGTGCAAGCCCTCGTCGACATAGCGCTCCCGCGTGATGCGCAGATCGCCGGTCGCTACCTCGAACTGGAGCGAACCCGGCGAGCCCTTCAGATCGACAGCCTCTGGTTCGCGTCCATCGACCAGGAGGTGGAACTCCGAAACCACACGAGTATCGCCGTGCCAGAGCCCGTGGCCGTCTGGGCTCGCGGCGGTCATCTCGCCGTTCGGAGCCGAAACCGCGAACCAGCGGTTGTTCTTGAGGACGGCGCGCTTCGCGGCCAGCAGGTTGGTCAGGACGTGCGCGCCTGGAGCGGCGAAGTCTGCGCGGCGGCGTCGAAGGCCGGCCTCGAGCCGACTGAATAGCCGGTCCACTGGCCGCGGGCGAGGAGGTCGACCGCCATCGCTTCGAGGTCGCGCACGCGCTGGTTGGCGCGGATCGCCTCGCGGATCGAGAGGATGCCTACCGCCGGGTGTCGCTTCTCGATCACATGACGAAGCATGTTGAGGTGCGCGCTGTCGGGCACGCCCGGCTCGCGAATCCGGCGGACCGCGGCGCGCACCGTCGCCTGCGTGCCATCGATGGCCTCGCCTCGCCCGAAGTCGAACTTGTAGCTAGGGCTGCGGCCGCCGGCGCGGCGCTCGCCGCTGAGCTTGATCCACTTGGCGTTCTCCGCGCCCTTGCCGACGTCGATGACCAATCGCACCGAGCGACCGTGCGACGGAAAGGTGCCGTTCATGCGTGCGTAGCTCTCGCGCTGTCCTTGCAATCCCTCGTGCCTCCCGACCAGGAGCGGCGACTCGGCGTCGAGATGGATGTGGTCGATGGGCGTGAGCAGCGAGATGATCGCGAAGGCGTGCGGAATGAGGTCGGCGATGACGCCGATGTCCGCCGCAGCGCCGGTGAGCGGCTGCTCCTCCAGGATCTCGATGCGGATCTCTTCCACGCTTTCGAGGAAGTCACGCAGCGTCCGCTCCTCGGTAAGGAGGAGCTGCAGCAACCGGACCTCGAGCTTGAAGTAGTAATGGTCGGCGGCGACGATCTCGACGCCGCCCGGCGCGGAGTCGAGGAACTCGCGGTATGCCTCCGGCGGCGCGCCCAGCGGCTTCTCGATGAGGATGACGTCGCTGAGGTCGTAATAGAGGGCGACGGTCGGCAGGTGCGTGGCGGCCGGCGTGGCGACGTACGTGATGACGTACGAGCTGGACTCGAGCTCGCGCTCGAGCTGGTCGCGCGCCGGCGAAGCGGGGCTGTCCCAGTAAAACGCATCACCGTGGCCGCGCACCTCCTCGTCCTTGCCGGCGATGCGCTCGCGGGCTCCGGCCGAGTCCTGCTCGACGACATGGGTGCGGAAATTGAAGAACTGCTTCAGCGTGAGCAGGTGCTGGTACGCCTTCTGTCCCCACTGGCCGAAGCCGATGAGCACGAAGTCTTTCTGAAGATGTCGTTCCTCCTCGGCGAGCGCATGGAGCCGCGCGTTCTTGATGGCGACCGCGGCCTGCAGCGCAAGGCCCTGTGCGAGCTGGATCTCCTCGGTCGTGAAGGCGCGCTCCCGGTCGCGTTCCGCGAGCACCGCGGCGCCGATCGACTGGCCGTCCGCCAGCAGGGGCAGTGCCAGCAGCGAGCGCACGCCAAAAGCGCGCGCGTACGCCGGACTCACCTGCGTGCTCGCGCTCGTGTCCTCGATGACCACTGGCTGGCCGTGGTCCAGCACCTCGAACAGGAACGATGGCTCCGAGCGCTCGCCATGCTGGCGCCGCCAGACGTCCTCTTGGTCGGAGGCGGCGGCGCCGAACCAGCCCTCGCGATCCTCTTCGTACAGCGCGATCTGGCACATCGATGCGTCGACCAGCCGCGCCATGTTCTGCGCGACGAGGCGGAGGGTTTGATCGAGGTCGATCGAGGATGCGATCGCGCGGCTGATGTCGGCGCTCAGCTCGAGCTGCTCGCCGTGTCGCCGTGTGTCTTCGTAGAGTCCCGCGGTCTCGACAGCCATCGCCACCTGCGCCGCGGCCGCCCTCAGCGCTTCGATCTGACCCCAGTCGGGCCGGCGCTCGTAGGAGCGGTGGTAGCCCACCTCCAGTGCGCCCATCGCGATGCGCGATAGATCGGAGCCGAACGGAAGGAAGATCCGGATCAGGTCCGCATGGCCTCCGCTCTGGAACACTTCGCCCGCGAGCGTGAACGGCGCCTGGCCGCGAGCCGGGCGGCGGTCGTCCTTTCCCTTCGCCTCGCCGATGAGGCAGGCGGCGACATGCGCCATCGTCGTGCCGTCGCTCCACACGACGGGGATGTCAAACCACGTCGCGGACTCGGGGATGGCGCCGCTGATGACGTCGCTTCGGTCCGATTCGACACCGGCCGCCAGCGCGCCGACGACAGCGGCCTGCCTGGTGCGCGCGACGTAGACGAGGACGTCGTCGGCAGCAAGCTCTCGCTCTTCTTCGAGCGCCCATCGAGGAACGCGTTTCTGGGATGAACCCGCCGAGATGATGGTCGAGGTCGTGGCCGCTCCGGCGGCCATGCGCACGACCGTGGTGCCATCGGCCCGCTCGTCGAGCAGGTAGACAGTCGCAAAGTTGAAGTCGAACTCCGGCACCGACGCATCGGTCAGGTGCCCGGCGACGGCGTCGAGGACGTCCTGCTTGCCTGAACCCGGTCGGAGCATCGCCGTGGTCATGTTGCCGAGCGCTCCAAGCAAGCGGTTGCTGTGCTCGAGGCCGGCAATCAGAATCCGGGTAGCGAGAGACGCGCCGATGAGATCGGCGGCAGCCTTCAACAAGAGGTCGGTAGCCGGCGGGCGGCGGACGGTCGCGAGCGGATCTCGGCTGAGGACCACGAGGAATCCGTGCGGCTCGTCCTCGGTACCGAGCGCATATGTGGCGACGACGTGAAGCTCGGCGGACGCGGTTCCCGCGGCGACGGATTTGCTGAGCACGGATTCCCAAGCGGTGCCGGCGTCGTGCCTGTCGATGTGCGCCGGAGCAGCTACTGGTGCGTGTGCGGTGACCAGCTCGAGGCTCGTGCGCTGCGCCGCGAACTGGTAGATGGCCGCGGCGTCGAAGTCACTTGCGAGCAGCAAGTCGGCCAGGGCGATCGAAAGAAGGCGGCGCAGCTCCTTGGCGTCGGTCTTGGGGTCGCCGATCGGTCCAGTGAGCAGCGATGTCAACCGGCCGAGACCTTCCAGCGCCGTCCGCTCCGAGTCGGCGAGCACCGTCTGGATCGCCCTCGCCGCAGCATGGGCGCGGCCCTCCAGCGCCTCGAGCTGAGCGGCGTCCGGGACGCGCTCGCGCGTGCGGTAGTTCAGATAGACGAGGCCGAGCAGCCGGTCGCCGAACAGCAGCGGCAGCCCGATCGTCGCCTGGACCTGATATCGCCGGATGAATGTGCTGTCGATCTCCGACGGCGCGTCTCGCGCGACGAGCTTCAGCCTGGTCACGGTCAACCAGACCGTCGAGCCGTAGTGATGCACCCCCAGCTCGTCGGGGACCTTTCCCTGCTTCTGGTCGCTGAGGTAGCGCTCCAGCTGTTGAGTCATGTCGGCGAGCGAATCAAGCAGGCTTTCCTGCGGCTGGCCGGTCGCAAACGGTGCGTAGTACTTCCGTGTCGCCTCTTCGTAAAGGAAGATGGACACGATGTCAGCGCCCGAAGCGTGCTGCATGTCGGCGACCACGCCGCGAAGGACTGCTGCGAGGCCGGACGCTGTCTCTAGCGGCGGATGCATCCTTGCCCCCGCATCATAGGTCTGGCGTCCCGAGGCCCGAGTATCCGCGCCCGACGCTGCACAGGCGCGACTGGGTGAACCTGAACGGCGACTGGGAGTTCGGCGTGGGTGATGCGCGGAAGTTCGACCGCCAGATCGTCGTCCCTTACGCGCCGGAATCGCAGCTGTCCGGAATCAGGGATTGGGAGCCGGCTGACACGGTCTGGTACCGGAGACGATTCGATGCGCCCGCAGCCGACCGGATGGTGATGCACTTCGGCGCCGTCGACTATCGGGCTGTGGTTTGGGTCAACGGGGAGGTGGTGACCCGGCACGAGGGCGGGCATACGCCCTTCTCCGCCGACGTCACTCGGGTCGTTCGCGAGCATGACAACGAAGTCGTCGTCCGTGCCGACGATCCGCTCGACGATGGGAGCCTTCCGCGCGGGAAGCAGCGTTCGGGAGAGATGCACGGTCCGTGGCACTACGCGAACACCACCGGCATCTGGCAGACCGTCTGGCTCGAACCGCTCCCGCACCGCGCCATCGAGCTCCTCCGGATCAAGCCGGACTTCGACGCTCGCGAGGTTGAGTTCGACATCGGCGCCGAGGGACAAAAGCACTTGATCGTCACGTTCGATGGCAGGCCGGTCGGCGAATGGAGCGGAGACGGGACGAAAGCAAGGATCGCGCTGAACGAAATCCACGAGTGGAGCCCGGAGGACCCTAATCTCTACGTGCTGCAAGCACGCCACGAGTCAGACCATGTCGCGAGCTATTTCGGCTTGCGAAAGGTGGAAACAAAGGACGGCCGCTTCCTGCTCAACGGCCGACCTTACGTCCAACGCCTGATCCTCGACCAGGGCTATTTTCCCGGCGGGCTGCTCACCGCACCTTCAGACGACGACCTGCGACGCGACATCGAGCTCGCGAAGGCCATGGGCTTCAATGGCGCGCGCAAGCACCAGAAGATCGAGGACCCCCGCTGGCACCACTGGGCGGACCGGCTTGGCTTTCTCGTTTGGGGTGAGATGCCTAACTTCCATAAGCACTCGCCCGAGGCGGAGGCGCGCCTGGAGGCGGAATGGCGCGAAAGGGTGGTGCGGGATCGCGACCATCCATCCGTGATTGCGTGGGTCCCGATCAACGAAAGCATGGGGCTCAAGAACATGGAGCCTGGTGCTATGGCGCGGCTGATCACGCACCTCTATCAATTGACGCACCGCCTCGATGGGGAGCGGCTGGTGATGTCCAATGACGGCTGGCAGCATGCGATCAGCGACCTGTGCACGCTGCACGATTACGCGGAGGCCTCGACCCTTCGCAACCGCTACGCGAGCCTCGAATCGGCGCTGGATCCCGGCGCCCGCGAACAGCCGCCTTACCTGCCGGGCTTTGAGTACCGAGGCGAGCCGGTCGTGCTCAGCGAGTTTGGCGGCCTCTCGATGTCAGGCGGGGAGATGGGGTACCAGCGCGTAGCCGGCGCCGGCGAGCTCCTCAAAACGTACAGAGAGATGGTCGAGGCCCTGATGCAGCCCGGCCCTGTGGAGGGCTTTTGCTACACGCAGTTGACCGACATCGAGCAGGAGCAGAACGGGCTGCTTACCTTCGAGCGCCAACCCAAGGTCGACGCTGAGCGGCTTCGGGAGGCGACGCTCACCCCGAAGCGGGGCTAACCGCCGTAGATCCGGAGCTTGACCGGCTGCTCGCCTTCGATGCGGTCGGCCAGTCTCCGCAGGCGTGCGGCGACACGCTCGGCCAGCCGCTCGCGCGGCTGCCACCCTTCCAGGCGCGAACGCTCCTCCGCGCTCCTGATCATCTCGTCGTGTCGGTCCAGGAGCCACCTCTCCTGGGAGTACATGTTCACCCGGCGATTATAGACCAATGGCTCTGGTGATAGTCAAGGGCCTATTGCATATGCCACTACCATCTGTTAACATAGCCATTGACCTATGCCAGTCCTTGAAGAGGTCGGTGAGGCGACCCGAGTACGGGTCAGCGCCTCCGCCCCCCTCGAGCTCATGTGGATCCTCCACAACCTCCAGGCCAAGCACGTTCTGAACGGCCCTTACGCAAGCCTCGAGCGCCTGCGCGCGGACATGCAGCCCAAGGTCGCGTCGTTCTGGGCGGACGGCGTCCGCGGCTACACGGAGACCATCGTCCTCGCCGAGCGCAGCGGCACCACGCTCGACCTCGATCTCGATCGCTATTTCGAGAAGCTCGACGACGCGATCGAGCTGATGGACGGCGGCCTGTCGCTGTTGTCGGAGCGCCCGTCGGAGCGCGTCGCCTTCCAGACGCGGGTCAAGCGCCTGCGTGAAGACCGGGCGCTGCGCGCCAAGTATCGATCGCTGCTGCTCTCGGCCTGGGAGCCCTTGCAGGCGGAATGGGAAGCCTCCGGCCGGCGGGCGGCCGGCGATGCCGCCGTCGAATGGGCTCGCATGCTGGAGGAGGGGGCCGGATACCGGACCCTCCTCGACCGGCCCCACGTCTGGCCCGGCCGGCCGGAGCTGGAAGAGCTGGCGGAGTCCGCGCTGGCCGAGGGCCGCATGGTCCTGTCGCCGGGGTGGTTTTTCGGCGTGATTCATGTCGTCGAGGTCGATGGCACCGTTTACATCGGCCGCGGCGTGCGGACGGAGGATCAGGATGCGGTCCGCCGCGAGACCGCCACACGGGTCGCCGGCAACCTGAAAGCGCTCGCAGACCCCACCCGGCTCGGCATCCTGCTCTGGCTCGCGAAGCACCCGGCGTCGGTGACGGAGATCGCGAACCATTTCGAGCTCTCGCAGCCGACGGTCAGCGGGCACGTGCAGCTCTTGCGCGATGCGGGCCTGCTGGAGGACAGGTTGGCCGGGCGCCGCTCGAAGCTGATCGTCGCGCGTGAGCGCTTGAAGGGATTGATCGGCGACGCGGAGGAATCTATGCTCCGGCTCTTTCCCCACGAGTAGTCGCAGGTAGCGCGCCGGACCGACTGACCTCGCCGAGCCAGTACGCGCTCGGCCGCGGCCGTCTTGCCAGCGTCTCGCGGTCGACCCCGATCAGCCCGAAGGTGGGCTTGTAGCCGAAAGCCCACTCGAAGTTGTCCATCAGCGACCAGTAGACGTAGCTGCGAACTTCGATGCCCTCGGCGATGCAGGCCAGCGTTTCACCCATCGCGGTGTCGATGAAACGAATGCGCTTGGCGTCGATCGCAGTGGCGATGCCGCTCTCGGTGACGAGGATCGGAATGCCGCCCGTGCTCTTCCATGCGCGGCGGATCGCCCCTCCCAGCGCCCGCGGGTAGTACTCGTAGCCCATCTGCGTGGTCTCTTCGGTCTCGGTGAGCTCGCGCGAGAGGTCACTCCATTCGTGCCCGGGCCCGCGCGGCCCCTCCGGCCCGAAGCGAAAGCGCGTGTACGTCTGCACTCCGACGAAGTCGTCATCTCTGGCCAGCTCGAAATAGCGTTCGTTGATGGCCGACTCGAGCTCGAAACCGCTGTCTCCGGGTAGGGCGCCGTCCTCGTACTGCAGGTCGGGAAGAGCCAGGCAGATGCCCACGGGAATTTGGGCGCGCTGCCGGATCGCCGCCGCGCCGAGACGATGGGCTTCGAGCAGATTCTCCGTGGCGGACCGTGCACCCTCGACATCGCCCTTGCGACCAGGTGGGTTCATGCCGAGCACATAGCCGCTGAGACCGAGGCCCTGCGGCTCATTGATGGTGCAGGCGTAACCGATCAGGTCGCCAAGCGCCGCCGCTACGCGGTCGCAGTACCGCTCGAACAGCTCCGGAAATCGCGGCGACGTGAAGCCGCCCTGGTCGTGGAGCCACATCGGCAGCGTGAAGTGGTGAAACGTGAGGATGGGCGTGATCCGCTGCTCGCGGCAGGCGGCGAGCATGCGCCGGTAGTGGTCGAGCGCCGCGCCAGAGAACTCGCCCTCGGCCGGCTCGATGCGCGCCCACTCGATCCCGAAGCGGAATGCGTTGTAGCCCAGGTCTCCTTGCAGCGCGATGTCTTCGCGGTAGCGGTGGTAGAAGTCGCAGGCGTCGCCCGACGGCTCGACGCAAGGCGTCCCCTCTTTGTGCTCCCACCACCACCAGTCGCTGTTGGTGTTGCCGCCCTCGACCTGGTGGGCGGACACGGAGGCGCCGAACAGGAAGCCGGGGGGAAATCGGGTGACGGAGGCCAAGGCACGAGAAGGGTAGCGGCCCAACTCCCGACTTGACAGCGCCAAACGAACGGTATAACTTCCGCTTAAACCGCTTTACTAAAGCGGTTTAAATGTGTGTGGGGGCATGATGAGGGACACGGAGCCTTGGTTCCCTTGGCGGCGGGGCTGTGAGTCGAGTCACCATCGCTGACGTGGCCGGCGCCGCGGGCGTTTCGAAGACCGCGGTCTCCTTCGCGTTCAACAATCCCGAGAAGCTCGGGCAGGCCACGCTCGAGCGGGTGCTGCAGGTCGCGCACGAGCTCGGCTACACGCCGCACCCGGCCGCGCGAGCTCTCTCGCTGCGCCGCAGTGGAACCATCGGCGTTCTCATCCCGCAGCGCCTCAGCACCGTGTTCGCCAACCAGTTCTTGAGCGAGCTGTTCCAGGGCCTAGGCGAGCTGGTCGAGGAGCACGACCTGACGCTGCTTCTCGTTCCGCCCCTCGACGGCTCGCTGGAAGGCGCGATCCGCCAGGCGTCGGTAGACGGTTTCATCAGCCTCGGCCTCGGTCCCGACGACGCGGCGCTGGCGACGCTGGATCGAATCGGGATCCCGACCGTGCTGATCGACTCGGAGGAGTCTCCAGAGCACCCGGCAGTCAACGTCGACGATGCCGGAGGCGCCGAGGCCGCGGCCCGGCACCTCCTCGATCTTGGACACCGCCAGCTCGCGGTGATCATGCTGCCACCGACGCGCTCGCAGTCGGTGCTGACCCCGGCGGCGTCTCGCCGCCTCGCCGGCTACCAGGCGGCGCTCGCCGCCTTCGATGCGCCGGCTCCTTACATGGTCACCGCGGGCGCGACCATGGCAGCCGGCGCGCGTGCATTCGACTCCTTTCCAAAAGGAAAGCGTCGGCCGACCGGCATCCTCGCCATGAGCGACATGGCGGCGATCGGCGTGTTGGGCGCGGCCGATGCGGCGGGAATGCGCGTTCCCGGAGACCTGTCGGTGGTCGGGTATGACGACCTGCCCATGGCGGCATGGACGAGCCCTCCGCTGACCACGGTCAGGCAGCCCATCGTCGAGAAGGGCCGCGTCGCTGCCCGACTGTTGATCCAGCGGTTGCAGGGCAACGTAGTGACCTCGCCGCCTCCGCTCAGCACGAGCCTGGTGGTGCGCGGTTCCACCGCACGTCCAAAGGAGGTGCCGGGCCAGGGCTGATTCACGAGGCATCTGATCGACGCGCCCCGCCGCGCGCTTGCCAAATACACAGAGGGTCATAGAATGGTTCTTAGCTCGGAGTCGAGATCGTCAATAGGGAGGCCGTCGGCCTTCCACAAGTGGGGGATCTAGAACATGCATTCTTCGAGTCTCGTTCGGGCACTGGTCGTCGCGATGGCGGCCGTGTTCACTGCGGTAGCCTGCGGAACCTCATCAACCGGGAACGCAGGTTCGATCAAAATCCTCGCGGCCTGGTCCGGACAGGAGCAGGCGTCTTTCTTCGCGGTGCTCAAGCCGTGGGAGGACAAGACCGGCATCAAGGTCAACTACGAATACAGCCGTGACCTGGATGCTCTCCTCACCACGCGCGTCGGCGCCGGCAACCCGCCCGACCTGGCGGCGGCGCCCAGCCCGACTACGCTGACCAACTTCGCCAAGCAGGGCAAGGTCATTGCGCTTGACGACAAGATCGACATGACCTCACTGAAGGCGAACTATTCGCAAAGCTGGATCGACCTGGGCACGATCAACGGCAAGCTCTACGAGACCTTCTCGTGGGTCGCGGTCAAAGGCCTGATCTGGTACGACCCGAAGAACTTCCAGGCCAAGAGCTACAACGTGCCCAACAGCTGGCAGTCCTTGATGGACCTCCAGAGCACGATCAAGGGCAGCGGCGTGACGCCCTGGTGTGTCGCGCTCGAGAGCGGCTCGGCCTCCGGTTGGCCGGGCAGCGACTGGCTCAAGGAGATCGTTCTCAGCCAGTCAGGCCCAAGCGTGTATGACGGCTGGGTGGCCGGCACGCAGAAGTGGACTTCGCCTGAGATCAAGTCCGCGTTCACGACGTGGGGCCAGGTCCTCGGTGCGAACGACTCAAACGTCTACGGCGGCAAGCAGTTCATGCTCGCCACCAACTTCGGCGACGGCGGCACCCACATGTTCGACAACCCGCCGAAGTGCTACATGCACAACCAGGCGTCCTTCATCACCACGTTCTTCACCAGCGCCGTCCCGAGCCTGCAGCCCGTGACCGACTTCAACTTCTTCCCCCTGCCGGACATCACCGCTCAGTACGCCGGCGCACACGTGGTGGCCGGTGACTCGTGGGCGATGTTCCGCGACACGTCGCAGGCGCGCTCGCTCATGAACTACCTGATCACCGCCGACGCACAGACCATCTGGGTCAAGCGGGGCGGCAAGATCTCGCCCAACAAGCAGACCGCGTTGGACGCGTACCCCGACCCGCTCACCAAGGAGAGCGCCCAGATCCTCGTGGCGACCAAGATCGCCAAGTACGACGCCACCGACCAGATGCCTGCGGACATGAGGGCCGCGGCCTGGAAGGCGGTGCTCGACTTCGTGGGCGACCAGTCGAAGCTCGATTCGATATTGAAGACCCTCGATGGGGTCCAAGCGACGGCATATAAGTGACGAGTTAGGAGACGAAGAGCGTGGACTTCAGCATCCTGCTGTCTGACCTTCCAACGCTCGTAGTCGTCATCGTCGGCGTGCCCATCGTGCTCGCCGCCTACATCGTGGGCGGCGAGTACGTGGTGCGCCGGCTCCCAGACAAGAATCGCCCGCAGGTCCGGCCCTGGATATGGGTCGGACCTGCCATCTTCCTGGTGGCGGCGATCCTTTTCATTCCCGCGATCTTTACCGTCATCCAGAGCTTCCAGGACAACCAGGGCAACTTCGTCGGCCTGCAGAACTACGCGAACCAGCTCGCCGACTTTCCATCCGGCGGCGCCTGGATCGCGATCCGAAACAACATCATCATCTGGCTGATCTTCTACACCCTGTTCGTGCTTGCTTTCGGCCTCGCACTGGCAGTTCTCTTCGACCGAGTGGCGTACGAGACGGTCGTCAAGTCGCTGATCTTCATGCCCATGGCCATCTCGTCCGTCGCGCTTGGCGTCATCTGGAAGTTCATGTTCTGGTACCAGCCGCCTGGAAGCGCTCAAACCGGGACCCTGAACGCCATCGTGACGTTCTTCCACCACGATCCGGTGGCCTGGCTCCAGGATCAGTGGCCGAACGGCCTCGCGATTCTCAACAATCTCGCGCTGATCGGCGCTGCGACCTGGGGCATCACCGGGTTTGCGATGGTCATCCTCTCCGCCGCGCTAAAGGGCATCCCTGGCGAGCTGCTCGAGGCTGCTCGGGTGGACGGAGCGGGGGAGATCACCATCTTCCGGCGCGTCATCTTCCCGCTGATGATGCCGACCATCGTCGTCGTCGGCACCACCCTGGTCATCTTCGCCCTGAAGGCATTTGACGTCGTGTATGTGATGACGAACGGCAACTACAACACAGACGTGCTGGCCTTCCGCATGTACAACCTGCTCTATCTCTCGCACAACCCGGCGGGGGCGAGCGCGGTCGCCATCATCCTGCTCATCGCGGTCGTCCCAGTGCTGATCTTCAATCTCAGGCAATTCCGGGCTGTGGAGGCAAGGCGATGAGCGTCGCAGCAGCGGCAAGGACCGAGTCCACAGCAGCCGTCGGATCGGGGCAGTGGATTTCGCAGCGACTCGGTAGGATCGTGCTCCACGTGGTCGTCATCGGCCTGACCCTTGCCTGGGTCGTGCCGACGCTGGGCCTCGTGCTCAGCAGCTTTCGGCCGTTCTCGGCCATCGCCACGAGCGGCTGGTGGGCGGCAATCTCACCCCCTTATGCATTCACGCTCGACAACTACAACCAGCTCTTCGCGCAAAGCAACCTGGGTACCGCGATATTCAACAGCTTCATGGTGTCGGTGCCGTCGACCGTCATCCCCGTCACCATCGCCGCTTTCGCCGCGTACGCGTTCGCGTGGATGAAGTTTCCGGCGCGCGACTGGATCTTCCTTGCCTTCGTCGGCCTGCTCGCCGTACCCCTGCAGCTCACATTCATCCCGGTGTTGAAGTTCTACGTCGAGCACGGCATCACGATTGAAAACCTGACGGCGCTGAACCTCCCGCCCTGGGTCGGCTTGTGGCTGGCCCACGCCGGCTACGGGCTGCCGTTCTCCACGTACCTTCTCGCCAACTTCTTCCGTGCCCTGCCGAGCGACCTCTTCGAGTCGGCCGAGATCGATGGCGCGGGTACTCTGACGGTATTCTTCCGAATCATCCTGCCGCTGTCGGTGCCCGCCCTCGCATCCCTGGTGATCTTCCAGTTCCTGTGGGTGTGGAACGACCTTCTGGTGGCGTTGATCTACGTCGGAGGGTCCCCTGAGGTGGCGCCCCTGACGGTGAACCTTGCCGGCCTGACCAACTCGCTCGGCCAGGGCTACCAGCTGCTCACCGCGGCGGCATTCTTCTCGATGATCGTGCCGCTCGTCGTGTTCCTCAGCCTTCAGCGCTATTTCGTTCGCGGAATTCTTGCAGGATCTGTGAAGGGGTAATCAGGAGATGGCATCAGTCACTTACGACCACGTTGTCAAGCGCTATACGGCAGACGTTACAGTCGTCAAGGATTTCAACGTCGAGATCAAAGACAAGGAGTTCATGGTCCTCGTGGGTCCATCGGGCTGCGGCAAGTCGACCGCGCTGCGCATGCTCGCGGGCCTCGAAGCGATCACCGAAGGCCAGATCCGCATCGGCGACCGGGTCGTGAACAACGTCGCCGCCAAAGATCGCGACATCGCCATGGTGTTCCAGTCCTACGCGCTCTACCCGCACATGAGCGTCTACGACAACATGGCCTTCCCGCTGCAGATGCAGCACATGCCGAAGCCTGAGATCGACAAGAGGGTGAAGAACGCCTCTCGCATCCTCGGCCTCGACAACTTCCTCAAGCGGAAGCCGCGCGCGCTGTCCGGCGGCCAGCGCCAGCGCGTGGCACTCGGCCGGGCGATCGTGCGCAGCCCGAAGGTCTTTCTCCTCGACGAGCCGCTGTCCAACCTCGACGCCAAGCTCCGAGGGCAGACGCGCATCGAGCTGCAGAAACTTCACCGCGACCTCCAGACGACATTCATCTACGTCACCCACGACCAGGTCGAGGCGATGACGATGGGCGACCGCATCGCGATCATGAACGCCGGCATCCTGCAGCAGGTCGGCACGCCGGGCGACATCTACGACCACCCCGCCAACCTGTTCGTCGCCGGGTTCATCGGCAGCCCGACGATGAACTTCGTCCCCGTCACGACTTCCGACAGCACGGCCAAGGCTTCGGGCTTCGAGGTGAAGCTGCCCAAGTCGGTGCCCGCGGGCAAGGGCACGCTGGGGTTCCGGCCGGAGACCGTGACCGATCGGATAATCGACCCGGCAAGCACCATCGACATGAAGGTGGACGTGGTCGAGCGCCTCGGCTCGGACCAATTCCTCTACGGGCAGGTCGGCGGCGACTCGGTGACCGCGCGGGTCGACCCGAAGCTCAAGGTCGAGCCAGGCGACATGGTGCATCTCGGACTCGACACCCGCGTGCTGCACCTCTTCGACGCCGAGAGCGAACTCGCCCTCTTGTAAGCGCCTCGTGTGGAACAGATACGGGCCGGTGAAGACTTCGATAGCGCGCGCTTCCGCGCCTTCCGGAGGTCGATCCGGAACACCCTGACCGGCCGTGCCAGCAGGCTGGTTTCGCTGGACTCGGTGTTGGACGCGGCCGGCGCCGAGGGCCGCTCGTTCGGCGGCGTTCGCGAGATTCCGATCGACCAGATCGTTGGCTCGGCCGCGTCGCCGGCAAAAGCGAACGATTTCCTCCCCGGCTTCCTTCCAGCCACGCGACGTCTTCGGGATCGATGGACGCGGGTGTACACGGCGATGGTCGAGGGCGGCGAGCTGCCGCCAATCGACGTCTACAAAGTCGGAGAGGGCTATTACGTCATCGACGGCCACCATCGTGTCTCGGTGGCGCGCAGCCTCGGCCGCGACACGATCAATGCCCGCGTCATCGACGTCCAGACCCGAGCGCCGCTGGGTACGAACGTGGATCCAGAGGAGCTGCTCAGGACGGCGGAGTACGCGCAGTTCCTGGAGACCACGCAGCTGCACCGCCTGCGGCCGGACGCCCGGCTCGAGTGCAGCCGGCTCGGCCGCTACGACGAGATCTTCAAGCACATCCTCGGCCACGAGTACTTCCTCGGCCTCGAGCGCGGCCACGCGGTGTCGCTGCCGGAGGCGGCCGCCAGCTGGTACGACACGGTCTACCTTCCGATCGCGAAGGCGATCCGCCGGCATAACGTGCTGGAGCAGATGCCAGGGTGGACTGAGGCCGACGTGTACGTCGAGATCACTCGGCGCTGGCTTGCCCTGAGCGAGGCAGGCAAGCCCGCGGGACCGCATCCAGCCGTGCATGCGCTGCTGGAGGAGGAGGCCAAACGCTGGTGGCAGCGGCGCTGGGCGATGGTGCTGCCCGAGCGCCGGCGGGTCGAACGTTGATCGGGCTAATTTTCGGGCCGCCGGGGAGTGGGAAGGGGACGCAGGCCGGCCGCATCGAGAAAGAGTTCGGGATGTCTCACCTCTCGACCGGCGAGATCCTCCGCTCGGAGGTCGCCCATGGCAGCGCGGTCGGCAAGGAGGCAGCCCGAATCATGGCGGCGGGCGACCTGGTCCCAGACGATTTGATCGACCGCATCGTCGAGAGCCTGCTGCGGCGCACGGACTCTGATTCGAGCGTGCTCCTCGACGGCTTCCCTCGGACGGTGGAGCAGGCAAAGGCCCTCGATCGGATGCTCGCCGACCTCAACCGGAACGTCGACTTCGTCGTCGCGCTCGACGTACCGGAACCCCTGCTCGTGGATCGGCTTCTGCATCGGGCCGCGGTCGAAGGCAGGGCGGACGACACGCGCGAGGCGATCATGGAGCGGATGCACGAATATCGAATGCGGACGGCGGCTGTGCTCGACCACTACCGCCGGAGCGGGGTGCCGGTGGCCGAGGTCGACGGCGTCGGTGCGGTGGACGAGGTGTTCGATCGGGTCCGTGATGAGATCAAGAGCGTGTTGAACGGCAAACCGCAGGCCCGCGGCATATGATCAGCGTTCTCAGCAGCTAGAAATGGCAAGAAAAATCGGCGTCGAAGGCCTCGGACAGATCGTCAAGCCGATGGTCAACGGCGAAAGCCAGGCGACTGTGGAAGCCATGCCCGCCCCGTTCGCGTCGGGCATCGCCAGCGCGTTCCCACCGATCGCGGAGTACGCCTTTCTCTCCGACTGCGAGGTCAACGCCCTCATCGCTCCGAGCGGGCGTGTCGAGTGGATGTGCCTCCCGCGTCCGGACAGCCCCAGCGTGTTTGCGGCCATCCTCGACCGCGCCGCGGGCGCCTTTCGGTTTGCGCCCAGCGGGGTCATGGTCCCGGCAGGCCGGCGCTACCTGCCGGGGACGCTCGTGCTGGAGACGACCTGGCGCACCCGCACCGGCTGGCTCATCGTTCGCGACGCGCTGTGCATCGGCCCCTGGTACCACAGCCAGCGACGATCGGGGACGCACCGGCGCCCGCCGACCGACCAGGAAGCCGAGCACATCCTCCTGCGCACCGCGAAGTGCGTGGTCGGAAGCGTCGAGCTGAGCCTCGACTGCCACCCGGTGTTCGATTACGGAAGGACCGCCGCGCACTGGGAGTATTCGGGGCCCGGGTATGGCGAGGCGGTGGCAAGAGGTGGCGAGGGCGACGTGCCGCTTCGACTGGTGACCGACCTGCGCATGGGCTTCGAAGGGCCCGGAGCTCACGCCACCAAGACCCTGCGTCAAGGAGAGAAGGCATACGTGGCGCTCGCGTGGCCTCGATCCCAATATTCGGCGTCGAGCGAGTTCTGGGCCGAGCACCCGCCTCCGGCCAATGCCGACGAAGCCTTCGCCCGGACCGAGCGCACCGCCGACTTCTGGCGCGAGTGGATCAACCGCGGCGAATTTCCGGAGCATCCATGGCAGAGCTACCTCCAGCGCAGCGCGTTGACGCTCAAGGGCCTGACCTACAGCCCGACCGGTGCGTTGCTGGCGGCGCCAACGACATCGCTCCCCGAGACCATCGGAGGCGAGCGCAACTGGGACTACCGCTACACGTGGATTCGCGACGGCACCTTCATGCTGTGGGGCCTTTACACACTAGGTTTCGCGCGCGAGGCCAACGACTTCTTCTACTTCATCGCCGACGTCGCGGCGGGGCAGCAGGACCTGCAGATCATGTATGGCATCGGCGGCGAGCGCGAGCTGCCCGAGCGAACTCTTGACGACCTCAGTGGTTACGAGGGGTCGAAGCCGGCGCGCGTCGGCAACGCCGCCTACGCCCAGAAGCAGCACGACGTTTGGGGTGCGGTCCTGGACTCCGTGTACCTGCACACCAAATCCAGGGACTACCTGCCGGAGGTCGTGTGGCCGATCCTCAAGCGCAGTGTCGAAGCGGCCATCGAGAACTGGCGGAAGCCCGACTGCGGCATCTGGGAGGTACGGGGTGAGCCCCAGCATTTCACCTCGTCGAAGCTCATGTGCTGGGTGGCGTGCGATCGCGGCGCTCGCCTCGCCGAGCTGCACGGCGACCTCGACCTGGCGAAGCGCTGGCAGGCGGAGGCCGATGAGATCAAAGCCGACATCTCCGCCAACGGCGTCGACTCGCGCGGCGTGTTCGTGCAGCACTACGGCGGGACTGCCCTGGACGCGTCGGTGCTGCTGATCCCGCTCGTTCGCTTCCTGCCCCCCGACGACCCTCGCGTGAGGGCGACCGTGCTCGCAATCGCCGACGAGCTGACGGAAGACGGCATGGTCTTGCGGTACCGCCCCGAGGAAACCGACGACGGCCTGTCGGGCGAAGAGGGCACGTTCACGATCTGCTCGTTCTGGATGGTGTCTGCGCTTTGCGAGATCGGTGAGATCACGCGCGCGCGGGAGCTGTGCGAGAAGCTGCTCTCGTATTCGAGCCCGCTGCAGCTCTACGCCGAAGAGATCGACCCCCGGAGCGGCCGCCACCTCGGCAACTTCCCGCAAGCGTTCTCGCACCTGGCTCTGATCAACGCCGTCATGCACGTGATCCGCGCCGAGAGCGGTGCGAGCAACCGGTTCGGAGGCCCGCTGACTGTAGAGCCGTGAAAGTCGCCTCCCCACCATGTGGGGAGAATCACTTACCCGTGGCGCTGCCCGGATCAGGCTTCAGGAAGATCGCCCCCAGTGGCGGAAGCGTGAGCGTGACGCTGTGAAGATGGCCATGCTTTCCAATCGGCGCCGCGTCCACTCCGCCCAGGTTTCCCTGGCCGCTGCCGCCGTAAATCGGCGCATCGCTGTTGACGAGCTCGAGCCAGCGACCAGGCAATGGCACGCCGATCTGATAGTTGTGGCGCGGCACCGGCGTGAAGTTGAAGACCGCAATGATCAGCTCATCGTTAGAGCTTCGACGCATGAAGCTGATCACGCTCTGCTCGGCGTCGGTGATGTCAATCCACGCGAAACCGGCTGGGTCGAAGTCAAGCTCGTGCAGCGGTTTCTCGTCGCGCATGACCCGGTTCAGGTCTCCTGTCCATCGGCTCAGCCCGTCGTGCATCGGCTCATCCAGCAGATGCCAGTCGAGGCTCTCCTCGTGGTTCCATTCGCCCCACTGTCCAAACTCGGCGCCCATGAACAGAAGCTTCTTGCCGGGCACGGCGTACATGTACGCGAGCAGCAGGCGCAGGTTGGCGAACTTCTGCCAGTCGTCCCCAGGCATCTTGGCGAGCAGCGAGCCCTTCCCGTGCACGACCTCGTCGTGCGAAAGCGGAAGCATGTAGTTCTCCGTGAACGCATAGAGCGCACGGAACGTGAGCTGGTGATGCTCGAACCGCCGATGAACCGGGTCCTTGGACATGTACGAGAGCGTGTCGTGCATCCAGCCCATGTCCCACTTCATGCCGAAGCCGAGGCCGCCCAGGTAAGTCGGTCGTGAGACCAGAGGCCACGACGTCGACTCCTCGGCGATCGTCTGCACGTCGGGGTGCTCTTTGTAGACCTCGATGTTGAATCGGCGGAGAAAATCGATCGCCTCGAGGTTCTCATTGCCGCCGAACTTGTTCGGCAGCCACTGACCCGCCTTGCGCGAGTAGTCGAGGTAGAGCATCGACGCCACCGCATCGACCCGCAGCCCGTCGGCGTGATAGCGGTTCAGCCAGCTCAGGGCGCTGCTGAGGAGGAAGCCTCGGACCTCATTGCGCCCGTAGTTGAAGATCGAGCTGCCCCAATCGGGATGCACGCCAAGCCGCGGGTCGGCGTGCTCGTAGAGATGCGTGCCGTCGAAGTACTGCAGCCCGAATTCGTCGGACGGGAAGTGCGACGGTACCCAGTCGAGGATCACGCCGATGCCGTGCTGGTGCAGGTGGTCGACGAGGAACATGAAGTCCTGAGGCGTGCCGTAGCGGCTGGTCGGCGCGAAATATCCGGTCACCTGGTAGCCCCACGAGCCGTAGAAGGGATGCTCCATGACGGGCATGAACTCGACGTGCGTGAAGCCCAACCGGTGCGCATAGTCGGCCAGGTGTGGCGCGAGCTCGCGATAGGTGAGCCAGCGGTTGTCCTCCTCGGGTACGCGCATCCACGAACCCAGGTGAACCTCATAAACCGACCACGGCGCCTGCCGGCCGTTGGCCCGCTGGCGGGTTGTCAGCCACTCGGCATCGCCCCAGCCATAGCTCAAATCCCACACGACGGAGGCCTGGCGCGGCGGCTGCTCCGCGAACACGGCGAAGGGATCGGCCTTGTCGGCCCCGGTGCGTGTGACGCGTGAGTGGACGTGGTATTTGTACAGCGCTTCATGCCCTACGGCCGGAATGAAGCCCTCCCAGATGCCCGACTGCTCGCGTGGCACGAGCTTGTTCGCGTCTCGGTTCCAGCCGTTGAAATCGCCGATGACGCTCACCCAATCGGCGTTGGGAGCCCAGACGGCGAACGACGTGCCGTCGGGGTCTTTCGAGATGTGGGCGCCGAGCTTTTCGTAGAGGTGGCTGTGCGTGCCCTCGTTGAAGAGGTGCAGGTCGAATGGAGTCAGCAGCGAGGGCGCGATCATGCGGGGTGTACTACCTCCAGAATTCCTCGGAGCGGGATGCGCACCCAGTCGGGGCGGCTGTTGAGCTCGTAGCGAAGCTCGTATAGCGCCTTCTCGAGCAGCATGGTCGACAGTTGGAGGTCGAGGTCCTCGGTCGTCTGGGGCACGAACGAAGCGGTACCGGCCGTGCTCAGGTAGCTGCGCAGGAACGCCGCCGAGACGGAGTCCGCCCAGAACCGCGACCACTCCTCCACGCGAGGGCGGGCGTCGGGCAGCAGCTGGTCCGACCGCAAGGCTGCCTGGCTTGCGTAAGAGAACGAGCGCAGCATGCCGGCGACGTCGCGCAGCGCGAGGCGCTTCAGCCGGCGCTCGTAGAGGGTGCGCGACGGCTCGCCCTCGAAGTCGATGATCACGAAGTCGTGGCCGGTGTAGAGCACCTGGCCGAGGTGGTAGTCGCCATGCACCCGGATACGCGTCGTGGTCAAGCGCTTGGCGAGAAACGCGCGCAGTGCTTGCGCGATGCGCGGCTCCAGCTCCAGCACTCGTTTCGCCTCGTCCTTCGCGTCATCGGGCAGGCGGTTGAGCTGGCTGCGCAACAGCTCCAGCGCGCGAGCCGCCAGCCCGGTGAGGGATTGATACATCGAACGCTGGTCCTGGCCTGAGATGCGCTCCGGCGCAAAGGCCGGGTCGGTGAGGTCGCACGCCAGCGCGGTGTGTAGCTCAGCCGTGCGCCGGCCGAGCAAGCGCGCAGAGTCGAGGTAGGCGCCGATCGTCTTGGCGGCGACCTCGGGCAGGTCCACCGAGCTGGCCTGCAGCAGGTTGCGCGGCAGGACGGGCGGCTCCCCGCTCGCCGGAGCTTCCATCGCCTTCAGATAGTGGGCGAGGGTGGTCAGCGTGTACTGCCACGCATCACCCTGGTTGGGCACGTAACCCTGCAGAACCGCAAGCGCCACCGGCTCACCGCGGTCGCGCCGGTACTCGAGACTGCCCGCCAGCGGCGCGATCTGGGCGAAGTCCGTCTTCTCGGTGAGGAAGCGGCCGACCTCGAGCTCGGGGTTCACACCCTCCTCGAGCCGGCGGAAGACTTTGAGGATGAGTCTCTCGCCGAAGACCACCGAGTTGTTGCTCTGCTCGGCGACCGAAAGCGCGGCTTCGAGCCTGATGGTCTCCGGACCGCGCAGCCGAGCGAAGGCCCGGGTCGTCGATCCGACCAGCATCCCGGTGGAGCTCGCCGCCCGCTTGCGCTTGGCGATGATGTTCAGCAGGCCTTCGGCGAATCCGGGCGGCCCCAGGGCGTCGTAAAGAAGGCCCCGCTGCTCCTCGGCCGGCGTCCTCAGCCAGCACACGGCCGCAAACGGCCATCGCTCGAGCACCTGCGGCGCCTCCGCGGCGTTGGCGTACGTCACGGGCAGCAGGTACGTCTCGGGGTCGCCTTCGGCGTAAGCGACGAGAAGTGTCAGCAGGTAGGCGCTTCGGTCCATCCCGTTGACCTCGATCGCGTCCATGATGGAGACCGACTTCAAACGGCGCGCCTTGCCCGCAAACCATCGGCGATGCCTGATGGAGCTGAGCAGGACGGCCTCGAGCCGTTCCTTGGCCACGCCGAACAGCACCGAGTCCCAGCTGCCCGCGACCTTGATCTCGGGCAGGACCGCAGCCGCCAATCCCCAGTCGGCCGGAACTGTCGACGCGGCTCGGGGCTGCATGGCGAACCAGTAGAACGAATGCGGGCCAAGGGTCAGGAAGTAGGGCGTGTCGCCGACTGCGGGCAGCTCGGTGGCGCCGAAAAGCTCGACCGGCACCATGCCCTTCCACTTGGAAAGGTCGAGCTCGACCACCTGCAGGAAGCGCGATAGGTTGGCCACGCACAGGATCTGCTCGGACTCGTAGGCGCGAACGAATGCCAGCACTTTGCGATTCTCAGGCCGCAGGAGCTCGAGGGAGCCGCGGCCGAAGGCGCGATGCCGCTTGCGGAGCGCGATGAGCCGCCTCATCCAGGAGAGGAGCGAATGCGGGTTCTGGGCCTGGGCCTCCACATTGACGCTCTCGTAGTGGTATTCCGGGTCGGTCACGATCGGCAGGTAGAGACGCTGCCGGTTGGCGCGCGAAAAGCCCGCGTTGCGATCGGCGCTCCACTGCATCGGCGTACGCACGCCATTGCGATCGCCGAGGAAGATGTTGTCGCCCATTCCGATCTCGTCGCCGTAGTAAAGGACCGGGGTGCCTGGGAGCGAGAAGAGCAAGCCGTTCATGAGCTCGATGCGCTTGCGGTCGTTGCCGAGGAGGGGCGCCAGGCGCCGGCGGATGCCGAGATTGATCCGAGCCGCTCGGTCCTGCGTGTACGCGCGGTACATGTAGTCGCGCTCTTCGTCCGTGACCATCTCCAGCGTCAGCTCGTCGTGATTGCGTAGGAAAAGCGCCCACTGCGAGGTGTCCGGGATGGCGGGCGTCTGCGCCAGGATGTCGACGATTGGGAAGCGGTCCTCCATGCGGATCGACATGAACAGGCGGGGCATGAGCGGGAAGTGGAACGCCATGTGGGTCTCGTCGCCCTGGCCGAAGTACGCGACGGCGTCCTCGGGCCATTGGTTGGCCTCGGACAGCAGCATGCGGTTCGGGTAGTGCTCGTCGACATGACGGCGCATCTCCTTCAAGAACGCATGCGTCTCGGGCAAGTTTTCGCCGTTCGTACCCTCGCGCTCGAAGAGGTAGGGAATCGCGTCCAGCCGCATGCCGTCGATGCCGCCGTCGAGCCAGAAGTCCATCGCTTTCAGAACCGACTCTTTGACCTTCGGGTTGTCGAAGTTCAGGTCCGGCTGGTGCGAGTAGAAACGGTGCCAGTAGTACGCGCCGGCGACGTGGTCCCACGTCCAGTTCGAGACTTCGAAGTCTTTGAAGATGATCCGCGCGTCCTGGTAGCGCTGGTTGGTGTCGCTCCAGACATAGAACTCACGCGCCGCGCTTCCGGGGCGCGAACGGCGAGCCCGCTGGAACCACGGGTGCTGGTCGGACGTGTGATTGCAGACCAGTTCGTTGATGACGCGGATCCCGCGCCGATGAGCTTCTTTGATGAACTGATGGGCGTCGGTCAGATTTCCGTACATCGGGTTGACGTCGGTGTAGTCGGAGATGTCGTAGCCGTCGTCGCGCATCGGCGAGGGGTAAAAGGGCAGCAGCCAGACTGCGCTCACGCCGAGGTCCTGCAGGTACGGCAGCTTGTCGATCAAGCCTCGAAAGTCGCCGCTGCCGTCGCCGTCGCTGTCGTAGAAGGCGCGCACGTGCACCTCGTAGATGAGCGCGTCCTTGTACCAGAGCGGGTCGTCATCAAGGGTGAACGTCTCCTTCTTGCGCCGGCGGGGCGCGGCCTTGAGGTCGGGAGGCGGGCTCGGCGAGGGCTCGTTGATCGGGGCTTCCTCCGGCTTCTCGGTGATCACAGGAAATACTCGAAGTCGTGTTCGCTGCGGATGCGCCGGCGAAAACGGAAGATTTGCGCAGGCGTCGAGTTGGGGTCGAGCTCGATGTAGTTGCGCGGCCCGTTCCAGATGTAGCGCGCCCCGCTGAGGAGCTCATGCGCCTGGTAGCTGCGCTCGCGGTCGATGCCAAGAGCCTCGAGCGGCAGGGTGACCATGCCGATCTGCCGGTGATGCGGGTCGACGTTGACGACGGTGAGGACCACATCGGCCAGGTCGTCGGTGCTCTTGGTGTAGGCGACGATCTGGTCGTTCTCGGTGGGGTGGAACACCAATCCGTTGTCGCTATGCAGCGCCGGGTTTTCGCGGCGGACCTTGTTGACCACGGAGATCAGCTCGCGAAGGCTGCTGGGGCTGTCGCGGTCCCAACTGCGAATCTGGTACTTCTCGGAGTCGAGGTATTCCTCAGACCCAGGCTCCTTAGCGCGATTCTCACCCAGCTCGAACGCAGGTCCGTAGATTCCGTAGCTTGCGCCCAATGTGGCGGCCAGGACGAGTCGGGCCGCGAAAGCCGGGCGGCCACCGGATTGTAAATATTCGGTGAGGATGTCCGGCGTGTTCGGCCAGAGGTTGGGGCGCAGGAACTCACGTATCGGCGATGACCGCAGCTCTGTGAAGTACTGACTCAGCTCCCAGCTGGTGTTGCGCCACGCGAAGTATGTGTACGACTGGCTGAAGCCCGACTTCGCCAGCCGGTACATGACCTTCGGCCGCGTGAAGGCTTCCGAGAGAAGGATCACGTCCGGATGGTCCCGCTTGAGCTCGCCGATCAGCCATTCCCAGAACGCGAACGGCTTCGTGTGAGGGTTGTCGACACGGAAGATCCGCACGCCCTGGTCGATCCAGAAGACGACGATCGACAGCATCTCCGCCCACAGCTCGCGCCACGCCTCGCATTCGAAGTCGAACGGATAGATATCCTCGTACTTCTTGGGCGGGTTTTCCGCGTACTGGATCAAGCCGTCGGGACGATGGCGGAACCATTCTGGATGCTCTTTGGCATAGGGGTGGTCGGGCGAGCATTGGAACGCGATGTCCAGTGCGATCGACAGGCCGTGCTCGCCGGCGACTCGGACGAGGCGCCGAAAATCGTCCAGGGTTCCGAGCTGCGGATGGACCGCCTTGTGCCCGCCTTCCTCGGACCCGATCGCCCATGGGCTTCCCGGCTCGTCTGGTTTTGCCTGCACGCTGTTGTTGGCGCCCTTGCGATGTGTGCGGCCGATGGGATGAATCGGGGGCAGGTAAAGGACGTCGAATCCCATGCCCGAGATGTACGGCAGCCAGTCTTCGACGTCTCGAAACGTTCCGTGCTTGCCCTGCTTGCCGGCTGACCTCGGGAACATTTCATACCAGGCGCCGTAACGGGCTCGCTCGGCCTCCACGATCACCTCGACCTCGCGGCCGTACGTGGTGGACAGGCTGCGGTCGGCGTGCCGCTCCATGAGCACGGCGAGATCCGAGCCGAGGGCGGCGGTGGCAGCGGCCTTGCCCTTTCGCAGCTGCGCCGCGTAGGTGGCCAGCTTTTCCCTGTCCGGCGTCGCCGCACGAGCGGCGGCCGCATCCACAAGCCGGGCGGCCACCTCGAGCTCCTGCGTCACGTCCTGCCCGGCTTCGACCCGCTTCGCGAACTGGCGGCTCCAGGTCCCGAAGCGGTCGACCCACGCCTCGATGGTGAACCGGTAGGTGCCGAGCTCGGTGACCACGAACTCGGCGCGCCAGCGGTCGTTGGGGAGGGGCACCATCGGTACCTCGGTCGAGGTCGAGTTGCTTTGGTGGCGGTACCGGATGACGCAGGCGAGCGCGTCATGGCCGTCGGCGAAAATGTCGGCCTCGACCGCCACCTTCTCGCCCACGGTCCGCTTGGCCGGGAAGCCCCCCGCGTCGATCTCGGGCGCGACCGACTCGATGGCGACCCGTTTTCTTCCGTCTGGACTCGCCCCTATGGGGGGAGCTCCGGCGCGAAGCGCCGGTGAGGGGAGATCGGGCCTCGTGGACGTCCGCTTGACCGGTGCGCGAGCCACGACTCAATCGTACTAAGGGATCCCCTCTCCCCGAAGGGGAGGCGTGAACTCAGTAATCTTGTGCCGTGGGGATGCTGAGATCGATCGATCCTGCGAACGGTCGAGAGCTGGCCCAGTTCCCTGAGCTGGACGCCGCCGGGATCGAGGCGGCCACCGCCCGGGCCTGGGGCTCTCGGCATGCTTGGCGCGACATCGGCGTCGACATGCGCGCAACTCTGCTGCGTTCCGTGGCGGGGGTCCTGCGGACCGACAAGGCCCGTTACGCGGCGATGGCGACGGCCGAGATGGGCAAGCCCATCATCGAGGCAGAGGGCGAGGTCGAGAAATGCGCGTGGACCGCCGCCTGGCTCGCTGACAACGCGGCCCGCCTGCTCGCGGACGAGCCGATCGAGAGCACCGCGACCAGGAGCTACGTCAGGTTCCAGCCGCTGGGCGTGATCCTGGCCGTGATGCCCTGGAACTTTCCGTTCTGGCAGGCGTTCCGGGCCGGGCTGCCCGCGCTCGCGGCCGGGAACGTGATGCTGCTCAAGCACGCATCGAACGTGCCCCAGTGCGCGCTCGCGATCGAAGAGGTTTTTCGGGAGGCCGGTATACCTGAGGGCGTCTTCCAGACGCTGCTGGTCGGGTCGGGAGCGGTGGAGCAGATCATCGAAGACCGTCGGGTGGCCGGCGTGACGCTTACCGGCTCCGAAGCCGCGGGCGCGCGCGTGGCGTCGACGGCGGGCAAGACGATCAAGAAGTCGGTGCTGGAGCTGGGCGGCTCAGATCCTTTCATCGTCCTGGCGGACGCCGACGTCAAGACCGCGGCGACGGTCGCCTGCCGCGCGCGCAACCAGAACAACGGTCAGAGTTGCATTGCCGCGAAGCGCTTCATCGTGGTCGACGCGGTCGCGGACGAGTTCGAGTCGCTTTTCGCCGGCGCGGTCAGCGCGCTAAAGATCGGTGACCCCAAGGATCGCGGTGTGCAGGTCGGCCCGCTCGCGCGCGCAGACCTCGTCGCCGACCTCGAGCGCCAGGTGTCGGAGTCGGTCCGTTTGGGAGCGCGCCCGTTAGTCGGCGGGAAGCGCGTCAACGGCGAGGGGTACTACTTCGAGCCGACCGTGCTCACGGGGGTGCGGCCCGGCATGCCGGTTTATCACGAGGAGACTTTCGGCCCGGTTGCGGCCGTGATCCGCGTCAGCGACGAGGAGGAAGCGCTCCGCGTGGCCAACGATTCCGACTTCGGTCTCGGCTCGAGCGTCTGGACCGCCGACGTCGAGCGCGGCCGCCAGGTGGCCGAGCGCATCGAGGCGGGCCTGGTGTTCATCAACGGCATGGTCGCCTCGGACGCGCGCCTTCCTTTCGGCGGTGTCAAGAAGTCGGGCTACGGGCGCGAGCTATCGACGTACGGGATCAAGGAGTTCACCAACATCCAGACGATCTGGATCGGCCCGGTGAAGTAATACGCACTTTTGACGCCAACCGTGCGCATGCCGCGCTTCGCAGACACGTGTTCGGCGTCAGACGTGCGAAATCGGAGTCTTTACAGGGTGGCTGGCGGAAACGCGGTTGTCCGTCCATCCTGCCATGGTGGCCAACACGCCGTGCATTCCGCCCGAGCTGACCTGCAGGCCCTTCACCCTGGATGAGGCGCGCACGGCTGGCCTCACGCTGAGCGCGCTGAAGGGCAAGGCCTGGCGGCGCCTCGGTGCCGAGCTCTACTGCTTGACAGAGCTCGGGACCGATCCGTGGCTGCTGCTGTCGGCCTGGCAGCGTCTGCTCCCGGCGGAGGCTGTCTTCGCCGGCGCTACCGCGGCCTGGCTGTTTGGCCTCGACCTCGAACCTGCCGACCCGATCGAGATCGTGGTGCCACCAGACTCGGGCATCCGTTCGCGCGTCGGGCTCAGCGTTCGTCGCTGTGACGTTTCACCGGGAGAGGTCGTCTCTGTTCGCGGGCTGCGCACGACATCGTTGCCACTTGCACTGGCCAGACTCTGTTTGCAGCGCCCGGCCGTTGAGGCACTGGTCGCCATCGATATGGCGGTCCGCGCAGGTATCACCGACGCTGCCGCTCTCGGTCGGTACGCTGAGGCAGCAAAAGGTCGCGCGGGCGCAGGCAGGCTGCGCTCGCTGGCCGCGTTTGCGGCTCCCGCGGAATCGCCGATGGAAACGCGGCTGCGTTGGCTCCTCATCCAGGCCGGCCTGCCGCGACCAGAGGTCCAGACGAATCTCCGTGACAGCAAGGCGCGGTTTATCGGTAGGGCTGACCTCTACTACCCGGCGGCGAAGCTCGTTCTCGAATACGACGGCGGTAACCATCGTGAGCGCCTGGTCGAGGATGATCGCCGTCAGAACCTGCTTATCAACGCCGGATTCCGGCTCCTGCGTTTCACAGCCGCTGACATACACAGTCGCGCCGAGATCGTCGAGGCCCAGGTTCGGGGGGCGCTGAGCATGGTGCGCGCAAGCGCACGCCTGGCGCCAACCATGCGCAAAGGCAGGGGTGAAAGCAAGCGTTGAACCCAAACGTGCGGAATCGGCCCCGCGAGCGGACTTCGATCGCGGGTGTCACTTGAGCTAGGCCGACTTGGCCGGCGGCCTCTTGGCCGTCTGCAGATGCTTGCGAGCGAGCACCGAGTAGCTGTCCTTGAGCGCGTTTTTCGGATCGAAATCAAGGCTTCTGGCCTTCTCCGGAAGGACCTCGAGCGGTCCTTCGAGCTCGACGAAGGATCCGAACGCGAGCGTGTCGAGGGTGACCGTCACCACGCCATCGAGGATCCATGCGGCGCGGTGCTTGTTGTAGGTGAACTCGACGCGGAATCCGAGTTCGGCGAGGAGGTCGAGGGTGGCGTGCGCGTCCTTGACCTCGACCTCGGTCTCCTCTCTCACCTTGACCCCGCCCACGAACTTGGCAGGGCCCTTGGCGGTGAGCACGCCGCGCGGGCCGCCATCGAGCACGCGAAGCCTCAGCGTGGTGTGGCGCGTCGACTTGCCGGGACCGTCGAAGCGGTAGTTCTCTTCGTCGTACTTGCCCTCGAGCTTCGCGCCGCGCTTGCGGAGCAGGGCACGCAGCCGCGCATGGTCGCGCGGGCCGGCGACGCGGAACTTGAGCTCGCATTCGACGCTGCGGTCACGTGGTCGGTGGTGCACTCGGGCCCTTGCCACGCGAGGAGATTAAGTTAAGCGGCAGTCTTCTTTGTGATTCGGTACAGAGCAGTCGTGACCGCGGTGCACTCGTCCTCGACGTAATCGAGCCCGCCTGCCTCAGCGATCCGCCGCGCCTCATCCGAGCGAATGTCGAGCTGCAGCCACAACGCTTTCGCACCCACAGCCACCGCCTGACGCGCGATCTCCGGTGCATCGGCCGCCGGCCTGAACACATCGACGATGTCGATCCTCTCAGGGACGTCCAACAGAGAGCGATAGACGCGCTCGCCGAACAGGGTGCCGGCGTAAGGGTTGATCGGGATGATTCGAAATCCGCGCTGCTGCAGCCCCACGGGAACGGATCCGCCCGCCTTGTTGGGGTCTCGCGACGCGCCCACGACGGCGATCACCTGGGATGCCTCGAGGATCTCCTTGCCGGTCTTGCTCACGACAACTTCAAGTCCACGGTGCCGGCTTCGATTCCGAGCAGTGGCTGGCCGGCGGCGTAACGGCGGATCTGCTCGCCGGCGAACCGGTAACCGCGCGACTCCCATCGCGTGACCGCGCCCGCGACGTGCGGCGTGATGAACAGGTTGGGCGCGTGCCACAGGGGATGTTCGGCGGGCAGCGGCTCCGGGTCGGTCACGTCAAGCGCCGCGTGAATACGTCCGGACGTCAGCGCTGCAAGCAGGGCGTCGGTGTCGACTGTCCTGCCGCGGCCCGCGTTGACGAACAACGAGCCTTGCTTCATGCGCTCTAGGAATGCGGCATTCACGAACTTCTCGGTCTCGGACGTCAAGGGCAGCAGGTTGACGACAACGTCCGCCTCGGGCAGAAGCCGCGGAAGCTCATCGGCCGATCGCGCGTCATCGCGCGGGTGCCTGGCGACGCCGATGACATGCGCGCCGAATGGAGCCAGCCGAGCCGCCACGGCTCGCCCGATCGAACCAAGCCCGACCACCAACACAGTCGTACCCTCGAGATCGTCGATCGGATGGTGCCATCCATCGCCCGCCTCAGCGATGTCGCGGTTCCATTCGCCGCGATGCTGCAGATCCCAGAACTCGAGCAAGCGTCGGCGCCTCGCGAGGATCACCGCGACCACCCATTCCGAGACCGGCGCGTCGTGGACGCCGACCGCCCTGCACACGACGACCCCGGGTGGCACTTTTGGCAGCAGCCAGTCGACACCGGCGCTGAGGGACTGGATCACCCGCAGCCCCGGGAGCTCGTCGAAGAGGCCAGGCAGCCGGTTTGCTATGTCGAAGTTGAGGATGACGAACTCGACCTCGGGTCCCGGGTCGGCGACGAGCTGGACGCCGTCAGGTAGCGGCTCCAGCTCGCGCCTCAGCGGCCCGTCCGGGACGAGTACTTTCAAAAGGCTGGGTCAGGCAGCCCGATTGGCGGATTCGCGCTTTTCGAGCGCGAACCCCAGCACTTCCTCGACCCG
>Ga0209802_1000302_pt1 | contig 38169 bp, 43 predicted proteins | sample GraSoiAngelo_129_FD_185886 | JGI IMG/M metagenome (GOLD analysis project Ga0209802, IMG submission 185886) | Grasslands soil microbial communities from the Angelo Coastal Reserve, California, USA - 14_0927_12_40cm (SPAdes) (version 2) | ecosystem: Environmental > Terrestrial > Soil > Grasslands ... | reverse complement strand
TCGGTACTCACAGCCGCTCCGGCGACCAGTGGGACATCTGGGAGTCCGTCTACTCGCCCGTGGGACCGGACGGCTACCCCAAGCGCATCTGGGACAAGCGGACGGGCACGATCGACCGCTCGGTCGCCGACTACTGGCGGGAGCACTACGACCTATCCTACATCCTGCGCCGCGACTGGAAGACGCTGGGGCCGAAGCTGCGCGGCAAGCTCCACATCTACGTGGGCGAGGCGGACACCTACTACCTCAACGACGCCGTGTACCTGGTGGAGGAGTTCCTCAAGAGCGCGCAGGATCCGCCCTTCGACGGTGAGGTGGACTACGGTGCCCGGGCGGAGCACTGCTGGAACGGCGACCACACGCGACCCAACGCGCAGTCGCGACTGCGCTACCACCAAATGTTCATCCCGCGCATCATCGATCGGATGCGCAACAGCGCGCTGCCCGCCGGGGCGGACACGGTGAGCTGGAGGTACTAGACCTTGACAGTCAGCCGGCTGGGCGGCAACTCACGCGCAAAGGAGCTCGCCATGAACGGATCACGGCCGAAACGCGCCGAGCTGGCGCTCGCACTCCTCGTGCTCGTCGTCGGGACGGTGACATGCCGCGACGCCCCGTCTCCCACCGCCCCGCCCGACCGGCCCTCGTTCATCATCAACGGGCAGCCCACGGGCGACAACAGCTTCTCGAACGTCGGCGCCCTGTTATTCGACTTCGACCAGGACGGCGTCATCACAGGGGACGACGCCCTCTGCTCGGGCAGCCTCATCGCGCCGACGGTGTTTCTGACGGCCGCGCACTGCGTCTCGTTCTTCCCGGCCAACGCGCAGCTGTACGTCTCATTCAGCGCGGACCTCTTCGACAAGCAGCTCAAGGTGATCGCGGCCACGGAGTTCCACTTCGACCCGGGCTTCGGGCACGATTTGGGCGACCTGCACGACGTCGCCGTCGTCCTGCTCCCCGCAGGGTCGACCACGACCATCCAGCCGTTGCAACTGCCCCCAGCGGGGCTGCTCGACGACCTGGCTGCGCACAACGGGCTGAAGGACCAGATCTTTCTCAACGTCGGCTACGGGGTGGATGCCACGCTGCGCGGGAAGCCGCACTACACGTTCGACGGGGTACGCAAGGTCTCGCAGTCGCCATTCCAGGCGCTGGAGCGGTTCTGGCTCTGGCTCAATATGAACTCGCACGCGACCGGCCTAGGCGGCGACTGCTTCGGCGACTCCGGCTCGCCGAAGTTTTTCGACGGTAACACGAGCCTCATCGTCGCCACGGTGACCACGGGCGACGCTGTCTGCCGGGCAACGAGCAAGGACTACCGGCTGGACACGTCGACGGCGCGGGCGTTCCTGGGTCAGTTCGTCTCGCTGCCCTAGCTGGGCGCTCGATCTTCGCCCCCACTCGGGATCATGCCCTGGATCAAGCAGGTGCCGATCGCCGAGGCGACCCGGCCACTCGACGCCGTGCAAGCCGTCGCCTACTTCAACTACATCACGCGCGTGGCCGATGGGCTCGGCGTGGAGCCGGAGGATTTCATCGAGCGTTGGGGAGTGTGACGCGGATCACGTTGCCTCGACCGCCGGCGGAGGCGATATTGACTTGCCCCCCGCCCCTGGTCGCCCTTGCCGAGCGTGGGTCCCACCCAACAGGAGACGAGTCATGCACGCAGTGTTTCGGCGCTACCGGATCCGACTCGGTGCCGTCGAGGCAGCCGCTGAGCGGGCGCACGACGGCCTGGTGCCCGGCCTGCGGCGGGTCCCAGGGTTCGCGGCGTACTACCTCGTGCACGCGGGCAACGACACACTGGCGAGCATCGCCCTGTTTCAGACCGAGGAGAGCGCCGCGGTAGGCGAGCGGCTCCTGAACGACTGGTTCCGGCACGACTGGCCCGTGTTCCAGGCGGTCCCGCCCGAGCTCACGCGCGGGGCGGTGCTGGTGCACGAAGAGCTACCGCGCGTGGCCGTGGCCGTGACCTCCGGTCCGCGCCTCGAGCGCCGCAACTGGAGCGATCGCCGGCTCAACCGGGAGCGGCGGTCGGGAGGGGACCGCCGGGTGGCGACGGCCGCCGTCAGCGTGTCGGCCACGCCCTGAAGCAGCAGCAGCGGCGGCGGTAGATTTGGGGGCCTATGCCCCCCGCCATCACCGCCGAGCAGCTCAGCAAGACGTTCCGCGTGAAGGTGCGCGATCCCGGGCTCCGGGGCGCGCTCGAGGCGCTGCTGCGGCCGCGCTATCGCGACGTGCACGCCGTGCGCGAGGTGACGTTCCGCATTGACCCCGGGGAGATCGTCGCGTTCCTCGGCCCGAACGGCGCCGGCAAGACCACCACCCTGAAGATGCTGGCGGGCCTGCTCTACCCCACGAGCGGACGGGTCGAGGTCGCGGGGTTCGTGCCATGGGGCGGCGGACCCGAGTTCAAGCGGCGCATCGCCCTGGTGCTGGGCAACCGTCAGCAGCTCGTCTGGGACCTCCCCCCCGAAGAGACGTTTCTTCTCAACCGGGCGATCTACGAGATCGCCCCGGCCGCCTACCGGGAGCGGCTGGCCGAGCTCGTGACGCTGCTCGAGCTCGGCGACGTGCTGGACAAGCCGGTGCGCCAGCTGTCGCTGGGCGAGCGGATGAAGTGCGAGCTTGCCGCCGCGCTGCTCCACCATCCGCCGATCCTGTTCCTCGACGAGCCCACGCTCGGGCTCGACGTGACCGCGCAGGAGGCGATCCGCCGCTTCCTCACGGAGTACCGCGACCGCCACGGCGCGACGGTGCTCCTCACGTCGCACTACATGCAAGACGTGACGGCGCTCGCCAGGCGCGTCCTCATCATCAACCGCGGCCGGCTGCTGTACGACGGTGCCCTGGACGCGCTGGTGGCGCGCATCGCGCGCACCAAGCGGCTGGAGCTGGTGCTCGGCGGCGACGACGGGGTCACGGCCGAAGCCCTCGCGGCGTTCGGCGAGGTGAAGAGTTTTCGCTTCCCCAACGCGGTGCTCGAGGTGCCGCGCGAGGAGGCCGCGGCGACGAGCGCGCGGCTGCTCGCCGCGCTTCCCGTCGCCGACCTCTCGATCGAGGACCCGCCGATCGAGGATGTGATCCGCCAGGCGTTCACCCGCGGCGTGCAGGAGGACGACTCGTGAATCGCGTCGCCGACTGGGCGCGCCGCTACGGCGCGCTCATCCGCAACGCCTGGCTCGTCGATCTCCAGTACCGGGCCTCGATCGTGCTGTGGATCATCTGGGGCGTCACGGAGCCCACGATCGCGCTGGGCATCTGGTGGTCGATCGCGGGCGACGGGCAGGTCGGGGGCTACGCCCGCGCCGACTTCGCGCGCTACTTCTTCGCGCTGATGCTCGTGAATCAGCTCACGATCGCGTGGGACTCCTGGTATCTCGACCGCTGGATCCGCGAGGGCGACCTCAACTACCGGCTGGCGCGCCCGCTGCACCCCGCGCACGAGGCGGTCGCCGAGAACATCGCCTACAAAGCGCGGAGCGGCGGGATGATCCTCGTGGTGTGGCTCGTCGCCGCCCTGGTGTGGCCGGCGGTGCGGCTGCCCCTCGCGCCTGGCCGCTGGACGCTGACGGCCCTCGCCGTGCTGCTCGCCGCGGCGATGCGGTTCTTCATCAGCTTCGCGACCGGCCTGCTCGCGTTCTGGACCACCCGCGCCACGGCGATCATGGGACTGCACGGCGGGGTCGCGCTGTTTCTCTCGGGCCGCATCGCCCCCCTCACGCTGCTCCCCCCCGCGGTGGCGGGCGTCGCCGCCCTGCTGTGGTTCCCCTACATGCTGGCCTTCCCCGTGAACCTGCTCACGGGCGCCGTGCACGGCACCGCAGCGGTGCTGCACGGGTTCGCGGGGCAGCTCGTGTGGCTCGGGTTGTGGGTGGGAGCCTATCGGCTGGCCTGGACGCGAGGGCTGCGGCGGTACGGGGCGGTGGGGGGATGATCAATTGCGGATTGCCGATTGCGGATCGCGGATTTGATCGGCGAACTCTTATCGCCAGAGCGAGATTCGCGTTGCCAATCCGCAATCCGAAATCCGCAATCCGCAATGAGGTGAACCGATGCAGAGAATGAGGCGGGTGCCCCGCTGGTTGAGGGTTCTCGCCGCCCTCTGGCGCCTCAACCTGGCCGAAGAGCTGCAGTACCGCGCGAACTTCGTGGCGAGCGTGCTCGGCACGGTGTTCTGGATCGGCACGGCGCTGCTCACGCTGGCCCTGTTCTTCCGCCACACCACCCGGCTCGGCGGCTGGGACTATTGGGAGGTCGTGGTGCTGCTCGGCGTGTTCAACGCGCTCACCGGCGTGATCGAGGCGGTGCTGCGGCCGGGAATCGGCCGGCTGGCGAGCGAGGTGCGGAACGGCGGCCTCGACCTCGTGCTGGCGAAGCCCGTGGACGCCCAGGGCTTCGTCTCGTTCCGGCGGCTCGACGTCTGGCACCTCACGGACGTGGTGCTGGGCCTCGGGCTCGCCGGGTACGCCCTGTCCCGGCTGGGCCGCGTGCCGGGCGTGCTCCAGCTCGCTGCCTTCGTCGTGGCCCTCGCGGCGGCCGGGATCGTGGTGTACGCGATCTGGGTCGCCCTGATGAGCCTCGCCTTCTGGTTCGTGTCGGTCGAGAACCTGTCGGTGCTGTTCGACGCGGTGTACGAGGGCGCGCGTTACCCGGTCACGGCGTACCCGGGCGCGCTGCGCTTCGTGTTCGTGTATCTCCTGCCGATCGCCTGGACCACGACGATCCCCGCCTCGGCGCTCACGGGCCGACTGGGGCCTGAGATCGCACTCGCCGCGGCCGCCGTCGCGGCACTCGCGTTCGTGCTGGCGCGCCTGTTATGGCGCGCGGCGCTGCGGCGCTACACCGGCGCGAGCGGTTGATCGCTACCGCGTGGCCTGGGCCCGCGCCGCAGCGAGCTTCGCCTGCTGCTCGGCCGATAGCGCGTTCTTGATCTGGATCAGCAAGGTGAGGTGCGAACGCTTCACTTCGCGCTCCACCCCCAGCAGCTCGTCCACCTGGGCGAGCGCCGCCGTCTGATCGACGGCCGGCTTGTCGAGCAGGGTGGTGAGCCGCTGCGATTGCTCCTGCATCCGCCACTGCAGGTCCACAACCCGCGTCTGAAAGTCCTGAATCGCCTTGGTGATCGTGGCGCGCTGCTCGGGCCGCAGCCCGATCTCCTGCTGGTGTTGCATCACGAGCTCGGGGGGGAAAAGCACGCGCCCGAGCGGGTCCTCCGGCGGCTGGCCGGGCTGGGGAGGCGGCGACTGCTGCGCGCCCACGGCTGCGACAGCGAGGAGAGCAAGGGCCGGCACGAGAGACATGCGGATCGTCTTCACGGAGTCCTCCAGTCGGTATCCACGTAATGGAAAGGCGGAGTCACCCGGCCCAGCTCCGGCACGGTGCGCAACAGCTCGGCGCCCGGGACCTGGAGCAGGAAATCGCTGGGCGCCTCCCACCGCGCCGCGGCAAGATCGATCGGAATGCCGCGCCGCCCTCGGATAGCGAGCGCCACGGCGACGGCCAGCACCGCGATGAACGCCGCCACCGCGGCAACCCTTAGGGCGGGCGCCCGTGGCGAGGCCGCGCGGCGGGCGGCCGCTGCGGCAAGCGTGGCGTGGAACGACGTCACGCCGGCGACGTCCTCGTGCCGCAGCCGCTGGAACCGGTCGCGCAGGTCGTGGTCGTCACGCTCGCTCATCGCGGTTCCTCCTCGAGCAGCCGTCGCAGCGCCGTCTTGCCGCGCTCGTAGTGGGTGCGGGCCGTGCCGACGGACACACCCACCACTGCCGCCGCCTCGGCGATCGACAGATCCTGATAAAACACGAGGTGCAGGACCTCGCGCTGGCGGCGCGACAGGCTCGCGAGCGCCGCCTCCAGCCGTCGCGTGGCCTCGGCGCGGGCCAGCGCCGCCGCGGGATCGGGCCGACCGTCGGGCGCGGCCTCCAGCACGGCCAGCGGCAGCAGTCGCCGCAACGCGGCCCGGCGCCGCTGCTCCGCGGCCGTGCGCCGCACCACCCCGAACAGCCAGGTGCGGAAGCTCGAGCGCCCGTCGAACCGGGCGCTCTCGTCCAGGACCTTGAGGTAGCTCGCCTGGAGGGCGTCCTCCGCGGCGGCCCGGTCTCCGGCGCAGCAGGCGAGCGCCCAGCCGAATGCCGCGGCGTGCAGCCATTCGAGCTCCAGCTCCAAAGCATCCGGCGACATGGCGCGCTCGCTGATCTCCGAATTGGTGTCCCGACAGGTGAAGGTATATGACGGCGGCGTTGCGGAACGGACGGCCCTTGCGGAGCCCGTCACCGGACGAGAGACTTTCCGTTCCCGCCGTCGCGACCCACGCTTCCGTACCGGGAGGCCTCATGCCCGCACCCACGCTCCGCGGCCGTTTTGTGTGGCACGCGACGAACGCGGCCAGACAGGCCTCGAAGCAGCGGCGCCGCTAGGGTCGCGGCGAAGACGATGAGGCTCCTAGCGGGACTCGGTGGCGCGCTGCTCCTGGCGGTCGTGCTGTGGGACGCGTTCGAGACGATCATCCTACCGCGGCGCGTCAACCGCCGGCTGCGGCTCACCCGGGCTTTCTATGGCGCGACCTGGGCGCCGTGGGCGGCGAGCGCCCGGCTCGTTCGCGCCGGCAATCGGCGTGAGCTGTTTCTCAGCTTCTACGGCCCCCTGTCGCTGGTGCTGCTGCTCGTGCTGTGGGCGGCGGGGCTCGTGACGGCCTTCGGGCTGCTGCAGTACGCGAACGGGTCCGCCATGCACGCCGCCGGGAACGAGGCTCCGGGGCTCGCCACCGATCTCTACCTGAGCGGGACGACCTTCTTCACGCTGGGGCTGGGCGACGTGGCTCCACAGGGCTCGTTCGCGCGGCTGCTCACGGTGATCGAATCGGGCCTGGGCTTCGGCTTCCTGGCGATCGTGATCGGCTACTTCCCGGTGATCTATCAGGCGTTTTCGCGGCGGGAGGTGACCATCTCGCTGCTCGACGCGCGGGCGGGGTCGCCGCCCAGCGCCGCCGAGCTGCTGCACCGCCATGGCGGAGGCCCAGAGGGCGCCGCCGCGCTGCTGCAGCTGTTGCACGAATGGGAGCGCTGGTCGGCCGAGCTACTGGAGACCCACCTCTCGTATCCGCTGCTCGCGTACTTCCGCTCGCAGCACAGCAACCAGTCGTGGCTGGCGGCGCTCACGACGGTGCTGGACGCGAGCGCGCTGGTGATGGTCGCGGCGGAGGGGGCGTGCGCGCGCCAGGCCCGGCTGACCTTCGCGATGGCGCGGCACGCAGTGGTCGATCTGGCGCAGGTGTTCAGAACGCGGCCGCGACCCGCGCCCGAGGACCGGCTTCCGGCCCCGGTGCTCGCGAAACTCACGGCCGACCTCGCGGCGGCCGGCTTCCCGCTGCTCGCAGGGACCGTAGCTACGGGGAGGCTCACGGAGCTGCGGCGGACATACGAGCCGTACGCGGCCGCGCTGTCGGGCTACCTGCTGCAACCGCTCCCCGCCTGGCGCCACGAAAAACCGCGACGCGACAACTGGCAGTCGAGCGCCTGGGATCGCACCCTGCTGGCGCGCATCACCGATCGGGGGGAAGGATCGGGGGAAGGGTGAAGGCGTTACCCCAGAGCGGCGCGGCGGGTGAGATCGGTGAGCCACTGCCGCACGGTCTTGCGACAGGGGTCGAAGGACGAGGCCCAGCGCCACGCTTCGCGGAACGCGGCGGCGACCGCCGCGTCCGCCGCGGCAGGATCGAACAGCAGGGAATACGCGATGGCGTAGAGGGTCATCCCGTGGCGCGCGTCGAGCTCGGCCAGGGCGGTCTTGTCGCTCAAGGCCGCGATCCGCTCCACAAGCAGTGCATCGGGCCGCGGTGACTCACATGCCGCGGCTGCGCTGTTGCGGGTGTGCATCATGCCATCCCCCGTTTCGATTTCGTATTCTGGGCGCGCCCGATGCCGGTGTAGCGGCCACGCATCACTCAAGGGTGCCGTCTCACATGAAGAGTGGCGCCACGCGCGCGAGTCACGGTGCGGACGGTGACGGCTGAGCGGGTGACCGCAGCCTCGGTGATGCCCCTCACACGACGTGTGCCTGAGTGCAACAGGCACAGGGTTTGCCGCACAGAGGGGCAGGAGCTCTGGGCACGCGCCCATGTCCAGGGCCCCGGCCCACAACCCGGCTATCGATACGACTGACACGCAGGGAGGTCCAGGTCATGGGGCAGCGAAGCGCGGAAGCCGAGCCGTAGGGAGCGAACGACCTATGGGCTTGGCCCCGCGCACGCCGCGAGTGCTGGTCGCGAGCGCGCGCGAGCACCCGGTGGCGGTGGCGCTCGAGGAACGCGGCTACATGTTGCTGCGAGCCCGCACCGGCGCCGCAGCGGTCGCCGCGGTGAGCAACGAGCGGCAGGCGTTGCCCGACACCGTAATCCTTGACGGCGCCGGGGTGCCCGACATGGAGGCTCTCGACCTGGCGCGCAAGCTGCGCCAGGCGGTGGCCCAGGCGCTCACTCCCATCTTCATCATCGCCCCGAGCCCGCCGACGGTGCCCGAGCATCGCGCCGCGTTACGGGCGGGCGTGTGCGAATTCCTGGTCGAGCCGCTCGACGGCGATGAGCTCGCGGCAAAGCTCGCTCGCCGCCTGCTGGCCCGCGATGCCACCGCTGGCGCGGCAGTCGATCCTGCGACGGGCCTGTACGACGTGCAGGGCCTCGCCCGCTGCGCGCGGGATCTCACGCGCCGAGCTTTCAATCACCGGGCACCCCTCGCCTGCGTGGTGCTGGCCCCCGAGGTGACCGACGCCGATCCGGACGACGCCGCTGCGACGCTGGTCATGGCCCGGGTGGCGAAGGCCCTCAAAGCGAGCGGCCGCCAATCGGACGCGTTCGGGCGAATCGGCCCGAACGAGTTCGCGATCATCGCGCCCGGGAGCGACGCCCAGGGTGCGATGACTCTGGCCGCGCGTCTGCTGCAAGCCGCCGAGGGGGTCACCGGGCAGCCGGGCGACCCCGCCCCGCGCATGAGGTTACACGCGGGGTACGACGCCGTCTCGAACGCGCGCTATGCCCCGCTCGGGCCCGAGGACCTCCTGGCGCGGGCGGTCCGCGCCCTGCGGCGGGCGCGCGCGTCGGGGGCCTCGATCGGGGCTCCGCCAGACTGAAACGCCGGGGCGCCGGCTCCCCAACACAGCCGCCCCCAGCCAAGGCCCCCGGAGCGCAAGCGCGCCCCGGGGGCTTTCTCCCCTACCACCCCCAGTCAGTGCGCTACGAGGCCCACCGTGCCGGCGGGGAGTCCCACGACGGTCCCGACGGGTGCGAGGTGCCCGTCCGCCTGCACCCGGAAGCCGAAGATCGAGGTGCCGTCCAGCTGGTACAGGTAGCGGCTGTCCACGCTGAGCGCCAAGTCCGTGTTGCCGCGGTTCACGCTGGCGGTGATGCCGTCCGCATCGATCAGGTCGATCGAGCCGTCCGTGTCCACGGCGAACCCAGAGATCGACGCGCCTTGCGCGTTGGCGGTGTAGGCGAAGCGGCCGTCCTTCGTGACGACGAGCCAGCAGGGTGCGCCCTGGTGCGTGGCCACGGCGCCGCTCACGGCCGTGAGACCACCGCTCCCGCCGAGCACGTACGACGACGCCGAGCCCGCTGCCTCGGAGACGAACAGCTCGTCCCTGTGACCGAACCCGAACCCGAACGGCGTGCCGCCGGCCGAGGCATAGGAGGTCGGCCCCGTCGCCATAGCGTCCGGACCCACGGCGTAGAGGTCGAGCTGATTGGTCGTCTTCTCCGTCACGACGAGCCAGCGCCCATCGGAGCTGAACGCCACCTGCGCCGGGCCGACCGCGGCGCCCGAGAGCATGCGGCTGGAGCCGCGGATCGCCGCAAGCACGCCGTCCGCGCCCACCGTGAAGCCGCTGATGTTGCCGTCACCGCCCCCGTTCAACACGTATAGCAAGCTTCCGTGCACGGTCAGACTGATGGGCCGGGTGCCGCCCGACCCGACACGGCTCGTGAGCGATAGGCCGGCGGGACCGACGCGGAACGCGGAAACCTCGTTCGAGCCCGCGTTCACGGCGAAAAGCCAGCGCCCGTCGTCGCTCAGGGCGAGTGCGCCCTGCGAACCGAGGCCGCTGCCGGTCCCCGCGCCGCCGGTCGCCACGCTGCCCGCGGCGACGAGTGTGCCGTCAGCAGCGCGTCTGAACACAGCGACGGCGTTCCCCGAGATCCGATTGGTGAGCGCGTACACCGCGCCCGGGGCGGAGCCGTCCGCCGCGGCGTCGGCGGTGATACGCGCCGCGAGCGACGCGGCGGAGTGCGGGCCCATGGGCATCCCGCCGGTCTCCGAGCACGCGGCGAGGGCAACCGCCGCGAGCGCGGCCAGGGCGATCTGCTTGCTCATCGGTGAAACCTCCCGGGAAGAGTGAGGGACGTCTCGTGCTGGCTCGGGAGGTACGACGTCGTTCGGTGCGGTGGATCTCTCGCGGGTCTACACAACTCCTCCACCCGGCAGGTTGACGCTCGCCAGCGCGGCCGCCGCGTCGGCCCACCGCACGGCCGGCTCCGGAGCGAGACAGCGGTGCACCAGCTCCGCGACGCCCAGGGGCACGGAGCGGACTTCCTCGAGCGGCTCCGCTTCCGGCGCCGGCGGCTGTCCCGTCAGCATCTCGTGCGCGAGCACTCCCACGGCGAACATGTCGTCGCGCGGCCCGGGGGCGCCGCCGTCCCGGCGCTCGGGCGCGACGTAGGGGGGCGCGCACAGCGCCGCGCCCGCCACGGCGGCGCCGCCCGTGAGCGAGTGCCCCACCGCGTCCACGACGCCCGTGTCGGCGACCAGCGTCCCCCCATCGGCGAGCAACACGTTCTCGGGCTTCAAGTCGCCGTGGGCGACGCTCGCGGCATGCGCGTGGGCGAGGGCCGCGAGCACGCCCCGGAGAATCTCGACGGTGCGGCGCAGCGGCAGCTCGCCGTGGCGCATGAGCCAGGCGCGCAGGGTCGTGCCTGCGACGAACGCTCTCGTGTGGTAGACGAACGCGCCGGCGCGACCGGCGCCGCGCGGGGCGACGAACTGAGGATGTCTCAGCCGATCGGCGACGAGCAGCAGCTCGCGCTCGAACAGTCCCGAGTCCACGGCGAGCGACAACCGCGCCGGCAAGAGCTTCACGAGCAGCTCGGGACCGGTGGGCACCTCCCGGGCGACGAACAGACGGCAGTCGCCTACGGGGCGCACTTCGCGCTCGACCCGGTAGAGCGGGCCGAGCGCGTCTGCCAGCGCCGCACGCAGATCTGTCATGTGGTCCCTCCCGCTGCCGCTCCATCATACGGGCGATGATGGAGCGCAGCCAGAGGGCTTACCGCTCTTCGTGGTCGTCGTCGACGCCGTCGTGGTCCTCGTCCGCGAACGCCCGGAACGAGTGCCGGATGTTGGCGTTGATGGTCTCCGCGTTCGCGGGGTCATTGGGATCGAGGAACGCGCCCGACGCGTCCTTGAACCAGCTCGCGACGTCGACGGAGACCGTGAAGTTCGTGGTCCCCGGTCCTACAGTGATCGGCGTGGCGAACGCCATCTCGATCTCCGCTTCGGCGTTCGACGTGAAGGCGAAGGCCTGGGCCGTGCCGACCGCCGGCGTGAACGTGCCGGACACGGTCACTCCCCCGAGGTTTGCTTGGACCCCGCTGTAGGTGCCGGCGGGAACGAGGGCGTCGAGCACCAGCTGAGTCGTCGCGACGAGCGGGAGATCGATCGTCAGCGGCCCGAGCTCCAGCTCCTGGCAGTCGTCATGCTCCTCGTTGCTGCCATCACCGCTCGTGGTGCTGCCCGCGGCCGCGGCGTCGGCTTGCTCGGCGGCACAGGTCGTCCCGACCGGCGCCAGCTCAACCTCGCGGACGGTGAGCTGCGCTGCGGAGAGCGAGATGGACCCGCCGCTCGGGTCGGCGGTCGCGCTCGCCATCGAGGTCGAGGTCGCGGATTTGGTGGTGACGGAGAGGCTGAGGGCGCGAGTGCCGGGCCCGGTGGACTCGCATGCGGCCAGGGCGACGACCAAGGGAGCGAGCCCGACGAGGAAGCGCGGGAGACGCGCGGTAGCAATGTGAATCATGACGGCCTCCGGAGGGTTGTTCGCGGGATTCTACCCCGGCGCCGTGGGATCGGCCATCGCAGACCGTCAACGAACGGCGCGCGGTCGTGAGTTAGGTCACGCGGCGCGCGGTCGCGCGTCGAGCGGGATGCTACCCCTCCCCCCTCCCCCCGCCCCGCCGATGCAGCTCGCGCACGGTGGCGATCGTGTCGGCCAGGTCCGGACCCTTGTCGGGGCGGTAGCGCTTCACGCGGGCGAACCGCAGCGTCAGCCCGCCCGGATATTGCGGGCTCGCCTGGACGTCATTGAATGCGACCTCCACCACGAGCTCGGGGCGCACGTACACCGTGTAGCGGTCGCGTGAGGTCTCGAGCTCGAGGAGCTTCGTTGTCTGCCACTCGAGCATCTGGTCCGTCATGCCCTTGAACGTCTTGCCCAGCATCACGAACCCGCCCGCGTCCAGGTCGCGGGCGCCGAGGTGGAGGTTCGAGAGGCGGCCGCTGCGGCGGCCATGGCCCCACTCGGCGGCGAGCACGACCAAGTCGAGCGTCTGCGCCGGCTTCACCTTGAGCCAGGCGGCGCCGCGCGCCCCCGCGTCATAGCGCGCGCCCAGGGCCTTCGCCATCAGGCCTTCGTGGCCTGCCGCGATCGCCCGCTCGTAGAACGCGCCTGCGTCGCCCGGGTCCGCGGTCACGAGGCGCGGGACGCGGTGCGCTTCCGGCACGGCCGCGGCGAGCGCGGCGAACCGCCGGGCGTAGGGCTCGTCCAACAGGGGTGACCCATCGGCGTAGAGAATGTCGAAGAAGAATGAGGCGAGCGGCAGCTCGGCCCGCAGCCGTTCCACGTCGAGCTTACGGCCGAAGCGGCGCATCGTCACCTGAAACGGCCACGGCTTGCCGTCAGGGCGGAGCGCGATCGCCTCACCATCGAGGATCGCTTCGCGCAGGGTGAGCTGCCGAGCTGCTTCCACGACCTCCGGCACCGCAACGGTCACGTCGTTCAGCTGGCGGGAGAAGACCCGCACCTCGTCCCCCTGCTTGTGCACCTGGATGCGGGCGCCGTCGAGCTTGTACTCGAACACGGCCTCGCCGAGCTGAGTGAGGGCGTCGAGCACGTCGTCAGCGGCCTGAGCGAGCATCGGCTGCAGCGGGCGGAACAACTCGACGCGATAGCGCGCGAGGCCCTGGGCGCCCTCGGTGAGCGCGACATGCGCCACCGCCCCGAGGTCCCCCGCAAGCATCGCGGCGCGGCGCACGAGGTCGGAGTCGAGCCCCGTGGCGCGAGCCACGGCTTCGGTCACGAGCCCCTCGAGCGCTCCCTGGCGCAGCTCACCGATCATGAGCCGGAAGAGAAACGCTTGCTCCTCCTGTGTCGCGCGCGCGAACAGCCGGCGCAACAGCTGTTCTTTCGCTTGCGTCGACCCCTTCCCTGTTGTCTGCGCCAGGCGCTCCAGCGTCCGGTCCACTTCGGCGAGCTCGAGCGTCGGCCCGTCGGCCGCGGGCTCGGCGCGTGCCGCTTGGAGGGTGGCGTAGCCGACGCCAACCCGCCCCTGTCGGGGGGAGCCCGAGAGGAACGCGATCGCGGTTGCGATGTCGTCCGGAGCGGCGCGCTTGAGTAGGGCGGCGAGGAACTCGATCTTCGCTAGCCGGGCGCGGGTCTGAGCGACGGCGCGGGAGGTCTGGACCAGGTCGTAGAGGCGCACGCCCCTACTGCACCATCCCGAACCGCTTGTTCCGCGCGGTCATCTTGAGGAAGTAGCCGAGCCGCTGCTCGAATACGTCCCGCCGACGCCTCGCGGCCACGATCCAGCCGATGCGGATCCGCTGGTACGACGCGGGAAAGCGCTGGAAGTTCCGCCAGGCCGTGCGATCCCGCTTGAGACGCCGCAGAATCTCGTTGGGGACCTCCCACTTCGGTCTGGGCTTCGTGTCGCTCTTGTGATCGAAGGCGTGCTTGATGCTTTCCAGGCCGAACCTGGTCATGCGGCCCGAAGCGATCAGCCGGCGCACCCGCTCGCGGTTCATGGCGGAGAGGCGGCTCGTGGGACGGCGCGGCGAGAAGCGCTGAGCGTAGCAAACGGCATCGATCGGCTTCAGGAGGCTGTCGATCCAGCCGTAGCACAGCGCCTCCTCCACGGCGTGGTTGTAGGGGATGCGCGGCTTGCCGCTCTGCTTCTTGTAGTAGATCAGCCAGATCTCGGGGGCGGTGCGGTGGTGCTTGGAGAGCCACGCGCGCCATTCGCGGCGGTTCTTCGCATAGAGGGTCTTGCCGACGTTCATCGGCCCATAGTGTGCTCAACTCGGCGGGAGGGTCGCAAGGGGACGCGGGGCGCTGTGTTGATCTTCGTTTGAGCGCGGACGAGCATGCTTTAGATGACTTGCAACGTGCCAGGGTACCGTGAGGACGGTTGCGGTGATGATGGGCGAGTCCCTGCGGGAGGCGGGGGTCCTCGTCGTCGTATTCCACGGCCTGAGCGTGCTCATCCCTCAGGGCAAGGGCGTCGGCATCGCCAATGTTGTCGGGGCTGTAATCACCCTGCTGCTCGGCATACTATTGTGGTGGTACGGTGCCACCTTCGAGTTGGAGGGCTCATGACGTTGAGGCTGCTTCTCGCCTTCGGGCCGGTAGTCCTCTTCGCGATCGCCATCAGAGTGATCGGTGGCCGACTCGCGAGCAGGACGAAGAGATCGGGCTAGCCTTGCAGCGCCGCGAAGATCCCGACCACCGCGATGACTATTCCCAAGGCGATCTTCGCCGCGGCGGCGGCCGCGCGTCCCAGCACCGCACCCCATCCCGCGCGCACGGCCGTCGTGGCCGAGGAGCGTGAGTACTCGAACAGGCCGGCGCCCGCGAACGACCCGATGAACCCGGCGATCACGCTCCCGATGATCGGCACGGGGACGCCGACCACGGCCCCGACGATCCCGCCGACCAGTGCGCCCCACCCCGCCCGGGACGATCCACCGTAGCGGCGCGCCAGCCGGAATCCCAGCCACGTCTCGACGATCTCGCCCACCAGCGCGAGCCCCAGAACGAGCGCGATCGTCGTGACGCCGACCGAGCGGAAGTCCGTGAGCCAGCCGTAGCCGACGACGCCCGCGACCATCACCCAAAGGCCCGGCAGGCCGAGTGTCACGAGCACGAGGCCCGCGAGGAGGCAGAGGCCGAGCAGCAGGGCGGCGAGAGTGTGGGTCATGGCTCCCAGCAAGGTAGCGCTTCCAGGCCGCCGCGCCGTATCATCCTCTCATGACCGACAAGACCATGGCGAAGCTGCGCTCCCTCCTGAAGACGTACGAGGAACGCGCGGCGAAGGCCCGGCCGGAACCCCGAACGGTGGACGAGGAGGGCGAGCGGCGCAGAGAGGAGTGCGGGGAGCGCCTCCAGCGGGTGGTGCTGCCCGTGCTCCAGGCGTTCGTGGCCGAGCTGCGCAGCGTGGGACACGGAGCCCTGATCGAGGATCACACGGAGGGGATCGACGGGTATCCGAGCGTCGGGCTGGCGTTCGCGCCGCGCTCGCCGGGCGCCCTCGCGTCGGTGCTCACCTTTCGGTACGATCCGCGGCGGGGCATCGCCGTGCAGCGCGACGTCAAGCCACCGGCCACAAGGGCCCGGCTGGTCACGAGCAGCCACGACCGCATCGGGACCATGACCGTGGACGCGGTCACGGCGGAATGGGTCGAGACGAAGACCTTGAGCTTCGTCGAGGCGGTCCTCAAGGCGAACTGACCGGGCCACGGATGTTCGTGGTCTGTTCGGTTTCGCACGCGTAAGTCGCTGATTCCCAAACAGGGGCGTTACCCTGCCGCGCGAGTGCGGCATCTTCAGCACAACACCGCGAGCGGGGGGTCGTATGCGTGAATCCTCGCCTCATGGACTGAATGAGCGGCGCCGCGCGATTCTCCGCCAAGCGAGCGCCGCGCTGCGCGGCCGGCTGGTCACGCTGTGGCGCGTGCGGCGCTGGGGAGCGGCAGTGGCCGAAGTGGCGAGCGCGCCCGCTCCGCCGCCCGATGCGATCGAGTTCGACGTGGCCGGAGTGCTGCGGCGCTGGGGCCGCGTGCTGTGCGACGAAAGTCTCTGGCTCGGGTGTCGACTGGGAGCGCACCGCTGGCACGTGGCGCCGGTCCGCGACGATCTTCCCGCTCCGCCCCCGGCGGCGATCGAGCGCCGCAGCCCGGAGCGGCTGACGCTCGAGCTTGTCGGCCTGTCGCTCGGCGCTCTCGAGCGCCTCTGGACCGCGGCCGATCAGGCGACCGTGTATCTGTGCGCCGCCCTGGACGTCTTGGACGGTTGCCTCTGGCACGTGCGCGAAGCGACCGGTCTCTCGACCGTGACCCGCGCGCACCTGCTCGCCGATCTCGCGGCGGTGGCCACGGCGATCGACGACGTGCTGAGCCCCTCTCCTTGACCGTTTTGCCGCCCTACCCTACTGTGGACCGTCCTTCACCGCGGACCAGTCCATGACCGTTCCCCGCTCTGCGTTGGCATCGATCCTCGTCCTCCTCGCGGCGGCCTGCGGGGGGAATAAAGTCCTCGTGCCGCCGCGGCTCGACTTGCGGCCCTACGGCAAGCTCGGACTCGTGACGTTCACGGTAGAGAACGCCAAGGGGTCGCTGCACCAGTTCGCGACCGAGCGCTTCGCCGAGGAGATGCTGGCGGCGCAGCCCGGGATCGAGGTGTTGGAGCTGGGCCCGCTCGATTCCGAGCTCGACGCGGCGCGGGCGCAGCAGCTCGGCAAGGAGCGCGGCGTGGCGGCGGTGTTCGCGGGTCATCTCAAGGTCACCAACCCGACGGCGGGAGGCGGGATCGCAGGGCTCGTGACCCCGCACCTCGAGGCGACGGTCAGAGTCGATCTCTCGGTGCGCCTCCTGTCGGCGGAGTCGGGGGGCACGGTGTGGCGCTCGAGCGCGTGGGCCACCCAGAAGGTGGGTCAGGTCTCGCTCGTGGGGGGCGAGCTGAACTTCGCGGCGCGGGATCCCAAGACGGCGTACGGGCCGCTCGTGAACCGGATCGTGAACCTCGTGGCGCAGGATATGTGGGCGACGTGGCAAAAACGGTGACGCCGTAGCCGCCAGCTACGCCGGCCGGCAGGCGCAGCGCGGGCCGTGGGGGCAGTAGTTCGGCATCCAGGCCGGCTCACAGGGGGGCAGCTGCTCGGGCGCCGCTCCGGCCTCGAGCAGCGCCAAGCGCCGGTCCGCCTCGGCCATGATCTCCTCGAGGCTCCGGAAGTGCACGTCGTACACCATGAACTTGTCGTCCTTGACGGCCTCGTAGTAGACGACGACCCGCCCCGTCTGGTGACCGCTGAGCGCGCACTCGAACGCGATGCGGTCGAAGTAGTAAGGAAATTCTTCCACGAGCCGTGACCGGTCGACCAGCTTCGTCTTGCGGGTGGAGCGGAAGATCGTGGGGACTCCCCGGAACGTTCCCACCTTGCCCTTGAGGGTGCGGAGCGACACGGGGATCCTGGCGAACGCACCCGGAACGCCGTACCAGAGCGCGTCTTTCAGGGCGTCGCCGAAGCCGAGCCGCTCCATGCCCGCGAGCGCCGTGTCCAAGTCCACGTCTTCTTCCTCTGGCTTCGCCTCGGCGACGGCTTGACGCTCGATCGCGGCCCGGCGCGGGAACACGAGATCGTTCAAGCGGAACTGGGGACCGGGCTTGGGGGCGTCGGTGAGGAGCGCCGTCATGGCGGTGACGAGCTCGGGGTTCTCGGCGATCTGGATGGCGGCGGCGGGGACGACGCGGCCCAGCGGCTCGGCCGTGGCGCAGCCGCACACCGCGCGGTAGTCGCAGCGCAGCTCGAACCACTCGCAGCGTGGCAGCCGGGACGGGTCCTGGCTCGCGAGCGCCTCCCGGAACAGGTCGCGGCGCCGCACCATCTCCCGCTCGACGGCTTTGAGATCCGCAAAGCGCACATCGAATCCTTTGAGGGCACCGGGGCGGCCGTACAGGGCGCGCTTGTAGACGAACAGCCGTCCTTGCTCGCGGCCGGTCATGGTGCAGTACATGCCGAGCTGGTCGACATAGCTGGGCCGCGCGGCGCCGATGCCCTGGGGGAGCGACGCCGTGGTCTTGAGCTCGACGGGGACGTCCTCGTAGATGTCGATCTTGCCCACGATCCCCTGGAACTCGACGAACTGCTCCACGAACTCTTCGGTGGAGACGGCGCGGCCGAACACCTCGTGGAACCCGGTCCCCGCGAGCATCGCTTGCTTGCGCTCGGGATCGGGCTGGATGTCGGGCCGGGCGCGCTGGAAGAAGGCCTGGCGCGGGTTGACGAGATCGGTGACCGAGATGCGGCGCCGCCGGCCCTGGCGCTTGAGCGCCTCGGTCAGCTCGTCCTTGACGGTGCGGTTGGCGTCGATGCCAAGGACGACGCGCTCAGCGAGGGACATGGGGGCATGCGCTCAGAGACGGGACAACACTACCACCGCCACGAGCGTCCCGATCACGAGCCACCAGATGATCCGCGGCACCCACGCGCGTGAGCGCATCTCCGAGACAACGTTCACGATCCGCACCTCGCGGGGACCCGGGTCGTGCAGCTCCCGCTTCTCGACTCCGTGCAGGGCCTGCTCGACCCGCGCGCGGACTTCGGGCGGCAGCTGGGTAGGGTCGTCGTAGCTCTTCCCGTCCACGGTGTACTTCAGCTGTTTCGTGTGCACCTTGACGGACACGCCGTCGCGCGTGGTTTCGACCGTTCGCGCCATCGTCCCTGGTGGCGCCGCGCCTTTCGCGACGTCCTGAACGAGCCGCAGGGCCTGCTCGTACTGGCGCCGCACCTCAGGGGGCATCGCCTCCGGGGAATCGTACTCGGTGCCGTTGACCACGATCTTCTGGGTCATGTCGCAATATAAGATTTCGTGACCGCCGGCCTAGGTTAGCGGCAGCAGGGCGCCCTCGTGCTCGAGGAGCCAGCGTTTGCGATCCAGGCCGCCGCCGAAACCGGTGAGCTCGCCGCGCGCACCGATCACGCGGTGGCAGGGGACGATGATGGGGATCGGGTTCTTCCCGTTGGCCGCACCTACTGCGCGGGTGGCGCGGACGTCGCCCAAGCGACGAGCCAGCTCGCCGTAGCTCACGGTGGTGCCGTACGGGATGATGCGGAGGGCGCTCCACACGCGCCGCTGAAACGGCGTGCCGGGCGGGTCCAAGGGAAGGTCGAACGCCGTGCGAGCCTTGGCGAAGTACTCCGCCAGCTGCTCGCAGGCCCGGGCGAGGTGACTGCTCGGGGGCTTTCGCTCGTCGTCCGGCTCGACGCCCGGGAGACCCACTCCCGGGAACCACACGCCGGTGAGCCCCGAGGCCGAGGCGGTGATCACGAGCTCGCCGATCGGACTCTCCAAGCGAGTCGCTAACGTCAATCCCCCTTCCAGGCGCCGAGCAGGCGACGCAGCAGCACGAGCTGTCCCAGGTGATAGGAGTTGTGGTCGGCGAGCACCAGGGCCTCGCGCAGCGCGGTCTGTCCGGTGCCGTGCGGGATGCGGGCGAAAAGATCGGTCGCCGGGTCGCGCACGAGGCGCTGCATCGTGCGGAGGTCCTGCTCCACCTGGGCGACGCTCTTGTCCCAGCCCGCGGCGTCGGGTGGCGCGTCGTTCTGGGGCCAGTAGCCCGCTGGCCATTCGGGCGACACGTGGCTCGCGCTCTTCGTGAATTCCACGATGTCCCACTGCGAGATGCGGATGTGCTCGAGCAGGCGCCAGGGAGTGAACGGCTGCCCCGGGGGCTTCGCGCCCCGGAGCGCGGCCGGCCAAGCGGCGATCGCGTCCCGGAATGTGACGTGGGCGTGACCCTTGCCGAGCAGCTCGAGGACGTGCTCACGGAGCGCGCGGTGGGGATCCGTGCGACGAGGTTTGCGCTTCGCAGCCATGCGACACTCCCGGAGTGGCTAGCGCCGTTGAAGTTAGCTGTCCGGAGGGCCACAATCATGGACCATGACGCGCCTGGCCGTCGGTCTCGGCCTGACTTGGGTCCTCTTCCTCCCTCGAGCGACGCACGGGCAGTGGTGCGTCGAACCCCACTATCGCTGGAGCGAGAAGGTCGACACGGCGCTCGCGACTCGACCGGCGACCCCCGCGCTCATCCCCCAGATCCTGACGAAGTGGGCGCCCCAGAGCCTCACGAGCAAAGACGCATGTGCACCGCGCGCCGGGCGCGAGGACAGCGTATTCGTGGTCACCGGCTGGGTGCGACGCATGCACCTCCACGAGAGCGACGGTGACTGGCACATCGAGCTGACCGACGCCGCAACCACGCCGGTGTCGTCCTGCGTCATCGCCGAGATTCCGGCGGAGGCCTACGGCGCGATCTACCACCGGGCTCGTGGCGCGCTCGCCGCCCTCGTGGACACGACCCGGCTGAGCCCAGGCGGCGACGTCGATCCACCGGTTCGGGTCCAGCTCACGGGCGCCGCCTTCTACGACGGGTACCATCAGGCGCAAGCGACCGGTGGTGGTGCATCGCACCCCCTCCAGCACGGGCGCTGCAACTCCTCGCTCCGCGCGCTGTGGGAGATCCATCCGGTGTACCGGGCGGCAGCCCCCCGGGGCCCGTAGGCGGAACCGTGTCGCTCGTAACGCCGTTGTCGGACACGCATCCCTCCACTGGAGTTGGCCAATGCAAGTGTTCGTCACTGGTGCCACCGGGTACGTCGGGTCGAGCGTCGCCACGGCGTTCCGGCGGCCAGGGCATCGCGTCTGGGGCCTCACCCGGACCGAGGCGAAGGCGCGCTGGCTCGAGCAGCACGAGATCGAGCCCATCGTGGGGGACCTGGCGGATCCCAAGACGTACGCCGACGTCGCCGCCGAGTGCGCCGTGCTCGTCCATGCGGCCTTCGAGTACTCGGCGAACGGCGTCGCCAAGGACAAGCAGGCGATCGAGACTCTGATCGAGGCGGGGCGCCGCGGCGCGAAACCCAAGACCCTCATCCTCACGAGCGGAGTCTGGGTGCACGGCGACACGGGCGACCGCATGGTGGACGAGACGACGCCCCTCAATCCCATCAAGCTGGTCGCGTGGCGACCGGCGCACGAGCAGCTGGTGCTGCAGGCGTCCGGGGTGCGCGGGCTCGTGATCCGGCCCGGCTGCGTGTACGGCGGACCGGGCGGCCTCACTGCCCCCTGGTTCGCCGACGCGAGCGCCGGGAAGCAGCCCACGGTCGTAGGGGATGGCCGCAGCTGCTGGACGATGGTGCATGCAGACGATCTCGCCGACGCCTACCTGCGAGCCGGGGAGAGCAGTCTCGGTGGCGAGGTGTTTGACGTCAGCGACCGGTCGCGCGCCACGGCGCTCGAGATGGCGACCGCGGCCGCGCGCGCCGCGGGCTACCGGGGTGAGATCCGCCCCGTGCCGCTCGCCGAGGCCGCGAAGGCGATGGGGGACTTCGCCGCGGCGCTGGCGCTGAACCAGCACGTGGACGCGCGCAAGGCCGTCCGCCTACTGGGCTGGCAGCCGCGCCACGGCGGGTTCCTGGACGAGGCGGACCTGTACTACCGGGCGTGGCGGGCTCATCAGGCTTGATGCCCCGCTCTCGCGCGGTGCAATGAGGAGGGCGCAGCCCTCGGAGGGAAGCATGTCGCTGCGGGTCGTATTGGCCGATGATCACCCGATGTTGCGGCACGGCGTCCGGGCCCTGCTCGAGCGGCACGGCGTCGAGGTCGTGGCCGAAGCGTCCGACGGCAGGGCGGCGGCCGCCGCGACGCGGCAGCTCCACCCGGACGTCGCGGTGCTCGACATCATGATGCCGCTCTTGAACGGCATCGACGCCGCGCGCGAGATCGCCGAGACGTGCCCGGACACCCAGGTCGTGCTGCTCACTGCGCTCGACCAGGAGCGCCTCGTGACGGAGGCCGTGAGCGCGGGGGTGCGCGGGTTCGTGCTCAAGACCCAGGCTGAGGAGGACCTGTTGCAGGCGATCGAGCAGGTGTCGCGCGGGGGGTTCTACGCGGGCGGGGGCGTCTCGCAAGCCGTGGTGGAGGCCTGCCGCGCCGCGGCGGCGCAGGACCGCGGCCACCTGACCCCCCGGGAGCGCCAGGTCGTGCAGCTGGTGGCGGAAGGCAAGTCCACGAAGCAGGTCGCTGCGCTGCTCGGGATCACCATCAAAACGGCCGAGTTTCACCGCGCGCGCGTGATGAAGAAGCTCGACGTGCACGACGTCGCGGGCCTCGTGCGCTATGCTATCCGGGAGGGGCTGGTCACGCCGTAGCCCGGGTCTTCTCCGGCCCGAGCAAGTAGTTTCCCCGGTTTTTCCCGTGCCGCAGCGTCGCCACATTCGAGCGTGGCTCGTCGCGCACCGTTCAGCCGTGCTCCCGTCGTGCTCGTCGCCAACGCGTTCGGCACGTGGCTCAGCCAGGCACTCGCCAACCTCGTCAGGGCGCGGGGCTATCGCGTGCACTTCGTGTTGAGTGGGCGCGAGCTACTGGACCGCGCGCCGTTGGTGCAGCCCGACGTCATCGTGCTGGATGCGGACCTTCCGGATCTCGACAGCATCGCGGTGTGCCGCACGCTGCGCCAGAATCGCGCCCCCTGGAACATGCCCGTCTTCGTGGTCACGGCGACGCCCGCCACCAAGCAACAGCGCCTCGCGGCGCTCGAGGCGGGGGCGTGGGACTACGTGAGCGTATTGCTCAACCCGGACGAGCTGATCCTGAAGGTCGACGCCATGGCCCGTCTCAAGCTGGAGATCGAGCGGGCGCTGGAAGAGAGCGCCGTGGACCCGGCGAGCGGGCTGTACACGCTGCGCGGGCTCGAGCGGCGGGCGCACGAGCTGACTGCGGACGCGGTGCGCCGGCACGCGCCCCTCGCCTGTGTAGCGCTCGGTATCGGCGTGGACCCAAAAGGGGCGGGCGAGAGCGCCGCGGCGCTCCCCGCCGCAGCCGCATACGCCGCGCAGGTCCTGCAGGCGAGCGGGCGGACGTGCGATTGCGTGGGGAGTGTCGGTCAAGAAGAGTTCGCGGTGCTCGCGCCTGCGACCACCCCCGAGGGCGCCGAAAAGATGGCCCAGCGGCTGTCGCGCGTGATCGAGACGGCGGGACCCCGGCCCGCCGGCGTACCGCCGCTGCGTGTGCATGCGGGGTACGATGCCGTCGCGGACGTGCACCAGACGCCACTCGAGCCCGCAAGCTTGCTCGAGCACGCGGGCACCGCGCTGCATCAGGCCCGGGCTGCGGGACCCGGGGAGCGGATTCGAGCCTACCGGCCGTAGGCATCGGGCTCATTTCCGCTGCTTCGAGCCGAGCAACGAATGCTTCACGATGCTGTCCGGTTCGCTGTCCCCGTGCCGCATCGTGAACACCGCCTTCCGTCGCAGCCCGAGATCGAGCTCTACGACCAGATGACTGCGGTCGCGAGCCACGCGCCAGGCGCGGGACGACTTCGGCGCCTGGCCCGTCACGGCCCGCGCGGCGGCCACCGCCTCGTCCGGCGGGTCAGCCACCACGGCCAGCTGCGCGCAGGTCGCGCAGAGGCGGGATTGCTGCCCCAGATCGGCCGTGCACACGTGCCGGCCGCAATAGCCGCAAGGGGCGCGATGCCGGGCGCAGGCGTCCTTGCCGCACACGGGACATTCCTTGACGCCATGGAGCGTGAACGTCTGGCCGTCCATATGACACTGCTTGCGGTGCTCCGCGCAGCCGTAGGAGCCGTTCGCGTCGTGTAGCGGCTCGAGATGGGTCACGCAGTGCCGCCGCTTGTCCTCGGCGCACTCGGCCGAGTGGCCGGCGCAGACGAGCTTCCCGCACGAAGCGCACGCCTCGACTTCATCGGAGGCGAAAAGGGCCCCCGACTCCTCCGTGCAGGCAGCCCGGTGCCGCGCGCAGACCAGGCGCCGCGACTGGTCGGTGCGGCGCAGATGCTGTGAGCAGTGCACCTGCCCATCTACGGCGCACACGGCCTGATGCGCCGTGCAGACCGAGTTGCCGCAGCTCGCGCATTGCGTCACCTCATCCACGCCCACCGGCTCGTTGGTTCCGCCCTCACAGTACCGCAGGCACTCCGAGCACAGACGGCGGCTTCCCTTGGGCGCATCCGCGTGGCTCTGCTCCGCGTGCCGGTTGCAGACGATCCGCGCGCAGCTGCCGCACGCCGCGAGACATTCCGAGCAGGCCATGTGCCCGCCCTCGGCGCAGACGCCTTCGTGCACCGAGCAGTGCGCCATGCGGCAGGACTGGCAGACGCGCGCGTGCTCCTCGCAGGCAGGCTGCTCATCCACGCGGCAACGTGTGATGCCGTGGTCCGCGCAGAAGTCCTCCTCACAGACCGAGCAGCGAGACGAGCAGGCCTCGCAGCCGCAGTGGTCGTGCCGGCAGATCACCAGGGTCGCGGGCGGGCGGCCGCAGTGCGGGCATGTCATGCTCCAGGCGGCCGCACCGCTGAGGGGCCGCTGCGCGCTGAACGTCGCGGTACGCCCCCGAGCCGACTCGAGCTGCCACTCGGCGCGCTGCATCAGGACGGCTGCCTCGATGAGCTGCAGGGGATGCACGACGGCCTTCACCTGGCTGCGCCTGATCTCTTCGGTACGGCGACGCTCGGCGAGCGCCGTGACGGTTCCGACGGCCTCCGGGTCGGACTGCTCCTTGAGGATCGACTCGAAGTACCGGTCCAACCTGCCGAGCTCGGTGGCAAGCGCCTGCTCCGCCGCGGCACGCCGCGCGGCCACCCGCTCCGCCGACTTTTCCTGGAGATGGCTCAATACGAGCCGCAGCAAGTCAGCTGGCTCCCGGGCCGGGACGGCCGCCGCTTTCGCCGCGTGAGACGGATCGGCGGGTTGCACGCGGCCCGCCTCCAAGTCCCCGAACGCACCGGCCACATCGTCACCCACCTTGGCGCCGGCCGACAGGTCGTACACGTCGCTTTCGACGACCGCTTCCTCGACCCCGGCGCCGGCGCGCAGCACGACGCGTGCGACGAGCCGCCCCACCGGATGCACGGCCACGCGCGTCGTGCTGCGCTTGACCGTGCCGTCCCGTACGGGAATCGTCAGCTCCATGCGCTTGGGATCGGCCGCGCCGGTCGGCGCGATCAGACCGAGCGAGAGGCGCGCCGCCCGCGCCCGGATGGCCTCGATCAGCTGAGAGAGGAACGGGCTTCCGAGCACGGCGATCTCGGCGTCCGGGTCGCGCTCGAGCGCGTCGAGTGAGAACGCCACGCGCAGCGATGCGCGGTCCCTGAAAAACGGGCGTTCGGCCTGGGGCAAGCTCAGCTTGGAGTGATCGGGGCCGAGCGCGGCCTGTTTCACGCCCGCGAGCCCGCAGTAGCGCTCGAGCAGCGGCCGGATGCGCGCGTCGGCGAGGGGATCGGTGTCGCCGATGGTCGCTGAAGCGGCGACGGCAGGCCCGTTCACGGGCACACGCCGAGCCGCGACTTCACTCGCGCTCTTCGGGCGGGGTTTGCGAGGGCGTTTCACCCGGCGTCCACGGCGATGTCCACGAGCGCGAGCGGAAGGTGGTCCACCTGCGCGACGAGCGTGATCGCGCGTCCGCCGCTGGTCAAGCCGGTGAGCCGCACCAGCTCTCCGTATTCGGGGTGACTGCCGGCCGGTTGCTGCGTCGTGACGCCCGCTATCGGCTCGATCGACTCGAGGGCCTCGAGCACTTCCGTCACGTGCACGGCCAGCTTGTGGCGCTTCGCGTCCCAGCCGGCTGCTTTGACGACCTGGCTCGTGCCCAGCCCGAGTCGCAGGCGGCCGGGGACCGACAGCGTCTCGAACCTGCGCTCGAGGCGCATGGCGTTGTCGTCCGGCGCGATGAGGGAGTTCAGCTGCTCTTGCTCCTTCCCCACCGCGCTGCTCTTCTCGATGTCGGCGCCGAGCGCCTCCACCCGGCGCGCGAAGTCTTCCTCGCCCTCGGCGGCGAGCCACTCCTCGGCCAGGCGGCCCTCGAACTGTTGCGCCCCGCCGAACTCCCCGAGGATCAAGTCCAGCTCGCCCACGACCAGCTCGAACAGCTTGATCTTCCGGTCGAGCAGCTGGAGGATGTAGGACTCGATGGTCCCCGCGGCGGCGAGGTTCACGATGTGGACCTCGCGCGTCTGCCCGATGCGGTGCAGCCGGCCGATGCGTTGCTCGACCACCATCGGGTTCCAGGGGAGGTCGTAGTTCACGAGCACGTTGCAGAACTGGAGGTTCCGTCCTTCGCTGCCGGCGCGGGTGGCGATCAGGACGCTCGTCTGGTCCGCGTGGAAGGCGCGGATGCGCTTGTCCCGATCGGCCGTCGAGTGCGCGCCCCAATAGACGATCGGCTGCCGGCCGAGCTTCTTCACCCGCTCTTCGATCAGCTGAATCGTCGGGCGGTGATCGCTGAAGACCACGAGCCGGTCCGGTGTTTCTTTCAGTAGTTTGGTCAGCACGTCCAGCTTGGCGTGCGTCTTGATGCCCTCCGCCCGCTTGGCCAGCTGCTGCGCGATGGCCCGGTACGCGGGGCTGATGCGCTCGCTCTCGGCCAAGTGGGCGAGCGATTCGGCGAGCGCCCGCGACGAGGAGCACAGCCGCTGACGCAGGTGGATGAGGGCTAGCTGCAGGATCCCCCTCTTGGTCGGCCTGCGGCGTCGGGGCTCGTCTTCCACCTCTTCTTGCTCGGCCGGCTGAATGAAGCCTTCCCGATAGAGCTGCCGCAGGAACGCGGTGGTGCGCTGGTACAGGTCCGCCTCGGCGCGCGTCAGCTTGACCTCGGGGTGTCGCGGCCGGCGCGGCGGCAGGGCCAGGTCGTCGACGACGCTCGAGCGCCGGGTGCGGATCATCACCTCGTGCGTCAGCGCGCGCAGGGCTTCGGGGTCACGCGGCTGGCGGTGGTCGCCCGAGACCAGGTGCTCGCTCTTGAACTCCTGCCAGGTGCCGAGCTGGCCCGGCCGGAGCAGGGTGATGAGGTTGTACAGCTCGCGCAGGTCGTTCTGGAGCGGCGTCGCCGTGAGCAGCAGGATGAAGTCGCGCTCGATCTTCTCGATGAACTGGTAGGTCGCGCCGCGGTGGCTCTTCACCTTGTGCGCCTCGTCCACGATCACGAGGTCCCAGCGGTGTCTCAAGATTTCCTCCGCGTGGCGGCGCGTGCGCGCGCGGTCGTGCGAGATGATCGCCTTGGTGACGCGGGGCCAGTCGTCGGGGTCGGTCGGCGTGTCGAAGCGCTCGAAGAACTTCTCCTCGAGCTCCCCCTGCCACTGGCCCACGAGCGAGGCGGGCGTCAGGATGAGCGCGCGGCGGGCCAGGCCGCGGATCGCTAGTTCCTTATAGATGATGCTCGCCTCGATCGTCTTGCCGAGGCCCACCTCGTCGGCGAGGATGGCGCGGCCGCCCATGTCGCGCAGCACCCGCTGGGCCACGTCGATCTGGTGGGGCAGCTCCTTGATCGCGTTGGCATCGAGGGTGATCAGCCGGTCGAACCCGGGGACAAGAGCGATGCGCTCCGCCTCGCGCCGCAGCTCGTACCAGGCGCGCTCGGCCGGGGGTTCCTTGAGCTTGGCGGCGAACGCGGTGAGGGCGCGCTCGTCGACGACCCAGGAGTCGTCGGGCAGTGGGTGGGGCTCGGGCAGCGTCACGCGGTGCCTTGAGAGGGGGGTCGCAATATAGGGAATCCGGGTCGGATCGTGCCAAGCCCATCTAGTTCGGACCAAGCCCCTTGCAGGATCGGCCGCGACGTTCTACTCTCTCCGCGGCGAGATGTCCCCCGCAACGCGCTACATCATCCAGGTGGACCGGCCCGGCGAGCGGGTCGACATGGCAACGATCCGCTCCTTGCTCGACGGCGTTGGGGTCACCGTGGACCCGGACTACGGCCCCGTCCCGATCAATCCCCAGCTCGGTCGCTACGTGGTCCGGGGCGTCGCCTCGCCCGACGCGCGCGAGCGGGCCGAGCGGATTCCCGGCGTGCGCTTCTTCGCCGACGCGATCCAAGAGCCTACCTCTTGACGGCGCGCTAGGCCGTCGCTTTCGGGCGTTTCCTGGCGCGCGGCTTGACACCCAGCGCCTTGACCGCCGCCGCGGCATCGATCACCCCGTAACCCAGGTCGTAGTCCCAGCCGTCGCCCCCCAGATCGCGCGCGGTCCGCTGCAACAGGCCCTTGAGCTGCGCCGGCGCCAGCCGGTCGGTGGCGAAGCGCTGGCGGAGCGCGGCCGCCACTCCGGCGGCAACCGGACTCGCTGCCGAGGTGCCCCCGTCGGCGGGGTAAATGCCCGACCCCGCGAAGTGACTGAAGCCTGCCAGATCGGGTTTACGCGAGTGCAGCGCGCCGGGCCCCTGTGACGAATAGCCCAAGCGCCGGTCCGTGACCGTGACGGCGCCCACGGTGAAGACGTCGGGATGGGAGTTGGCGCCGTGGATCGAGGCCCCGGGGCCCGTATCGCCCTTGCCGCACCGCGGGTCGGGGCAGTCGGCCCCGCAGTTCCCCGCCGCGAAGAACACGTCGGCGCCCGCCGCGACGAGGGCACCGGTGATCTGGTTGAACGGATGGTCGGGGTTGGCGCTGTAGTTCTCCGGTGAGCCGATCGGTGCGTCGCTCGCACGGTCGAACAGCCCCCAGCTGTTGTTGACCACCCACCGCCCGGGCGCGGCGTTCACGCGCTCCACCAGGTCCGCGAACGCGGCGATGCCGTCCGAGAGAAACGCGGCCCAGGTCCCCGCCTGGGACTTGAGGAGCGCGTAGTCGAGGATGCGCGCGTCGGGGGCCGCGATCCGGACGTCGTACGCCACCATGGTGCCGTGGTCGGGCGCGCTCGAGCCCGGCACGTAGCCGGGGGTCGGCGCCCAGCCGCCGGCGACCGGAATGCGCGACCCGTCGATCCCCGTGTCCACGACCGCGACCGAGACGCCAGCGCCCGTCAGCCCGGCGCGCCGGAGGGCCGGGACGCCCAGCCGCCGCGCCACGTCCCGCGTGGCACCGATCGGGGCGGCGCCGCAGTAGGCGGAGGGGAAGGGGGACACGGCGGGGTCGGCGAATACCCCGACGATTTCGGCGCCGCGGTCCCGCCGCAACCGCGCGATGGCGTCTTGGTCGGCGAAGTCCGCCCGTAGGGCATAGGTGTCCACCGGCCCGACGCCGCCGTAGCGGAACCCGCTCGCGACCGGAGGGTCGTTCCCGGCACCGATGCGGCGCAATACCCGGACCGGGTGGTAGCTCTCGTCGAACCGCACGCCCCCGACCTGGATGCTTTCATTGAGGAGCGGCCCGGCCGGGCGAAAGGAGCGCTTGCGCCACCCTTCTTGCAGGGGCTCGTGGCCGCGGATCAACACGAGGCAACGCGTCATGGGCGCCTCTCATCCTTCTTTCGGATTGATCAGCGCTGCGACGAGCGTGCCCGCGGCAGCTTGCGCCCTGGGGGGGAGTGCGAGAACTCGACGGCTCATTGGGTCTCCTGAGTCGAAGTCCGGGCGCACCTTTGTATACCCCTGGAGCCGTCGCCGAGCCCTTTGAGCAGGGTTGCGCCTTGGTACGAGGTCAGCTACGACCTGCGGTCGACGTGGGTGAAGCTAGGCTTGAGACGGCTCGAGCAGCCGCCGCACCTGCGCGAGCATCTCGCTCGCGGTCCAGGGTTTCGTGACGAAGGCGACGCCGGGATCCTGGCCGACGGTCTTCCGGAAGTTCGGCGCGGGAAATCCGCTCATGAACAGCACCCGCACGCCGCGCGACTCGGCGCGGATGACCTCGTACATGTCGAACCCGCTGAGCTTCGGCATCACGACGTCGGTGATCACGAGCTCCAGGTCGGCGCGGTGGGCGCGGAAGGCGTCGAGTCCCTGCTGGCCGTCGACGGCGGTGACGACCCGGTAGCCGACCTTGGACAGGAGCTGCTGCGCGGCCAGGCGCATCGTTTGATCGTCCTCGACCAGCAAGATCGCTTCCGTCCCACCCGGCAGGGCTTCGTCAGCGGCGGCCTCGAGCTCCGACATCCCCCGATCGCGGACCGCGGGGAAGTACGCCTTGGCCGTGGTTCCCTGCCCGACCTCGCTGTAGAGGTGGAGGTATCCGCGGTGCTGCTTCACGAGGCCGTAGGCCATCGCCATGCCGAGGCCCGTGCCGACGCCCACGGGCTTGGTGGTGAAGAACGGCTCGAACACCCGAGCCAGAGTCTGCGCGTCCATCCCCACGCCGGTGTCGCTCAGCGCGACGCTGACGTAGGACCCCGGCTCGACCCAGGCGTGGAGCGGGCGATCGGCCGCGCCGAGCCGCGCCCGCCGCACTTCCACGTGCAGCGTGCCGCCCTGCCGCATGGCGTCCCGGGCGTTGGTCACGAGGTGCAGCAGGATCTGCTTCACGGCGGCGGGATCGGCTTCCACGACGCCCGCGTCCTCGTCCGCCTCGAACTGCACCTCGATGTTGGCCGGGAGCTGGCGGCGCAGCGTGTCGAGCGCCTCGCGCACGAACTCGGTGAGGATCAGTGGCTGCAGGTCGAGCACTCGGTGGCGGCTGAAGCCCAGCAGCCGCTGCACCAGCTCGGCCCCGCGCTGGGCCGTGTCCTTCAGCTCGTCGAGATCGCGGTTCGGAGGCAGCGATCGGGCCAGCGCGGCGGTGCGCGCCAGGATCGCGCCGAGGAGCTCGTTGAACTGCTGCGCAATGGCGCCCGTGAGCCGGCCGATCGTCTCCATCTTCTCGGCCTGCTTCAATGCCCGCTCGCGCGCGAGCTGCGCGGCGACGTCTTCGGCGGTCATCGCCCCCTTATAATGCGACCGTGTCGGTGGCGTCAAGCCGCAACGCAATCCGGCTCCGGGGTCGCCGACGTCTACTGTACGACCAGACCGTCTCCCACCATACTTCAAGGACCATGCGCGCCGTTCTGCTGCTCGTCTTCCCGCTCGTAACCGTTGCAGCGCCCGCCCAGCTCTCGCGGGCGCCGGCGACCGAGGTCGCCGTGTTCGCCGGAGGCTGCTTCTGGGGCGTGGACGCCGTGTTCAAGCACGTGCGCGGCGTGGTGCGGGTGGTGTCCGGATACTCAGGCGGGAGTGCCGCGACCGCGCACTACGGCGTCGTCAGCACTCACACGACGGGGCACGCCGAGTCGGTGGAGGTGACGTTCGATCCCACACAGGTGTCCTACGGCGACCTGCTGCGCGTGTTCTTCACGGTGGCGCACGACCCCACCGAGCTCAACCGCCAGGGGCCGGACGAGGGGCCGCAGTATCGCTCGGCGGTCTTCTACGCGAACGACGGGCAGCGGCGGGCGGCCGCCGGCTACATCGCGCGCCTCGAGCGCGATCACGTCTTCGACCGGCCGATCGTGACCGAGGTCGTGCCGCTGGTGCGGTTCTATCCGGCCGAGGAGTATCACCAGAACTATCTCGCCCGCCACCCGGACCAGCCGTACATCGTCTACAACGACCTGCCCAAGCTGGCGCGACTCCAAGAGCGCCTCCCCGAGCTGTATCGGCCGTAGCTTCAGGCCCTGCGGGCGGCCGCCGCGACCAGGGCGAGATCCTCGACCAACAGCCTCCAGTGCTCCGGGCGGAGCCGGGCGCGCAGGCGCGCCTGGGCACGCTCCCAGGCCGGGCGGGCACGCGCGAGCCGGCGCCGCCCCTGGGGCGTGAGGGTCCAGCGCACCTCGCGGCGGTCGGGCCCCGCGCCCGCTCGGATCCAGCCCGCGCGGGCGAGGGGGCGGAGCGTGCGACTCAGCGTCGTAGGGTCGAGCGCGAGCAGCTCTCCCACCGCCGTTTGCGGGCTTCTTCCCTGCCGTTCCAGCGCCTGCAACAAGGTGAATTGCGTGGCTCGCAGCCCGGTGTCCTGGAGCGCCGCCTCGTAGAGCTGGGTCACCGCGCGAGCCGCGCGCCGCAGGCTGGCGCAGGCGCAGTCGAGCGCGGGGAGCGAGGTGAGCGCCTCAGCGCGCATCAGCGCTCCGGCCGAGGGCGACGAGCCGCCGGAAGATGAACACGTGGCTCGCCAGGAAGATCGGCACGAAGAACGTGGGGATCAGGACGAGCGGCAGCACGAGCACCGGCTGAACGCCGGGCGTGACGGCGTGGAGGGTCACCCAAGTGGCGGTCGCGACCGCGACCACGAGGTCGAGCGCGCCGAACGCGTTCCAGGCGTGGGTGAGGGCGCGTCGGATCGGCGTGCGGGGGTCTCCTGCGGCGAGGAGGACGATGGCGAGGGCGGCCGTCGCGATGTCGCCCCAGCCGGCGCGCTGCGCGAACACGGGGGCGATCTGGCCGCGGGCGGCGAGCACGAGGAACGTGATCCCGATGAAGCGGAAGACGTTGATGCCGATCAGCGCGCGGAGCGGCAGGGCGTCGATCCAGGCGCGCAGCGCGGGGACGGCAGTGCCGGCCACGACCGTGGCGACGAGGAGCGTGAGGATGATGAGCTGGGGACCCGGGAACGGGAGCCCGGCGAGGAATCCGGTGGCACCCGCGATGATCGCGAGGCCTAACCAGGCGGCGACCGTGGCAAGGGCGGCGCCGGGGAGGCGGGGGAAGGAGATGGGGGCGGTGGTCATGGCGATCCTCTTGGCACAGGGGTTAGGTGGACCAACACTTGCATATACAACTATCTGACCGCGAAGGAAATTCCCCCGACCCCCTACCACGGCCCCCTGGTCGACTTCGGACTCAGTGCCGGCACCTGCACCGCCGGCGCCCCCTGGCGCCCGAGCCGCGCGTTGAGCGCGGGCAGGTCGACAGTAAGCGCCTGCTGCCAGCGGCGCACGGCGCCCGCCACCCGCTCGCGCAGCCCCGCAAACACGAGCCGCGCCTGCCCGGTGGGCTCCCGATCGGCGCTCTCCACTACGGTCTCGAGGCCGGCCAGGTCGCCGCCCGCCCCCCCCGCCCCCCCCGCCCCCCCGGCCGCCCGCGCGAGGCTGTCGGCCAGGCGCTCGAAGGCGGCGAGCGGTGGGCGGGTCGCGGGATCGAGCGAGCGGCCGGCGAGGGCGCGAGTCTGGTCGCGCACGCTCCGCAGGCTCCCCTCGAGGGCGTGCTGCTCGGCCATTGCGTTCCAGATGTCGAGGCCGAGTCGCAGCTGGGCGACGAGCGCGGTGTCGGCGACGTGGACCCGCGGATCGAGCTCGACCCGAAGCGGCCGCGTGTACGTCTGCTCCCCCTCCCCGATGCCGAGCCGGACTTCGTAGACGCCCGGCAGGACCAGCGGGCCCTCCGGCTCGGCGACCGTCCCCTGGCCCGCTACGGCGGCGATGCTGTAGCCGTAGCGCGCGGCGGGCGGCGGCGGATAGCGCAGGTCCCACACAAAGCGGTTCAGCCCGACATGGCGCGTGGGCGGCTCCAGGCGCGGCAGCCATTCGTCGGCGATCTGGGGCGGCTCCGGGGGGGGCGGCGCCGCGCGGTCGTCGCTCGAGAAATGGCGCACCACATTGCCGCGCGCGTCGCGAATCTCCACCGTCACGGGACCGGGGGGGGGCGTCGCCCGCAACAGATAGTCGATCACCGCCCCGGCCGGCGGATTGGTGCCGTGCGGCTCTTCGGGGGGTAGCGGCGTGTCGTTGCTGACGCTGCGGCGCAGCCGCACCGCCGGGGCCGGCGCGAACAGGTAGACCCGAGCGCCCAGCGCGGAGTCACCCAGCTGGCGTAGCGGCGTGACATCGTCGAGCACCCAGAATGAGCGACCGTGCGTGGCCGCGATCAGGTCGCGGCCGTGGACCGCGAGGTCGCGCACCGATGCGACCGGCAGGTTGAGCTGGAGCGACTGCCAGTGGTCGCCGTCGTCAAACGACACGTACACGCCCGTCTCGGTGCCGGCGTACAAGAGCCCCGGGCGCTCGGGATCGGCGCGGACGGCCTGCACGTACGCCTGGGGCGCGATCCCCGAATCGGCGCGGGTCCAATGCGCCCCTCCGTCGCGGGTGCGATAGATGTAAGGTGCGAAGTCATCGAGGCGGTGACGGTCCACGGCGGCATAAGCGACCGCCGCATCGAGCGGCGACGCCTCGAGCAGACTGATGGTGCTCCAGGGCGGCAGGCCCTGGGGCGTGACGTTCTGCCAGTGCTGGCCGCCGTCCGTGGTGCGGTGAATCAGGCCGTCGTCCGAGCCGACCCAGACGAGCCCCGCCGCGCGCGGCGACGGGGCGATCGCGTACACCACACCGTAGCCGCGCGCCGTGGCGTTCGCGACGGTGGTCGGCCCCGTGTCGGTCGACGTCGGACGGCCGGCGGCACCCGTCAGGTCGGGGCTGATCGCCTCCCAGTGCAGCCCGCCGTCCCGGGTGCGCAGCACCATCTGTGCGCCGTGGTAGAGCGTGTGGCGGTCCACGCGGTCGAACACGAGCGGCGACGTCCACGTGAAACGGTACCTCCGCTGCGGCATCGGTACCCCGAAGCTGGAGACGGGCCAGGGCGAGATGTCCTGGGACTGGCCCGTGCGCCGGTCGAAGCGATGTACGCCGCCGTAGGTGTCCCCGCCGTAGACGATGTCGGGATCGAGCGGGTCGGGCGCGATGTAGCCGCTCTCGCCCGCGCCCACCGGCGCCCAGTCGCGGAAGGTGATCGTGCCGAAGTCGCTGCGACTCGCCACGCCCGCGGTGCCCGCGTCCTGCTGGGCGCCGTACACGCGATAGGGGAAGGCGTCGTCCGTGACCACGTGGTAGAACTGGGCCGTCGGCTGGTTGTACCAGCTGCTCCAGGTGCGGCCGCCGTCGAGTGTGACCACCGCGCCCTGGTCGCTCCCCACGATCATGCGCGTCGGGCTCGTGGGATCGACCCACAGCTCATGATAGTCGTCCCCGCCCGGCTGTCCCTTGAGGACGCCGAACGTCTTGCCGCCGTCGGTGGACTTGAGGAGCGCCACGTTGGGCACGTAGACGACGTCTTGGTTCTGGGGATCCACGGTGACGCGGCAGAAGTACCAGCTGCGGCCGGTGATCCGCGGATCGCTCCCCGCGAGCTGCCAGGTCGCGCCGCCGTCATCGGAGCGGTACAGCCCCCCGCCGGTCGCCGCGCCGATCAGCGCGTACACCCGGGCGCGGCGGCCGACCGCGAGCCCGATCCGACCGAGCGGGCCCGCGGGAAGACCGTGCCCGGCGAGCGGCGTCCAGGTGGCGCCGCCGTCCGTGGACTTGTACAGGCCGCTCCCGGGTCCTTCGTCCGGCGGGTACTGCTCCCACGGCGGGCGGCGTGCCTGGTACAGAGCGGCGTACACGACCTCCGGATCGGCCGGATCGGCCGCCAGGTCGATGGCGCCGATATCGGGATCCTTGTACAGGACCTTGGTCCATGTGCGCCCGCCGTCGCTGGAGCGGAACACGCCGCGCTCGCTGTTGGGTCCGTACGCGTGTCCTAGCGCCGCCACCAGGACGACGTCGGGGTTCCGCGGATCCACGAGCACCTTCCCGATGTGGCGCGTGTCGGCGAGGCCGAGCGCGCGCCAATGCGCGCCGCCGTCGGTGGACTTGTAGACCCCGGCGCCGTAGGTGATGTCCGAGCGGATCGACGCCTCGCCCGTGCCCGCGTAGATGACGTTCGGGTCGGAGGGTGCGAGGGCGAGCGCGCCGATCGACGCGATCGGCTCGTCGTCGAACAGCGGCTCCCAGGTGACTCCGGCATTCCGGGTGCGCCACACGCCGCCGTCCACGGCGCCGAAGTAGAACGTCGCGGGATCACCGGGGACACCGGCGACCGCGAGCACGCGGCCGCCGCGGTGCGGGCCGATGAGGCGCCAGCGCAGTGCGCCGTACGCGCTCGGCGGGATGGTCTGGGCTCGTGCCGGGCCCGCGGCTAGGAGCGCGCTGGCCAGGAAGCCGAGCAGCGAGGGGGATCGGATCCGGTTCATCCCTAGCGGCGCTCCGCCGGCCGCAGCCCCAGCACGCCGTTGATCCATCGCACCAGGGGCAGCATCAGGCGGAAATCGGCTTCGAGCACCGCCGGCAGCCTGGGGCCCGCCGCCTGCGCGTCGGTCAGCGGGCGGCCCGTCACGAACGACTGGAACTTGAGCCACCGGGCCGCCGCATGATCGGGTGCAAAGCCGCGCGGCACCCGGCGCAGCACGGCCTCGTCGGACAAGCCGCCAAACCGCCGCACCAGCCGCCGGTCGGTCGCGATCTTGGTGAAACGCGTCGGGTCGTCGGCGATGGCCTCGCGCAGCTTGAGGAGGGCGTCCCGCGGGGGCATCCACATTCCGCCCCCGACAAACGAGTCGCCGGGGGCGATTTGGAAGTAGAACCCCGCGCCCGCCCCCTCGCCCTCAGCCTCACGCCCCACGGCGCGCGAGCCGTCCCGGTGATAGAACCAGCACGAGGCGTGGGTCTTGTAGGGGGACTTGTCGGGTGAGAAGCGGATGTCACGGTAGATGCGGAACATCGAGCGCTTGGGCTCGCCGATGATTTCGGGTGCGAATCGCGTCAGCCTGACGTCCATCTCCTCGATCAGCTCACGCATCGGCTGCTTCACGTCCGCCTCGTACACGGCGCGGTGGGCCTCGAACCACGCCCGGTCGTTGTGCCGCTTGAGGCCGCGCAGGAACGTCAGGGTCGCCGTCGAGAAGGCCATGGCGCAGAAGCTAATTTGGTCTCAAGTTCCCGCCATGACCGGTACGCCGCCCGCCGTAACGGTGGGTTTGTTGACGAGAATGCTGCGCGAGGCTTTCGCAGGGCCTCCCGGTCCCTGGACCTACTTCACCGACACGTCCCCGGGAACCGGAGTCTTCGGGACGATCGGCAGGTTGAGCGCCGCCGCAGCTTCCCAGGAGGGGGGACCGGGCAACACGACAGTCGCCGGCCACGTCAACCACCTGACCTCGAGTCTCGCGCTTGCGACCCTCGGCCTTGGCGGACAGCCGACGTCGCGCGATCGCAGTCGCAGCTGGACTGTGTCCAAGGTCGACGAGGCTGGTTGGGCCGACCTACAAGCGCGACTGCGGCGCGAGTACGAGAGTCTGCTCGTGGCGGTGGAGACTCACGCGGTGTGGGACGAGGATGCACTGGGCGTGGCGATCGGCGCCATCGCGCACGCGGCGTACCATCTCGGCGCCATCCGGCAGCGACTCGCGCCGCGCGACGCGGAGGCCCTGCCTTGACCGGAGCAGCCTGGCCGACGCTGTCGCTCGACGAGTGGCGGGACACGTACGCGACGCTCCACATGTGGACGCAGATCGTCGGGAAGACCAGCCTCGCCCTCGCGCGGTGGCAGAACCACTGGTGGCAGGTGGCGCTGCACGTGACGGCGCGCGGGCTCGCGACGGGCCCGATGCCGTACGGGTCTCGGACCCTCGACGTGGAGTTCGATTTCGTCGAGCACGAGCTCGTCCTCCGGACGGACGACGGTGCCGTGCACCAAATCCCCCTGCGCCCGCGCCCGGTGGCGGAGTTCTACCGCCTCTATCTCAAGGCGCTCGAAACCCTCGCGATCCGGGTGAAGCTCTGGCCCATGCCGGTCGAAGTGGAGCACCCGATTCGTTTTACGGACGATCACACCCACGCGTCGTACGATCCCGAGTACGCCAATCGCTTCTGGCGCATCCTCGTCCAGGCCGACGACGTGTTCAAGCAATTCCGCGGGCGCTTTCTGGGGAAGTGCAGCCCGGTCCATTTTTTCTGGGGCAGCTTCGATCTCGCCGTGACGCGGTTTTCGGGGCGGCGCGCCCCCGAGCGGCCCGGGGCGGACCGGGTCACACGCGAGGCGTATTCCCACGAGGTGATCAGCGCCGGCTTTTGGCCCGGTAGCGGCGCGGTACAGGAGACCGCGTTCTACGCGTATGCGGCTCCCGAGCCGCCGGGGTTGCGCGACCTCGCCCCCCAGCCGAGCGCCGCGTACTATCAGCCGCAGATGGGCATATTCATCCTGCCGTATACCGCGGTCCGGGCGGCGGCGTCGCCCGTTGATGCCCTCCTGGCCTTCCTACACGGCACGTACGACGCCGCGGCGAACCTCGCCGGGTGGGACCGGCCGGCGCTCGAGCAGCCGGCGGTGACTTCACAAGCGGACCGCTAGTCTTCCTCCGCCGGTCACGAGAATCACGAGATTCATTACCAGCAGCATCAAGTCGTAGTGCCAGCCGTATGCCCGGCCTCCCCAAAAGCCGATCTTCCACACGAAGATCTTTTTCTGAATCGCCCCGAGCATGAGCAGGATCAGCCCGATCGCGGCGAGCTGTGTCAGGATCCCGAGCGCCACGCCCAGACTACCCAGAACTTCCGCGGTACCGAGAAAGACCGTGAACCCGGTGCTCGCCCCGATGCTCTTGGAACGCTCGGCGGGGTTCTTCAGGTGATTCCAC
>Ga0209802_1000301_pt1 | contig 38170 bp, 38 predicted proteins | sample GraSoiAngelo_129_FD_185886 | JGI IMG/M metagenome (GOLD analysis project Ga0209802, IMG submission 185886) | Grasslands soil microbial communities from the Angelo Coastal Reserve, California, USA - 14_0927_12_40cm (SPAdes) (version 2) | ecosystem: Environmental > Terrestrial > Soil > Grasslands ... | reverse complement strand
TGCATGTCTGGTCCTAGGATTATGGATAATCTCGACGGATTTCGAAGAACTCTCCAAGCTATTCCTACGAAATGACGGATGGATCTTCACCATCCCAATCGCTCTCGTCGTCGCCGACATCTACCTCACATTAATTGGATTGTCCCAAGGAGCTTGGGAGCAGAACCCGTTCGTCGCATCTGCCGTCCTGATTGGGCCCTGGGCAGTCGTTCCCTTCGTTGTGTCGTACATGGCCCTCTCAGAAGGATTGGCGCTGGTGATGCTTAGCGTTGGAAAATGGTTGTTCGGCGGCGCGCGACCCTCAAAATACATGCCTTTCGCATTGATATGCGGAGCAGCGTCTTTTGGACCAATCAGCAACGCAGAACTGTTGGCGTTTCCCGGAGCAGACTCGGGTAGCTATTCTATCGGGATAACCATCGGAATGATAACACTGTCAGCGGGGATTTACTTCCATTTCAGAAGGACGAGGATGCGAGATTGACTACGTGTTTGTCTTAGGTCTACGCCGTAGGACGTAGACTATCCCCGCGACGACTGCGATAGCGGCGGCAATCGCTCCTCCTATAATAGCTGCGCTCGGGAGGGCTCCGACGCCCGAGGATGAGCCCACGGTCAATGCAAGCGTTGCCGAGTGGACCAGCGATCCGCTTGTCCCGGTCACAGTCACTGTGTAGCTTCCCTGCGATACCGGCGTGGAATATGCTCCGGAAGAAGCTGCGGACACGCTCAAGGTCGACGATATTGAACCGTCCGAGGGCACAGCCACGGACGCAGGGCTGAAGGTTAGCTGAGGCCCACTAGAAGAAAGAGTGGAAGTCAAAGACACAGTCCCAGAGAACCCGTTAAGGCTACTCAGAGTAATGGTGGTTGTCCCCGATGAGCCTTGAGGAACATTCAGCGATGACGGGCTGGAGATGATGGTGAAGTCAGGAGCAATCACGGTGAGGCTCACGATGGTATTATGAGATTTTGTGGTGTTCGATCCTGTTACGGTGATGCTGTAAGAGCCTGGTGAGGTACTCGCGGGTACTGAGATAGTGAAGTTTGATTTTGCCGTTCCACCTGCTGGAACCATAACCGGATTGACGCTGAACCCGGTTGTCATGAGGCCGGGCGGCGACGATGGTGATGATGATAAGGTAACCGAGCCAACGAAATTGTTGAGGCTAGTCACTATGATGGTCGAGTTAGCCTTCAAACCCTGAAGTATGGTCAGTGACGAAGGGTTGGAAGAAACGCCGAAATCAGGCCCAGGCGGTTGAACTATGAAATTGCCGACCATTGTGGTTGGATGGAAGCTGCAATAGTAGACGTACATGCCTGGAGTAAAATCTACTGTAAACTGGTAGGATACGGGGTAAGTGCTGGAGGCTGTAAAGAGGCCGGAGCACTTATCATTGTCGGGCAAGGGTGGGCAACCTGTCGACGAAAAGGATGGCATGTCTTTGTCCACGTCGACAACGAAACTGTGCGTCATGCTGTCACCGCTTGACAGAATTACGGTTACAACGTCTCCTTGGGTTACGGTAACAGAAGGGTTGTTCATGTTCCAACCAGTAGCATAGTAGCCGACAAGGGTAATAGACCGTGTTGAAGCGTGAGCCTTGGGAGTAGAGGGCAATAGTGTTGTCGAGAAAGGAAACGCAGGGCTAGCGACTATTGACAAGATTGTTAGGATTGCCAGGATCAGCCAGATTCTTCTCATTCTAAAACATCCTACTGTCATAGCATCTTAATAACTTGTTCGGGCGACAGTTCTCTTATTTCCCTCTCCCATTCGTTTCACGAAGAGAAAGATCGATGCCTCGAGCTGGCCAGAGAACCAAGTCGAAAGAGCCGCTGAACCCGCCACTAAGATTCATGGTTCAAGAACACCACGCCAGCCGGTTGCACTGGGATTTCCGACTTGAGTTAGATGGAGTCCTAAAGAGTTGGGCGGTTCCCAAGGGTCCACCATCAGAAACTGGAGTCAAACGGCTTGCGGTTCAAGTTGAGGATCATCCTCTGAGCTACTACGGCTTTGAAGGAACCATCCCCGAAGGCGAGTATGGGGCTGGCAAGGTCAAGGTCTGGGACAAAGGATTCTACGTCTTAGAGGTCAGGGAGCCACGGAAGTACCATGTTCTCTTGAAAGGTAGGAAACTGAAGGGGGACTATCGCTTGATCAACTTCAAAGACAAGAACTGGTTAATCTACAAAGTGGCTTGAGCGACCAGCCCTAGGTCTGCCCTTCCTTCCGCCTACATTCTTCCAACATCTCTACAGCGCCTCGCAGGTGGGGTATGACTATTGACCCACCCACAATCAAACCTACGTTGAAGGCCTCGAAAAACTCCCCATCTGAAACCTTCTGCTCAACACACTGGATGATGTGGTACGTGACACAATCATCGCAGCGGAGAACTAGAGATGCAACGAGCCCCATCAACTCTTTGGTCTTCCTAGAAAGAACTCCATCGCTGTAGGCTTGTGTGTCCAAGTTGAAGAAACGTTTGATCTGAAGGTTTCCTCTTTCCAGAATCTTCTCGTTCATTTTCTCCCGGTAAGCTTTGAATTCCCTGAGGGAATGCTCGTGGCCCATTTCCTATCTCATCTGCCAACAGGTTCTAGGCCGGTATTAGAATGAGGCGGGTCAGGGAAATTCAGGGAAGACTAAGAACACCGGGGTTCAGCATCAACAGGTAGTAGGCAGCGGCTAGGATACCGACGATAACTATCAGGTACCCTAGCGCTTCTAACGCCCTTTTTGCCCGCGCCAAGCCGAGCTCGGTAAGGGTCGACTGGAACCGGTATATTCCGTGGTACAAGGACCCGGCTACGGTCACGAAAAGAAACAGGGTCCCTAGATGATGATGGTTGAGTATCGAAGTGGTGGGATCTTGGCCGCTAATTGGCCAGAGGCCCAGGGGGTATGCGATTCCGACTATGTAGATCAGCACGGGAAGTAGGAATGCGGCGATGAAACCTCCCACGGAGAAGACTCCCCAGAGGATTGCGTGCAGACGAGCGACCTTCGGCATCTGGATGTTACCTCAAAACGAGAATTTCAATCACTGCAAATGAGACAATCAGCAGAAGGACAATGTTGACTAACAGGGCTTGCCAGGGTTTGCTTGTTGTCTTTCCCATCTTGATCGGCTGAACCTTACCAATCAAATAGAACCAAGTAAACGCGTGGTACAATGTAAACAACAACGCTAGAACGTTGAAGGCGATGACGCCCGGATTTTTCAGGAGGTTGAGAGCGTCGGCTCTCGCCCCGGATGCGAAGAGCGATAGTTCGTAGATGTAGATGAGGCTGAAGACCGCGACAAAGAAGCTCGTCCACTCGCGGATCATGTACTGTGTGAAGTGGCTGTTGGCGAGCCACCATCCGGGACCCAGCTTGCGCTTGTATTCGGGAAACGGTTTCTCCTTGGACATTGCTACTTTCCGCCTCCTCGCGGCATCACTAGCGATTTCAAAGCATTAGTCGCCCCGAGAATCTTTGTTTTCTGAATCGCGAGCATGGGGTCGACGCCTTTCGGGCACACGACGCTGCATTCTCCTACGAGGGTGCATTCCCAAACTCCTTCGATTTCATGTACTATTGGAAATCGAACAGCTTTGCCCTGGTCTCTGGAATCTTCAATGTACCTGTAGGCCAACGCTGTAGCCGCCGGACCTAGAAACTTCTCGTTAAGACCATAGACCGGGCAGGCGGAGTAGCAGAGCATGCAGTTGATACAGGAGGAGAACTGATCGTAACGTTCCAATTCCTCAGCGCTCTGACGGTACTCACCCTCTTCCGGCGGAGACTCTTTCTCCCGGATTATCCAGGGCTTGATCTCGACCAGCTTGTGCATGAAGTCGTCCATGTTGACGACCAAGTCTTTGATGACTGGAAAGTGGGTGAGGGGTTCCACCTTGATCGTCCGGCCTTTGAACTCGTGTAGAAAGCTAGCACAGGTGAGTTTCGGGACGCCATCGACGTTTGCGCCGCAGCTGCCGCAGACCCCCATTCTGCACGACCAGCGATAGGTCAGCGTCCCATCCAAGTGGGCCTTGATGTAGTTGAGAGCGTCAAGAACAACCATATCCTTTCGATAGGGCACTTTGTAATCTTGGAAGTAGGGCTTCCCATCTTTCTCGGGTCGGTAGCGGGTTACTCTAATCGTTGCGATATCTTGGCTCATTAGTAGACGCGAGCCTCCGGTTTCCAACGCGTAATGGCTACTGGGATCGAGTCTATCCTCGGAACGGTTCCAGTCTCATAAACCATCAAGTGCTTGAGGAATTGAACATCGTCACGTTTCGGATAGTCTGTTCGAGAGTGCGCTCCTCTAGATTCTCTTCTAGCTAGCGCAGCGTAAGCGATGGTCTCTGCGACGTCAAGCATGAAATCCAGTTCTAGCGCAGAGACTAGGTCGGTGTTGTATACGCGGTCTTTGTCTTCAACGGTTGCGTTCTTCATTCTCTGTTTCAAGTCTCCAATGAGTCTGCAAGCCTCCCTGAGGCTGTTCTCATCGCGGTAGATGCCAACATGCTCCTCCATGGCCTTCTGCATCTCTGTTCGAATGGTCGAAATCTTCTCCCCCTTCTCATGTTTCAGAACCTTATCGTAGATTCTCTTCTCTTCCTCTACGGCGAGTCCTTGAACAGGGTTTCCGAAACTCGGTGGTCCCTGCTTGGTCGCGTACTGAGCCGCTCCGATTCCAGCCTCTGCACCGAACACGAGGCATTCAGTAAGCGAGTTGCTGCCTAGACGGTTTGCACCGTTCATGCTGACACAAGCCATCTCTCCCGCACCATACAGTCCAGGGAGGCCGGTGTAGCCATGCATGTCAGAATGAACACCGCCCATCATGTAATGCTGACCCGGCCTTACGGGTATCATCTCATGAACCGGATCTATCCCCAAGTATCTCTCCGCCAGTTCTTTCACGAAGGGAAGCTTCGCCTCGATCGTTTCCTCACCCAGATGGGTGAGGTCCAAGTGAACATAACTGCCGTATGGGCCTTCGAATGCTCGGCCCTCCTTGATCTCAGTCATCTCTGCGCGTGATAGGATATCTCTCGGTCCCAGTTCCATCTTGTTGGGAACGTACCTCTTGAGGAACCGTTCGCCGTCCTTGTTCAGTAGATGACCGCCTTCTCCTCTAGCGGCCTCCGTGATCAGTATACCCGTGTTTGGTAGCAACGTGGGATGGTACTGGACCATTTCCATATCTTTGAGGGGGACCCCTGCACGATATGCCAGGGCCATCCCGTCGCCGGTCTTGATCCATCCATTCGTTGTGAACTGATAGATTCTGCCGCATCCGCCGGTCGCGATTACGACAGCTTTTGCGAGGAATGATACGAGCTCGCCTGAGCGTATGTCGATTGCGGTAACACCGTCAACTCGGCCGTTGTCCACGAGGATCGATGTGGCGAACCATTCGTCGTACCTGTGAATATTCTCGAACTTCAAGCTCGTCTGGAAGAGAGTGTGTAGAAGGTGGAATCCGATCTTGTCTGTAGCGAACAATGTTCTTTTCACGCTCATTCCACCGAAGGCCCGCACGCTGATCCGGCCGTCCGGGTCACGGCTGAAGGGGCATCCCCAGTGCTCAAGCCGTACTGACTCCTTTGGTGCCTCTCTCACAAAGAACTCTACTGCGTCCTGATCTGCTAGAAAGTCGCTTCCCTTGATAGTGTCGTACGCGTGCAGGTCGAAATTGTCGTAGTCAGTTCTTAGGACCGCGGCCATGCCGCCTTCCGCCGATACCGTGTGGCTTCGCATTGGATAGACCTTGGAGACAATGGCAATGTTCAGCTTGGGGTTCAGCTCTGCCGCCGCAATTGCGGCCCTGAGTCCAGCGGCGCCCCCTCCGATGATCAGAACATCATGGTTTAGGTGTTCCACTACGGTTCAGCTTCCAGTCTTTCTAGAGCGGGCTGTTAACGAATCCGCCCGTATTTTAAATAGTGTTAGGAATCAAGCAAAGAAATCCCCCTGAGAGTCACTGTGATCTAACGATCAGAATTCTGACTTTGCGACCCGAAGGGGTTGACCTCCGACTTCGTCGAGCTTCATCTGGACGGAAAACATCCCTCGCAATGCTCCTAAGAATCGTGGCTCTGTCGTCTCTGTATTGACGAGGAAAATGGCAGTGATAGTTGAAGGGCTCAACAACTCGATCAGCTGCTTGATGCCTGAGTAGACTTGCTCCCATCTCTCCCCCCTGATGAGTTCGGTGATGCTGTCGAATACGAAGCTTAGAGCAACGGATTTGTTGTTCTCATAGAACTCAGTAACTAGTGAGGTCACCAGGCCTAGCTCTTTGTCGGGGATCTGGATCTCCCCGTCTGGCAATTCGTCCGGCACTGATACTAGGGAGGAAGCTGCGACCATTCTAACCATTCTCTTTCCTTTCAACGCCCTGTACAACTTGCTAGACTTTGATGTGAAAAGAGCGCACATCTCCGCGTTGGCAATTCCCTCGTCGAAGAACTTGTTCACTAAATCCTCGAAGTTCGCGTTAGACGAATATTCCAAGAGAATCTTAGAACCTTCCATTTTCTGGTGGTCCAGGTTTACGAGAGTTGAGAATGGGTCGGACGCTTCTGAGAGGTTGACAAGCTCAACGTCCCGGTTCCTTTGCAGGAAATCAGCAACTTGGGGTCTAGGCGCTTGGCTGGATTCTAGCAGAAACATTTCGGCTTCCGGCTCATTAGGATTCTTTGATTCTTTTGCCATCGATCCCATCGATCCTTGGAGGTCCTGCCGCTCCAGCTCTCTTACGAACACGGTCGCGGTCTGGCTCAAGCCAAATTTGTCCGAGAGACCCTCACTCCCGGACTTTTTGTCATCAGAGCCGGCCGAGGACTTGACGAACTTTCCATTCTCTGCCCACTCGTTGAATCGCGAATCGTTATGCGACAGCCCCTCTACGAGCCAAGACGCCGGAGACTTCAAGACAACCCTAGCACCGGCCTCGATGGTGCTTCGAAAAGCAGAGGATAGGAATGATATCGTTCGCGTACCAGTATCGTGAAGCACTAGGTATCGTTTCCCGAATTTTATGAGACTCTGAGGAAAGAGGCTGCTCTTCAGGAACCTAGTTGTTCCAGTAAGAGTCCGGATGGAAAAGGCTAGCAGGCAATACAGTGCGGAACTGATAATCAGCCCCATCTCGTAGGAGAAAGGAATTATCGGTGATAAGAGGAAGAAAATTACCAGCCCCACAGTTGGAAAGCAAAGCCAGCTAGACAGCATCAAGAGGAGAGAATTTCTAGTATACGAGGTCTGAGCACGACGAAGAGATGAAAGAAGCAGAAGGGAAGGATACAAGATGATAGGAATTGCAAGAACGATAGTGAACGCAGTGTACCATGAGGGAAAGGATGGCAGTACATAGGCCTCACTCCCGTATGATGTAAGGGAAGATGTAACCGGTTCAAAGGCAAGTGTGACTGCAAGCCAGGTACCAAGGATGAGAAGAAACACGGGAAACAACATGGTTCTCTTGAGAATGATCTTCACAGATTCTCCCCATGTTCTAGCTTCAGGACAGAACTGAACAACTGCTGCAGTATGGCCAAAGTTCATGGCGACCAAAAAGAAACCGATCAGCATTATGTAGGTTGCAATGGTGTTTTGGGCTAGGATTCTATCTATATCGGCCGCCAGAATTAGGAAGAAGTAGATGTTGAGCCGAATTAGGTTGCGTCGCGCAATCCCGACAAACGAAGGTTTCTGTCTGATAAGCAGCCATAAGGAAAGGGCTGGGGCCACCATCGCAACTAGGTCTAGATAAACGGGGGTGGACATGTTACCCTTTCTTAGTCCTGTGAGTGTTCGTGATAGTGTGTTTGCAGAGTGGCGAAGGTTTCAAGATGACGTAACTGAGCGGTGCGGCCTATTGTTACTCGACTTGTCACGCGCCACGGTCCTTCTCTTGAGGGTCGAAACAGCCACTTCGACCCTTCGCTTTAGCAAAGCGTATCCTTCCTCGGTCAGCCTCTTCCGACGCCGATTCCCAGCCCAGATAGGGCGTCCCCACATTGGGTCCGATGTGTATCTTGGAATCAAGTGCCAGTGAAGATGTGGCATGGAGTTCCCCAGCAACTCGTAGTTCATCTTGTCAGGATTGAACGCCTTAGATAGCGCGTTTACAACTAGTGACATGTCTTCTAGAAACTGTTTGCGATCCCTGTCAGCCAGATTGTACAGTTCTTCTTCGTGCCATTTCAGAGTCAGAAAAGTGTAGCCTTCGAAAGCCTGGTCCGGATTCAACTTGGCAACTGACGTGCGTGACTCGTAGAAGACTAGATTCTTGGGCTCGTAGACGCTCTGGCACATCCAGCAGTCGGGCAGTAAACGTGGCAAGAGAGACGATGCTGAGCCCGGAACCCGATTGTTTTTAAGATAATGATAGGAATGCCGGTTCGAGGTCTGAGACCTTCGATTCCACGAGGAGAACGAGTTTGGGTGTCAAATGTTGACTCTCGGATTCGTAGGGAAGCTTTCCAGAGAATACGACCCTCGCCAGTCAGAGCAGGAGATCCTCAACTGGTGGAGTACTAACCGGACCTATCAGAAGACAAAGAAGAAACTCGTCAAGCGTCCCAAGTTCTACTTTCTAGACGGTCCGCCGTATGTAACCAATGCTCCCCATGTGGGGATTGCATGGAACAAGACTCTCAAAGATATCGTCATCAGATACTATAGGATGAAAGGCTTCAATGTCCACGATCAGCCGGGCTATGACTGCCACGGCCTTCCTATCGAAGTAATGATAGAGAAGTCGTTGAAGCTAGGCTCGAAAAAGGACATCGAGAATGTTGTCGGAGTGGACCGGTTCATCGCCGAGTGCAAGAAATTTGCCGAAGAAAATGTCCAAGCTCAGACTAGGGTTTTTAGAGACCTCGGGATCTGGATGGACTGGGACAACCCCTACCTGACTTACAAGGATAGTTACATTGAATCTGTCTGGTGGACGATAAAGCGGGCCCAAGAGGAACGTCTTCTCTACAAGGCGTTGAAGGTAGTCCACTGGTGTCCCCGCTGCGAGACAGCCCTCGCGGGGTACGAGGTTACAGACGAGTACAGAACCGTTCAAGACTTCTCTATCTATGTGAAACTCCCACTGGTCGACAAGCCGGGAGAGTTCATACTCATCTGGACCACAACGCCTTGGACCCTCCCAGCAAACCTGGGCGTGATGGTCCACCCAGACAAGCGCTACATCCTGGTAGAGGTCGACGGAGACAAGCTCATAGTTGCCAAAGAGAGGCTTGAACAAGTCTTCGGAGGACGAAGCTACAAGATCTTAGAGGAGTATCAAGGACGAGAACTGGAGGGCACGCAGTATCGCCCACCACTCCAAGAAGAAACGCAGGCCCAGATCGGCGCAGACCGGCATCGGGTCCTGCTCAGTGCTGAACACGTTTCAATGCTTGAAGGAACCGGGGCCGTCCACACTGCCCCAGGGCATGGAGAAGAGGACTTCGAGGTCGGCACGAAGTATGGACTGCCTCCCTTCTCGCCGGTAGACCAGTCAGGTCGCTTCACGAACGAGGCTGGAAAGTACGCGGGGCTGTTGGTTAGAGACGCGAACAGAGTGATCATCGAAGATCTCCGGGCTAAGAATCTTCTTTGGAAGGAGGAGACAATCGAGCACTCGTATCCTCACTGCTGGAGGTGCAAAACGGCCCTCATTCTTAGAGCGACAGATCAATGGTTTGTCAAAGTCACTTCTATCAAGGAAAAAATGCTGAGCGAGAACCAGAAGGTCCGATGGGTGCCGGAATGGGCCGGGTCCAAGAGGTTCCACGACTGGCTTGAAGGCGCCCGAGACTGGGTAATATCGCGCCAGCGCTACTGGGGTGTCCCACTCCCAATCTGGACCTGTGAGAAGTGCGGAGAACACACCGTAATTGGTTCAAAGAAAGAGCTCGTCAAACTAGCTCTACACCCACCGAAAGAGTTTGAACTGCATCGGAACGGCGTCGACAAAATACAGGTCAGGTGCAAATGCGGAGGAACCGCGAAAAGAGAGCCTGACACTCTTGACGTCTGGGGGGACTCGGGCGCTGCGTCTTGGGCCAGCCTCCGCTATCCAAAGAATTCTGTTGAGCTAAAAAAGTGGTGGCCAGCGGACCTTATCGTTGAAGCACATGATCAGACAAGAGGCTGGTTCTACAACCAGCTCGTCTCTGGCGTCCTTGCCTTCAGCGGAGGCCCCTACCGAACGGTGTTGATGCACGGCCATACCCTCGATGAGCATGGAGAAAAGATGAGCAAGTCGAAAGGAAACTTCGTCAGCCCAGATGACGTTGTTGGCAAGTACAGCCGGGATGCCCTTCGATTCTACACCGTTCAGTCAACCCTCTGGGAGGACTTCCAGTTCTCATGGAATGCCGTCGAGGTCGCAGCGAAAGACCTCCAGATTGCATGGAACGTTTTCTCTTTCGCAACTCTCTACATGAACCTCGACAAGTTCAAGCCGGATGCCTGGTCGGTCAAGAGACTTTGGAAAAACCTCCGGCCCGAGGACAAATGGCTGGTCTCCCGAAGCGAGAGCTTGCTGAAAGATGTGAGCGGCAACATGGAAGGTCTCGAACTGCACCTAGCGTTGCGGAGGCTCAGAGCGTTCGTAATAGAGGACTTGAGCCACTGGTACATCCGTCTCGTAAGGAGACGGTTCTGGCAGGAGAAGAACAGCAAGGACAAACTTGCATCATACTCGGTTCTCCACCACGCGCTGAGGATCTGGCTGACCCTAGCATCTCCATTCATCCCGTTCTTGACCGAGACAGTCTACCACCAAGCCTTCCGCAAAACTGTGAAGTCGGATCTTGGGAGCATTCACATGTCCTCTTGGCCAAACTCCCGAGCAGGATGGATCAACAGGAGACTTGAGGAGAACATGGACATAGTGCAACAGGTCTCGGCAGCAACATCATCAGCGAGGCAATCGAAGAAAATAAAACTCCGCCAACCAGTTGCTAGGACCCTCATCGTTACGGACAATGACAAGGTGAAGCGAGCGGTCAAGAGTCTCCGACCATTGTTCCTGCAACAGACAAACTCGAAAGACATCCGACTCGTCGGCCTCGAAGAGGAAGAACAACTCAAGAAGCTCATAGTTGAACCTAACTTCAAGGGACTCGGGCCCGTTTTCAAGGGAGACGCCAACAAGGTCGCGGAAGCACTACGGTCGACAGATGGGCGACAACTCTTCGAAGCCCTTCAAGCGGACAAATCTTACACATTGAAAGTGAATGATCGAGACTACACAATTACGGGTCAGATGGTCTCATTCAAGGAGGAAATGCCAGAGAACTTTTCAACGGGAAGTTTCGATGAAGGCCGCGTTTACATCGATCTCGCCATTCCAAAGGAACTGGTAAGAGAAGGCTTCGTGCGGGAAATTGTCAGACGATTACAAGAGATGAGGAAACGACTCGACCTTCCAGTAGACGCGTTCGTGGAGGCATACGTGACTGTACCTGACCCACAGAAGCTGGAATGGTTGGAGGATGAACGAGATTACCTCATGGAGGAAGTCAGAGCAAAGGCACTGCAACTTCTACGTCCCGACCAAGAAAAGCCGAAAGCGAGCGCCGAAGAAAACTGGCTGATAGAAGGCTACACGTTCCAGATGGGCCTATTGTCCAAGAACGTGCAACCTTTAGAGAGCTGAGTCGGGACGACGTGCACAGAGTAGGCTTTCTCGTCAACCCGATAGCTGGAATGGGCGGGGCAGTAGGGCTCAAGGGCACCGACGGAAAAAAAACATTGCGGGAAGCTCTTCGAAAGGGCGCGAAACCAGTCTCCCTCGATAGGGGCCTGAAATTCTTGGCAGAGGTTCAGAGAACCGGCAAGGGCATCGAATTCCTGATCGCCCCGGGAAGAATGGGAGAGAACATTGCCGACCAATTGAAACTTCAGTATGAAACGATCGGGCGAATTGGAAGAACAACCACTTCCGAAGATAGCGTTCGAGTCGCGCGTCGCATGAAGAAGAAAAGAGCAGACTTGATAGTTTTTTGCGGCGGAGATGGAACCGCCCGAGATGTGCTGAAAGGCGTTGGCCAGGATGCTGCAGCGCTAGGCGTCCCTGCAGGTGTGAAGATCTACTCATCTGTCTTTGCCATCAATCCCATGGCCGCGGCAGAGTCTACTGTCGCGTTTCTCAACGGCCAGGCCCGTAAAAGATTGGGAGAAGTCGTCGATGTGGATGAAGTTGCGTTCAGAAAGAGCCGATTGTCAGTCAAGATGTTCGGCCATCTTACAACTCCCGATTCGGGCCCGCTGATGCAAGGATCAAAATCGGCCACAGGATCATCTGAAGATGCTGAACTGGAGGCGATTGCTGAATATTTCGTCGAAGAGATCGACCCAGTCGGTACTTACATTCTGGGTCCGGGTTCAACGGTGGAACGGATCGCGAAGCGTTTGGGAGTCAAGAAGACGCTCCTTGGAGTTGATGCTGTGAAGGGTGACGGGACGTTATTGGGACGGGATGTGAACGAGAAAGCTTTGCTGCGCCTGGTCAGCAAAGATTCTACGAAAATCGTTATTTCCCCGATTGGTGGACAAGGCTTCCTGTTCGGACGAGGAAACCAACAGATCAGCCCGGAAATAACTCGCAGGGTGGGCATCGAGAACATTATCGTGGTTGGATCAAGAAGCAAGATCGAAGCCCTACATCCCCGACGCCTTCTTACTGACTCGGGTGATGAGGAGACAGATGGACAGCTACGAGGTTACCGGCGAGTAATCACTGGATACAGAGAAGAAATGGTCGTTAAAGTAGAATAGGAGAACCGGTTCCCTCAGCGGACCGCTCTTGTGCCCCCATATCAATGGGGAACAGTAACACTACACTCTAACTTGGACAGACCCGCTAAGCTAGCGATTGGTCATGCCTGTATCTCGCGGAAAGACCTCTAAGAAAAAAGCGAAATCCAAACACGTGACAAAACCTCGAAAGGCCTCGCATCCCCACAAGTCTTCTCCAAATAGCCGTTCTCATTCCAAAAGTAAGAGTGCAGTGAAGAAAGACGACATCACATACGTGTACGAGTGTACTCGTCCCGGTTGTGGCTACAAGATCTGGAGGGACGACAAAGGTGAACCGGGGCAATTACGTAACGATTTGAAGTGCCCAAAGTGCCACCACGTAGAATTCCGATGCTTGGGAAAAGGCGACTTGCCCGAAAGCTTCCAAGTTCCGATTCCCACAAACCCTGTCGATCTCGACGCAGTTAGAGCATCTGAGATAGGATCGAACTAGAAAATCATTCATTTTCAGGGCCAAGAACCTTCAACAGTTACGATGAACAACGATCTCTCCTCGTCCGGGCTGATTCAGAAAGAGTGAGACACAAGTCCATCCGCAAAAGAATGTGTCAAGATATTTTCGATGGTGCGGGGGGTGGGATTCGAACCCACGAAGGCCTACGCCACAGGATCTCTCCTGAAGCCGGATCTTAAGTCAAGCACCGCTCCGTCTGAGCGGTCCTGCCCCTTTGACCTGAATCCCGCCCTACGGGACAGGATCCCATAGTGGTCTCGGGAACCCCCGCTTTCGGCTCCACGAGGCAATAATCCATTCTTAAAGCCAATCTAGCAAGAGATCCTGCCCAAGGCGCAGGACTTCCTGAAGTCTCCGATCGACACCCCCCGTTCTCGGGTCTGAGATACAATCTCTACAAATCCAGCAAGTGTCAGCGTTCTTCTTGCAGAAGGGTCTGGCGGAAAAGATGTCTCCCAGCAGGACCGTTCGGAGGTCCGTTACGCCAGATTCTGTCAAAGGCCTCATGATCATCGAGGCAATGGTGATCGCTTTCTTCTCGTTCTGGCTAGCTAACGAGTACGTCTATAACGTATACTTCCGAATCTACGTGAACAGCGTCTTTGTCGAGCATTTCACAACCTACACGATCGCACTAGGACTTGGAATTGGCCTAGCGGGGACAGCTGCCGCAGCGACCCTTTACAAGAGCCTTAGAGACGCCAAATTGAAACTAGAATTCGTCGCCCCGAAGATTAGAGGTTCTCTTGAGCAAATGCTAGCAAGTCTTCCCTCAATGGAGCCGCAAGCGGTGATTCCACCAATTAGCAATGCTCCGGCCGTCCCAACTCAACCTGTCCAGGAGGCTACGACAACCATTAGCCCCATTTTCCCTGCTTCTCCTCTGCCGTCTACGGAAGAGGAGAAATAATTTCCTTTAGGGTTTCTCGCCCAGCTCTCTAGCGAACTCCGTCAGCAGTTCTCTCTGCCGGCGAGAGAGATCTTTCGGAATTTCAACATCAATTCTTACAAGCTCATCGCCTCGTCCCCATCCTCCAACCCTTGGGAAGCCCTTGCCTTCTAGGCGAAACACTGTTCCTGGTCTTGTCCCTGGTGGAATCTTTAGCTGTGCCTTCCCATCGATAGATGGCACTTGAAGCTCTCCGCCGAGAGCGGCTCTGGGAAAACTGACTTTTGTCTCATAGAGAATATTGTCTCCGTCGCGTTTGAACTCCGAGTGCGGCTTCAATCTTATCCGAACATAGAGATCTCCGCTACGCCCTCCTTGAACAGCGTTTCCCTCTCCCCTGATTCGAAGGCTCTGGCCTTCGTCAGCTCCGGGGGGAACTTTCACTTGGAGTTTGGTCCTAGTTCGTGAAAGGCCGCTTCCACCGCAGTTCTTGCACGGTTTATCGATGATGCTTCCTTCCCCTCTACATTTGGGGCAGGTGGTTATCTGGACGAGCTGAGCGAAGCCAGCTCGACGCACTGTTTGAACTTGGCCTCGGCCGCGACAATTACTACAGGTCTTCCTAGAGCTACCGGGCTGGGCCCCGGACCCGTTGCATTCTTTGCACTCTGCAAGCCGGGGAACCTCTATCTCCCTGGTCGCTCCACGAGCGACCTCGTCAAAGCTAATCTGTAAATCGTAGACTAGGTCCTCGCCTCTGGACGGGCCGCTTGGGCTTTCGAAGTTCTGGAACCCTCCGAATCCGCCGAGGATTCGTTCCACGAAGCTGCTGAAACCTCCCCCGAATGAACCGAAACCCATGTCTCGGAATATGGAGTCGAAGTCCGCGCCTCGGAAAATATCCTCCGCGTTATATTTCTGGTAGATGCCCTCTCGCCCGAACTGGTCGTACTGTTTTCGCTTCTCGTCATCGGAGAGTATCGCGTAGGCTTCTGAGATTTCCTTGAACTTCTCGGTGGCCTCAGGCGCTTTGTTCCTGTCCGGGTGATACTGTAGGGCGAGCTTTCGGTAAGAGCCCTTTATGTCATCTTTGGACGCGTTTCGAGTAACCCCGAGCACGTCATAATAGTCTCGCTTCTCCATTCTTTCCGATTCATCTCGCTCTACCGAGAGCCTTCGTCCTTTACCTCTCTGAACTCCGCGTCTACAACATTATCATCCTTAGACGGGTTGGCTCCTGGAGCTGCTGCCTGCTGGGTGGGCTCACCGGGCTTCTGGGCGGTGACCTTCTGGTAGATCTCGGCGCCGATCTTCTGGAGAATTCGTGAGAGGTCGTCGCTGGCCGATTTTATCTTTTCAGATTCCTTACCGGACAATGCCGCTCTCAAGGTGCCTGCAGCCTTGTCGATCGTTTCGACCTGTTCCTTGGTAATCTTGTCTTTCAACTCGTCTTTGGTCTTGTCAGCGGTGTAGAGCATGCTTTCCGCGGTGTTCCTGAGCTCTACCTCTTCCTTTCGTTTCTTATCCTGATCTGAAAACTGCTCGGCTTCGTGGACCATCTTCTCCTTCTGATCCTTCGATAGCTTGGTCGAGGCGGCGATCGTGATCTTGTTCTCTTTCGAGGTGGCTAGGTCTTTTGCCGATACATTCAGGATCCCGTTTGCGTCGATGTCGAAGGTTACTTCGATTTGAGGAATGCCTCGTGGAGCCGGCGGGATACCTGTCAGATTGAACATGCCTAAGGATATGTTGTCCGTCGCCATGGCCCGCTCTCCCTGAAGCACGTGAATGGTAACGGTGGTTTGGGAGTCAGCTGCTGTCGAGAATATCTGGCTGCGCTTTGTCGGGATGGTAGTGTTTCTCTCCATGATCTTTGTGGCGACGCCTCCCAGTGTTTCTACGCCTAATGACAGCGGAGTGACGTCCAACAAGAGGATGTCCTTGACCTCTCCGGCGAGAACTGCGCCTTGAATGGCGGCTCCGACGGCGACGCATTCCATAGGGTCGACGCCGCGCTCGGCTTGTTTGCCGATTATATCCTCGACGAATTTTCGTACGAGTGGCATTCGGGTCTGGCCTCCGATGAGTATGATCCTGTCCACGTCTTTCGAGGTAAGCTTGGCATCATCTAGAGTCCTCTTGATCGGCGTCTCAACTCTCCGGACAATGGGATTCGCGAGCTCTTCTAGCTTGGCCCTAGTCACGGTTGTGTGGAGATGTTTAGGCTGGGATGAGTCTGCTGAAATGAAGGGTAGATCGACATCGGTTGTGAGTAGGGTTGAGAGTTCGATCTTCGCCTTTTCTGCGGCTTCCTTGAGCCGAGTCATGGCCATGCGATCGTTTCGTAGGCTTATGCCGGTCTGGCGCTGAAACTCGGTGAGCAAGTACTCGACGATCGCGTTGTCAATGTCTGTCCCTCCTGTCTGCGTGTCTCCGCTCGTCGCCAGGACCTGGAATACTCCACCGCCAAATTCCATCAGGGTGACGTCATGTGTTCCGCCTCCGAAGCTGAACACCATGATCTTCATCTCTTTGTCCGCCTTGTCCAGTCCGTAAGCGAGACAGGCGGCGGTGGGCTCGTTGATTATTCTGGCAACTTCGAAGCCAGCAATTTCTCCGGCGTCCTTGGTTGCTTGTCGTTGGTTATCGTTAAAGTGGGCGGGGACGGTGATTACCGCTTTCTTTGTCGGGCGTCCAAGAAACGTCTCGGCGTCTTGTCTTATCTTTTGGAGTATAAACGCGGAGAGTTGCTGTGGAGTATAGTCTTTCCCGGCGATATGGACTTTGTAGTCGGTGCCCATCTTCCTCTTGATCTCGATAATGGTCCCTTCAGGATTCGTGGCTGCCTGTCTCTTAGCAGGCTCACCGACTATCAATTGGCCCTCTTTGGTGAAGGCAATGACCGAGGGGAACATCTTCCCCGACGCGGTTTGTCCTTCAGCACTTGGGATAACGACCGGGCGTCCGGCTTCCATTATTGCGGCAGCCGAATTCGTCGTTCCAAGGTCTATTCCTATGATCTTCTCCGTCTCAGGCTTACTCATTGTCGCCAATCTCCTCTAGAGCAGACTTCTCGGATTTAGACTCACGCTCAGCGGGATTCTCGGCTACTTTGACTATGCTGGGCCGCAGGACCTTTCCCTTCAGCGTGTACCCTTGCCGGATCTCTTCCACGATCGTTCCCTCCTCTTCGTCCGACACAACTCGAAGCGCGGCATCATGGAGATCGGGGTTGAACTTTGACCCTAGGCTCTGGATCTTTTCGACCCCCTCTTTCGAGAGGATGCTCTGTAACCGTTTATGGACCATTGCGACCCCCTCGACTATTGTCGGGTTCTCATTGCTTCCCCTGGCTTCTCTGAGTGCCAGTTCCAGCTCGTCGTTAACGACTATGAGTTCCGACAGAAGTCGCTGGTTTCCGAACTGTCTGTTGTCAGACATCTCCTTCTCCACTCTCTTCCGGTAGTTCTCGAAATCGGCCTGGAGGTACTGCAGACGCTTTAGATAATCCGCCGACTTTGCCTTCTCTTCCTCCAACTCCTCCCCGAGTGCCTTCAACATGGTTTCCGCGTTTTCTCCTTCCGGCGGTTTCTTGGAGGGCGGTTGGGCCTCTACGGTTTCGCTTGCAAGCTGTCTCTTTTTCTCGCTCACCATAATCACTTCTTCCTGCCCCTCGCCGAATTCCATCAGGCTAAGCTACAATCGATTTGGAGCGTCAGGGAAAAATTAAACCTTCTGACACGCTGATTATTGACACCGAACGATGCCTGTGAGTTATTGCTGACCGGACCCTTTTTTGGAATTTCCTGAAGTGGCGGCTCGTGTTTCTCCGAGGATGCTGGTTTGGTTACGCTTGGTTGATAGCCCACATGGAGCGTGGTAGAGTCCATTCGGAGGATCATGTTTGGGGCTATTGAGTCATCTTACCCATCCTAAGGGCAAGATATGGATCTCGCTTGACAAGGCGACTTTCCAAGAGGGAGAGGCGGTTGTGGGCAAAGTAAACATCGAAGCGGAAGAGTACATCCAATCCATCGGAGTAAAGATAGAGGCACGGGTCGTTGAAAGCTGGAACGAGATGGTCTGGGTCACCCTCAACAATCAACGGTTCCAAGAGAACCAACGTCGGACAAACAATCTCTACCAGCGCGATGTTCAAGTCACCGGGCCTACTGACTTTGGAAAGGGCCCCGCTCAAACATTCCCCTTCAGCGTCGGTATCCCTCCATGCAGAGCGACACGGGGAGGGTCCTCTGTCCAGAACCTATTGAAAGCAGTCTTGCAAACCAAGGGCAGACCCGATTTGACCAATGAAACTCAAATTGCGTTCGTTCCAGCGGGGGCATATGGTTCGATGCCAATGAATGTTGGATACGGACAAGGACCAATGCCCGCAGGCTACGGACCGAACCCCGGCTATCAGCCAAATCCGGGCTATGGAATGCCGCCTATGAACCCAGGCTACCAACCCTATGGTCAGCAAGGATACGGTGTTCCACCGCCACAACAGCAAGCGCCATCCGTGAAGGTCCGCTGCAAGTACTGCACTGGACTGATGGACGCGAATGCGACAAATTGTCCTACTTGCGGCGCCCACCAGTAGTCCGGTCTCCGTTCTAGGACGAGGACGATACCAGTAGGACACCAACGACTATCAATACAGCACCCGTTCCTGAGTAGATGTTGAATGGGTCATTGAATATTATCACTGATAGTACGACGGCAACAATCACTTCTATCGGGAGAATAATCGAAGACACCGTCGGAGACACTGTTTCGAGTCCTTTCATGAGAAAATAGTAGGCTCCGAGCGTCGCAACCACCGCTAGGAATACAACGTAGAAGACCGCTTCCCAGCCGAGGTTGACGGAAGCACCTTGGTCCAAGGGAATCGCGAACACTAGAAGAAGACTTGTCACGAGAATCATGCCTCCCGTGACAGCTCGCCCTCCCTTCTGGACAACGAGATCTTTGGAAAAGATGAAAACCAACGCTATCGTAACTGCAGTCGCGAGTATCAGCACGTCGCCTTGGAACTCGGCCCGCCCCAAGCTCACAGCTTGACCCCGGGTCACTACCAAGCTTGCTCCAAAGAATCCTGACAATACTCCGAGACCCTTCTTCGCGGGTATCTTTTCGCTTCCACGGGTCCACGATATGACTGGAATCATCAGAGCCGCTGTGCCTATGATCAGTGCGGCATCTGAGGAAGTTGTGAGATTCTGTCCTTGGAACTGTAACACATATCCAAAAGCGTTAATGAATCCGACAACCCAGATGGGTCTTGTCCGGAGAAGGGTCCAGTCAACCCATCCCCTTCGACGAAGAAACAATAGAACCAGAACAGAGGCTATTGAAAATCGAAGAGCGACAAAGAGGTCTGCAGGAAGGAGACCAAGTCCGAGCTTGATTAGGGGTACGCTTGTACCAAATAGTATCCCGGAAAGAACAGTTGCCAAGATTCCAGTTCTAGGAGCCGATTTCTTACCCTTCTGGATGGGTGAGACGTTATGCTCTGACTTTAGAGTATAATGTCGTCTTGAGAAGGACGAGTATTTTGGAATTCAGCTAGGCTTATCTTCTGGTAGGACCCTAATTCCAGCACGATATGAGCGCTACAAGTCTCTTGGAGAGGGAACAGGTCGAGTGTGCGTACTGCAAGGACTCCAAACCGGCTTCGGAGACGACTTGGTTCATGGCTGAACCAGGCGAGAAGTCGGTACGGTTGTGCGACTTCTGCTACGAAGAAGCAAGGAAACAGCTGCGCCTCCTCCGGATCGTCCGAAACCGCGGAGACTACCCCATAGAAGCCGCATCCTAGCGAAGATAACAACTCTTCAACATCTGACCTGCATGTTTCCAGCAGCGTAGCTTGCAGTCGAAGTCTTCAGCCAGTCCTCCACAAAGGGTTATTGCCTTTCTAATCCCTCAAGTGTTGATCGCTAAAGTTGTCATCCAACGATAGGGTCGTCGTCCTCGGTTGTGGAATGGGAGGCCTCGCAGTGTCAAGCCTCTTGGCCGAGAGGGCGCCCTCCGCGTCGATTACGATTGTGGAACAAAAGAAAATCTTCGAATTCCCGCCTTCCTTCCCATTGCTGGCGATGGGTCGCCGCGAACCGGGAAAAGTCCGGCGGGTCCTTTCGATCCCCAAGAAACGGAAGGTCCGGCTGATCAACGATAGGGTCAGTTCGATTCAGACGTCTTCGAAGACGGTTAAGACGGAGTCAGAACGGTTGCATTATGACCACCTAGTCATCTCGATGGGCGTCGACTATTCGCCCGGTGATGTCCCCGGTCTGGAGAAATACGCTCACCAATTTTACGATTTCGAATCGGCAATGAAGCTGCGCGATGCTCTTGAGACTCTTGAAAACGGAAAGCTGCTAATTGGAATATCGCGATTGCCTATCAAGTGTCCGGTCGCGCCGTATGGTTTGGCATTGCTCTTGCAGGATCACTTTGCAAGAGCGAAGAAGAATGTCGCGGTGGAGTTTTTCAGTCCGGAGCCTCATCCGGCTCCGGCTGCCGGTCCTGTTATCGGTAAACAGGTGGAGAGGCTTCTAGCGTCAAAGGGAATAGCGTTTCACCCAAAAGTCAAGCTTTCCAAGGTGGAAAAGGACAAGGTGGTCTTTGAGGGAAAGACGGAGATCCCAAACGATCTGCTGATCGTTGTTCCGCCTCACAAGTGTCCGAGCGTCGTCGTCGAGGCCGGCTTGACAGATTCGTCCGGCTGGGTTCCTGTGAGCCCCCAAACCTTGGCTACCAGGTTTGAAAAGGTGTACGCGATTGGGGATGTAACCGCTATCGAGACGCCTCATGCACACGTCCCGTTTTTGCCGAAGTCAGGATCCTTCGCGCTCGGTCAAGCTGAAGTTGTCGCAAACAATATTGCAATGTCGATCACAGGGAAAGGGGAACGAAAGATCTGGGATGGAACCGGATCATGTTTTCTCGAAGTTAACAGGGGAGAAAGCGCGATGCTTCGGGGACAATTTCTCTCGAACCCTCCAAGGCTAGAATTCCACCCGGCCCGCCGAAAATGGCAGGTGGAAAAGACGAAGCTTGAGGAATACTGGATGACCCGCCGGTTCTGATAGGCGATGGCTCCCGGGGAAAAATCGCCCGGAATCAGCTCTGATATCGAATCTGGGACCCCTTCCCTACACTGCCCGAGAAATCATTCTTGACATGGCGATAAAACCGCACTTTTCGCCTCAGAATCTAAGCCCAGAGTGCACTTTGACCCGCACGTCTCACCCGGAAACCCTGCCGGACAGCAAATCCCCTCGTCGAAAAAGGGGGGTATGTTTCAAGCATCTCATGACGCAAGAGCGGGAGAAACGGAGGACACCGAACGTACCCACTGAGAACAATGAGCGTGTTCCCGTGGCTATTCGCTTTCAACCCTGCAGTCGACAGTGAACAATTGCCGGAAAAGCGGTCTCGGTCAGCCTGACAGGGTGTCTGTGGGCTCGGTTTCAGACGAGCTCTTAACCGCTTTCCGCCATTCTTTCGCCTTATCCCCAAGTCTGTGGAGCAACCTGTCTTCTTCGCGTGTGAGAAGTTCGCCCTTGCCTATCTTATTCCTCAGCGCAGATATTGTCATCTCGTCCTCCTCTATCGGGTATCCTGACTCTTCGATAGAATGGAGAAGCGACCTAGCCTCGTCATCCTTCGTACCTGCAGCCCGTCTCTCTGCTGTTCCAGTATCAACAGTCACTTTGCCTGGCTCGGTTGAGACCGGCTTGAAAGCGAGAATGTCGGTGATAGCGCCTGTACGTTCCGACGAGTTCTTGAGAAATGGCACTACCTTCGTCCCGAACGATACTCGATCAGAATCGTCCACATCAAGCAGGTGCACTATTCCACCCTTGACCCCGTCAAATTTCACAAGGCCAACGGTGATGGGAAATTCCGTGTCGACACCGGACCTGTCCTTATTGACCGAAGTAAAGCTGTAGACATATCCGGTCTTGTCGATTGGGAACTGGTCCTTCATCTCAATGAAGCAACTTGGACAGTACATTCTAGCCGGAATGTACGTGCTCTTACACTTGGAACATTTCGAGACCAGAAAGCGACCGTTGTCCCGGAGCTCACGTCGAAACTCCTCCCCGGCAACCCCTGCAGTATAGTGGAATTCCAGAGGTATGCTATCTGTCCAGTGGCGAGCTTGACCCGGTTGTGCGAGTTTCTCTAAGATCGGCATATCCTACTCCTCTCCGATCGGTTTGAAGTAGCGGATGTCTGTGATTGCGCCTTGCCGCTCGCTCGATGATTTCCATACGGCTTTGACTTTCATGCCTACTTTGATCTTTGAAGGCTCAACTTCTCCCAAGTTGTGGAGGATACCCATTCCAGGAGTCGCGCCATCGAGATCGACAACCGCGACGAGTATGGGTGTTTTCAATCGTCTCGCATCCGTGCCCACGTGCGAGATCGAGTAAGTGTTCACCGTCCCCGTGTCTTTGATCTGGACCCATTCGTCGGTGGGCCGAAAGCATTGCTCGCAATACATTCTCGGAGGTACAAGAATCCGTTCGCAATTCATACACTTCCTTGCGATTATCCTTCCCTCTTTCAGTTCGGCCAAGAACCGGCTGATCGCAACCCCCGCAGCCCAGCTGTACTTGGGCTCAAACTTGTAGACAACATCAAGGTACTTTCCCTCCTTCACATCTTCTGGCGTAATTTCGTGCCCTGGATAGCTTGTGATTTTCTGGGACAAATTTCATCTTCTCCAATTAGGACCTCATTACCGCGACCGTTCCTACCTGCATAAGATCGCCCCAGGCCTGAGCGAGACCCGTCCGGGCATCCTTCTTCACCTGTCTCTTGCCCGCTTCTCCCCGAAGCTGCCAGAAGACCTCGCAGATCTTCATCATACCCGCAGCCGCGATAGGATTACCAACTCCTAACAGTCCGCCTGAGGGACAGACTGGCAGATCGCCGTCTCGCTGCGTTACCCCGTCAACGGCCATCTTGGGTGCTTCTCCCTTGCCGGCTAGCTGCAACCCTTCCATGTGATGAAGTTCTTTGTAGTCGAATGGGTCGTAGACTTCTGCGATATCGATCTCTTTCTTCGGCTTCTTGATCCCGGCCATCTTGTAGGCCATCCAGGCAGCCTTCTCAACATACTCTGGATAGGCCAAGTCACGATTCGTCCAGTGCGTTGTATCAAGAGTCCATCCTACACCGTCGAGCCAGACAGGCTGGTCTGTTAGTCTCTTCGCAATCTTCTCGGAGGCAAGTACCACCGCTGCAGCACCGTCGCTAGGAGGGCTCACGTCCAATCTTTTAACAGGCCAGCAGATGGGCTCGGAGTTCATGACGTCGTCGACAGTTATCTTGGCGCCCAGTTGCGCGCAAGGATGATCGACAGCGTTTCCCTTGTTCTTCACTGCGACGCTTGCGATGTCCTCCTCCTTGATTCCGTACTTGTGCATGTATCGTCTCATCTCCAGCGAAAAAATCCACAACAGCGTTGTGCCCAGAGGCCTCTCTAAGATCTGATCGAATATACTCCAGAAAGCATACTGAGGATGGGGATGCAAAGGCGACATTTTCTCTTCGGCAACGCAGAGACAAGTATCGTACAATCCCGACGCAACGTTCCACCATCCGCCGATAGGCGTGAAGACGCCAGTCCCGCCTCCTACGTAGACTCGCTGGTTGGGCTTGCCTATCCCACCCATCCCGTCCAGGAGGTACTCTCCTTTCATGTGAATGCCATCGAAAGCGTCAGGTGCTGAGCCAGATACCACCGATTGGATGTCTTTCAATTCCAGCCCTGCAGAGTCGAGGGCCATTCTTGTTGCTTCGAAGGACAGCTCTTTCGGGCTTTCTAGCATTCGGCGCCGGAATAGTGTCATACCTGCCCCGACTATTGCTACTCGATTTTTCATTTCGCAGATTCCTCCTAATTTCCCAATACCGCTACCGCTCCAGTAGCAGTTGGTATTCCTCTCCAGCTCTGAACGACAGCTTTCTTTGCTCTTGGAATCTGTAGGCGTCCTGCTTGTCCTCGGAGCTGTAGAACTGCTTCGAGCATTTTGTGAAGACCAGTCGCCTCTAAGAGGTGCCCAACTCCAAGGGATCCACCCGACGCGTTAACAGGCAATTGACCGTCTCTATCAAAAGTGCCTGACTCGACCATTTTGCCCGCTTTACCCTTAGCGGCAAGTTTGAGGGCCTCGAGGCTCTGAAGCTCCTTGTAGGAATAGGTATCATCCACCTCAGCGAGGTCAAAGAAGGTCGCAGGGTTCCGCACGCCCGCCATCTTGTACGCGCGAGATGCTGACTGTTCCGCGTACGCGGCCTTCGCCAAGTCTCGATCCTCTATCCAGGGCGTATCAGAACTCCAACCGATACCGTTTATCCACACGGTATGGTCGCCGAGTTTCTTGGCTTTCCGGGCCGAGGCTAGCACGAAAACAATGCTTCCGTCGATAGTCTTGCTCGATTCCAATTCGGTAAGTGGCGAGGATGCTACGTTGGAGTTGAGCACCGCGTCCTTGTCAAGATTCGCTCCGTGGACTCCGCGCGAGTTCAGGAGCGCGTTTTTCTTGTTCTTAACGGCAACTTGCGCGCAGTAATCTCTCTTTGTCGCAGTCTCTTTCAGGTAACGGGCCATTTCGAGCCCGGCCACAAATCTCGGGTCTGCGTTAACATGGTGATCATAGATCGGGTCGAGGGCGAAGCTTGAGATCTCGTCAGGATTCAGAACATCTGAGATCTTGCTGTGAGACTCCACAACCGCAACGTCTGCTATTCCGGACATGATGTGCATACAAGCTGTTGCCAGTCCTACAATTCCGTCGGATGATATGGTGCACAATGGCTTGAGTACAGCCCCCAGCTGGTCGGGCATGTACTCGTCGGTTATGCTAATTCCTTCCCAGAAGTCCTCGGTGCAACAAATGAAGCTCTGAACGTCTTTTCGAGGGTCTACCCCAGCATCCTCGTAGGCTCGACTCGCAGCTTCAAACATTAATTCCCGGGTTGAGAGACCGGGGGTCATCGAGTCGAAGCCTGAATATCCGACGCCCACTATCGCGATTCGTAGAGGCAAGAAGCTATCGGAAGCGACGGCGTTAGCGCGTTTACTATAAGACTTCCGCGAAAACGATTGCTCACTACGGTGGTGGAGGCGGGGCCGATGATGAAACAGGCAATTGCGGTGGGAGCGGAGGTTGTGGAGACCTGGATCTAGGTGTTCCACACGTGGCGCAGAAGAATTCTGCTGGACCAAGAGGCTTTCCACACGCTCCACAGTAGGCTGTAGGGATGGTGACGGGAAACGACGGGGTAATTGGTAGGGCTGCCCGGCGAGCTTGTTCTCTCCTCAAAGCCATGACTACGACTGCGATGGCGACTGCGATTGGTGGCATGATTACTGTGAGAAGTTCAGCGATACTGAAAACAGGGATCGAGAGGTTTACAGGTCCTACCACGCTCGTCTTGAAAACAGACTGCACCCCATAAGGCACTGTGACGCGAAGGTTGTAGTTGCCGGGCGGTAGTTGTGCGAGAGTTGCATTTCCTTCCGAATCCGTCTTTAGAGTTTCATTGGTCGAGTCGGGGAGGTAGGTGAGAACGGTGGCCCCCGTGACCGGAAGAGAGTAGAATCGACCGACTACACGGACGGGAATCGAGAAGACATTTCCCTGGATTGTCTGGCTTGATGCCGAGCTAGAGACGAGAGAACCATTCACGACGTTGACGCCGTGCCAGTACGCATAGTTGATTTTGTAGGTGTTGGATCGGGTGATGTTCTGGGACTGGTAACTGGTATAGTATAGTACGTTGCCGTTGCTTTGGTCCTGTAGCGAGATCCAATCAGGTGTGAAAGGATTTCCACTATGGTCGATGAAGTTGAAAGTAAGCTGAGTGGGGTTCAGAACGGAAGTCGGCCAAAGGGTTGTGGAAGAGGCCGGTTGGCGAATGTTGCTCCCTGCGAGGAAATCGCTATCGTGGCCTTCGACCTCCCAAACGCCGTACGGGTTAGGCAAGCCTGTCTGACTGCTGTAACCATAACAGCAGTGGCTCACCCCCTTAGTCATTGGATGCCAGGGGCCTGCCTGGCGGATTTCTAGATCTCTGAACTCGGCAGGGCCGATTATGTCTTTGTTGTCCGTGGCTTGGGCTACTTCTGCGATTCCCGCTGGAGCTTGGTTGCCTGAACTAGTTGCTCCGGCTCCAAGATAGTTCTTGGCCGAGGGCAGAGGTGATTTTCCGATCAGATTGCCGTCCATGTAGAAAGACCAAACACCGTTTCCTGTGTGGACCATTGAGTACGTGTGCCATGATCCGATAGGGCCGGCTGATCCTTCAGGGCCAATTACGGGAGGACAGTCACAGTTTGGGGTGTAAAAGGTTTCGAAGAACCATGCGCAACAGTAGGTTTGGCCAGTGGTGCTCAGTCCATTGAGATATCCTACTTGGACGAACCCACCGGTGGAAAGTAGAGTACCTACCCAGTAGGAGTGTGCGTCGTTCCGAACCTGGTCGTAGACCGTTCTGACTGTAATATTAGCGCCGTCAACATTGTAACTACTGCTGTCACCTATTGCTCCGATCTGGAACCAATAGTAGCCTCCAAGAGCATAGGTGGTTTGGAGTGGTCCTTGTCTAATCGGCTGGGGAATGAGGCCCGAGCCGGAATTAACTGTCAACGAGTTATGGCTGAGAACGATGAATGACTGAAGGCTCAATATGACTGTGAGGATCACCAGGGCAATCCTAAAGGTCCTTGTCCTCAACGCCTATGCGCCTTCACTTGCAGAGTTGGAGGCGTTCCGATTTTAGGAGTATGGAACTCTCCTCTGTTCCTCGCGATCAATATTTGGTTGTTGCTAAGGTATAAACCGGAGCTTCCAAAAAAGGAGTTTCCTAGAGGTTAGTCGCGTGGGTTTCTTCGGGAACGAGCAGAAAGAGCTTATCCGGATGATGTATGGCTCCAGCTCAGAGGACCATCTTCTCCTTCTAGACTCTCTCGGAGATTTCATCGAGAAGGAGATTGCGCCCACCGCTCGAGAGATCGATGTGAATGCGCAGTTTCCACGTGAGAACATTACCAAGATGTTTGAGCAAGGCTTCACGAGTATGGGTTTTCCCAGAGAGTACGGGGGACTTGAGCTTCCCTGGCCGGTCTACGTTGCGGCGATGGAGATGGTCGGCAAGGCGTGTGCCAGTACTGCCCTCTCACTTGCGATTCATGGAACCTGCTGCGAAGGAGTACGTCAGTTCAGTAATCCCGAACAGAAGAAGCAGTTCCTTCCCGCCATGGTCAACGGAAAGTCCTTTGCTGCGTTTTCTCTGACCGAGCCCGGTGCTGGGTCGGACGCGCGAAATATGCAGACGCAGGCCCGATTGGAGGGTAACGAATGGATAGTTAACGGGACGAAGATGTTTACTACAAACGGCGGCTACTGCGACTTGTATTTTCTCTTCGCCAAGACCGCTAAGGGGCCTTCGGCATTTTTGGTGGACTCGAAGAAAGCGAAGTCGAGCAAGGACATCGAGAAGCTTGGCGTGAGAGGATCAGTGACCTCCGAGGTGGTCTTCGAAAACGCAAAGGTTCCGAAAGAGAACCTTGTGGGAACCGAGGGGAAGGGATTCGAGTATGCTAAGAGAATGCTCTGGGGTGGCCGGGTGACCATTGGAGCCCTAACAACCGGAATTGCCCAAGCGGCCTTCGAAAAGGCAGTGAAGTACAGCAAGGAGAGGACAGCGTTTGGAAAAACATTATCCGAGTTCGAGATCACTCAGGCGAAGCTCGCTGACATGTTGACGATGATTAATGCGTCGCGAATGATGGTCTACCGTGCAGCACATTTGAAGAGTCAGGGAAAGCCGTTCGAATCAGAAGCCGCACAAGGTAAGCTACTGGCGACGGAGAGCGCACTCAAGGTGTGCGATGAGGCAATTCAGATCTACGGGGGATACGGGTACGCAGACGAATTTGATGTTCATCGCCACTGGAGGGACGCGAGACTGATGACTGTGGGCGAGGGGACCTCGGAGATCATGAGGCTGATCATTTCGAAGAACATACTCCACCCCTCATAGGGTCATAGATTCTTCTGATAGAGGCTAGCTGTCCAACCGGCCGCTTCAGTGTCTCTAACATGGACGAATCCGGCTTTCTCGTAGTAATTACGGATCGTCTTGTTGCTGGCGAGGCAGTCGAGACGCAAGTATCTCTTGCCTTCCTTTCTGGCCTTGGCCTCAGCCCATTGGAGCATTCGGAGTCCGAGGCGTTTCCCGCCGTAAGAGCGCTTAATGGCGAGCTTGTGGACATACCCACTGTCTAGTGGAAGATCGCCCCAGAACTCTTTATCGCTCCATCGAAGCGTGATTGTCCCGACGGTCCCTTCTATGTCCTTCACGATGTAGACGTAGCCGCACTCAATATTGTTCTTGATGGTCTGGCGGAAAGTAGGGCTGGGCCGCCACTGAGTCTCGAGTCCCTTCGAGGATATCCATCGAGAGGCTTCCTCCAGAATTTCGAGAACCCTATCAAGATCGCCTTGTTGGGCTCGGATTATTCTGACGTCGGACCCGAGGTTGACCAAACAGTTGGCCTTGGCTCCAACTCTTGTCTTCGTAAGATTTGGACATTGCCAGCTCTTCGCCTGGCTCAAGAAGCATCTTCCTGGGACTCGTGCTTAGAGAGACCGGAGTTTTGTTACCGGATTCCCATCGTCAGGGTTAGACATTGGCTATCACTTAGCCCAGCCAACGGCCCTAGCGACCCAACCATGAAAGCCAAACACAAAGCCAAGGCGAAGACGAAATCGAAATCTAAGACAAGAGCCAAACCCAAGACGAAACGAACAACCCGGGCAAGCGCGTTCACGAGACCGACCTCGATTACAACGCCAAACCTGAGCCCCGATTTCAAAACCTGTGAAGAGATCGAAGTGGGAGATATCGGCGGCTTCGGAATCACTAGCGAGGAAAGAATGGAACGGGAGACCCGTTGCGCCCAGCGTGCAACACAATTCTGCACCAGCTGTGCCAAGAACCTATGCAATACTCACTTCGACCTACTTCACAAAGACCATGACAATCCCGTTCGCCACGATTCCGGGCCAAGCCCAGTTCAATTGTAGACGACTCGTGGGACAGCGCGTCCCATCTTCTCCTTTTTTCGCGACCTTAACTTGCACCTTCATGTTTCAAGCTAAATCGGGGAAATAAAGCGTGGATTCTGCCCGAATCTCCTTCGTTAGGACCAGAATCGCTTGAATAGCCATGGTTTCCAGTTTGTCTCCCGCGTCCTTTTGATATAGGAGAAATAGAGCTTCGATTGGCAAAGATGGTTAGTTTCGCCGAATTTTGGGTCGGGCTTGAGTGTACGGATTGTTTTCGACGCCTTTTTGGGAACGGAAGCTTATTACTCGGTCCGACCAACCGGCCCTCAACCATTACGTACATTTCCGGAACAAAAGTTGGAAACCAGCCGATGAGAACACTTATTGTTGGAGCGGGACGAATCGGAATGCACCTCATCGGATACCTATCTTCGAGCGATGAGAATCAGCTTACGGTTATCGAGAAGGTGGGAGAACGATGCAAGGATGTCTCCGACAAGTACGATGCTATCATACTAAACGAGGACGGGTCTAAGCTAGATATTCTGAAAAAAGCTGACGCCTATCAGGCTGACCTATTGCTCGCCGCCACCGACGACGACCGGGTAAACCTTGTCACTACGAGAGCTGCAAAGAAGGAGTTCGGCATCCCTCGGGTTATTGCTGTTGCGAACAGCCCAAAGAACAAGACACGGCTTATGCAAGCAGGCGCCGATGTGGTAATCTGCCCTGTGGATCTGGCCCTTCGCGACTTTGAGAACGTCCTCTCGAAGGATCACTCTATTACACTCATGTACCGTTCTGCCGAAAACCTGCGGGTGGCAGAAGCCGTTATCCCATTGAACGCGTCGCTCATAGGCAAGAAAATTCACGAGATACAGTTGCCTGAGAAGTGTAGGGTTGGTCTCGTCTGTCGGGACAACGGTTTCATCTTCCCCGAACCCGAGCTTGAGCTGAAATCGGGCGACAAGGTCTTGCTCCTAGGCGACGCGTCATCGGTGGCACGAACCGTGGAACTCTTAAGATCGAGCGAATCAGCTTAGCTCGATCATAACGAAGGTCTCGCCGGGCTACTATGGCTATTCCAACAATTTACGACCTTTTGACAAGCAGCTTTGCCATCAGCCTCCTCCAAGTCGTCGTCACTCTTCTCTTCACCTTCCTAGTCGTCCGTTTTTACCGGAGCATCATACAGAGAGCCGCGGGATCCGTTCCTTCGGGGCTAGTAGCCAGCCTTCAGCAGATCGGGTCTTGGGCAATCTGGATCCTCGGAATAATCATCGTCCTCAGCCAGCTCCCCTTTGCGATCAACGTGCTCCTTCTCATACTGTTCCTTGGAGGTGTTGCGATAATCGTCGCTTACAGGAATATTCTCACCGATATGGCCGCGTCCCAGTTCATCTCCACCTACCAATCCTTCAAAGTCGGAGAGTGGATAGCGGTTCAGGACTATTATGGAAGAGTCATTGAGAGAAACCTGATACAGACGAAGATCCTGACTCCAGACAATGAGATCGTTATTGTCCCGAATTCTACTTTGTTGAAGAGGTCGGTTGTAAACAGGAGCCGGTCTGGTGGCTTGCGGGTCCAGATTCCGGTGACCGTCGACAGCAAGTTTGACCTGAAAAACGTGGAGAAGAAGCTGCTGGAGATCGGCGAGGAGATGAAGACCGACCTCGTGCCCGATGCTCCTCCCCAAGTAAGGGTCACGCAGGTTACGTCCCAGCAAGCCCACCTCGTCCTCATGCTCCGGATAACCAACCCCGCCAAGCGCGACCAGCTCATCTCAGATGTTCAAGAGAAATTCTACGAACTCCTCCCTGAACTCGACGCTCGAAAGTAGCCCTAGAACGTCAAGCCATATTAGCGCGCGAATTCGGGAACCCGGTTCTACAGCTCACGAAATCGTAGAGGAAACCCTTCCTTGACCCAGCCCCCCGAGAAGCCCGCCCGACGAAGGGGACTGAAGAGAACCATCGGAATCGGCGGATTGTTCTCCATTGGTTATGCTGATGTTGGAGCCGGGATCTATCTCGCGCTGAGCCTGGTTGCCCTGCACGCAGGCTATGCGACCCCAATTGCGATCGGAATAGCAGCTATCGCATATTTCCTCACAGGGCTTACGTATGCAGAGCTATCCTCAACCTACCCGACTGCCGGAGGGTCTGCAGCCTTTGGACGAGCAGCTTTCGGAGACACCGTAAGCTTTCTCGCAGGGTGGATGCTCTGCCTAGACTACGTCGTTACTGCTGCAATCTTCTCCATACCGGCTATTGGATACCTATCCTATTTCACTCCCCTTCTCAAAGAGCCAATCTGGCTGGGTACTGGAGCGATCATCCTCCTTGCCAGTCTACTTCTCCTAAACGTAATTGGAATCAAGGAATCCGCGAATTTCACCTTTGGACTTAGTATTCTGAGCCTGCTCAGCGAGATCGCCCTCATAATCCTCGGACTCGCACTTGTGATCCCTAATGGTGCCCTCTTCCGCTGGCCTCAGACATTCAACCTCGGCACTATGCCCACATGGTCACAGCTAATTCAGGGAATAACCCTAGCTATGGTGTCCTATCTTGGAATAGAAGCGTTGGCCCAAGCAGCCGAGGAAACGAAGATTGCGGGAAAGACTATTCCTCGGGCAACGATGTTGACTCTCGTAATTGTGATCGCACTCTATCTAGCGATTTCCCTAGTTGCGGTCAATGTGGTTCCGCCCACAATTCTGTCAAGTACGTGGAAGAATGATCCCCTCTCGGGGGTTGCAAGTAATCTTCCTGGAACCGGTGTACTCATCACAGGGTGGATAGCGCTATTGGGAAGTGCCATCAGCATTATTGGGGCGAACGCTGGGATCATCGGGTCTTCGCGAACCCTCTTCGCGCTCTCCCGCTACAGGCTGCTTCCTAGACGATTCGGTCAGATTCATCCCAAGTTCAGAACCCCTCACATTGCCGTGATGACATTTGGCATTGGAAGCATACTTTTGGTCGTATTCAGTACCTTCGTCTATCTAACTGGTGGCGAGGACCCTCTGGTCCTGCTGGGAAGCCTCTACAACGTAGGAGCTCTTGTTGCATATGTTTCCGCGCACGCGAGTCTTATTGTCACTCGCAACACGGACAAGCCGAGGTTCAGACCGTTCCGAGTACCGTTAACGCTTCGTTTCAAGAGGAAATCCGGAATGCTAGAACTTCCTCTCTTGCCGCTGCTTGGATTGCTCGCCACCAGTGCGATATGGGTGGCCGTGATTGTAACCCATGAGCTAGGCAGAGAACTAGGCATTGTTTGGGTCGTGATGGGAATGGGGTTATACATCTACTTCAGACGAAAGAATCGCCTGCCTCTCCGTGGACGGGCGCCTCCTGAGCCAAGGGAAACGTCGAGCCCCGGGAAAGGAGAAGGACCTATTCTGCCTGCTTGAGTCTCTTCTCTATGAAGTCTACCTGTTTTGTAAGGAATTTCTTGTATGTTCTGAGAAGCTTCGCCTGCTGAGGCTTGGTCTGCTTGTCGATCGTGGTCATGGTCCGACGGAAGGTCTCCACAGTCTCCTCTAATCCAGCTGACACCTTTGGACCGGTGTCTTGCACAAACTTTTCAGTTGAAGTTTTCAGGGTCTTGCTTGCGACAACTAGATCCTTGCTCAATTGTTGGAGATCTTTTCGCATTGCTTCGAGGGCTTCCTTGGCCTCGCGGCGAACTTCGTCTCGCATGTTCTTCTTTTCTGACATCTCTAACCTCTGAGATGAGTCATCTGAAGATAAAGCTTCGAATTTGAACGGTTTCATCTGAATTCATATTAGACTCGTGACTCGACTGGCGAAGGCATGAAAGGGGTCCGGGACAAGGTCTACTCAGCGTGGAAAGCGGGCAAGCCTCCTAGCCCCGCCATCGGGACGCTGGGGATCAGAGTTCGGAGCATAGCGGAGAGCCGAGCGGTTCTGGAAATGGACGTTGACGAACACCTGCATAATTTGTCTGGAACAATGCATGGAGGAGTTATGGTGGATATTGCTGATGCGGCAATGGGGATCGCGGTGGCCTCGACGCTGAAGTCGGACGAGGACATGACTACAATCGAGTTGAAGATGAATTTCATGCGCCCTCACATCAAAGGACGATTAGTTGCGGAAGGAACGATTGCAAAAAGAGGCCGACGCATCACGTTTACCGAAGCAGTCCTGACAAATGTGAAGAAAGAGGTTGTTGCCAAATGCAGCGGTACGTGGCTCATAATGTCCGCGTAGCTTGACTCTGTCATGTCGTCCAAGCGCCCTGTTGAACTCGGTAGAGAAGCGAGGCTCTTCCTCCTCTTTCTCTCGGAAATCAACCTTGTGACGGGTGCCCTGTTCTTTGTCTATCCAAACTTGGTCATTGACCTCTGGCCCTGGCCAGTGAAAGCTTTAGCGATGCGGTTCATCGGCGCAATCTTTCTTGCGATCACCTTCGGCTGCTGGTCTGCGCTTAGAGCTAAAATCTGGCAAAGAGCGAAGATTCTCGCGCTGGTCGGGGGAGCATTCTTCGGAATCACATCGATCGTCTCGACCGTCCTTGCCGCATCGCAAGGCGGCGGATACGGGATCTCGGCGTGGACGGGATATTTCCTAGCTGCAAGTCTAGGGAATTTCTACCTGTTGTATCGTTATCGTTGGTCCCGGAGGCCTCAGGATAGGTTGGGTGGGGGCCCATCCTGGACGGTCGCTCGTTGGTTCTTTCGGATCCAAACCATTGTTGTTGGGGGGTTTGGCTCTATGATGCTCTTGTTGCCGGATGTCGCCCAGCACCAGTTCTGGCCTTGGCTGGTAGCAACTCCTACCTTGCAAATGTTCGCGGGTCTCTTCTTGGCCACGTGTCTCGCAACTGGTTGGGCCTCCGTGCAGACGGATATTGGTAGGATCAGAGTTCTACTGCCGCTGGACGTGATCTTTCCAAGCCTTGCACTGCTGGCTGTGGGGATCCACTGGGACGTAATTTCAAGCCAAAGCCCCAGCGCCCTAGTAACTGGCGTATGGGTCTTCATCTACGCCTTCGTAGCGGTAGGATCTTCTTACCTCTACTTCTCCTCTAGAAAATAACAGTGATGTAATTTGCAAGATTAACTGATGCTAGGAAATGTGACTTGATCCCAAGTAGGGGCTTCAAAACAAGACACTCTTGATACTTCGTTGTGGAGAGTCGAGTGGGATGGCGCTCTCCTGTTCAAACTCTTGAACTAAATATCGCGGTCTCCATTGTTTCAACAGTTGGAAAAATGGTATCGCAAGTACCGTTGCTTACGCTAGCACGACTCTTGGTCCTGATCGGCGGCGTCGTCCTCTTGATCGGGGGAATATTGCAGGCTATTGACATTGGAGGCCTGACGGATTTCAACACCAACTTGGCCCGCTTGGGAAGTCTCACCGGCATCGTCGTGGGAATCCTCGTAGGAATCCTAGCACTAGTTGGATCGAGAGAAGTCGCCAACCCTGCATGGAGCCTCATCCTCCTAATACTCGGCTTATTCGTTGGAAGCCTCGGCGGCATACTAGTCTTTATCGGGGGCCTAATCGGCCTTGTAGCCCACTACGTGAAGATCTAACGAAAAGATAAGGTGGAAACACGGTGATCTGTTGGAAATAGAAGTATACAACTGCGGTTGCAAGGTTCGCATCTACGAAGTAGAGTTCGGAGAATCGAAGAACGACCTTACAAAACGCCCCAGCCTTATCTCAGACTACAGCCCTTGTTCCAAGCATAGACATTCTCGAAGGATTCCGCCTGAAGAGGCGCGTCTCCTAAAGGTCCGAGGCGAACATGAGGCTTTTCTGAACGAGTAAGGACCGACTACGATTAAAGATTCGCTCTCATTGTTCAGCAGAGAACTCAGACCTTAGTTCTTCTTCCTATGTCGAAGATAGAGGGCTCCGAGTAGAACCGATGCTGAAACGGCACCGAACGCAATTGGGTTAGAAACTACTAGCTGAACGCCTATCTGAACTTCGGGGCTCTCCGTAACCCCTTTCAAGTACGGTATTTCGTAGGCTCCCGTAACATATCCGTATAGCCACACGGCGAGAAATCCCCCCAGAAAGACGACAAGCGCACCGCGAGCGGAGCCTCTCTTTCGGGTCCCAAGCGTAACTGCGGTCTGGTTAGAGTCCTGGAACTGAGCGGACTCCTCTATCTCAGATGCTTCTTCCGCGGGTCCTTGTTCAGGATGCGCATGTTTTGTCAGACTGTTCAGAATATCATCTCTTGTAACGTTGGCCGCACGAGGCGTAGAGGATGTTTCAGGTTGCTTGCTCTGGCCGGAAAAACTGAATAGGTGCCTCGGCCTCGGGGGTTTCTTCGAATCCGACCCCAAATGTACCTGTCCCCTATTTGTTATCTAGGCTTCGCTTTGATTTGGGTGTAGACGTACTGTCGTGCCTCGGGCTTCGGACAGGCGTAATCTGTCGCTTCACGTCACCTTCGGCGATTCGCTTTGGACTCCCACTTTCCGAGAAATTGACGGTTCAAAGCCTCCTTCGCATTCTGTTCAATAGTGAAGAACATGAAACCCGTTAAATCCATGGTCAGTGAGGCGTGGTCACGGTAATGTCCAAACCTGCCTCCGTCAACTTTCCCAGGATCAACCTGATCTCCATCCTAGCTGGAGCTCTCGCGCTTGCCAGCGTCTTTCTCTCGTGGTGGGGAATAGACGCATCTGGCTTCGGTTCCGTTGTATCTCCCCGCTGGACCCTCTGGAACGGGCCCTCAATGGATAGCATCTTCAGAGGTTCAGCGCAAGCCTATCCCACCTTGACTTCAACAAGCCCGATAATCGGAGCCTTAGTAGTAATCTCCGCTCTACTGGCGCTGGCTGGAAGCTTCACCAGAAACACTCGACCCCTAATTGGCAGCTTCATACTCGGCGTTTTGACGTCTATCGCATATCTGGGAGTCGTCAGCTACGCTGTCACGAATTCCTGCAATGGCCAGTCGAACTGCTTGAGCGGACCATTCGGCACAGAAACTGTTTTCGGAATCACTCTGAACTGGGGCTTCCAGATAGGCTTCTATCTCTACCTTGTCGCTGGATCTCTAACGCTGGTCGGGCTGGGCTTTCATCGAATATTCCACAAGACAACTCCAACACTCTAGACAGCCCAAGCTTCCGCGGCCCGCGAGCTGAGCCCAAGTCCAAACTGCGAGGCACGCTATCGTGGGGCCGTGATATTCTAATTGGGGAATTACCTACTATCATTGAATCGGTGTTAGTCCTTTGTCAGCGAAACGTCCCGACGCGCAAGCCTTGGTTTTCTTAGGGACCGGCGGCGCAGATTGCACTCCCCGCGTAGGTTGTTTGTGCGACTTATGCACGGAAGCCCGTCAGAAAAAGGGGAGATATTCCCGTAACGGGCCAAGCGTTTTCTTTACAGGTGTCAATGTGCTATTTGACACTCCGGAAGACATCTCCCACAGCCTAGAGAGGGAGGACATTCATCACGTGTCCCACCTGTTCTACAGTCACTGGCATCCCGATCATACAATGGGTCGTAGAGTTCTGGAACAGCTCAATCTGAATCTTCGAAAGAGAACGAAAACTATCACTGATGTTTGGCTCCCGACTTGGGTCCGCGACGATTTCCGGAAAATGCTGGGTCTGGAGGATCATTTCCAGTTCTTTGAGAAAATGGGAATCGTGAGAATTCACGAGTTTGCGGAGGGCGAAGAGATCAGGCTTGGCAACGCGACGGTGAGCGCTTTTCGTATGACTCAACCAGGTCTTGCATCGTATCTAGTTCAACAGGATGGGAAACGAGTCGTACTTGCCCTTGATGAGATAAAGGATTGGAATCCGGGAGGCGAACTGATGGAGCCGGATGTGCTGGTCCTTGAAACAGGATGGTTCGAGCATGACAAGCAAGGAGAGCAGATTATCCCAACCGGACACTGGATTCGCCAGTCAGAAGCCTCGTTCGAGGAGACCCTTGAACTCGTTCAGAAGATCAATCCAAGATCGGCTATTGCAACCCATATTGAAGAGTTGAACGGTCGGTCCTACGCTGACTATCTTGAACTTGAGAAAAAATACGAAAAATTCAGACTGCGCTTTGCATACGACGGTCTTAGAATCTCACTTTGAAGAGAGTCGTCGAGTGGGGAAGCCGTCCGTCACCCCGAGAGCAAACAGGCTTAGGGAATGAGGAACTGGGTATGAGAAGATGAAGACATGGAACTCGTCGAATAATGCCCCGATGTTGGCGGTCAATACAAAGTTGGGGTTCAAACGGGAAGTTGGATGGATTACCTTGGAAAAGGACCTCGCCTGATATGGCAGGATCTAGCTTTCTCAACGTCTCCTTCAGTCTAGTCTCTTGTCGAGAGCAAATACGAGTATTTCGGGGAAACAAGTCACTTCGAGGCTGAGGCTCTGGTAACGACCTGCAAATTGGCTAACCCTGTCGGTCTTGTATGGGACACTAAGGCAGGGAATGCGAGAGTTGACGACCTGGGAAGAGCCGAGAGAACTGGACACCGACAATGAGGCTGTGATCAGCCTCTACGACGGCATCAAGAAAATACTAGAGAAACAGCCGAAGCCAAAGACCAAGCCAAGCTCTGGCATCCCCAGAGAAGCAAGGCACATCTTACTCTGTGGTCGAATTCTCAAAGTCGATATCGAACGGAAACTCGTGGTCATTACTGTAATGAAGACGGACGGCGAGCTTCACCAGCTCAGAATAGAAGCCAACCAAGACTAACCGAACACCGGATCAGATCCGGGGATACTTTCGGAATACTCCGTTTCTCCCTCTCATGTGACGCGGGACTCGGTCGCTAAGACCCCCTATTTTCCAAAAACCATTTTCTGTCTGGCACTGATAATGGGCGAGTGACACGGTTCAGGGCGCAATCTTGGCTGGGATGGT
>Ga0209802_1000299_pt1 | contig 38221 bp, 32 predicted proteins | sample GraSoiAngelo_129_FD_185886 | JGI IMG/M metagenome (GOLD analysis project Ga0209802, IMG submission 185886) | Grasslands soil microbial communities from the Angelo Coastal Reserve, California, USA - 14_0927_12_40cm (SPAdes) (version 2) | ecosystem: Environmental > Terrestrial > Soil > Grasslands ... | reverse complement strand
GATGCTCGACGCCCTTCTTCACTGTCGGCCACATGTCAGCAAGAAACTCCTCGTCCCTCGTCAAAGTGTGGTGCTGGCCGATGCCCCAGAGAATAGTTGCGCACTGATCCTCCTGTTCTCCCCAAGAAGGACCCGGAGATTTTTCAATATGGTATCTCTGGGCCCAACCGCCATCAGGCTGCTGGACTTCCTTGCACCATTGATAGAAAGCTGCCGCGTCGTGATTGTAGCCACAGCGATCCAGAGCATAAGCTACGTACGTACCATCTCTCGACCAGACATAGCGATAGTCAGGCTCCAGAGTTGGGGCCGCGATTATTCCTCCAAGGTCAGGAGAGACAAGGGTCTGGAGGGTAAGTAACGATCTTCGAAGCAGTTCCCTCCAATGTTCCTGGACCACTGTAGCCTTGTTCCTTCTAAGCCAGTCCTGGCAGGATCGATTCACATCGTTGACCATTTCTGCGAGCGAACTCTGTCTGGCCTCTTCCAAGATATCGAGAGCCTGTTGCTTGTTGTGGCCGAAGGTCATCAGAAGGACAAGCTGTTCCCTCGCGCCCTGAGGTAGGTCGCCAAGGTTCCATTTTAGACAGGAATTTACTCCCTTCACACCTGCATGCAGGGCTAGGGAGTTTCCGACGAGCTGACCATCTTTGGCATCGACAAAGGCGTCCGATCCTTCTTCATGCACTCCGCACTGGTGCTGTGAAGAGGGTTTGTCTGCACCATACGTGAACCAGTAGTGTCGCTTGTACGAAACGACACTGTCAGTCTTCTCATCATAATAGCAAGCATCGCCCGACGGTGTCTCGGCTATGTCGAAATCGTTGTAATAGAGAAAACTGATCTTCAAAGCCTCGCTACCTCCATTGGCCACTTCGAAGATCCGGACCAGAGCGTCCTTGTTAGGCAGAACAAGATCAGTGGCCTTTACCTGTATACCTTCAGGGTTCGCAAAACTTGTTTCGAGAATAGTGCTATCAGGAAGAAATCGTTGTTTCCGTATCCAAGGATCATCAGTCAACCAGCTGAAAGATTCGTTGCCGTTTCGCCCGACCAAGATCCCTGGAAGGGATCCGCGAACGTGTTGCGGATAATTGTGGCTCGGCCAGAAGAGATGACGCAACTCCCCGTTCTTCCCAATTGTGACAAGGGTTGAACGGTTCCCCATTGGAGCTTGCTGGCTGGTCGAAAACATCTTCCGATGCTCTGTAAGCGAGTCCGAGGTGACTCGAATCTTAAATGGGTTAGGTATCTGAACCCATAGGATTGATGGAACAGGTACAATGCGCATTCTCTGGCATCATGATGCAATCTCTCCTTTCGAGAGAATCTCCACTTGATTCCTGCGTCTGTCAAACATGCTAATGGGTGGGCTTTGCGAGCAGAACCTTTGAAACAAGCTAAGGAGCACTGTCAATCGTTTTCGCGAATGGCCATAACCTGAACCCCAGCTTCCAACTCCAAAATAATACCACTCTCCTGATTTCATCAGGATGCTAATCATGGGGAACTGATACGTTACTTGGGAAATGTTGCTTCTTTCCAGGACAAGGTCCTGCGGCTGATCTACTAGATCGTTGATCGAAGTGGCTTCTTGGCGCCGTGTTCGGTTTGTCGCTTGTCGGGGGCTCAAGTACACGAGAAATGCGAGTGCCACTGGCACCAGGCCCATCACTGCAGGTAGAGGATAGAGCTGCTGAGCGCCAGTCAGTACTGCGTATGCTACAAGAGATACGAGGGATACTATCCAAATGAGGGAAATCACATATGCGGGACGAAACGTTCGAGATGTTATCTTCTTGTATGGAACACCTATCAGATGGCTGTCCGTGAAGTAGGGTCCGTAGCGCGAGTTGTAAACCCATCCCGCAGAGCGTCGTTTGCTAGTCTACCAATGAACAGGCTTGCAACTCCCCCAAGGAAAGTCTCGCCCATGGGAGGGGGTTTTCGTCTCTCCAAGATATGCTTTGAGAAGTGTAAATCCATTCTGACGATCGATGAATGAACACTTTTAGAGGCTAAGCTGGGGCGGCCAGCTGTAATGTTGTTGGATCTCAGAGAACGCTTCGCATTCGGGCTAAATCTTGACGATCCGTGGAGGTATAGTGGAATACTTCCTCCCAGGTCAATAATTATTCCCCATCTATTATCCGTGAGTTTGCCTGAGGGCAAGATTCTCGACGAAGCTGACGACCAAGAGATCCGAGAGCATGGAGAGTTAGAGCCCAGGACTGTCGCAAGCCGAGCCGTCTTAGCTCTCGCGGATAATCTCGTCCAGGCGAAGATCGATTTTGTCCGTTGCTGGTTTCCGTGGAAATACTTCGAACCAATTCCTATCTCTGAATCATCACTCGATCAGCTACTCGACCAATCTTACTCCCAATGGCCCCTCGATGATCTCGTCAATACTTTGACAAGTCGAGGTGTGGGAGTCGTCCCGGTGATAGCTTGCGGATATCAACGGATGCTTCCTCAGGGGTTGGAGCCTGACCCGAACCGAGATCTATACCTGAAACGAGCCTCCATTCATGCACAGCTTATGGTGCGCCATTACAAGGATCGGATCAAGTCTTGGCAGATTGAGAACGAGCCGAACTGGTGGGCTGAACACGAAGCTGGGGGATGGCGGTCAGGCTTTGCCTGGGTGCATGAACATGGATTCAGACACGAGCTTCTACAGACACTCAACGACACAGTTCATAGAGAAGACCCGTCCGCCAGAACGATCATTAACCTTGAGGCCGATGCAATGGTCTTGGACCCTGGAATCTACTCATCCTATTGCGATATTCTCGGCTTGGACTTTTACCCAAACTACAAGATCTCTCATCCAATCAACACGAAGGTCCTGAAACTGGCTGACCGAGTAGCGAAGAAATTGAGCAAGCCTGTCATGGTCTCTGAGACAGGATATCCCAGCGGGCCATCACTCCTAGCATACTCCGCTGAGAGTCAGGCCAAGTACGTATCGGATGCCTGCAGAGAAGCGTACGGACTTGGCGGTGTGACCGGAATCGGAATATGGCGCTTTATCGACACGGCTTGGAGATCGTTTCCGCCTCAAGAGAATCATTTTGGCCTGTTCGACAATAAGGGAAAACCGAAGGCAGCATGGTCCGAGTTCTCGAAAGTCATTAAAGATTTGAAATGAGTCAACACAACCGACGGATGCTGAGGTGGTTAGTCGAATGAAGGGCAAGACGCTCAAAGAGATCATTGGGACCGAAGAGAGGAGTCTTTACAGGCTGATCTCGCTAATCGCTAAACTGTCTACCCAGGTTCGGGAGATGATTCCGAAAGAGCTCGGTTTTGCGGGAGGCATCAATCCCTACGGAGAGAAGCAGCTGCAGATCGATGTCTGGTCAAACGATCTCTTCACCAAAAAGCTCCTGAGAAGTGGCCTCGTCAAGAGACTCGCTTCGGAAGAAATGGAAGAGGTTGCGGAAGCAAAAGCCGGAGAATATTCGATCGTTCTCGACCCGTTGGACGGTTCTTCAAATTTGAAGAGCAATAATTTGCTGGGAACCATTGTTGGAGTCTACCGCGAAAAGCCGTTGCCTGCAAGAGGAAGGGGCCTTCATGCAGCGATGTACTTCCTCTACGGGCCGTATCATCAGCTGGTGCTAGCACTTCACGATGGCGTTCGGACCTTCGCAGCCCTCGGCAGAGGATCTGAAGGAACCAGGTTCATCTCGGATGGTCTGGTCCGCCAGCTTCCCAAACCACCAACGGTTTATGGTATCGGAGGCCTAAGGGAGAAATGGACTCCAAGAGTAAGAGAGTTTGTGGAGAGTCTGGAGAAGCGCAAGATGTCCCTTCGATACGGCGGGTCTTTCGTCGGTGACTATAATCAGGTCTTGACAAAGGGTGGATTCTTCGCATATCCCGAATTGACTGATGCTCCTGACGGGAAATATCGGTTGCAGTTTGAGTCGAACCCAGTGAGCTTCATCACAGAGAAGGCTGGGGGCCGAGCGAGCACGGGCACAGGGAGCATTCTCGATATTGAACCGAGCAGCATCGTCCAGCGAGTACCAACCTATCTCGGAGATTCAGATCTGGTCCAGGAGTTCGAGTCTCTCTATCATTCAAAGAGCCAGCCAGCATGAAGCCACGGATCTCTATCGAGCCCTCGATTCTGAGCGCGGACTTTACCCGACTAGGTCAGCAAGCCAAAGAAGCAGAGGATGCCGGGGTCGAAGGCATACAGATAGATGTAATGGACGGACACTTCGTCCCAAACCTGACATTCGGACCCGGAGTCGTCAAAGCATTGAGAAAATCAGTAGCCCTATTCTTGGACGCACATCTGATGATCGATAATCCCCACAGCTTTCTTGAAGAATTTGCGCTCTCAGGGGCAGACAGGATCATTGTGCACGAAGAAGTCTGCAAGGATCTTCCAACGGTTCTCAAGGCAATCAAGAAGCTAAAGGTCGAAGCAGGAGTCGCCATAAACCCCGAGACGCCAGTCACCACGGTGGAGAGAGTCCTCGATGCTGCGGACTGTGTCCAGGTGATGACAGTCCACCCGGGATTCTCGGGGCAGCGTTTCATGGAAGATCAGCTCAGCAAGATTCAGCGTCTTAGGCAAGAGATAGACCAGCGACACTTGAAAGCGTCAATCGTTGTGGATGGAGGAATCGATGCGAAGACAGCGCCACTAGCTGTGAAATCGGGTGCTACAGTCTTGGTGGCCGGGTCGAGCGTCTACAACCAATCAGCGCCAGTCGCCCAAAATGTCCTGACTTTAAGAAACAGCATAGCAGCAACGGTTGCAGCGATAGGCTCAGATTGAAGTAGAGAACCGGCCACATCCTCTATCGTTATCATGACAAACGACTCACAAGCCGGCTTCTCAACGCTAAGCGATCTCGAAGAGGCCGCCTCAAGGAAGACCGACAAGTCTGCCTGGGCCTACATCCAAGGTGGCGCCGGCGAGGAATGGACGATGAAGGCGAACCGCGAAGCATTCCACCGCAGGACCCTACGACCAAGAGTTCTGGTCGATGTTGAGAATCTAGAATTCGGCGCGACCCTCCTCGGAACTAAAGTGTCCGCGCCGTTCTACGTATCTCCAACTGCTTCCCATGGCCTCGTGCACCCGGATGCCGAGGCTGCGACCGCACGAGCCGCAGGCAAGGCCAACATCCTCGCCACCTTCAGCACACTATCTTCAATATCGCTCGAAGACATAGCCAAGGCAGTTACGACGAGTCCCAGATGGTTCCAGCTCTATCTACAACCAGAATTCTCAGCCACGAAGAGCCTGGTCGAAAGGGCCGAGAAGGCCGACTACAAGGCCATAATCCTAACCGTAGACATGCCGGTCGCGGGCACCCGCGACAAGGAGAACCAAGCAGGCTCCCCATTGGCCTCTTCGATCATTCTGGGAAATGGGAGGGAGGTTGTTCGTCCTCTCAGAAACCCTATCGTCGACGGCGATCACGCCCATATTCGCAAGGAAGCCTCAAACACGTGGGACGTCGTTGACCGCATTCGTGAAATAACTCGGCTCCCGTTGGTTTTGAAAGGAATCCTCACTCGCGAGGATGCTCGACGGGCTGCTGATCATGGCGCTAAAGGCGTTGTAGTTTCTAATCATGGCGGACGCCAGCTGGATCATGCTCCGGCTTCACTGGATGCACTTCCAGAAGTGGCAGAAGAGGTCGGGTCCGAGGTCGAGGTCTATTTTGACGGTGGAATCCGAAGAGGCAGCGACATTATCACGGCTCTCGCAATCGGAGCAAGAGCAGTCGGGCTCGGACGCCCAGTCTTCTGGGCCCTCGCAGCAGGGGGAGAGGCAGGTGTTTCAAAGCTGCTATCTCTACTCAAGACTGACCTCGCGACGGTTATGGCCCTCACGGGTAGACGAACCTTGTCTGAGATAGACAGGAGCCTAGTCAACAATCCTTGGTGATATTCCAGTTGCCAAGACGTCGCATAACGCACGACCGAACCAAGCAACCTTAGTTCAGTTTTTGGAAGTCTATCACTGATTTTATGTCATCTTTGGTAGGGCTATAGGCTTGAGAGTAGTTAGAGGGTCCAACTGTTTTGGTAAACATCGATTTGAGAACTCCAGGGAATTTTTGTTGAATGGTTTTGAAATCTTGAATCCCAGATACAAAGTATCTTTTGTTCGCGTTTACTGAACCGAACGTTATCTTGTTGCCCAGGACAATGTCATCGTAGGAGTGTCCAATATCCTGAGTCGCAAGGTTAGGCCGATAGATACCAAGGAGGCAGAGAACTCCATTGTTGTTCAACAGGCCCTGCGCTTCAGCTGCTAGAGAGGCGACTCCAGTTTCTTCCAGAATCAGGTCGAACCTTCCGAGACCCGAGATGGGCTGATCAGTACCGTTGACGTAGGTTCCTCCAATCTTCTCAACGAGACGAGCTTTCAGACTATCCTTCGGCCGCGTAGCAACAGCAGTCACATCGAGGCCTCTTAGCCGGAGAAGCAACACTGTCAGGAGCCCCACTGGACCAGTTCCCAGCACGAGGGCTTTCTGCGGTTTCCATATCATTCTGTCTTGAATCTTGAAGCTCTGGAACACACCCTTCTCGGCGACGCTTGTTGGTTCAAGAAGTATAGCAACGTCCGATAATTCTGCTGGGATACGAACTAGATAGTTGAGGTCTGACACTGAGTATTCCGAGCAGAAGCCGTGAAGGCCTTTGATTCCATGCTCTTTGTACTGTCCAGTCAGGCACATGTCGGACTCGCCGTTCTGACAGTTAAGGCAGCCGTCCGGTCGCCGAACAGTTGGGACTACAAGATCGCCTTTCTCGATTCCTGCAGAATTGCTCGGTGCGTCTTCGACGGTGGCAAGACACTCGTGCCCCAGAACAAGATAATCCGAATTCGGAGGCGCTTCTCCATATCCACCTTGAATTATCTCCAGGTCAGTTCCACAGATACCGATTTTGCTAGTTCGCAACAGAGCCTGTCCGGGGGACGGAGTAGGCTGAGGAGCATCAATGAGACGAAGACTACCGGCTTTCCCCGGAGTTACGCCGATTGCTCTCAGAGAATCATCCTATCCAACATAACAGGGTTCGAACGAGACTCCGCTAAGACTTCTCTCAGTTTTTTCGAGAAAGACGGGAAGCTAGATTGTCTAGGGACTCTTCTGTAGAGTATCAAGTCGCGCCTTGACGATATCTACCAGCTGCATTCTAAGATCTTCTCCACGCAGTTTCTTCTCCTTTAGATCCGCGAGTTGCTTTGCGAGAGTGTTGTCGCCCAGCATCTTGACCCAGTTCTCAAAATCACCGCGTCCGAGATGGAACTGAAGGGAATTGAGGTCGATAGTGTTTAGGATTCCCAGAAAGTCAGGAAGGTTGCGGGCTGCCGCTCCGGTCGGAGCTCCTAAGGCTCGATAGAAGTAAAACGCGTTCTGCGGGGGCACACTTCGAAGAATGTTGGAAGCCACATTTCTCAAAATCTTGTTTGCCACGGTCTCACCTGTTCAGGCTCGGCCTTCGATCGGTGCTTGGCTATCAAACTTTGGCTATTTATCTAGAAGACAGCGAAGGCTGAGCTGGTGGAAATGTCGGCCGCTATCGCCAAAAATTCCCCAAAAACGGCTCGTCACTCCGTCGTCCGGCCGATTTCGAAAATCTGGATGCTTTCGCAGGAGTGCGCTGGTCTGGCTCAGGCTGGGGGTCTTGGAGAGGCGGTTGCGGGATTGTCCAAGACACTGGCTCTGGATTCTAAGCTAGATGTCAGCGTGTTTCTCCCAAGCCATGGCAGACACTCGGACCCAAGCATCAGAGAGTCCTATGGCTTACGGGATCTCGCGACGTTCATAGCTCAGGGGCATCGGACCGGAGTCAACGGATCATGGTACAACTACCTAGCGGGCATAGAGAAAGGCTCGCGGAACGGAGTCAGCTACTTCCTGGCTAAAGGTCTCGACCAGGCAACCAGCAAGTGGCTGGATGACCCGGTAATCTACGACCACGAGACCACTTTCGAGAAAATGTCTCTTCTCGCACGAACCCTCGGAAGTTACGCGGAGTACTTGATCTCGATGGGCAGAGCAAGAGAGCTTCCGGACCTGATTCATGCCCACGACTGGCACACGGTGCCAGCGGGGGTCCTGGTGAAACAACGCCTTCAGGAAAGAGACGTGGTTGTCCCCCTTGTTTTCACAGTTCATCTGTTGAGTGGAGTTACGTTACCCTGGCATTATGCTTCTGAAGATTGGTGCGGAATCAGAGACATTTCGTATTCTCCACGAACTGATGGGAAGAAAACCTCGACTTTGAAATACAGTCAGATATGGCAAAACGTGTGTCGCAACTCTTTAGAAAAGTTCGGATGCTACACGGCCGACTATGTCACTTCGGTCAGCCACACGTATCTGACGAATGATGTCCGCAACTATGTTGGAGACATGATCAGGGGCAAAAGTGGCCACGTTTACAACGGTTGCGACTGGAACCCAGCCGACATCGAATCGGCCAACCTTACAGAATTCGAGGGCATCAGACCCCGTCTCGATGGGGCAGCGAAACGGTGGGATATGCGAGAGTACCTGCTCACGAAAGCAATTTCCAAAATCGGTAAGGATTCAGAAATCGAAGGTTCGAGTAGACTCCGCGACGGCCCGCGAGAGAAGGAGGACGGTTCGATAGAACCATTTCAGAGTGACGGTCCCCTGGTTCTGATGACGGGCAGACTGAGTCCTCAGAAGGGGGCAGATCTACTGCTTGACGCCGTATCGCGGGTCTGTGGCGTTATCCCCAAAACTAAATTCCTCCTCTTCTTACTGCCCTCAAACGATTCAGACCTTACCAAAACGACCCTCATGAAGGCCGCGAGATATCCCTACAACGTCAGAGTGATCTTCGGCAGGCATCCGTCGATCTACCTGCTCTCGCACCTTGCAGCCGACGTGTACGCAATGCCATCGAGGTCGGAACCTTTCGGCATAAGTGCCCTCGAAGCCATGATTACCGGAAACCCAGTCGTCGGAACCAGTGTCGGCGGTATCACTGAAACAGTTCTCGACCTGTTAACCAACGGAGAATCAGGAACCGGAATCCTGGTTCCTCCCGAAAACGTAACGAAGCTCGCAGAATCCCTTGTCTCTCTCTTGACAGTCATGCAGCTCGACGAACTTAGCCAACAAGGAAAAGAAGACGGAGAGAGAGCATCGCGAAAGATACCTTCAGAACCCGTAGGAAGAATGGCCTCCAAGAATCGAAATCTCGGCTCGAAGATTCGCCAGAATTGCAGAGACCGAGTCTTGAAGAAATTCAGGTGGACGAACGCTGGCAAAATGGCTTTGACCAGATACTCGGCGGCGAGACTCTTGGCCGCCAAAACAATCCAGAAGCAGCTTCGACGAACAAACTAATGAACTTCTTCAAGCTTCGGATCTGAAGAAGAGAGCGCCAAACGGTGGCAAGATGATCGAGACTGAATGATCTCTTCCATGATAGCGATGCGTTTCAGCGGTTACGCCTCCAAGATTGCCTTGTCCACTTCCTCCATATTCGGACGCGTCGCTGTTGAGTATCTCCCTCCAGTATCCACCTTTTGGAACGCCCACCCTGTAGGTTTGTCGCGATACCGGTGTGAAGTTGCAGACAACTACGATTGGATGATCTGGGCTTCGTCCGCGACGTGAGAAGCTGATGATGCTCTTTTCCCAGTCCTGGATGTCAAGCCACTCGAATCCTAACCTCTCAAAATCCAACTGGTGCAAAGCAAGGTCTTTGGCATAGACCCGGTTGAGATCTTTGACCCAGAGCTGAAGCTGTTTGTGCGATTGTTGATCTGTCAGATGCCAGTCTAGGCTTTTCTCAAAATCCCATTCGTCCCATTGGCCGAATTCTCCTCCCATGAAGAGCAGCTTCTTTCCCGGGTGTCCGTACATGTAGCCGTAGAGGAGTCTGAGCTGGGCGAATTTCTGCCAGGTCTCCCCAGGCATTTTTTCGAGAAGCGACCGTTTTCCGTATACGACTTCATCGTGCGATAGTGGGAGAACAAAGTTTTCGGCGAACGCGTACCACAGGCTGAAGGTCAACTGGTTGTGATGGTGTTTCCGGTAGACCGGGTCTTTCGTCATGTATTCTAGTGTGTCGTGCATCCAGCCCATGTTCCACTTCATCCCGAAGCCCAATCCTCCAAGGTAGACTGGACGGGACACCATCGGCCAGGCCGTAGATTCCTCAGCGATCATCTGTACATCGGGATGTGCACGATATACGGCCTGGTTGAGATCTCGTATGAATGACAGTGCTTCGAGGTTTTCTCTCCCGCCATACTGGTTCGGGGTCCACTCGCCTTTCTTCCGAGAGTAGTCGAGATAAATCATAGATGCTACAGCATCGACTCTAAGCGCGTCAGCGTGATAGATGTCCAACCAGAATAGGGCGCTGCTCGCTAGGAAGGATCGGACCTCGCCTTTTCCGAAGTCGAAAATGTAGCTCTTCCAGTCAGGATGGTATCCTTTCTTCGGATCAGCGTACTCGAAGAGATGGGAGCCGTCATAGTACGCTAGGCCGTAGGCGTCTGATGGAAAATGAGAGGGGACCCAGTCAAGGATTACTCCAAATCCCTTCTTGTGAAGTTCATCGACGAGATGCATGAAGTCTTCTGGTATGCCAAATCGGCTTGTCGGGGCGAAGTATCCGAGGGTCTGGTAGCCCCACGATCGTGTGTATGGGTGTTCCATTATCGGGAGGAATTCGACATGAGTAAAACGGGTCTCTTCGAGATAGCTGGGTAGGTCGTGGGCCGTTTCTCTATAGGTTAGTGATCGGTTGTTGTCTTCAGGCACTCGTTTCCATGATCCAAGATGCATCTCGTAGATGGCGAGGGGTGAGCTGAGGGAGTTCTTGTCTCTCCGGGTCCTCATCCATTCCGCATCATTCCAGGAATGCTTTAGGTCCCAGACGATCGACGCGGTGCGTGATGGTATTTCCCAGTGGAGAGCGAAAGGATCGCCCTTCTCCATCGAATAACCAAGATGGGCTTTCGATTCGACGTGATACTTGTAGAGTGATCCCCTTGTCGGACCAGGGACGAATCCTTCCCAGATCCCAGAATCGTCCTTTCTCCGACTAAGCGGGTGTTGGCCAGGTCGCCACTCGTTGAAGTCTCCGATGACGGAGACGAGTTTCGCGCTTGGGGCCCAGACTGCGAAATGTGTCCCTTCAATTCCGTCAAGCTGGGTTGGATGGGAGCCGAGTTTTTCGTGGAGCTTGAGGTGTTTTCCTTCTTTGAAGAGGTAGATGTCGTAGGGAGTCAGTAGCTCATGTTCGGTCACGGGGTCCATGGCCTGGGAAACGCTTGTAGAATGTGTTGGGGACGATGGCTAAGCCTTACGATTCAGCCTGAACGGTGGCTATTGGCCGCTCTGCGACTGTGACTTGGAAGTCGGTTCCTTCCCATTTGTTGGCGTCTGACCAGAAGAAGGTGAAGAGAACACTCTCGCCGGGCGAGAGGTCAGAGGTTTCCAAGTCAGCGTAGTGAATCCCGAGGCCAGTGTCAACTGTTTTGGAATCCGTTAAGGTCTTCCAACCGTCGCTGCTCCAGTGAATGGTCGCGGGCGCGAGGACCTCGATTCTGATATTTCTTCCAGGCGGGATTGTTCGAAGCTTCTGATTAAACCTCCAAGCTACTAGTTTCGAGCCGGTCTTCTTAGTCTGGTATCGAGTAACGGGTTGAGGTGGCATGTCGAATACTTTTCGCTCCCGGATGGATCTTGCGAGTTTGATGTATTCCGCGTGCGCCCAGACGAGGGGCATGGCTGAACCGGCGGGGCGGCCGTTGTGAAGACCTCGCTTGGGAATGTCTTCTGTGTCCCAGACCTGTTCTGGAATTAGTCCTCCCGGGCTAGCTTGAGCCTCGATTACGTGTAAGAGCCGTTCGGCTTCTTCAACCTCTCCTCTGGCTATTTCATAGTGGGCTCGTTCCCCGGCCAGGAGCGGCCATCCTCTTCCGACACCGGTCCCGTCGAATGGAGAGCCGTCATCGTGTTCCCCATAGCCATCGAGGTTGTACCGGTGCCAAACCGGGCCTGTCTTGGTTTCCTTTCGTAGAATCGTGTCTATCACCTTCACCGTGTCGAGGATTCGCGGGTCCTTAGCTGATCGCAATCCGTAACGGACCAGAGCGAGCGCGTCCACGCTAACTAATTGTTCGCCTGGGACCACTTCTTGTCCTAAGGGACGATTTCGGAGAGAGACAAAGGCTGAAGCTGGAACCTCAATATCGGAAGGATTCGCAGGAGCGATTCTGACGTAGTACCCGTTGACTCCAACGCGGTTCGCGAGTTTCGTTCCTGTAACATAGGTCCAACGTTCAATGGCTTCGTTCCATGTGTCTGCCGTGTCCCTGAGGTACGAGGCCAGAGCATAGTCACCTTTCTCTTCGGCAAAATCGGCCGCTGCGAGCAATCCCGCGATCTCGGCCGCGAGGGTGAATGGAGAATATCCCCCGTCTTCCTCCCATCTGTCCTGCTGTGTGACGGGGCCGTTTCGGACGAGATATCCTGCTGCGCGCTGTATCATCGGCCACGCGTCGAACCCAGACAGAGCATAGACACGTTTCAGCTGGTCTGCGACAAGTATCGGGAACGCCGTTTCATCCATTTGTATTCCTCCCCAGTATGGTGATCCGTCAAGCCACATGTTCTGCAACCAGTGGCCATCTTCCTCTTGGGTGGACATGAGGTAAAGGAGAGTTTCTCTCGCGTGTTCAGTGTCTCCTGACGCGATGAACCCGCCAGCCGCTTGCGATAGATCTCTAGGCCAGATCAAGTGGTATCCGCCCAAGTCGTCGTCGCCTTTGGAGAATCCCCATGGTATGGAGAGACTAGCGATTACAGCGCCTGGGTAGGATTTTTCTTCGTGTGTTCGGAGTACTGTGTTGCTGACGCGGTAGAGGTCGAAGCCCGTCTCGTAGGGCTTTCCAAGGTCAATGCTCTGGGACTGGACCTCCTTCCAGCCATCGACAAAGGCCTGCTGCACCCTATCGAAGTCTTTCAGCAGAGCATTACGTGCCTGCTGCCCCGCCTCATCCGGCGTTCGTCCAAAAGCAAGAGCCGTAACACACTCGCCATCGTTAACTGCCATGTCAAGTTCGGCGGTCAGAGCAATGTTCCCGTTGGTGGCACTGGAATATTCCCAAGTCATTTTCTTGTTGGCGCTGATGTCCTGCCAACCATCACTGACACCAACGTATCCGCAGCTCATCTTCCTGAACGGGTTTGAACAGGCGAGGGCGAGGGAGACTCCTTCTCTCTGCGCGAAAAGCATCGGTGTGCCCTTGTAGTCGCCGATCCATCCATTGTTTCCGTATCCACGGTTTCCAATGTGAGGAGCCAGCAAAGCGTAGACGGCATAGTCCTCCAGCTTACCTTTACCCGCGTCGAAGTGGACCTTCTGTAGAAGTACGTCCCGCTCAGGATCGGTGATGACGATCTTCGTCATCCTGTAGTGTCCTCTCTTGCACGAGTTGACGAGCTTGTATCCAGGCACGCCTTGTTCTAGAGGCGAGATTCTTCGGTTCGTATCTCGTTTCTCTTCGGAGAAGTACTTGTCGTCGTCAGCGACGAGAAATTCCATGTCACGAGTATTTGCCTGATCTATCCTCGGGTAGTAGACCTCGTTTAGGATTCCATGGGAGACGGTGAACCAGACCCTGCTTTGATAGCTGGCCGAGGTTCCAACGCCCTCCTTAGCGCTCGAGGTCCACCTGGGAGCAATCCCGGGCCTACCGGGCGCGGGATTTTCAGCTGGCATGGTCAACTGTTTTTCCACCTTGCAGATGAATGTCGAAGGCGTTGTGTATATAGAAAGACGTGCTTTGTAGCCGCTAGTCATTCTACGACTGAATGTGCAGATATGTCTGCGCCTAATGATGACAATCCAACGTGAAATGAGGTATGACTATCGAAAATGGCTAATCAACTAGGTGACGAATTGTCTAGGACTGACCGGCCTGAGACAAGGTCTTCTGGGGCATCGCTCAGGGCCGTCGTATTTGATATGGATGGGACCCTTGTTAGTAGTCTTTCCGTCATTTTTCATTGCGAGAATGAAATCTCTCGAAAGTATCTCAATGCCACGTTGGCGCTTGAGGAGGTGATTGCGAAATTTGGGCCCCCTGCGCATGCCATTATCAGGAGGATGACCGCCGATCTCTCGGAGAATCTTCAGAATCAAGCAGTGGCTGACTATTACGAATGTTACCGGAAGTATGTCGCTGGCAGGGCACTGGTCTTTCCAGGGATTATGCTGCTCTTGCGAAGAATCCGATCCACCGGTAGACGGTTGGCGCTCGTGACTGGAGTGGAGAAGATCATGATGGAATACACTCTTAACCCGTTCAATCTATCCGAGTTCTTTGAAGCACGGGTCACGGCGGATGATGTCCAGAATAGCAAGCCAGATCCTGAAGGGATCAACCTGGCCTTGAGCCGAATCAAAGTCGAGCCGAGAGAGTCAATGTATGTTGGGGACTCGCCTGCGGACATGATTGCCGGAAAACAGGCTGGGGTTTTGACGGGGGCTGCGTTGTGGAGTCCTGAGAATCGTGGGGACCCTACGACGGAGCATCCTGACTATGAGTTTCGGAGTGTTCAGCAGTTGTCCGACTTTCTGTTTCCGAAGAACAAGTCCAGCCAAGATCCGTATTTTGGTTCGCGTTGGGACGAAGAAAGACGGTAGGATTTCAGGGATGCTCGAGGAAACGAGAACAAATTCGGGCCAATACTGAAAGGTCAAAAGGTCGAGTCTGAGGCATCGAAGCTTCAAGTTGAAGATCACCAACTTTGAGGTCTATCAGCTCGGCGAACTCTCACAAGGAAGCGCAACTTGGGCTGGGAATTCCATTCTTCTGAAACTGACGACCTCCGATGGCACCATCGGCTACGGTGAAGCAGTTCCCACTCTACGGGTCCAACCAGTAATCCAGTCTCTACACGAGGTCGCTCGAGTGTTCAAGGGAAAGGATCCGCTGGACATGGAGCTGAACATTCACGAATGGCACAAGCACGACTTCTATCTCCCCGTCTCCTTCGAGTCAACGACCGCACTCAGCGCATTCGACATCGCATGCTGGGACATTGCGGGTAAACATTTCGGCGCCCCAATCCACCAGCTCATTGGAGGCAGCTTCAGGAATAGCGTTAGGGTCTATGCGAACGGCTGGTACGACAAGTGCGTCACGCCTGAACAGTTCGGTATACGAGCCAAGAAGTTTGCGGGAATGGGTTACACAGCTCTGAAGTTCGACCCCTTCGGGACGCACTACGATTCTATCGACGCGAAAGGATTGGAAATCGCCTACTCGCGCGTAAAAGCCGTCAAAGATGCAACGGCAGACAAGGTTGAGCTTTTGATAGAACACCACGGAAGATTCGATCCAAACGCGGCCATATCGATCGCGAAGAGGCTCCGCGAGTTCGACCCGTTATTCATGGAAGAGCCCATCCATCCGGACAACCTCGAAGGGCTTCGAAAATACCGAGAAGCAACGGACGTTAGAGTCGCCCTAGGCGAGCGGATACTTACTAAGGAACAAGCGGCATTCATACTCGCGAATAATCTGACCGACTATTTGCAAATAGACGTGACAAACATCGGCGGAGTTACAGTGGCTCGCAAAGTCGCGGCCATGGCAGAGGCATATGGGGTGGAGATGGCTTTTCACAACGCGTTCGGACCTATACAAAACGCAGTAACCGTACAACTCGACGCCGCGATTCCGAACTTCGGCGTTCAAGAGTCGTTCTACGACTGCTTCCCCGCCTGGAAGAGACAACTAGTAAGAGACCAGTCGAAAGTAGAGAACGGACAGACCAAAGTACCCACGCGGCCGGGCATAGGCGTCGAAGTGGACGAGAGGGTCTTGGAAGAACATCGAGCTGAAGGCCAGGAATATTTCAACCCGGACGAGCCTGTCTGGGTCGTCAAAGACACTTGGAAGGATTAGCCTGGAACGATGATCAGGGTCCGCGCCCGGACTCAGCGCTCACAGGGGCTAGACAGGTTACACCGTGATGTTCTCGCCGCAATGACCGAAGCGCTTGATGCAGCGGACCCAGCCAGAATCATAAGAAAACACCTTAGACTCCACGGAGATATTCTCCGTATTGACAAGCTTCAATTTCCATTGAAAGACTATCGAAGAATCATCGTCATAGGTGGAGGAAAGGCCTCGGGACATATGGGCGAGGAGGTTGGGAAACTACTCGGAAACTGGATTACTAGAGGACTGATAATTATTCCAGATTATCTGCTACCAAAGCCCAAGAGTCGTCGGATAGGGTATCAGACTGCAACCCATCCAATTCCCAGCCGCAAGGGTATGGAAGCAGTTCATGCAATGCTCCGCTTGGTCGAGATTGTTTCACGGGACGATTTGGTCATCGTCTTGATCTCGGGTGGAGGGTCGGCTCTGATGCCCTTGCCAGTAGAAGGAATGGGCTTGAGCGACGAGGCACGGGTCACATCACTTCTCCTAAAGTCTGGGGCAAGCATCGAAGAGATCAATACCGTACGAAAACATCTGTCCCAGATCAAAGGCGGCAGACTCGCAGAGAGACTGTATCCAGCGACCGTTCTGACTCTGATAATCTCAGATGTTGTTGGGGACAGAATCGATGCCATAGCTTCAGGTCCGACGGCTCCAGATCCGACGACCTATCGCGACGCGGAACAGGTTCTCAAGAAATACGATCTCTGGTCCCAGATACCGAAGAATGCTCGAAGAGTCATCGCTGGCGGCCTCTCAGGTTCTATACCCGACACGCCGAAACGAAAGAGCAGGGTCTTCCAGCGTGTATACAATGTGATTGTTGGCAACAATCGCGCGTCTTGTCTCGCCGCGGCGTCATTCTTGACCAGAGCCGGTTACAAGACCCAGGTTCCCTCGATCCGGATTTCCGGTGAAGCTCGAGAAGTTGGTCGAATCTTCGGCTCGATCGCAAGAGACATTCGAGACAATGGACTGCCCTACCCAGCCCCCGCTGCATTTGTGGCCGGGGGAGAAACGACTGTCACGGTCCGAGGAAGGGGCAGGGGCGGCAGGAATCAAGAAGTAGCTCTTGCGGCGGCTGTGAAGATTAGCGGTTCAGAGGGGCTTGTCGTCGGTTCGTTTGCGACCGATGGAATTGAAGGTCAGACCGATGCAGCTGGCGCGGTCGTCGATGGGTCAACAATCACTCGAGGTCTAAAGCTCGGAATGGACGCTGAAGAATATCTCAGAAACAACGATTCATATCGTTACTTTTCGAAGCTCAAGGATCTCGTAATAACAGGTCCAACAGGAACAAACGTGAACGACATTACGATCCTTGTTGCAGACCACAGATAGCCTCCCTCTACTTCGACTTGTATGGGAAGAGATACGATAGGCTAGGTTTGTCGTTCCAGTCGACGTAGCACGTTTTCAGTTGAGTGTAGCCCTCCAGCCCGTACCTTGAGCCCTCAGCGCCAAGTCCGGACTGCCTGAACCCTGTATGTGCACCCTGAAGCTGCTCTGGTCCAACCTGGTTGATGTAAGACTCGCCGAATCTAATCCGGTTCATAGCCTTCAGAACCCGAGTACTATCTTTCGTGAAGACGTAGGAGGCGAGGCCATACTTCGAATCGTTTGCAAAGTCGATGGCCTTGTCAAAACTGTCCACCTCGAGTATAGGAACGACGGGTCCGAAAATCTCGTCTTGGACAAGTGAAGATTTCTGTTTCACATCCTTTATGACCGTCGGTTCGAGAAACCAACCCTTCGTTGGAGCAGAGGGCTTCTGTCCCCCGAGGACAATCTTGTCTCCCTCTTCCTTCGCCTTTTCGATGAAGCTCACGCTGGTTTCTCTCTCCTCTTTGCTGACCATCGGACCAAGGTCAGTGTCTGAATCTAACGGGTTCCCTATCCTGAGATCCTTCGCCATTCGAACGAACGCGGAAACAAACTTGTCCTTGATCTTCTCGTCAACATACATCCTTTCCGAGCAGATGCAAGTCTGGCCGCAGTTCCAGAACCGTGCCCATATCGCGCACTTTAGCGCCCAGGGAATATCTGCGTCATGCCAGACAATGAAAGGCGCCTTCCCGCCTAGCTCCAAGACCAGCTTTGGAAGATGATTCGAAGCATGCTCCATAATCGTCCGCCCAGCATCAGTACTCCCCGTCATCGTAACAAGTCCTGTAATCTTGTTCGTCACAAGCTCATCGCCAACCTCTGATCCGCTCCCAGTAACAACATTCACAACTCCGTTTGGAAAGCCGGCCTCCTCCATCAGCCTCACCATCTCGATCGTGCTGAGAGGCGTATTGCTCGACGGTTTCGTCACAACCGTATTTCCGGTGATCAGTGCAGGGGCAAGCTTTCGCGCGACCGTTGCGGAGGGAAAGTTCCAGGGAGTAATCGATGCGACCACGCCGATCGGGAGCCTTAGAATCATGACCGTTTGGTGAGGGTTGTCGCTGGGCAGAACATCACCCTCAATCCTGCGAGCAAACTCAGCATAATACTCGAAATTCGACGCTGCACCCTCAATCTCGCCGCGAGCCTCGAACAAGGGTTTCCCTTGTTCCGAAGTAAGGAGTCTGGCAAGCCTCTCTTTGTCCCTCCAAATCAGTTGAGCCGTCTTGAAGAGAAATGCGGCTCGTTGGAGGGGCGCGAGGTCTTCCCATTTTGGCTGAGCCTCCTCCGCCGCTTCAAGCGCATCCTTCGCTTGTTCGCGACTCGCCTTCGGAACGGAGGCGATCATTCTCTCAGTGGCAGGATTGACCACGTTAATCGTCTCCTCCGTCTTCGAATCTACCCACTCACCGTCAATGAACATCTGGTAATGTTTCGCGATTCCTCGGAGGGCTCTCGGCTTCGCCATGTCTTTCAAGCTCCTTCTTTCAACAGTCCCGACTCCCTAAGAAAGGCTGCAACACTTTTTCGCTCATCTCCAGTGAGACCCTGAAGAGGGCTCTTGACACCGCCCACAGGTATCCCAACCATACTCATCGCCTCTTTCAGTCCCGCGGGAAATCTTCCAACACTTATCGCCTCGATTATGGGAAGAAGCTTCGACTGAGCTTGACGGGCAGTTTCGAGGTTCCCACGCTTGAATTGGTCAAACACTTCGCTCGCCAGCTTGGGAGCAACGTTGGCGACTCCAATTATCCCGCCGCTCCCGCCAGATTCCAGATTTGTCAACGTCATCGCGTCAGATCCCGTGAAAATCGCGATGCGCTTCCCAGCGACCGTCAGGAACCGGAGAAGATTGAGTAGATTGTACTCAGTGTACTTCATCCCAACGATTAGCTGCTTCTCCGCCAGTCGTTGAACAACACTGGGGGGAACAAAGAGATGCGTCCACTCTGGAATGTTGTACACGACTAGAGGCAGACCGCTCTTCCGAGCAATGGTTTCGAAATGACTGAAGAGCCCATCATCACTGGTGGTGTAATAGTAGGGAGGCGTTGCGACGATCGCGTCTGCACCGGCTTCCTCAGCATCCTTCGCGAAAGCCAACACATTCTCGAGACTAGGATCCGAGACGCCCGCGAGGACCGGGACGCGACCATTCGTCTGATCCACAACCGTTTCGATAACCGTCTTTCTTTCTTCCCGGTCAAAGAGCGCAAATTCTCCACTCGTCCCCAAAGGGAAGAGCCCGTCGATCCCTCCACCGATCAAAAAGTCCACCAGAGTCCTAGTGGACTTCACGTCGATCTTTTCGTCACGGGTCATTGCTGTAGCCATGGGCGCGATGATGCCTTCGAGCTTCTTCATGGTCAAGGGTCAATCCCTCGATTGAGGCGTGCTTTAAGAGTACTAGAAAGACGACTTCGCGAGAGATGCTCAGTCTTCTTGAATGGGTACAGCTACTACCCTGGACGGTGCTCCGTCTCCATCTCGCAATTTGATGGGCATGCAGATCATCAGGATTCTCTGGCCAACAAATTGGTTCAGTGCATTGCTTAGAGATTCAACGATGAATATTCCGTTGCCGAGCAGCGTCTTGTGCACCAGGTGCTCCGTTGCCTTGAATTTTTCGACGCTGAGAAAATCGATTCCGACCGCCCGGACCTTTTTCGAGACAAGGTAGTCGGCTGCGTCTTCAGTAAGATACGTGTAATCTCGGTTGATCGACTTGTCTCCCCAATGCTCACTGCAACCAGTATAGATGGCAACAATATCGTCACTTGCAATTTCTGTTTCGAGTTCCCGCCTAAGGTCCTTGGACGTGATTCCGCTACCGATCGGCTTCTTAGACAGGTCAGCCACGTAGGCTTCTCCTATCAGCTTGTTCAGTGGAATCCTGTCTATGCCTATCCCGTCTCGAATGAAGTGTTGGGGGGCATCGACATGGGTGCCCGTGTGTGAGCCCATAGTTATCTTGGTGAGATTGACACCGTCCTTCTGCAGAGTTGAGTAGCTTTCGAAAGACGGGGAGGGATCTCCCGGATAGACGGGCATTCCATTGCGCAAGTGATGGGTCAGATCAGTAGCTTTCTCGAATATGTACAAGCAAATCGACAATCAACGAATGCTAGGGCCTTGATAGGACGTTCGGCTATGGGCAAATTGTGCTTCGAGAGAAATGGGTCACCCCCATCGGATGGGATGGGTTACGACTTGCATAACTGGTGCTCTATCGTTCAATGTCACGTTTAATCCGGTGCAATATCGTGAGCGAATTAGGAATCGAGAAAGTGGTTGTTGAGCTGAACAGTTTCCGACAACGGACCGCGATGATCAAAGAAGAGATTGCCAAAGTCTCCAGAGCCCTGAACGAACGGGCTGGCCAGCTTAATGATTTGGTAAACAAGAGTCTTGGCCAGTTGAAAGAACAATTAGGTGGCACTACCCTATCAGGATACTTGTCATTACAAGGCAGATACCAGTCAGGTGACATGAACGATCAGGACTACACCCAGCAGAAGGACTACTACCGGGGCGAGTTGCAGAACATGATTCGCAAGCTAGACGAGTCGAAGAAGCTCATGATGATAATGGCGCAGCTCGACTCCAGGTCACCTGGTGCTCAAGCACCACCGGGCCAACCGAGGCCTCAGCCCACTCAGTGAATCATATCCAGATTCAGATCTTCCTCTGAAGTCTGGTCGAGCTTAGAACTATTGCATTCTTGCCGCGCATTAGACTAGTAAATGCCGGTGACTATGTTGATCCTTACTGGTGTGAAGACCCCCGGTACCACAACGACAGTAATCGGCAAGACTCTGCATCCCATGTAACTGCAGCTTGACAGATTGAGCGAATAGGTTCCAGGGCTAAGTGTCACCTGAAGCGGTGCTATCAACTCGCAGCGGTTCTGAAGCGTCCAGTTGAGACTCACAACCTGGATCCTTCTGTTTGGGGATGTGATGACAAGAGCTGGGCCTGTCGCAGGGATTGATCCGGTTATGCTACAAACAGGCGAGACATTAGCAATGGTGACAGTGCCAGTTATTCCCTGATGCGATGAAACATTCAGCCTCCGGTCGATTTGGGGGTGGATCGAGAAAGTGGCGTTTGTCAGCGAGGGCGAAGTAGCTAGGGCATAGCTGGTTGCGATCAGAGACGTTGCAAGAAACGCAAGAAGGAGTAGAGTGAGAGCCCTTTTCAAAGGGTACCCAGAATGGTCGACAGTCGAATTGTTGAATATAGATTTATCGTGGATCCAAATCTTGATCAGGAGAAAGATTCGTTAGATTCTTCGGGCTTTGAGCCAGTAGTACTCAAAGTATCTCTCCATAACTCCAGCGTATTCTTCATCGGATAGTCTGAAGGCAATTCGCGAACCTCCCTCTGATGGCATATCAATGTTCCAGAGATACGTGACGATCGCATCTCTCCCATCAACGGAGCACACATTCATGGGACGAGGAGACTCCTCACTTGGTTCTTGGATAATACCGACCTCTGCCTCTTCAGAAAGCGCAGTAAGGCTTTTTTGATCGACGAATCGTGGATGCAGGAACGATACGATCTTCACGGCCACGCCTCTCTCTCTAGCGGCTTTGATTGGTGCGCGTAAGTCTTCCACGTCTTGGGGAATGATTGTCGCAAGCTGAAGGTATGCCCTCGACTTTGCAGTAGCGATTAGCTCATTTTGTTTGTCGGCTATCTTGTCGCCTCCATGAATGACCCAGAGACTGATGTGTTTCACAACTTCCCGGCGTTCGTAGATCGCCTGCAAGTCTTTGCGCATCAGGTTCGTGAATGCTTCCATCTCGGACTGCTTCTGCTCCACCTCCAGCTCCGCCACAGACCTCGGAGGGTTGGACTCGTAAATGACTGGACGACCGGGTCTAGCCCTGATCCATTTTCGCTTCTCTAGTCCTTCGAGGGTCCCATAGACGCGGGCGTAGGGAATCTTGACACTCTCACTAATCTCGTAGGGTGTTGCAGGGCCATCGAAGATTAGTTTGAGGTAGGTCTTGATCTCGTATTCTGTTAGCCCATGGTCCTTCAGTATGCGGTGTAGGTTCTCGTCTATTCGGGACAATTTTGAGGCGCTGACCTACCTTTTTGCATAAATAGGGTAGCTGGGGATTAGACGTTTTTCCTTAAAATAGGTAACGTACACGCGGGAGTCAAATTGACAATTACATGTACAAAGAATCATCCAAGGGTAAAGGAGTCTAAGGGGAATTCGACACGCAGAATCCCCCTCATGAACGCCTATCCTTCAACTGTCCCATCACTTCAGGATCCTTTCGATTGGAGATTTGGACCAGTTCCCATCGAAGATGAGATTCGTTACGATGTCAGAAAGAAGGTGACTAGCCTGAAGATTTGGAATTCCTAGCCAGCTTGGTCCCGCAGTTCTTACAGAACAACGCGTCGGGTGGGTTCACAGTCTTGCAATTCGCGCACGTCCTCATCGCTACCTGTATAGTCTCTTCCTGCGTCGTTGTCAGAGTTCTATGCGCAAATCTCGAACCTGTTCCGCCTAGAAATCCCCAGACGGGGACGGCTAGGGCGAGAAACAGTACGGTGTCGCCTGCTACATTTATGGGGAGTTTCAGAGCACTGATTACGACGTAGACGAGACCTGCGAAAACTCCGACAATTATGCCATTCCCAATGGCGTGATCGGGATCGGCGAAGCCTGCTAGGGCGCCAGATAAGGCGGGAATCGTGATGAAGATCACGAGGTCGGTCAGAGTGAAATTTGTAACACTGTCGGTTGTGGTTGCCAGTACGTCGAGGAGTATTCCGACGAGGACTCCTACGAGTATTGATAGTTCGCGATGCTGAAGTCTCGTGTATGCCATCCGGGCCAGTTTTCCAGATCGCTCACCTACCCCTTGGGTTCTTATCGGTTGTTCTATCATTTCTCGAAAACTGGGTAAACAATGTCCAGCGTCGCTTCTATCTAAATCTCGAAAAATCAGGTAAGAGACAGAACGGCTAACTTGCTCTCTTGAGTTCTCGTAGGCTGTCCTCAGCCGCGCTCAAGATCGATTCAACATCTCCATCCTCATGGGCGGCAGTGATCATCATTCTTTCCGTCCCGTCAGGGTGGAAGTAGACTCCCCGACGGAGCATCAGATTCCGGAACCTACGGAACTTTTCAAAATCACTCTGCAAGGTGTGGCGGTAATTCTGAATCTTCCGCGCGGCAGTGAAGTAGAGCTGGAACATTGGACCCATTCCTTGGACTATGCCGTCGTGATCATATCGTGACATGAGTTCTCGGAGACCTTCCATGATTTCTGCGCCAGTCAGGTGCATGTGTCGGATCGGGGCCGCGTCATCTTTCAAGAGTTCGTCCAGTGTAGCATTCGCGGCGGCGAGGCACATCGAGTTTCCATTGTATGTGCCTCCGTAGCCGATCTTTCCGGGTCCGATCATTCCCATCACGTCACGTCGTCCTGCGATCGCTGCGATCGGTGTGCCTCCGCCTAGGGCTTTGGCGTAGCATGCGAGGTCGGGCTTGACTCCATAGAATTCTTGGGCGCCACCTGGAGCGATTCGAAACCCGGTCAAGACCTCGTCGAAGATTAGTAGGGCATCATACTTGTCCGCGAGTTCTCTGACAGATTTGAGATAGTCCTCTTTGGGCGGAATAACTCCTGCACTTCCCATTACAGGCTCCGTGATTATCGCTGCTAGGTCGCTTGCGTTCCGTTTCAGGACTCGTTCTAGGGACACGGGGTCGTTCCAGGGGGCTACAACGACGGATTTGGCGATTCCATCGGGTATGCCTGGATAGTAGGGGAGTTTCGATGGGGCCTGTTCAAGCCCTGCCACGACGGAGGGTGACTCTACGCTGAAGAGTACGTAGTCGTGGTGTCCGTGGTAGTGTCCTTCAAACTTGACAATCTTGTCTCGGCCGGTGAAGGCCCTGGCGATGCGGATTGCCTCCATCGTCGCTTCTGTCCCGGTGTTTGTGAAGCTGACCATCTCTGCGCAGGGGACTACTGACTGTATCTTCTTGGCGACCTCGACTTCGAGTTCGGTGGTCGTTCCGAGCATCGTCCCGTTCCGTATCTGTGCGTTGATGGCGTTGAGGATTGCGGGGTGAGAGTGTCCGAGAACGACAGCTCCGTAGCTTGACAGAAGGTCGACGTATTGGTTGTTGTCGATGTCCCAGACCTTTGAGCCTTGGCCTCTCTGGAAGCTGATTGGGAAGGGGTCATGGGCGTAGACCCTGACGTTGGAGGAGGCTCCTGAGGGGAGGTGTTTTTTGGCCTCCTCGTAAAGGGCGAGTGATCCGGAGAAGTTTGTTAGGAGGATTGGGAGTTGTCGGCTGGTGCGTTTCTCGATGTCAATCTTGGCCTGGTTGACGGCGGATTCGGCTTCGACTTGTGTGAACAACCATCATCCCAGCCTTGATAGTCAGTTAGGCTGTGGCTCTATAAAAAGATGTATTTTTCCGGTGATTTTGTTAGGGTTTCGAACTTTTTATTCGTCCGCCGTAGTTTCGAGGAATCCTGAAAAGAGCAACGGCAAAACCCGACATTCTAACCCCTCGGATTGACCTCCGCCAATCCAGAATCACCTGGAATAGCCGATTTCCCCGTCTTATACCGCGGATCTAACGTATTCCTCTTTCTGCTATCTTTTCTTTTTCTGTTAAATATTGTTTTTCCGTTATCTTTTCGCGACCCCCCAGGGGTATGTCTGATCTAAAAAAGTCCTTCACACTTTCAGAGTGCAGCATTCAATCCCTCTCAGCGTACTCCCCAGAGCTGGTCAAGTTAGCAAATTCGGCCGTCTTGCCTGAAAGTCATTTTTACAAGAGCCCGCCCTAGACTGTCAGGTATAATTGCGCGGCAAGCCCCTAGCCACCATAATATCTGCTGGCCTCTCAAAGTTCGGCCGGCGAGAAGGGGTCTACGCCCGCGAACTCTTCGCCGAAGCCGCGTTATCTGCATTCCACAGGGTCGAGAAACTAGACCCCAGCAAGGACATCAAGGCTGCCTTCATCGGACAGATGAGCGAGGCATACGAACACCAAGCCCATACCGCGCCCATTGCCGCCAGCTGGGCCGGAATTTTCCCTGCACCCGCAATGAGGATAGAGAACGCCTGCGCCTCCTCAGGCTCCGCATTACGGTGCGGCATAATGGCGATCATGTCCGGCCTCTACGACATCGTCCTCGTGGGGGGAGTGGAGAAGATGACCAACCAGCCGACTCCTGAAGTTACAGGAATTCTTGCAACAGCCTCCGACTATCCATTTGAACAATGGAATGGCATGACCTTCCCAGGACTCTTCGCCCTAATGGCTACCGTGCACATGCACGAATACGGAACGACTGAAGAACAGATGGCCGCGGTCGCTGTTAAGAACCACAAGAATGGGGCGCTCAACCCGAACGCTCACATGCAGAAGGAAGTGAGCATGGACGAGGTCCTAAAGTCGCGCCTAGTCTCGTGGCCTCTGAAGCTGTACGATTGCTCCCTCATCACTGACGGCGCGAGCGTTGTGATACTTACCAAACCGAAGCTGGCCAAGAAGCTGTCTGACAACTATGTCCACATAATCGGGACGGGTCAAGCGCAGGACACTTTCTGTCTACACGAGAGAGAAAGCCTGACCACCGTCAAGGCAGCCAAGACAGCAGCCCAGGAAGCATACAAGATGGCTGATGTTCGACCCAAGGACATCAACGTTGCGGAGCTTCACGACTGCTTCACAATCGCAGAAATTATCGGTTATGAAGATCTGGGATTCTGTCGTCCCGGACAGGGAGGTAAGTACGTTGAGAGCGGCGCGCCAGATCTCAAAGGGTCCATGCCTGTCAACACTAGCGGCGGCCTAAAGTCTAAGGGACACCCTGTCGGGGCAACAGGCACGGCCCAGATTCACGAGCTTTACCTCCAGTTGACAGATCAGGCGGATAGACGCCAAGTCAAAGATGCGAAAATCGGGTTGGCTCATAACCTCGGAGGATCAGGTGCGACCGGAGTAGTCCACATCTTGAAGGGGAGCTAGACTCTGAGCGAGCTAAGGGATCCCACCATCGAGGAATTCTACAAATACTGTAGCGAGCGGAAGCTTATGGCTGTTAGGTGCCTACGATGCCGACAAGTAATGGTCCCTCCAAGAGCCATATGTTCCAACTGTCGACATAGCCGAGTCGAATGGGTCGAGCTAAGCCAGAAAGGAAAACTCGTCACCTATACAATCGTCCACGTCTCGCCTCCACAATTCAAGCACATGACTCCATACGCCGTCGGAATTGTGGAAATGCCTGAGGGAGTCAAGATTCCTAGCATCATCCGGACGTCTAGGCCGGAAGATCTAAAGATCGGGATGCAGCTCGAAGCGGATTTCAGTCCGAGACCCCAGGAAGGTGGATGGCCCAACTGGCCCCGCTACTTCTTCAAAGAAACCGGCTAAGAATTCAGTCTTCACGCCTAAGCCCAGTTCTTAAATAGCGGATTAGGGTCTGGGTTTCCTAACGGGGAGCTGGGATAGGACCCGGCTGAGAGGATGGCTTCGTCGCCATCGACCCTTTGAACCTGATCCGGGTAATGCCGGCGGAGGGACGAGACGAAGATCTTCTTCTCGGATCCAATTCTCCTCCTCGTTGTCTGGAAACAAGGATGAGAAATCAATCGATGGGTCTAGATAGCTCGGCGGGCAAATCGGTTGCTCCAAGCCCGAGAAGAGAAACTGACCGAGTCAGAATAATTACCGAAACCATAGTAATGGTGGCACTAGCCGGAGCATTGTACCTGATCAAGATCTTCACCCTCCCCCAGGGCGGCTCGGTCACGCTTGGCTCGATGGTTCCGATCTTCTTACTCGCACTCAGAAGAGGACCACGGATCGGAATAGTCGGTGGTGTGGCCTTTGGGCTTGTGGCCCTTGTCGAGGACGTCTATTCAGGAGTTGAAGTAATCTTCTATCCCGCCCAAGTAATTCTTGATTATCCTTTAGCGTTCGGTCTGCTGGGACTCGCAGGGTTCTTCCAGAAGATTCCAATTCTAGGAGTGGGGATAGGTATCGCTGCCCGTTTCTGTTCACACTTTGTCTCTGGTGTCTTGTTTTTCGCGAGCTACGCGCCTGCTGGCGTGAGTCCCTTTGTCTACTCAGCGGTGTACAATGGCGGGTTTCTGATTCCCGAGTTCGTCATAACAGCGGCCCTAATGATAGCATTGGTCAGAGTAAGAGCACTGGAACGTTATCTTTGACGCATTTCCGATCACTAATATTCTGAGCAGGCTATTCTGGCGGTTAGAGCATTTTGCGATTAGGCAAGCCTACCTCGGACGTAATGAGGGAAACAATATTCAAATTCAGAGGGCTTGAATCGCCGAAAATAATAGTTGGACCCCAACCTGGAGTCGACGTTTCCGTCGTCGACATCGGTCAGGGGCGAGTGATGATAGCTAGCTGTGATCCGATTTCATTCATCCCGTCTTTGGGAGCGAAGGAGTCTGCTCGCCTGAGCGTTAACGAAGTCGCGTCCGATGTTGCAACATGTGGGATAGGGCCGTCATTCGCAATGTTTGACCTGAACTTGCCTCCACAACTTTCGAACAATCTGTTGACAGCTTATTGGAAGTCTATTCATCGAAGCTGCAAGAGTCTCGGTTTATCGATCGTCGGGGGTCATTCGGGACGGTTTGAGGGATGCGACTACTCTGTAGTTGGAGGCGCAACAATGTGGACAACAGCCCGGAAGAGTGAGTTCTTGACTTCCAGCATGGCGCAGGGCGGCGATGATCTGATTTTTACGAAGAGCATTGCCTATGGGGCAACTTCGATATTGACAAGGGCCTTTCCTCGTACTGTTCGTAAGTATCTCGGTCAATCCCTTTTTGAAAGAGCTTGGAAATATTTGCACACAGCTGGTACAGTCAACGATTCTCTATCCGCCGTTAAGGCAGGAATCCACCAGAACGGTGTTACGGCGATCCACGACGTCACAGAAGGCGGTAGCCTAGCAGCAATTCTAGAACTGACAGGAGCTTCAAACCTTGGAGGCGTCATGGATGTGGATAGCATCCCCATCTCTGAAGAGACTGAACAAATCTGCAGGCTATTCCATCTGGATCCTTTGACTTCGCTGGGGGAGGGGAGTCTGATTATCGCGTCGAGGCCAAATCGAACAAGACGTGTTATTGGAATTCTTCAATCGATCGGCACAAAGGCCACTGTAATCGGACATTTGTCTTCCGGGACTCGAGGCATTTTCGGAGTCTCTAGTCGGGGCCGGTTCAGGATTCGTTACCCTGATCGGGACCCGTACTGGAACGCGTACTGGCGTGCCTTGAGAAAAGGCTGGTCCTGATTGGTGAGTCGGTGTAAGGTCAGAATTCTACTTTGAGTTGTTCGTTATCGTGAGAGTAGATGTAGACAGGATTCTCGATTCTTCGCAGCGTGTCAATGGATTCTAGGCCCTGTGAACCGCTGTATATCATCCCGGTTATGTTTCGCCTCTCGATGTTCTCAGGAAGAGGTGCGGCATCACCAGCGTAGACGATGTTTCTCCCCTTCCACTTCACGACCAGCGACTGGTGGCCGATAGTGTGTCCCGGTGTAGGCAGAACCTCGACTCCTTCTTCAATCTCGTAATTTCCGCGCACTGGCAGATAGTCGCCTTCAACGTCGAAGAAGGGTCGCAGGTAACTTATCCTCATGAACCGGTCCGGGAAGTAGGCATACCTGATTTCGTCTATCTGAACCAGGAATTTGCTATTCGGGAATAGTCGGTTGTTACCGCAATGGTCGAAATGTAGGTGGGTGTTTACGACCATGGTAATTTCCTCTGGACGCAAACCGTTCTTCTTGAGTGAATGGCTGAGCTCTTCCTCTCGGGTCCTGATCACTTCGTGGAACTTTTGATAATTGGGTGGGAGGTTTCCGACGCCCGTGTCGACGATTATGTTCTCCTTCTCAGTCCGGACGAGCAGGGGCTTCAGAGCCGCTTTGTACTTTGTGCCCTGATATTTTCCGAAGACCAAGAAGCTCTTGTCCAGTGTAAAGAAGCCGTCGGTGAGCAGTCTTACGTCGATAACAGCCAATTCGAGACCGCCTCAACGAGATTGTTGAGGGGCTATAAGTTATCCCGGGTCAGACCGAGTTTTGAGACGAACGCCGACGAGTTATCAAGGTCTATTTGGTCATGTTGAACCAGTATCAGCAGGGAAACGTGGCGTAAGTGAGACCGCTCTGGATACCTTCTGAGGATAGAATCCGCGAGGCGAATCTCACCAAGTTCCTTGCGTTTGTCAATCGGAAATACCGGCTCAAAATCAAATCCTATCCAGATTTGCATAGATGGTCGGTTGACAAGGTCTCCGACTTCTGGTCTGCAATCTGGGACTACACTGGAATCGTCTGCTCCCGTCGGTTCGAGACGGTCGTAGATGATCTTGCCAAGTTTCCGGGAGCCAAGTGGTTTTCGGGAGCTCGGCTGAATTTTGCCGAGAACCTTCTCAGACAAAGAGATGAGAAAATTGCCGTGGTCTCAAGAACGGAAGTGGGTCGCTTGTCACAGACAACCTATTCCGACCTTTTCCAAAAAGTGAGAAGTCTAGGAAATGCACTCCGGAAGAGCGGGATCGCTCCTGGAGACCGAGTGGCAGGCTACATGCCGAACATCGGGAATACGGCCATCGCGATGCTTGCAGCCACCAGCATCGGTGCCGTCTGGGCTTGTTGCGGCGCGGAGCTGGGCTCCGGAGCCGTCTTGGATCGTCTTGGCCAGGTCGAACCGAAGGTACTGTTCGCCGCAGACGGGTACGTCTACAAAGGTAAGAAGTTCAACATTCTTCCTAACGTGGAGAAGGTTGTCGACGGAGTTCGTTCACTCAAGAAAATCGTCCTGACATCGCATATTGGAGCGGAAGCGAAGGCTGGAGATCTCTCTAGCTCGGTTACATTTGACGACCTCATCAAGTCGGAATCAGGGGAAGCCCGATTCGAGCAGTTGCCACCCGATCACCCCATCTACATCATGTTCACCTCGGGCACAACTGGGAAGCCCAAGTGCATGGTACAGGGAGCGGCCGGGGTCTTGGTAAATCAGCTGAAAGAGACTATGTTACATGCGGATTTGAAGAAGACCGACTGCATAACATACATCGCCTCGCCGAGCTGGATGATGTGGAACTGGTTGATGAGCTGCCTGGCCACCGGAGCTAGGATTGTTCTCCACGATGGAAACCCGCTATACCCAGACTGGGGTGCGATGTGGAAGTTAGTTCAGGAGGAGAAAGTATCGATCTTCGGATGCAGCGCTAGTTACATCAACTATCTAAGAACCATCGATGCGAAACCTGGAAGCACATACGATCTCTCATCCCTCCGAGAAATTTCTCAAACAGGCTCACCCCTCTCAGGGGGCGGCTTCGAGTGGGTTTACCGAGAGGTCAAGGAGAATCTGCATTTGAACTCTATTTCCGGGGGCACCGACATAAACGGCTGCTTCGCAGGAGGAGTGCCGATCCTTCCAGTTCATGCGGGCGAGCTACAGGCCCCCGGACTTGGAATGAAGATCAATGTATACGATGAAGACGGCAGGCCAGTTGTCAACGTAATGGGCGAGCTGGTCTGTGAGGCCCCAGCTCCATCCATGCCCCTCCGCTTTTGGAACGATCCCGGAGATGTGAGATATCGAGAAGCCTACTTCGAATACTACAAGCTGAAGGGGAAGAACGTGTGGAGGCACGGAGATTTTGTGATAATTCACAGCAAAACAGGCGGACTCACGTTCTACGGCAGATCTGACGCAGTGATAAAAGTCTCAGGGGTCCGAGTTGGCACTTCGGAGATCTATAACGTGGTTGAGAAGATGCCTGAGGTTGCTGACAGTCTTGCAGTGGGCCAGAATTTTGGAGAAGACCAGAGAATTATTCTCTTCGTCAAGATGGCCCTTGGGCAGGTCCTAACTGAGGAACTGAGGGAGAAGATCAGGTTAGCATTGCGAGCAGAGGCTTCGCCTAAGCATGTTCCCGCTTTGATTCTCGAGGCTCCTGATATTCCCTATACTCTCAATATGAAGAAGGTTGAGACGGCGGTTGCGAATATTGTGAATAACAGGCCAGTGACCAATAGGGATGCTCTTGCAAACCCCGAATCCCTCCACTTCTACGCAGAACTTCTCCCCATGATCCAACGAAAATGACGATATGCCTCAGAGGATCACTGTCAGATTATGAGACACAACTTGTCGCCCGCCTTCACAAGGTCCCCCCGCTTGACATAGAGGTCCTTCACGGTTCCACTCCTCGGCGAGGCGATCTCATTCTCCATCTTCATCGCCTCCAACACAATCAGAGACTGACCCTCTTCAACCCTTGAATCAACGGACGCTTTCACCGACGCGATCTTTCCCGCCATGGGCGAGCTCACAAGAGCCGGTCCATCGACGATAACAGACTCGCTAGTAGCGTCGTACGATAAATCTTGTTCAAGATTGACGGTGAGCGGTCTCCCGTTCACTTCCACGAAATAGACGCGTAGTGCTTCGTGCCCTCGCACAGATACGCGGATTACTTTCTCGCCAGCTCGCACGAAGAGAGTTGATGGTTGAGCTGAAGGTTGGTGTAGTACCTCGAGGGCCATCGTTTTTTCATCGACCGGAATAGACCATAGTGGATCCTCGCCGGTTATGGCCCCAAGGCGATACTTCCTTCCTTCGACGATAAGAAGTGTCATTAGAGTCCCTCAACATATAGCGCCTGTTTACCCACCTGGGGTTCTTCGAGACTAGATCGCCAACGGCTTCGTCGATTTATCGTCTGTAGGTTCAAGGTTGGGGCTGTGACCGTTGTGTTCCTGATGGCGAGGAAGACTGCTGCAATCTCCTCAGGTGTTGTTTCCGCCCGCTGCTTCCAGCCAGAGAGCATCCTGTCCAAAAACTGGGCATGATAATTGCCTTGGAGGAATTTACTCTCCTCCAAGATAGTTTGGTGAATAGGGACAGTGGTCTTTATTCCCGCGATCACCATTTCGTTCAGTGCGACTTTCATCCTCCCGATGACCTCGGTTCGATCGAGACCTTGAACTGCTAGCTTGGCGATCAATGAATCGTAGTATTCTGGCACCAAAGCCCCGTCGTAAAGTGCGCTGTCAACTCTGACTCCTGGACCTCCTGGTGGAACAAACTTGTCGACTCTGCCGGGAGATGGTATGAATCCGCGGGCAGGGTCTTCAGCGTTTATTCTGCAGTTCATTGCGGCGCCTGTAAACTCGATCTCGTTTTGTGAGAGATCCAGTCGATGCTCGGCCGCCATCATGAGCTGTTTTTCGACGATGTCTATTCCGGTTACCATTTCGCTTATGAGATGCTCAACTTGGATCCGTTTGTTGGTTTCGAGATAGTGGAGTTTTCCGTCCTTTGACATGACGAATTCAACCGTTCCCGCGTTCTCATAACGAGTGGCACGGATGACTTTGAGCGCTAGAGAGATGAGTCTCCTTCGTTTTTCGGTGTCTAGAGCTGGGGAGGGAGTCTCTTCTAGGATCTTCTGGTATCGGCGCTGGAGAGAGCATTCGCGCTCGCCGAGGTGAACCACTCTACCTCGGGGTCCCGCTAGAATCTGGACTTCTATGTGTCGGGGTTCCTGGAGGAACTTCTCCACGTAGAGTTCCGGGTGTCCAAATCCTGTGTTCGCCTCCGAACGAGCCGTCTCGAAGCTCTTCTCGAGCTCCTTTGCGGTTCTAGCGATCCTCATTCCTCTGCCGCCTCCGCCAAAGGCGGCCTTCAGGAGAACGGGGAATCCGATCTTTCGAGCCTCGGTCACTGCTTCCTCGGCGGATCGGACTTCACTGTTAGCACCCGGGATAACCGGGACTCCTGCAGACTTCGTGAGCCTCTTGGATTCGAACTTGTTTGCTACGTTGCCAAGGACCTTGTTGCTTGGACCTATGAACACAAAGCCAGATTCTTCGCAGGCTCCAGCGAAGTCGGCGTTCTCTGCGAGAAATCCGTATCCAGGGTGGACGGCTTCGACTCGGGATTTTTTGGCCGCTTTTACGATCTTCTCTATGTTCAGATAGCTTTCGGAAGGCGGGCCAGAACCTATCCGATAAGCTTCGTCTGAGCTCGTGACGTGTTTGGATTCTAGATCCGGATCGGAGTAGATGGCGACGGTCTTTATTCCGAGACGCTTGCATGTCCGGATTATCCTGAGAGCGATCTCGCCCCGGTTCGCGATCAGGATTTTCCTGAACATTGACGGGCCGTCTAGAGGGGAATGTTTCCGTGTTTCCGAGGCGGACGTCCTTCTCTCTTGGTTTTGAGAGCCTCTAGATAGTTGATTAGAACTTCCCTAGTCTTGCTGGGTTCTATTACGTCGTCAATGTATCCTCGTTCTGCTGCGATGTAAGGGTTCGCGAATTTTTCTCTATACGAGGTTACGAGTTCTTGTGTTTTAGCCTCCGGGTTACGGGCTTTTTCCAGTTCCTCGCGGAAGATGATGTTGATTGCTCCTTCAGGTCCCATAACGGCGATCTCCGCTGAGGGCCAAGCTAGGTTGAGGTCTGCCCGGATATGCTTGCTACCTAAAACATCGTACGCTCCACCGTACGCTTTTCGAATGATGATTGTGAGTTTCGGCACCGTAGCCTCGCAGTATGCGTAGAGGAGTTTGGAACCATGCCGAATTATCCCCTCGTGTTCTTGGTCGATGCCTGGGAGGAATCCTGGGACATCGACGAGGGTCAGAATGGGGATGTTGAAGGCATCGCAGAATCGGACGAAGCGGGCACCTTTGACTGAGGAGTTTATGTCGATGACTCCAGCGTTGAATTTTGGTTGGTTTGCTACTATTCCGATTGACTGGCCGTTTATTCTAGCGAATGTTGTGATCATGTTGGCTGCCCAGAGAGGCTGCACCTCCAATAGCTCTCCTCCGTCGACTATTTTCGTGATAATGTCCCTCATGTCGTAGGGCTTGTTGTAGTCATCAGGTAGGATTGTGTTAAGATCCTCTTTCTTTCCAGTTGGCGGTCGAGTTGGAACTTCTGGCGGGTCTTCCTTGTTGTTTGATGGAATGTAGCTCAGAAGTTTTCGCATCTGCTGAAGGCACTCTTTCTCGTCTCGGGCGAAGAAATGGGCGACGCCACTGGTCGAATTGTGCACCTTGGCTCCTCCGAGCTCTTCGAAGCTTACAGTCTGGTTGAGGACTGCTTTGATCACATCCGGACCGGTGATGAACATGTAGCTGGTCTTGTCGACCATGAAAGTGAAGTCGGTCATCGCGGGCGAGTACACCGCTCCGCCGGCGCAGGGACCCATTATCGCCGAGATCTGGGGAATCACGCCGGAGGCGAGAACGTTTCGAAAGAATATTTCCGCATAGCCTCCGAGGCTAACAACTCCCTCCTGTATTCTGGCGCCTCCCGAGTCGTTCAGTCCGATTACTGGAACCCCGGTCTTGAGTGCCATGTCCATTATCTTGGTGACTTTTCGCGCGAACATCTCTCCCAATGAGCCACCGAACGTCGTGAAGTCGTGGGAGAAGAGGTAGACGAGTCGTCCATCTATTCTGCCGTGTCCGGTAACTACCCCGTCGCCCAGAATCTTCTTTTCAGCCATTCCAAAGTCTGTGGTCTGATGGACCACAAAGCGGTCGATTTCGATAAATGTGCCGGGGTCGACAAGAGCATAGATTCGTTCTCGCGCGGTCATCTTTCCCCGAGAGTGTTGCGACTCAATCTTCTCGGGTCCGCCGCCGAGCTTAGCCTGTTCTCCCTTCTTTTTCAGCTCATCGAGCCGCTGAGTCATGCTCATTGGTTCAACGAGTGCGAGGTCGGTTCCTTGTATAAAAGCAGGGCAAGATCTAATCGTCGAGAATCCTTAGCGATCCTTCATTCACTTTCCGAATCCGGTGATCGCCAGTCTCGATTAACAGATTACCATCCTCGTCAACTGCTCTACTGATACCTGTCACGATGTCCTCTGGTAGGGTGACTTGGACCCTGAGAGGTCGGTGAATGCAGTTGCGCCACCAATCTTCTATTATGTTGGAAGGGTGGTCCAGGTCGTCGAATGACGATCTGATTTGGTCGAGAATTGCCCTCAGTAGGGCTCGGAGGTCATGCCGTTTTCCGGATACGAGTCGCATGGAGATTGCTCCAGGGGGAAGCTGAGCTTTACCCTGATTGACGTTCAGGCCGATTCCTAGAATCGCGAATGAGACCCTCTCACCCTGGGTTTTGGATTCTACGAGGATTCCGCCAAGCTTGGCGTTCCCAAGAACGAGGTCGTTTGGCCATTTCAGCATAACACTCAGGCCCGTCTCGTTTTCGACGGCTTTTCTCGTCGCAGTCGCGGCTAGAAACTGAAGGAAACGGAGTCTCTCGCCGGGAAGATTCGGTCTGAGGAGTATGGAGAACCATAGCCCTCCCTTTGGGGAAGCCCACTTGTTTCCTCCCCTGCCTTTCCCTTTGGTCTGAACATCGGCTACGACTACTGTCCATTCAAGGGCCGATTGTTCTGCTAATCGGTAGGCTGTCGTATTGGTCGATTGAAGCCTTTTGTAACGAAGTATCTTCAGGGTAGAAGCCGTGATTCTCTTACTAGGAATTGCAGTTTAAGCGTTAGCCGGTCATTGATAGCGGCTGCAGCCAGTCGGAGAACGGCCTCCAAGCTGTGTATACGTTGTCAGCAAAATTCAGAGTCCGCATTTCAACCTTGAGGGTACCATTGTTGTCTTGGTCGCGGAATTCCAGGACCAAGTCTGCAAACCTCTTGACTGTTTCGACGACTGATCGGTCGTGAATGTCTTCTTTTATGACAAGTATCGCTGTTCTCTTCTTTAGCTTGACTCTTGAGGCTAACTGACAGAAGAAGGAATAGAAGCTCTCAGGAGAGTTGATACTCCGAATTACATTGTCCAGGAAATCGCCGACAATAACCTTGCTCTCGTTCTCCTGAACGCATTTTTCGATGAAAAGATTCACTTCCAAAAGGTTGTCGGGAGAGATGATCTCGACTTGGGCAGAAGGATGAGCTAACGAGCTTCCATCCACAAACGTAACCCAACCTATTCTGTTGGAGTGCCCGTTCGAGATTTCTTCTGGGGTGGTTGGTCCCAATACAAGTAGAGGAGGTGGGCTGTCGGCGGGCAGTGCGTCGTCGAGGATTGTTCGGAGTGTCTCTCTAACGCTAACGTTTCCGCGTACACAGGCGATGACTAGCCTGTGCCTTTCGAGTTGGCTATCGTGCCAGCCTGACTCGTTCTCGTTGGCCAGCTCTTTCTCTTTTTGCGGGCGAGTTTCTCTTCGTGTAGCCATGCGAGTCGTCTCGTAGGATGCTACCTTTTTTAGGTAAATGGATATAAGCTTTCCCGTTTTTCTACGGAAAAAGGTAGATTATGCCAAGAAGGCTAATCCGGCGAGGAGGGCCTACCCATCATGCTGGGACCCTGAGGCCCCTGAGTGGTAGGTCTGGCGTCCAGCTGGCTCATTATCAAGAGCAAGCTCCTGATTTCGTCAATGCTCCGCAGATTCTTGGTGAGCTGGTTTCGATAGTCTTCCCGTGTGGCCTTGTACTCCTGCTCAGGCATGTCTCCTGACATGAACCGACTCTCGAGAGCTAGAAGGTTCTGAGGCGCGTTAGTGACTTGATCCCTCAAGTCTCTGACTCTTTGAGTAAGAGTCTCTCCGAGCTGCGACATTTTGTCGGCCATCGCTCTATTTGCTCTGCCCAGTTCCTCTCTGAGCATTGCGAGTCTCTGACGGAAGCTGTTGATGTCCGTCATCACTTTGTCTATGCTGACCTCGCTCATCTCATCTGCCCCTAAAGTTGAGCCTTAGGGGTCCGGAGGCCCCATTATGGGTGATGTAACTCTACGGTTTTGGAGACAGTTACCGAGCTCTAACAGAAAACGGCTAGTGCTTCTCGTCTGTCTTGGACGCGGAAGACCCGGCGGAAGAACCAGAGCCAGTCTGTCCGGTTGGCTGTGAACCCATCTCGGCTTCGAGAGGCGCCGGTGGCGGGGTCGTAAGCATTGTATAACCTATCCAACCAGTTATGCCTAGGACTCCCAGAACTGCCAAAACGACTGGGGCACCTAAAACCCACGGCCTCCAATAGGCACTCGTCAAGGCTATGATGTAAAGTACGAAAACGATAGCGGATACTGCGAAGATGAGTCCGCCGTAGGACTGATCCTTGTTCACTTTCAGATCTACCTTTGCGTTTGTGCGCTATGATGTCTGTATATAAATCAATTACGTTGGAGGGTTCTGTTAACTTATCGTCGGATGCCTCTCTGACGTATACGGTGGGTTCTGGTTCTTGTCGTTCGTTGTTGGCTGTCAAGTCGGTCTGGCAATACTATGTTCCATCACAAGAGGTTCTGGTATTGTTGGAAGTGTTCAGGAGGATGGTCAACGAATCCATACGGATAGGCATAGCCAACGATGCGTCCTCGCTGAGAAAGCTCTCACTACTCTCCTACAACCAGCTCGCCCAGTACGATTCACCCAGCTACTACAAGCTCTCCGCCATATCCAGAGCAGCAGGAATACTAGCGTCCAGGAAGAAGTCTCTCAGGAGAGGCTTGCCTACTAAGACCCCGTACGCTGTGAGACAGCAGCTCGTATCATGCTACGGCTTCAAAACTCCAATCGGACAAGAGACTGGCACGTAAGCTCTGGTGCGGAAAATGTAGAATAGTAATGGACCGGGACAGGGTACAGCGGTCAACCTGTCCCGGCGGGGACGGGTGAGGTTCGCACGTTCCCGGCCTCCCATCCATCTAGAGGCGCAAGGCGGAGCAGCTGAAGCTGTGAAAGGGAACTCGACGCCTACGGTAATCCCTGGAGTC
>Ga0209802_1000298_pt1 | contig 38294 bp, 25 predicted proteins | sample GraSoiAngelo_129_FD_185886 | JGI IMG/M metagenome (GOLD analysis project Ga0209802, IMG submission 185886) | Grasslands soil microbial communities from the Angelo Coastal Reserve, California, USA - 14_0927_12_40cm (SPAdes) (version 2) | ecosystem: Environmental > Terrestrial > Soil > Grasslands ... | reverse complement strand
CGGCGACGCGGTCCACGACGTCGCGCGCCATGACGCGATAGGTGGTGAGCTTGCCGCCTGCGATCGTGAGCAGTCCGCTCGCGCTCTCGACGATGCGATGCTCGCGCGATGCCTCGGACGGCGCCATGACGCGATCCGCCCGCAGCAGCGGCCGCAGGCCCGCCCAGGTGGCGACGACGTCGTGCGGCGAGAGGCGGGCCTGGGGGAAGAAGGCGTTCGCCGAGCGCAGCAGGTAGATCACGTCCCGCGCCGTCGCGCGGACGTCGTCGGGTGACGCGTCCTCGTCGGTGTCCGTCGTCCCGATATAGCTCAGGTCCGTCTCCGCCCACGGCAGGACAAACATCACACGACCGTCGATCGGGGAAGTCAGGGTGACGGCGTGCGTGTGACCGAGGCGGCGCTGCGGCACGGCGACGTGCGCGCCCTTGGTGAGCCGCAGCAGCGGCTCCGCCGCCGGATCGTCCAGGCGGCGCAGCTCGTCCGCCCACGGGCCGGTCGCGTTCACTACGACCAGCGCGCGCACGGTGTACGAGCGGCCCGTGAGCGCGTCGCGCACGGTGGCCCCCCCGGCCCGCCCGTCCGGCTTGGACAGACTCGTGGCCTCGGCGTAATTCGCGACGAGCGCGCCCGCCTGCGCGGCGCTCCGCACCGTCGCGATCACGAGACGGGCGTCGTCGGTCTGCGCGTCGTAGTAGAGCGCCGCGCCGCGCAACGCCCGCTCCCGCAGTCCCGGCTCGAGCCGCAGCACGGCCTTGCGTCCGAGCCAGCGGTGGGGCCGCACGTTGCGGAACGCCGCGAGCAGATCGTACAGCCACATGCCGGCGACGACCTTCCAGCCGGGAACGCGGGCGCCGCGGTACACCGGAAACAGGAACGGCAATGGGCGCACCAGGTGGGGCGCGGTCCGCAGCAGCACGTGCCGCTCGCGGCTCGCCTCGAACACGAGGCGGAGATCGAGCTGCTCGAGATAGCGGAGGCCGCCGTGGACGAGCCGTGAGGAATGCGAGGACGTGCCGCCCCCGAAGTCCCCGCGGTCCACGAGGGCCGTGCGGCAGCCGCGCAGCGCCGCGTCGCGCGCGATCCCTGCGCCCGTGATCCCCCCGCCGATGACGAGCACGTCCACGGGCTCGGCGGCCATCGATTGGAGCGCCGCGACCCGCGTGCGGAACGAGAACGGCGTGTCGAGCGACAACTCCCGCGCCTCCGAGGGCCATGGTAGGTTTCGTGCGTGTTACGTCTCGCGAGGAGAATGTAATGCCAGTCCGAAACGGACGGCGCGTGGCGATCGTCGCCGGCTGCCGCACGCCGTTCTGCAGGGCGGGGACGTCGCTCAAGGACGCCCGGGCGGTGGACCTCGCCCGCTTCGTGGCGCGCGAGCTGCTCGAGCGCACGAGCCTGGACGGCGCGGCGGTGGACGCCGTCATCTTCGGACAGGTCGTGCCCTCGGCGCTCGTGCCGAACGTCGCCCGCGAAGTGAGCCTGCTCCCGCAGTTCCCCCGAGAGATCCCCGCTTACTCCTTGAACCGCGCCTGTGCCTCGTCGGCCCAGGCCGTCGCCAACGCCCACGACGAGATCGCCCTGGGCGACGCCGACGTCGTGCTCGCGGGCGGCGTGGAATCGCTCTCCGACATCCCGATCCTCGCGTCGCGTCGCCTGGCCGACATCCTGGTGGAGGCGAGCAAGGCGAAGACGCTCGGCGCCCGACTCCGTACCTTCAGCCGGATCCGGCCGCGCGACCTCGTCCCCGTCTCACCCGCGATCGCCGAGCCGTCCACCGGCGAGACGATGGGCCAGTCCGCCGAGAAGATGGCGAAGGAGAACCACATCGCGCGGGAAGCGCAGGACCGTTGGGCCCTCCGCAGCCACGAGCTCGCCGCCCGCGGGACCGACGACGGCCGGCTCACGGCCGAGATCGTGCCCTGGTTCCCCGAGCGGTCCGCCGACCCCGTCCTCACGGCGGACAACGGCATCCGTCGCGACACCTCGCTCGAGCAGATGGCCAAGCTCAGGCCCGTGTTCGACCGCCAGTACGGCTCGGTCACCGCGGCGAACTCGTCGCCGCTCACCGATGGCGCCTCCGCTGTGCTGGTGATGAGCGACGAGGCCGCGCGCGCGCTGGGTTACACCCCGCTCGCCTATGTCCGCTCCTACGCGGTGGCGGCGGTGGACCCCGGCTGGCAGCTGCTCCAGGCGCCGATCTTCGCCGTGCCGATGGCGCTGGAGCGCGCCGGGATCGGATGGGCGGACCTCGGACTGATCGAGGTTCACGAAGCCTTCGCCGCGCAAGTGCTCTCGAACTTCCAGGGGTGGGCCGCGAAGGGGTGGGAGATCGACGAGGGAATCATCAACGTGATGGGAGGGTCCATCGCGATCGGCCACCCGTTCGGGGCGACCGGCGGGCGCATCGTCACCACGCTCGCGAATGAGATGGCCCGCCGCGACGTGCAGTTCGGGCTGCTGTCCATCTGCGCGCAGGGCGGCATGGGGATCGCCGTGGTCTTGGAGCGTCGCTGATGGCCCTTCCTGCTCCCACTCCCGCCCCCTCTGCTGCGGGGGCCGCGCTCACCTGGGAGCTCACGGACGGGATCGCGGTGGTCACGTTCGATCTCAAGGGCGAGTCCGTGAACAAGATTTCGCGCGCGGTCAAGCAGGACGTCCTCGCGACGTTCGAGGCACTCGAGCGGGACGCGGCGGTGCAGGCCGTCGCGTTCTTCTCGGGCAAGGCTGAGAACTTCATCGCCGGTGCGGACATCGAAGAGTTCGTCACGCTCTCGAGCGCGGCCGAGGCGGAGCGACTCTCGGCCGACGGTCAGGATCTGCTCGAGCGCGTGGCGCGCTTTCCCAAGCCGGTGGCTGTGGGCATCCACGGCGCTTGTCTCGGCGGTGGGCTCGAGTTCGCGCTCGCCTGCCGCTACCGCGTCGCCTCCGATCATCCCAAGACCCAGCTGGGCCTCCCGGAAGTGCAGCTCGGGATCCTCCCCGGCGCGGGTGGCTGCCAGCGGCTGCCGCGCCTCATCGGCGCGCGCGCCGCGCTCGACATCATCCTCGCGGGCAAGGTCGAGCCCGCCCGGAAAGCGTTCCGCCTCGGCATCGTGGACGAGCTCGTGCATCCGGCCATTCTGAGAGACGTGACGCTCGCCGCCGCCCGGCGCATGGCAGGCGGCTGGCGGCCGAAGCGCAAGCGGCGCGGCGGGCTCGCGGGCTGGGTGCTGGACGGCAACCCCTTGGGGCGGCGACTCGTGTTCCGCGCGGCGCGGAAGCAGGTGCAGGAGAAGACGGGCGGCCACTATCCCGCGCCCCTGGCCGCGCTGGAGGCGGTCGAGTACGGCCTCAAGCACGGCGTCCCGGCGGGACTCAAGCACGAGGCGCAGCTGTTCGGGCAGCTCGCCGTCACCGACGTGTCCCGCAAGCTGGTCCAGATCTTCTTCGCCACCACCGCGCTCAAGAAGGACCTCGGGATGGCGACGTCGCCGCCGCCCCCGCCCGTCGACGTGCGGCGGCTGGGCGTCGTGGGGGCCGGGTTCATGGGAGCAGGGATCGCGGGCACCGCGGTCGCGCAAGCCGGCGTGGACGTGCGCATGAAGGACGCCGATCTGCCCCGCGTCGCGAAAGGGCTCGCGGCGGCGCGCGAGATCCTCGACGACCGCCTCAAGCGCCGCCGCATCACCCGGTTCGAGCACACCCGCCTCGTCGCGCTGATCTCCGGCGCGGACGGCTACGCGGGCTTTGGTCGAGCGGAGCTCGTGATCGAGGCGGTGTTCGAGGACCTGCCCGTGAAGCAACAGGTGCTGCGCGAGGTCGAGGACGCGACGGGAGCGCGCGCCGCGTTCGCGTCCAACACCTCCACGATTCCGATCCATCGCATCGCGGAGGCGGCGCGTCGGCCCGAGCAGGTGATTGGGATGCATTTCTTCTCGCCCGTGGCACGGATGCCGTTGCTCGAGGTGATCCCGTCCGATCGCACGGCGCCGGGAGTGATCAGCACCGCCGTGGCGTTCGGGCGCCGCATGGGGAAGACCGCGATCGTCGTGAAGGACAGCCCGGGCTTCTGGATCAACCGCATCCTCACGCCCTACATGAACGAAGCCGGTCACCTGCTCGCCGCGGGCGTGGCGATCGACGAGCTCGACCACCTCATGGTCGCGTTCGGCTTTCCCGTCGGCCCCGTCACCCTGCTCGACGAGGTCGGCATGGACGTCGCGGAGAAGGTGGCAGGGGTGATGCACGAGGCCTTCGGCGAGCGCTTCACCCCGTCGCCCGCGTTCGCTGGCATGGTCAAAGCCGGGCGGCTGGGACGCAAGGCGGGGAAGGGGTTCTACACGTACGCCCGGGGCAAGAAAGGGGGCGTCGATCCGTCGGTCTACGAGCTGATCGGCGTGCAGCCGAACGGGGGCCCGCGGCCCGCGGAGATCATCCAGCGGCTCGTCCTCGTGATGCTCAACGAGGCCGCGCGGGCCGTGGGTGAGGGCGTCGTCCGCACGCCACGCGACGGTGACCTCGGTGCCATCTTCGGCTTTGGCTTCCCGCCGTTCCGCGGCGGCCCGCTGCGTCACACCGACGATCTGGGCGCGGCGCGTGTCGTGGGAGAGCTGGAGCGCCTCGCCGAGCGGTACGGCGCGCGCTTCGCGCCGTGCGAGGTGCTCGAGGAGCAAGCCCGCTCGAGCCGTAAGTTCTATCCCTGATGATCCGCGCCGGCCTCCTCTGGCTCAGCGAGCAGCCGCAGGTCTTCAAATTCGTCCGTCGTAACGGCCTGGCCCGGAGGTTCGCCGCGCGCTTCGTCGCGGGCGAGACGGTGGAATCGGGCGTCGCGGCGCTCACACGGCTCAACGCGGCCGGCCTCACGGCCAGCCTCGATCTCCTCGGAGAGGCCGTGCACAGCGCCGCCGAAGCTCGCGCGGCGCGCGACACCTACCTCCAGACGCTCGATCGCATCAGGACCGCCGGTGCCGCGGCGCACGTCTCCGTGAAGCTCACGCAGATGGGGCTAGACATCGACGCGGGGTTGTGCGTCGACAACCTCCGCCCCATCATCGCCCGGGCGAAGGCAGACGGTTCGTTCGTGCGCATCGACATGGAGCAGTCCGACTACACCGAGCGGACCCTCCAGCTCTTCCGGCAGAAGTTCCATCCCGAGTTCGGCAACGCCGTGGGAGTCGTGCTCCAGTCGTACCTGCGCCGCACCGAGCGGGACGTGGAGGACATGGTCGCGCTCGGCGCGCGCGTGCGCCTGTGCAAGGGCGCCTATAAGGAACCCGAGGCGGTCGCGTTCCCCCGCAAGCGCGACGTGGACGCGAACTACGTGCGCGCCATGGAGCGGCTGCTCGCGAAAGGCGACTACCCGGCCATCGCGACCCACGACGTGCGGATCCTCGACCACGCCAAGGCGTTCGCGCGCGACAAGGGCATCGCGCCCGCGCGGTTCGAGTTCCAGATGCTGTACGGCGTGCGACGCGACCTGCAGCTCGCGCTCCAGCGCCAGGGCTACAACGTGCGCGTGTACGTCCCCTTCGGCACCCAGTGGTATCCCTATCTCATGCGCCGGCTCGCCGAGCGGCCGGCGAATGTGGCGTTCCTGCTCGGCAACGTGATGCGGGAGTCTCTACGGCTGCGCTGACGGCGGGAGAGGGAGGGGGAGGGGGAGGGGGAGACGACACGCTGGGCGGGTATCAGCGCGTGCACGAGCGCGCGCCCGCGTTCGGCGGCACGGACGGGCAGGCCTACTCCGTGGCGACGTTCGTGGACGACGCACCGGATGCGGCCGGTCGCTATGGCGCCGCGCTATTGTTCGTGCGGTGGTCGGGCGCGGGCGACCGTCCCATCGGCCATCTCGAGACCGATTATCTCGCCTGGGGTGCGACGCCGGCCGACGCGCTCGCGCCGCTGCTCGCCCTCACGCTGCAGGAAGTGAAGCAGCACTTGGACCGATGCATCGAGCGCCGGGGGAGCCCGTGACCGTGGGAGTCGTCCTGTCGCGGACGGGCTCGACCTACCGCGTCCACACGGATCGCGGCGAGGTCACGGCGACACTGCGCGGCAGGCTCAAACACCAGGACGGTGACCGTGTGGTCGCTGGCGACGTGGTCGAGCTCGAGGTGCCTGCTGAGGGGACGGGGGCACGGGCGACGATCTCCGGCGTGCGGCGGCGGCGTAGTGTGCTGGCCCGCCGGGCCGCCGCCGAGCGCCGCCCGCGGCGGCAGCCGATCGCCGCCAACGTGGACCAGGTGCTCGTGGTCGCCGCGGCGCGGGACCCGGAGCCGAACCCGCGGCTGCTCGACCGCTTTCTGGTGATCGCCGAGGCGAACCGGCTGCCCTGCGTCGTGATCCTCAACAAGATCGAGCTGGACCGGAGCGCGCTCGAACGCCTCGCGCGCCGCTACGGGGCCGCGGGATACCAAGTGGTCGCGACGTCCGTGAAGCAGCCCGAGGGGTTGATGGCGCTGCGCGACCTGCTGCGGGGGCGGGAATCCGTGCTCGCCGGCGAGTCCGGGGTGGGGAAGTCGAGCCTCCTGAACGCCCTCTATCCCGGCCTAAATCTCCGCATCGGCGAGATCAGCGAGAAGTGGGGCAGGGGGAGGCACACGACCCGCGCGGCGTTGCTCATCCCGCTCCCGGCCGGGGGGGCCGGGGAGCCGGGGGAGGTCGGCTACGTCGTGGACACGCCGGGGCTGCGCGAGGTGGGGACGTGGGGGATCGACCCCGAGGTGCTGGGCACGTGTTTCCCCGAGTTCCGCCGCTTCCTCGACCAGTGCCGTTTCGACAACTGCCGTCATCTGGCCGAGCCGGGGTGCGCCGTGCGCGAGGCGGCCGAGGCGGGGACGTTCGACCCCGACCGGCTCCTGTCCTACCGGCACATCTATGAGGAGGTCAGCGTTCCTTCCTGGTCCAGCGTGCGGCGTCGCGCGAGGTGACCTTTTGCATGACCTGCGCGAACGCGTCGTCGAGGTCGATTCCCTGAGAATTCGCGAGACAGATCACCACGAAGAGGACGTCGCCGAGCTCCATCGCGACGGAGCCCTCGGCCTCGCCTGGCTTCTTCGTCTTCTCGCCGAAGCGGTGGTTCAGCTCGCGCGCGAGCTCACCCACCTCCTCGGTGAGCCGGGCAAGGTTGGTGAGCGGTGGGAAATATCCTTCTTTATATTGGCCGATCCAGCGATCGACCGTTTGCTGCGTTTCGCGTAGGGACAAGGAGGGCTCCGGGTCATCGTGAACGCCGGTCTGCCGCCGCTGGTCGCCACGTTCCGCGGCGAGCGGTATGCCGCGAAGGCGCGGCTCTCGGCGCTCGTGGCACCTCCCTACGACGTGATCACCAGGGAGGAGCGGACGCGCTACGCCGGGCGCGATCCTCACAATATCGTGCATCTCATCCTGCCGGAAGCGCCGCCCGGCGAGGACCGGTATGCCCGAGCGGCCGCGACGCTCGCGGCGTGGCGTGCCGAGGGCGTGCTGTCCCGCGACGCCGCCGCGGCGGTGTACGTCGTGGCTCAGGATTTCGTGCTCCCCTCCGGCGAGCGGCGCACGCGGCTCGGGATGTTCGGCAGCGTGCGCGCCGAGCCGTTCACCACGCGGCGCGTGCGCCCGCATGAGAGCACCCACTCCGCGGCGAAGGCCGACCGGCTGGCCCTGCTGCGCGCCACGCGGACCAACGTCGAGTCGATCTTCCTGCTGGCGCCGGATCCCGACCGGGCGCTGGCGCAGACGCTCGTCCAGGCCGCGTCCGGCGTGCCGGAGGCCCGGGCCGAGCTCGACGGCGTGCGCGTCCGCCTGTGGGTGGTGGGGGGGGAGCCGGCGGACCGCCTCGCCGCCCTCGCCGGCCGGGCGCAGCTCTACATCGCCGACGGGCACCACCGCTATGAGACCGCGGTCGCGTACGCGCAGGACCATCCCGAGGCCGATCGGGTGCTGTCGTTCGTCGTCTCCGCCAGCGATCCGGGACTCACGATCCTGCCCACGCACCGGGTCATCTTCGGCGCGGGACGCGACCCGGCGAAGCTCATCGAGGCGTGGCGCGAGTGGTTCGATGTGGGGCGCGTGGCACCCTGCATGGACCGAATCGAGCGGCTCGCCGAGCTCGGTCGCGAGCGGACGGCGTGCGTCGTGGCGTTCCCCGACGCCTACGACGTGACGCTGGTGCTGAAGCAGGACGCGCCGCTCGAGCGGGTCCCGGGCCTTGGGAAGACCCCGGCGGTGCGCGCGCTCGACGTCGCCCGAGTCGAGACACTCGTGGTCCAGTACATCCTCGCCGCGGCCGCGGCCACGCCCTCACTCGGCTACACCGCCGACGCGCACGCCGCGTTCGACGCCGTGCGCCACGGCGGCGCCGCCGCGGCGGTGCTGCTCAATCCCACCAGGGTAGAGCAGGTGCTCGCGGTGGCGGACGCGGGAGATGTGATGCCGCCCAAGTCGACGTACTTCGCGCCGAAGGTGCCCAGCGGCCTCGTGCTGCGGCCCGTATCTTTCGAGCCATGAGTCCGCGGCCGCGCGAGCGTATCCTCGCCAACCTCGAGTCCATTTATCGTGACGCTTACGAGCGGGCCAAAGGGCTGGGCGACCAGGCCCGCATGGCCGACTTGGACGCCGCCTATCAACGGGAACAACTGCTGCTCGAGGTGCTGCTCGATATCCGGGACACCCTCGCTCTTCCCCCTCAGTCCGCCGACGCGCGGGCCGACGCACAGCCCGGGCCCGATGCGATCACCGCCCTCGAAACCGTCCACCGCATCGCGAAACTCCGCTGAGGACGCCCGCATGAGCCGCCACCGCCTCCTGGGATTGCTATGCCTGTCGCTCGCCGCCTGCGGTCCTCCCTCCCCCAGCAAGGCCGATCTCCTCGTGACCGGTGGCATGGTGTGGACCGGCCTGTCTTCCGGCGGCCCACAGCGGGGCGCCGTGGCGATCGCGCGCGGCAAGATCCTCGCCGTGGGCGATTCCGCCGCGCTGGCGCGCTACGTAGCCGCGGGAACCGAGGTGGTGCACGCGGATGGCAGGCTCGTGCTGCCCGGCCTCGCGGACGCCCACACCCACTTCATCGACGGCGGATTCCAGCTCGCGTCCGTGGATCTGCGGAGCGCGGCTTCCCCCAGGGAATTCGTCCGCCGCATCAAGGAGTACGCCAAGGTCTTGAGGCCGGGAGAGTGGATCACGGGGGGGGACTGGGACCACACGATATGGCCCGGCCAGCCGCTGCCACGCCACGAGTGGATCGACTCGGTGACGCCTCACAATCCCGTGTTCCTCAACCGGCTGGACGGGCACGAAGCGCTCGCCAACGCGGCCGCGCTGACGGCCGCGGGCATCACGCGGGCTACGCTCGCGCCCGCGGGCGGCGAGATCGTGCGCGACGCGCGCACCGGCGATCCGATCGGCATCTTCAAGGACCAGGCGCTCGACCTGATCGACCGGGCGATCCCGCCGCCCTCGCCGGAGCAGCGTGATTCGGCGCTCGCCCGCGCCCTCGCCCACGCCGCCTCGCTCGGAGTCACCGCGACCGCCCACATGTCCGCCTCGTGGGAGGACCTCGCGAGCTACCGCCGCCTCGAACGCGCGGGGCGGCTCACGCTGCGCGTCGCCGTGTACCTGCCGCTCGAGTCCTGGCGCGCCGTGGCCGACACCGTCCGCCGCGCCGGACCGGGCGACGACTGGGTGAAGATCGGGGGGCTCAAGGGCTTCATGGATGGTTCCGCCGGATCCCGCACGGCGTACTTCTTCCGGCCCTACAGCGATTCCGCGGGCTACGCCGGGCTGCTGCAGCATCCCGAAGCCGACATGCGAACGTGGATCGGCGCGGGCGACTCGGCGGGGCTGCAGATCGCCGTCCACGCGATCGGCGACCGCGCCAATGCCATCATCCTCGCGATCTACGACAGCGTGGCCCAGGCCCATGGTCCGCGCGACCGCCGCTTCCGGGTGGAGCACGCCCAGCACCTCCGGCCCGAGGACATTCCGCGGTTCGGCAAGCTGGGCGTGATCCCCTCGATGCAGCCCTATCACGCGATCGACGATGGGCGCTGGGTGGAGCAGCGCATCGGCCCGGAACGCATCAAGACGACCTACGCCTTCCGCACGCTGCTCGACACCGGTGCGAAGCTCGCGTTCGGGTCGGATTGGACCGTCGCCCCGCTCGACCCGATCCTCGGGGTGTACGCCGCCGTCACGCGTCGCACCCTCGACGGCAAGAACCCTGGTGGCTGGGTGCCGCAGCAGAAGATCTCGGTGGCGGAGGCGTTACGCGCCTACACGGCGGGAGCTGCGTACGCGACGTTCGACGAGGGAACGCGGGGCGTGCTCGCGCCCGGGTACGACGCCGATGTGGTGGTGGTCGATCGTAATCTCTTCACCCTGCCGCCCGACTCGCTCGACCGCGCGCGGGTGCGGTACACGATCGTCGGGGGGAAGGTCGTCTTCCGGCGCTAGCCGGAGTACTTGAAGCCCGCGTCCTGGAGCGTGAGGGGCTGAGCACCGTCGTGCTCCACACCCGCCCCGATCACCTCGCCCAACACCAGCGTGTGATCGCCCGACGGGAGGGTCGCGACGACCCTGCACTCTACCCAGCCGAGCGCGTCCGCCAGGATCGGGGCACCGGAGGCCGGAGCGGGCTTGGTCTTGATCCCCTTGAGCTTGTGGGGCGCGCTGGCCGACGCCCGGCCCAGCTTGCCCGCCAGCTCGCGCTGGCCCTGCTGCAGCACGTTCACCGCGAAGTGGTGCGCGTCCCGGATCATGGCGATCGTCTTCGACGTGTTCTCGACCGCCACGGCGACCATCGGGGGCTCGAACGAGGCCTGCGTCACCCAGTTGGCCGTCATGCCGTGCTCCTCGCCGTCGTGTCGCACGGTGAGGGCGTAGAGGCCATAGGGGAAGTGGCGCAGCACGGTCTTCTTGGCCGCTTCGTCCATGGTGTGAAATATTGACCCTTCCCCCCGCCGGCCGCGAGACCTACGATTGCGTCGTCCACGCAGGAGTAGAGCGGTGCCCCGCCTCTTCGTCGTCCCGGTGCTTGGCTGTGCGCTCGCCGCGAGCCCGCTCGCCGTGCTCGGTCAGAATCCGCCATCCGGTGCAGGTTCCCCCGCGGTGACCTACCTGGAGCGATACCGCGAAGTACTGAAGCTCGCGCCCCTGCCCGGACGGGTGGCGGAAGTCAATCACCTCGTTCTCAATCGAGACGCCTGCCAGTTGGCCCTGGAGCGGGGGAAGCTCTACCTGCTGTCGCCGGTGGGCGACCGCACCGTGGGAGCCGTGTTTCGCGGCGAGGGTCGGGTCACCTTCACAGCTGCCCTCCCGGTCGAGCGAGTGGAGCTCGAGCGGTTCGCCGGCTCCCCGTCACTCGACGACACCCTAACTGAGGCGATCCTGATCTTCGCAGACTCGACGGCCGACCAGCTGCGGGGGTTGGCCTTCGGGCAGGGAGAGATTCCTGGAGACGTCGGCGACCACGTCCACGACCTGATCGGCTCCTTGAAGGGAGACAACGAGGGGTCGCTCAGCGGCGCTGTGATGGGCCCGCTCCTCAACAACGAGTCCACCGGGTTTTTCCTCGCGCGCGTGGAACGAGCCCACGGGGGAGCGGTCCTCATCCAGATCAATCCAGCGGTGCGAGAGGCCGTGCAGCTGTACCGTCCCGTGAGTCGTCTCCGGTGGGGTGCCCACTGGGCGGTTGTCACCCAGTTCCCCGCGCGCCCGTCGGCCGCCGACACCGCGGGGGCTTGGGAGCTCCGCGAGCGGCTCAGCGTGCCCGCCTACCGCATCGACGTCCGGCTCCCCCTGACCTCGAGCGGCAGCATAGGCTTCTGGGCGAGCGCAACACTCACGCTGCGCGCCAACGAGCCCGTGGGCCCGTGGTTGCGGTTCTCGCTCTCCCCGAAGCTCTCCACCGACTCCGCCCGATGGAGCACCGGTGACGCCGCTGCGCTGTTCAAGGCCAAGGACGACGACGACCTATGGGTGCGCGCCGCCCACCGCTTGCAGCCCGGGGACTCCCTGTCACTCACCATCCTCTACCATGGCGACTTGATCGAGCGCCTGGCGCGCTGGTTCTTCGTGGATCCGCTGGAGTCCTGGTATCCCGTCAACAGCCAGGGTCGCAACTTCGCGATGTTCGACCTCACGTACCACGCGCCCAGCTTCTATCCGCTCGCGAGCATCGGCGAGCGGGTGGACTCTGCGGTCGCAGACAAGGTAGTCACGACGCGCTGGGTCACAAAGCGCCCGACGTCCGCCGCGTCGTTCAACCTTGGCGACTTCCAGAGCTACCGCGTGCAGCAGCCGGGGGAGCCGCTGCTCGACGTCCTCCTGTCCGAGGACGCGCATCAGGAGCTGCGACATGCGGCCATCGCGGCAGGCGTTTACATCCCCCAGCAATCCCACATGCGCGAGAACGTCGCCGCGGACGTCTCGAACAGCCTGAGGCTGTTCACGTCCCTGTTCGGCGAGTCACCCTTCTCGCATTTCTACGTCACCGAGATTCCCTTCGGTGAGGGGGTGTCCTTCCCCGGTATGATCGACCTCTCCTGGACTACCTTCCAGAAGATCCAGCTAGACGGCTTCGACGAGTGGTTCCGGGCGCACGAGGTGGCTCATCAATGGTGGTTCAACGGCGTGCACCTCGGCTCCTACCGCGACAACTGGTTGAGCGAGGGCTTGGCGTCGTTTTCCGCCCTGTGGTACCTCCAGAGTGTGCGCAAGCACAACGATGAGTACTTCCGATTCCTGGACAAGTACAAGGCGGACATCAAGGACGACAAAGACGACACGGGACCGATCTGGATCGGCTACCGCAACGCCACGCCGACGGTGCGACAGGGATACGACGTGATGATCTACGAGAAGGGCGCGTGGGTCTTCCACATGCTCCGCATGATGATGCTCGAGCTGAGTACGGCGAAGGACGAGCGCTTCACGGCGATGATGCGAGACTACTACACGGCCTACCTCGGCAAGCCGGCGACCACCGGTGACTTCCAGGGAGTGGTCGAGCGTCACATGGGCATGCCCATGGACTGGTTTTTCGACGAGTGGGTGAAGGGGACTGCGATTCCCACGTACCGCGTGGCGTGGAAGGCCGAACCCACGGCCGACGGCAGGTACGCCGTCCGTCTCCGGGTGGGTCAGGAGCACGTACCGCCCGAGTTCCGGATGTTCGTGCTCGTGTCCGCGGACCTTGGCAACAACCGGTTCGCACACTTCCGAATCCAGGTCCGCGGTGCCCAAGGGGAGTACGTGAGCCCCGTCCTGCCGGCCGAACCGAAGGACCTCAAGTTCAATGAGTTGAACAGCGTGCTCGCTGACGTGAAGATGGAGCGGTGGTGAGAGAAGCGGTTGCAGGTGACGTGCTTCGCAGCACGACGTGGCTGCTCCTCGCGGCCCTGACCGCCGTCGTGCCCCTCGGAGCGCAGGGGATCAAACTCACCGTCCCCCTGGAGGAGCTCGAGGCGCGCGCGCAGAGCGATTCGAACGACGCGGCGGCGCTGTACGCGCTGGCCCTCGGCTACTGGAGCAAGAAGCGCTACGATGACGCCGAGCGGGCCCTGCGGGTGGCGGTCACAATCGAGCCGCGCTTTGCGGAAGGCTGGCTCGCTTTGGGCGTGCTCCCCTTTGCGCGCCGCCCCAAGCTGCGCGAGGAGCAGGCCCGAGGGAAGGTCCCAGACGAATGGAAGCCCGCCTTGGAAGAGTCGGATCGCTCGGTCAGGCGGGCGTTCCTCATCGACCCTCTCGTGGACCTGTACATTTTCGGCACCATTGATCCGTCCCAATCCATCATGGTGCGTCTGGCGAGGGGGCGGCTGGTCATCGTCAGGAACCCCTTCGCGGATTTTGAGCACGGCCGGTACTTCGAGGCGTTCGTGTATTTCGACCAAGCGTTCCACGGACCCGGTGGCGCAATACCTCGAGATTCGGTGCCGCCCCCGGTGCTGTGGTTCCACGCGCTGTGTGCCGCGCACCTGCAGCGTGACAGCGTGGCCATCGACGATCTGCAGGCGCTGCTCGACCGCGCCATCGCTCGGGAGCAGGCGGACTCGCTGACGAAGTTGCCCGTCCGGACGAACGACTACCGATACCTGCTGGCCCTCATGTACCAGCGCGAGAACCGGTGGTTCGACGCGATCCGGCTGTACCGCGCCGCCCTCGAGAACGATCTCGGCCTGTACATGGCTCATGTGCAGCTCTACCGGATCTACAAGGCCCGCGAGTTCTATGACTCGGCTGCCGTCGAATCGCGAGCGGCCGTGACCACCAACCCTGACGACCCCAGCCTGCTCCTGGAGCATGGGATCATGCTGACCGCCGCCGGGCAGTTGGCGGCTGCCGAAGACACATTGACGCGGGCCATGGACGCCGATCCGCGCGACTCACGGGTGCCCTACTTCCTTGGGTTGACGCTCCAATTGATGAACAAGCCGGCCGAAGCGCGCGCGGCCTTCGAGCGCTTCCTCGCGCTGGCCCCCAGTCGATTACAGGAAAAGATCGCAGACGCGAAGCAACGGCTCGCGGCGCTGCACTGAGCCGGAGAGGAGGCTGCATGAAGGCACGATCCATCGTGTGCGCGGCTGGGTTGGTCTTCGGCGGGCCAGCCTCCATTCTGTGGGCCCAGCAGCGCTCCGCGTACGAGGAGCTCCAAACGTTCTCGGGTGTGCTGAACTACGTGCGGGCGAACTATGTCGATTCGGTGGGCGTCTCTGACCTCGTGCAGGCGGCGATCGACGGGACGCTGCACTCGCTTGATCCGCACAGTTATTTCATACGGCGCCAAGACTGGGAGCGCTTCGCCGCTTGGGAGCAGGGTCGCTTCGTCACGACGGGCCTGTCCCTCGAGTACGAGGATGGCGCGCTCGCCGTCGAGTGGGTCGTCCCGGAGAGCCCGGCGGCTCGGGCCGGCCTGCTGCCGGGGGACCGGGTCCTCGCGCTGGACGACACGGCCGTGACGGGGCTGCCACTCCAGCAGCTCGAGGCGCGCCTCGTGGGCGAAAAGGGGAGCAAGGTACGACTGACGTTGGCACGAGGCTCGCGGCTCGAGTCGGACACATTCTCGGTTTCGCTGAAACGGGCTGCGACGCCGGTCCGCTCGACACTGACGGTCCGCATGGCTGATTCCGTGACCGGATTCGTACGTCTTCAGGATTTCAAGCTCGGGGCTGGTCGGGACGTGCACGAGGCGCTCCGCAAGCTCACCGGCGACGGGGCGCGGCAGCTCGTCCTCGACGTGCGCCGCAACCCCGGTGGCTTGATGTCGGCCGCCGTGGAGGTCGCCTCTGAGTTCTTGCCCCGCAACACGCTCGTCTTTCGCACGCGCGGTCGCAAGTCGGACACGAATCGCGACTTCGTGACCGATCACGATGGCGGGTTCGCGACGCTCCCGCTGATCGTTTTGATCGACGGGGGCTCGGCCAGCGCCGCCGAAGCGCTCGCGGCGTGCCTGCAGGACCACGATCGTGCGCTGATTCTGGGCCGCCGGAGCTTCGGGAAGGCGCTTGAACAGGTTTCGTTCCCGCTCCCCTCGGGCGACGTTGTCATGCTGACGGTAGCGCGTATCGTGTCGCCCAGCGGCCGCATCATCCAGCGCCGCTACCAAGGCCTTGGATATGAGCAGTACCTCTCTCTCGCCGGGAAGGGCGGTGCGGCAGCGGAGGCGCCGGTTTTCAAGACTGACCACGGACGTCCCGTGACCGGCGGGGGCGGGGTAGCGCCCGATGTTCCGTTGTCGCCCGGCGCCCCGCTGCCCGCGTGGTGGAGCGTCGCCATGGACAGCGGGTTCGGGGACGCGGTGGCCGACAGCGTCGCCCGCAGCATGCCACACGATCAGCCGGGCCGTTGGCTCGACGCTTCCGATCAGTGGGTCGCTGCGCTCGTCCCCCCGTTCCTCGCGCGCGTCCGGTCCGCTCTCCACGTGAGCGCACCACCCGACACCGCTCTGACGCGACGGCTCTCGCGGATGCTGGCCGCACGGGTCGCGGACGTGAACTGGGGGCCGGATGTATACGAGCAGTTCCTGCTACGTAACGACCCTGACGTCCAGGCCGCGCTGGGGTATTTTCCCCGGCTCGCGGAGCTCTTGGGCGGCACAAAGTAGCCGCTATCTTTCAGCTCATGGCGACGCGCACCCAGCCCTCCCGACCCCGGGCCGCCAAGACGCTGTCCAAGGCCGACCTGCTCGATGTTTATCGGCTGATGCTGCTGTCGCGGCGCCTCGACGACAAGGAGATCCAGCTCAAGCGGCAGAATAAGATCTTCTTCCAGATTTCGGGCGCCGGGCACGAGGCCGTCCTCGTCGCCGCCGGCAAAGTGCTCCGTCCCGCCTACGATTGGTTCTATCCCTACTATCGCGACCGCGCCCTCGCGCTCACCCTCGGCATGACGCCGACCGAGATGCTGCTGTCGGCGGTCGGGGCGGCGGACGATCCCAACTCGGGCGGCCGCCAGATGCCGTCGCACTGGGGTCACAAGGCGTTGCACATCGTCAGCCAGTCGAGCCCCACCGGCACGCAGTTTCTCCAGGCGGTGGGATGCGCCGAGGCGTGGCTGCGGTACCGGCGCATCGACGCCATCCCCGAGAAACCGAGTCACGGCGACGAGCTCGTGTACGTCTCTGCCGGGGACGGCACCACGAGCGAGGGCGAGTTCTGGGAGGCGCTCAACAGCGCCTCCAACCTGAAGCTGCCGGTGTTGTTCCTCATCGAGGACAACGGCTACGCCATCTCGGTGCCGGTCGAGGTGCAGACCGCGGGCGGCTCGGTTTCGAAGCTGGTGCGCAACTTTCCCGGCTTGCTGGTCGAGGAGGTGGACGGGTGCGACCCCGTCGCCTCGTACGACGCGCTGTTCCGCGCCGCCGAATACGTCCGCCAGCGGAAGGGGCCCGCGCTGGTGCACGCCCATGTGACCCGCCCCTACTCCCACTCGCTCTCCGACGACGAGGTCCTCTACAAAGCGCCGAAGGAGCGAGAGGAGGAGGCCAAGCGTGACTGTACCCTCACGTTCCCGAAGCGCCTGATTGCCGAGGGGGTGGCCACGGCGGCCGAGCTCGAGGCCGTCAAGCAGGAGGTGGACGAGGAAGTGCAGGTCGCGGCCGACATGGCGCTCGCCTCGCCCCAACCCCCGCCCGAGACGGCGCTCCAGTACGTCTATTCGCCGGACGTCGACCCCGGCTCCGAGCAGTTCGACACCGAGGACGACCCGCAGTTCACCGGGGATCCCACCACCATGGTGGATCTCCTGAACAGCTGTCTCAGGGACGAGATGGCGCGGGACCCGCGTATCCTCGTCTATGGCGAGGACGTCGCCGACGCGAGCCGGGAGCAATATCTCGAGCAGGTGAAGGGCAAGGGTGGGGTGTTCAAGGTCACGTGGGGGCTGCAGCGGCAGTTCGGGAGCGATCGGGTCTACAACTCGCCGCTCGCCGAAGCGAACATCGTAGGCCGCGCCATCGGGCTGGCGACCCGGGGCCTAAAGCCCGTCGTCGAGATTCAGTTCTTCGATTACATCTGGCCCGCCTACCACCAGCTCCGCAACGAGCTCGCCACCCTGCGGTGGCGGTCCAACAACGCATTCAGCTGCCCCGTCGTCGTGCGCGTCACCTACGGCGGCTACCTGAAGGGTGGCTCGATCTACCACTCGCAGACCGGCGCGGTCGTGTTCACGGCCGTCCCCGGCCTCCGCGTCGTGTGCCCCAGCACCGCGCTCGACGCGAACGGACTGCTCCGCACCGCGATCCGCTGCGACGACCCGGTGTTGTTCCTCGAGCACAAGCACCTCTACCGCCAGACGTACAACAAGGCCCCGAACCCGGGCCCGAACTTCATGATCCCCTTCGGCAAGGCCAGGGTCGTGCGGGAAGGGCGGGACCTGACCATCGTGACGTACGGCGCCGTCGTGCAGCGCTCGCTCGTCGCGGCGAAGGAGCTCGAGGAGCGGGACGGGGCGAGTGTCGAAGTGATCGACCTCCGCTGCCTCTCGCCCGTCGATTGGGGCACGATCGCCGCGTCGGTCCGGAAGACGAACAAGGTCCTCGTCGCCTACGAAGACTCGCTGTCGTGGGGTTACGGCGCCGAGATCGCGGCGCGGATCGCCGACGAGTGCTTCCCCTGGCTCGATGCCCCGGTGAAGCGCGTGGCCTCTACCGATACGTTCGTCGGCTACGCGCCCAATCTCGAAGACTTCATCTTGCCCCAGGCCGAGGACCTCGCCCAGGCGATGCGCGAGCTGCGCGCGTTCTAGGCGCGCGGCTGTTCGCCCAGGGCCTCGCGGATCTCTCCAGCCGCGGCGATGGCGTGATCGACGTCGCGCGACAGGGCGCGGGCCTGCTGCGTCGCATGCGTGAGGTCGTCCAGCACCGCCGCTACGCCCGCCGACCGGAGCCGCAGCAGGTCGAACCGCACTGTCTGCATGGCGAGCACGCACGACTCGATCTGGTCTTCGATCAGCTGACGCCGGGTGAGCAGGTCGGTCAGCGTCTGGCGCTGCCGCTCGAGCAGATCGAGCTGCCGCTCGCGCTCGGCGCTCTCCGGTTGCCGCTTGATCGCCTCGAGCTTCTCCTGGAGCCGGGCCAGGGCGGCAGCGTCCACGCCCGCGCTCATGGCGTACAGCGCCCGCGCGAGCTCTTCCGCCCGGTGCAGCAGCCCGTCGATCGTCGCCACGACGTCCGGCAACAGTTTCTTCTCCGACTTCGGCACCCGTTCCATGATGCGGAGGATCGCCTTGCGGTCGCTGCGCGCCTGTTGGATCGCGTCGGCCTGGCCACCAAACTCCCCCGACGTCGCCGCGGGCAGCTCGGCTGGGCGCGGTCCCCCGCCGCCCTTCGCTGTCCCGAACCGCGCCTCGAAGGCGTCCGGCGCGGGCGGGCGCGCGAGCACGTCGCGCCAGGAATACCCGGCGTGCCACAGCCGGACGTATCGTGGCACGAGCGCCGTGCCCGCCCAGATGCCGGCTACGATCAGCGACCACCCCGGCAGATGACTCCCCGTCACGACGTCGATCACGACCAGGGAGCCGCACACCGACGCCCACGTCACGAAGCGGTTCCGCAAATCCCGGACGACCGCCGCCTCGCCCCCCACCGTCGCGGGCGCGAGGTCGCGCCGCCGTTCCCGCCGGCCCTCCCTCCCGAGCCGCCCCGCCCGCGGCCGCCGCGCGTCCGCCCCCGGGAGGGGCGGCAGCGGCGGGCCCGGCAGCGATCGCTCGGCGCGTGGCCGGGCGGCCGGCACCGAGCGGCGCGGCTTGTACGCCGTCGCGCTGCGCGACTCGAGGGCGCGCCGCAGCGCGTCGGCGGTGGGCCAGCGATCCTCGGGGTCCTTCTCGAGGGAGCGCATGACGCAGGCTGCGAGGTCCTCCGGCAGGTCGGGCCGCCGGTCGGTGATGAGGGGCGCGTGCTCCATGATGTGCTTCATGAGGATGCCGGGCACCGTGGGTGCGTGGAACGGCAGCTCGCCCGTGAGCATCTGGTACGCCACCACGCCCAGGCTGTAGATATCCGACCGGCCGTCGATCTCCCGGTCGCCCGCCGCCTGCTCGGGGCTCATGTAATGAGGCGTGCCGATCGCCACGCCCGTCGCGGTGAGCGTCGCGGGGCCAGTAGTCGAGGAGAGTGCCTTGGCGATCCCGAAGTCGGTCACGACGACGCGGCCGCGGCTGCCTTCGAGCAGGATGTTGTCCGGCTTCACGTCTCGGTGGATGATCCCGAGCGCGTGCGCCGCCCCCAGCGCGTCGGCAGTCTCCTGCATGATCCGCCGCGACTCCTCGGCGGGGAGCGAGCCCCGGCGCTTCAGCTTGGCGGCCAGCGACTCGCCGTCCACGTACGCCATCACGAAGTAAACGAGCCCGTCCGGCCCTTCGCCGACGGAATGGATGGGGACGATGTGGGGGTGGGACAGCCGCGCCGCCGTCTCCGCCTCCCGCACGAAGCGCAGGCGGATCTCCTCGCGGAAGGCGAGCTCCGGCGGCAGTACCTTGACCGCGACCTGCCGCTTGAGGCGCTCGTCTCGCGCGTTGAAGACTACGCCCATGCCGCCGCGGCCGATCTCACCTTCGACGGTGTAGGACTTCCCGAGCGCCTGGATCAGACGCGCGTTGAGTGACTTGTCCGCCTCGTTCATCCGGGTCCGCGTGAAAGGCGCGCGGATAGATTAGCCGCGGTGAGGCGGCGGTGCAACCGGCCAACCGGTTTCGACTTACGGCTTCTCTCCGCGCCAAGGTGACGGGCGTGGGGCCGCGTCCGATGGCTATTCGGCAGCTACTGCCTATTTGGCCGCCGACTCGAGGAACGCTCCAGCGCTCGCGCGCGTTTTCTCAGTGGCACGGACGATGCTTACCCCTGCCGCCGGCATGCTGTTTACTCTCACTCATATGAGCTCGAGCCTATGTCTGAACGACTGACGCTTCCGGTGCTCCCGCTCCGGGACGTCGTGCTGTTTCCCGGTGTTTCGACGCCGATCGGCGCGGGACGCCCGTCCACGCTGCGCGCCATCGAGGCGGCCCTGAAGACCGACGGCCATCTCATCTTCGCGGTGTCGCAGCGCGAGAACACGGACCATGTGACAGCCGGCGTGCTGTACACGACGGGGACCATCGCCAAGATCAGCCAGATCCAGCGCGGCCTCGGCGGCGTGCAGTTGCTGCTGCACGGCGAGGCCCGCGGCACCGCCCTGCACTACACCGAGACCGGGGGCCACCTGGAAGCGGTGGTGCGCGAAGTGCTGGACCTGCCGCCGATCAACCCCGACGACCCCGCCTTCATGGCGCTGCATCGCGAAGCACGCGAGCGCGCTGCGGAGCTGGGTCAGAAGTCGGGTCTGCCCGACGAAGTGGTGCGCCAGGTGCTCGAGGCCGCGAGCGAGCCGGGCAAGCTCGCGGATCTGGTCGCCGGCTACCTCGAGATCCGGCCGACCGAGCGCCAGGCCCTGCTCGAGACCCTGGCGGTCGAAGAGCGGCTGCGGCGCGTGCTGGTGCACGTGCAGCGCCAGATCGGCGTGCTCGACGCCCAGGAGCACATCAAGTCGCAGGTCCAGGAGGAGCTGGGCGAGCGGCAACGCGAGATGTTCCTGCGGGAGCAGATGAAGGCGATCCGCAAGGAGCTCGGCGAGGAAGACGAGGGGAGCGAGGTCGAGCAGCTGCGCAAACGGTTCGCGGATCTCGGTCTTCCGGAGGCGGCAAAGAAGGAAGTCGACCGCGAGCTCGAGCGGCTCGAGCGGGCGAACCGCGACTCGATGGAAGCCCAGGTCATCCGCACGTACCTGGAGACCATGGCCGAGCTGCCCTGGAGCAAACGGGCGGAAGAGTCGCTCGACCTGAAGCGAGCCGCCGAAATCCTCGAGCAGGATCACCATGGGCTCAAGGACGTGAAGGACCAAGTCCTGGAGTTTCTGGCGGTGCGTCAACTACGGCAGCGCGCTCCCCAGGCCGAGGAGGGGGCGCGTGGCAACGAGGACGACCAGGAGAAACGGGGATCGGTCCTGCTCTTCGTCGGACCTCCCGGCGTCGGCAAGACCTCGATCGCCAAGTCCATCGCCCGCGCCATGGGTCGGCCGTACGTGCGGATTTCGCTCGGCGGCGCCCGTGACGAGGCGGACATCCGCGGCCACCGGCGCACCTATGTCGGCGCGATGCCGGGACGCATCATCCAGGGGATGAAGCAGGCGGGCGCGAAGAACCCGGTCTTCCTGCTCGACGAGGTCGACAAGCTGGGCGTCTCGTTCCAAGGCGATCCCGCTGCGGCCCTCCTCGAGGTGCTCGATCCGGCCCAGAACGACTCGTTCACGGACCATTATCTCGGCGTGCCGTTCGACCTGTCCGAGGTGCTGTTCATCGCGACCGCGAACTTCCTCCAGAGCATCCCGGGACCGTTGCTGGACCGGCTGGAGACCGTGAACTTCGCGGGATATACCGAGCGCGAGAAGCTCGAGATCGCGAAGCGCTACCTCGTGGCGCGGCAGCTCTCCGAGAACGGCTTGACCGCGGAGCAGTTCGCGCTCACCGACGCGGCGCTCAGGGAGATCATCACGAGCTACACGCGCGAAGCGGGTGTGCGCCAGCTGGAGCGCGAGATCGGCAAGCTGGGCCGCAAGGTCGCCCGCAAGATCGCGGTCGGCGAGGTCGCGCGCGTCACGGTGGACGCTCCCGAGGTGGACGATCTCATCGGCCGTCCCAGGGTCCACCCTGAGCGCAAGGCGCGCGAGGACCAGATCGGCGTGGCCACGGGGATGTATTACACGCCGGTCGGCGGCGACATCATGTTCGTCGAAACCAGCGTGATGCGCGGCAAGGGCGAGCTGGTGCTGACGGGTCAGCTCGGCGACGTGATGAAGGAGTCGGCGCGCGCGGCGCTCACGTACGCCAAGTCGCACGCGGATCGGCTCGGAATTCCGGAGGAAGCGTTCGCCGACACGGACATCCACGTCCACGTCCCGGCGGGCGCCATTCCCAAGGACGGCCCTTCGGCGGGCGTGACGATGGCGACGGCGCTCGTCTCGGCGCTGTCCCGGCGGCCCGCGCGCCACGACCTCGCGATGACCGGCGAGATCACGTTGCGGGGCCGCGTGCTCCCGATCGGCGGGGTCAAGGAGAAGGTGCTCGGCGCGGTGCGGGCCGGCATCACCACGATCGTGCTCCCCAGGGAGAATGAGCCCGACCTCGAGGATCTCCCCGACGACGTGCGCAAGTCGCTCGAGATCCACTTGGTCGATGAGCTGGGTGAAGTGCTGAGCCTGGCGCTGCGGGGCGCGAAGTTCCAGGCCGGCCACCTGGTATTCGATGGTCCTGCGCCGGTCGAGCCGAGCCTCGTAGCGAAGCAGAACTAGCCGAAAAACGGGTCCAACCCTTTCCCCGTAGGGCCTGTCTAACCGTGCGACCAGGCCCTCGGACCCGTTATGCCGTTCGCCGTCGTGCTCCTCCTCGCGTTGCAGACCGCCGACGCCGGCGGGGCGCCGCCGGCCACCGCCACCACGGCCACGGCCGTCCGGGCCATCCATCCGCCGGCGATCGACGGGCGGGACGACGATGCCGTGTGGCGCGCGGCCCCTGCCATCACCCAGTTCCGCGAGTTCCAGCCGGCCCAGAACGGCGATCCCCGCTTTGCCACCGAGGCGAAGGTCGCCTACGACGATCGGAACCTCTACGTCTTCATCCGCGCGTTCGACCCCCATCCCGACAGCATTCTCAAACTGCTCGCGCGGCGCGACGTGCGGGCGGCCACGGATCAGCTGAAGGTCATGATCGACTCCTACCACGACCGGCGCTCGGGCTTCGAGTTCGCCGTGAATCCGGCCGGCGTGAAGCGCGACTACGCGATCTACAACGATACGCAGGAGGACGACGCGTGGGACGCGGTGTGGGAGGTCGCGACGACCGTGGACTCCCTCGGGTGGACCGCCGAGTTCCGGATTCCGCTCTCGCAGCTGCGCTATGTGCCGCGAGGGACCAATACGTTCGGGTTCGGGATCTGGCGCGACATCCAGCGCTACAACGAGCGGGTCAGCTGGCCGCTGTACCGCAACTCGCAGACGGGGATTTCCTCACAACTGGGCGAGCTGACCGGCTTGGTCGGCCTGTCCTCGCCGCGGCGGCCCGAGGTCGCCCCGTATGTCGTCACCAAGAACGTGTCTGTGCCGACTGGCGGCGGCTTTGACCGCTCTCAGAAGGTTACGGCGGGCGCGGACCTGCGCTACGGGCTCACGCCGAACCTCACACTCGACGCGACCGTGAACCCCGACTTCGGTCAGGTTGAAGCGGATCCAGCCGTGCTGAACCTCACCGCCTTCGAGACGTTCTTCCAGGAACGCCGTCCCTTCTTCGTCCAAGGTGCGGGGATCTTTCGCTTCGACGTGAATTGCAACCAGGTGAACTGCAATAGCGAGGGGCTGTTCTACTCTCGACGCATTGGGCGGGCACCCCACGTCGACTATGGCGATCCCGCGGCGCCGTCGGCGACCACGATCTACGGGGCGGCCAAGCTGACCGGCCGGCTCCCTGGCGGGCAGACTGTGGGCGTGCTCGACGCGCTGACGGGGCGCGCCGCCAGCACGCTCGACCAGACCATGGAGCCCGCGACGAACTACGCGGTCGTACGCACCCAGCAGGATTTCCACAATGGTGAGAGCGGCGTCGGCATGATGCTCACGGCCGTGAACCGCAGCCTCGATCAATGGACCGACACGGTGCTGCGTCGCAGCGCGTACGTGGGGGCACTCGACTTCCGGCACCGCTTTCTCCAGGGCCAGTACCAGGTCTCAGGCTCGTTCGACCTGAGCCGTGTCGCCGGTACGAACGCCGCGATCGCGTTGACCCAGCGGGACCCCGTCCACTACTACCAGCGTCCGGGCGCGGGGGTGTCGTACGACTCGACGCGCACCAGCCTGTCGGGCGACGCCGAGGAGCTGTTCTTCTCCAAGCTGGGCGGCGGGATAACCCGGTTCGAGACGAGCTACCAGCGCCGCTCGCAAGGGTTCGAGGCGAACGACCTCGGCTTCCTGTTGCAGGCGGATCAGCAGAGCTGGAGCACCTGGTTCGGCGTCCAGGCGCTCCATCCGACGATGCTCTATCGGCAAGCCTGGTGGAACTTCAACTGGTGGCAATACTGGACGGCGGCCGGCACGGCGGTGGAGCGCGCCGCGAACACCAACGGGCACGTGCAGCTGAAAAACGGATGGTGGGTGATGGGGGGGGTCACCGCGGGCCAGCTCGGCACGACGTTCTGCGATCGCAATTGTTCGCGCGGGGGGCCGGCGGTACGGGTCGATCCCTACCTGTCTGCGTGGGGAGAGGTGGACGGCGATGCGCGCCCTGCGCTCGTGCCGTACCTGTGGTTCACCTACTCGCGGGGCGATGGAGGCCGCTCCGAGCGATTCAACGGGAACACCCAAGTGACGCTACGCGTCGCATCCCGGCTCAATACGTCCGTCACGCTCGGCGCGACGCACAACGTGAACGACGTCCAATGGTATGGCAACGTCACCACGAATGACACCACGCATTACACGTTCGCGCATCTGGACCAGAAAACGGTGTCGCTCACGGGGCGGGTCGACGTCACCGTCTCGACCGTCCTCACCTTCCAGCTCTACGCCCAGCCGTTCGTCAGCAAGGGCAGCTATTCCAGCGTGCGCGAGCTCGCCGATCCCAATGCCGCGACGTTCGCCGATCGCTACAAGCCCTACGCGGCCACCCCCGCGGGGTTCAACGATAAGGAGTTCAATTCCACCGCCGTGCTACGCTGGGAATACCGGCCTGGCTCCACACTGTTCGTCGTATGGACGCAGGGGCGCGCCGACTTTGTCCCGCTCGAAGGATCGCGGTCGCTCGCGGGTAACTTCCGTGACATGTTCGGCCTGCATCCCAACAACACGTTTCTCGTGAAGGCGTCGTACTGGCTCAACTGGTAGCGCCAGGCGCGGCGTCACCGCGCGGCGATGCCCTCGAGCACCAGCTTTACCGCGCCTTGCTTCCACCGCTCGCGCAGCGCCGGCTCGTCGGCCCCGAGCGGTGCCGCGCTCGCCGCGATCAACGACTCCAGGCCTAGGTACGCGACCATGAGGACCAGCGCCTGGGCCGCGGCCAGGTGGGGGTCCACGTCGTCGCGCACCTCACCGCGCCCTTGCCCCTCCGCGAGGAGCACCACCAACCGCTTGATCGCGGGCGCGAACGGGCGTGCCTCCGAGCGGCCCGCCTGCGTGAGCAGCATGACCAGGTCGGGATGGGCCGCGAGATACTGGTATTGCGCCTCCAGGGTCGTCCGGATGCGCTCGAGCGATCGCGCTTCGGAGGCGGGGATCGCGGTGAGCGCCTGCTCGAGCTCGGCGGCGCCCCGTGCCAGCACCGCGCCGAACAGGCCGCGCTTCGAATGGAAGTAGTAGAACAGCAGTTGCTTGTTGACCCCGGCGCGCCGGGCAATCTGATCCACTCGCGCGCCCTCGAAGCCGCGGCGCGAGAACTCCTCGCGCGCCGCCGTGATGATGCGCAAGGCCCTGGTATTAGTGAGCTTAGGCTTCAGAGCGCCATTTCATCAACCACATGGTTGACAAATGTACCCGCCTCAGAACCGGAGCGCCAGGTTTTCCGGCACTCGCGTCACCCCCTGCTTCAGGAATCTGATCAACAGGTGGTTCAATTCGTCGGGAGCCTCTTCCGGAACGGCGTGGCCAGCATGCCTCGCCGTCAGGAAGGCTGACCGGGGGATCTGGCTTGCCATCAAGCGGCCGAGGCCCGGCGGGACCCAGCGGTCTTCGTCGCCCCACAAGGCCAGCGTCGGGGCCGTGATCCGATCGAGCCGCCCCTCCAGGCCGTCGAACCGGAATTCGCGCAGGGCCGCCCGCAGCGCGTTCCCGTATCCGGGTAGGGTCACAGGCGCGTAGTACTGATCCACATCCGCCGCCGTGACCTTGCCGGGGTCGGCGTAGGTCGATCGCAACAGTCGCTCGGTGAGCGCGCGTCCTCGGAACGCAAGGAGGAGCGGACCCACGACCGGCCAGCGCGCGACCCGGAACAGCAGCGGCTCGCGCCCGCCCAGGCCCGCCGAGCCGATGAGCGCCAGGCCTCGGACTCGGTCGGGCCAGGCGATCGCCGCCTCGGCGGCGATCGCGCCCCCCATGGAATGGCCCACTAGGACGGCGTCCGCGAGGTGCAGCGAGTCCATGAGCGCCGCGAGCAACCGCGCGTACGCGGCGTTGTCGTAGCCGTGTGGTGGCTTGTCCGAGAGTCCGAAGCCCCGGTTGTCAAACGCCACCACCCGGTACCCGGCCGCCCGCACCGCACCGAGCGTCTTCCGCCAGACATACATCGAAGCACCGAGGCCGTGGAGAAAGACCACCGCCGGCCCGCGGCCCGCGTCGATGTAGCGGAGCCGCGTGCCGTCGATGACGACGTAGCGGGCGGTGAAGTCCGTGCCCGCAGGAAACCATCGGTCCTGGGGAATGGGAGCGGCCCGGCAGGCCCCGGCGCAGGCGAGCGCCAGCAGGAGCCGGGCGATCATGTGATGCTTCGCAGCGCCGCGCGCGCGAGCGCGGCGACGGCGGGGTGTGAGCTCCAGATCCCGGCGGCGGTGTCCCCGGCGCCGGCGACCGAGATGATGTGGGCCTCGTCGATCAGGAGGACTATGGGCGCGTCGGGGCCGACCGAACCGGCGACGACGGGGCCGGCCTCGGCCGGCACGTCGCCCGAGACCCGGAGCACGAGCTCGGCGCGTGCCGCGGCCCGGCGCCAGGCGGGGAGGGTGGGGCGCAGCAGCTCCGCGGTGATGACCCCCTCGACCCGGCGCGCCGCCCGCGCGACGAGCTGCAGAATGAGATTCGCCACGGCGCGGGTCCCTTCGATGCTCCTCGTCTCGGGCTCCGCGGGCCGACTCACATCCTTGAGCGCGCGACTCAGCCGCTCGAGCGATGCTCCCTGCAGTGCCGCCAGCTGGGCGAGCAGCGCCGGTGGGTCGGCCGCGCGGTAGCGCGCCGGCCGCCCCGCGAGCCGAGCGGCGGCGCCCCGGGACACGAGTCCCTCCAGGGCGCCGTACGTGTTGGCGCGGGCGAGCCTCGCGGCGTGCGCGACGGCGTAGCCGGTAGCGGGACCGAGGCGCAACAAGGTGGCGTAGGCGTGGGACTCGGTCGGCGTGAAGCCGAATGGTGTCAGATCGAGACGTGGAGGTGCCATACGGTAGTAGTAATGACTACTACTCATCGGCGGGAGCGACAAGACCCTTAGACGACCTCGATCGGGAGGGCGAGCAATCTGGCGATCAGGCCAAGTCGGAACGTCAGGTCCGTTTGCCGCTGGGCCGGGCTCTTGCCCGGCCCCTCGAGCGGGAAGTAATGCGCCGTGAGCGGATTGGTCGCCTTGGGCATGGCGCGGAGATTCTTAGGGCTCCAGATCCCCTGGTCGTCGCACTCGCTGTACAGGCGGGCCAGCACCCGGCTGGCGCTCGGAATGCGGCGCACCAGGCCCAGACGCGCCAACAGCTCGAGCCAGTAGGCGGCGAACGGCACGTCGCTCACGTGCCCCTGCGCGTCCGCCCGCAACGGGTCGCCCAGCAGCTCGAACACGGGCTTCAGCAGCTTCTTCCCGGCGAGCACGAAGAATGCGCGCCGCGGGGCCGCCGTGGAAAAGTAGGTGCCGAGCCGTTCTATGAACCCGGCGCGCTCCCGCTGTACTCCCGGCATGAAGGCGAGCATCTCCACCGCGAAGATCGTAGGGGGAGTCGCCGCCGGATCGAGCACCGTTTTGCCGTGAGCCTTCTTGAAGGGTTTCTCCGCCAGCTCGCTGCGCAGGAACTGGGAGATGGTGCTGGCGATGTTGTGCGCCGTTCCTCGCACCCGCGGGTCGTCGGCGTGGCCGCCGCGGGCGAGCGCGCATGCCGCCGCCTCGCGACCCATTTGTCGGGCCCAGCGGCCGAGGCCCGCGTCGGCCTTGGCGGGCTTGTGAAACTCGACCAGCAGCTCGTGGGCCCGCTGCGCGACCGTCTTGTCGGGGTCGTCCGGCTCGATGCGCGACAGCAACTGGAAAAGGAATCGGTCGGCATCCCGGAATGGTCGCTCGAACGGCGGCCAACCCAGTTCCAAGAGACGCCGATACTGGTAGACGGTCCCGATCTCCGTCCAGCCGTGCGCTTTCGAAGGGCGCGGCGCGAGCAAGTTTCCGCCCCACAGGCCCGTCGATTTCTGCTTGCGAGCGATCGCCAGCGCCGGCTTGTAGTCGAGCACGGATTGCCGCAACGCCGCCAGCCGCTGCGGATCCCGCTGTCCCTCCGCGACGACCTCGGCGTAGGCCCGGTAAACGAGCGGCGGACTCGCCGCCTCAAGCAGCCAGGACAGCGGCAACCGATGGGACGTCGGGAGTTCCAGGTGCTCGCTCCGCGCTATCGGGGTGCCGGGAGATGCGACTGTCAAAAAGCGGGCGCAAACTTATCCGGGTCCCTCCCGCTAGGCCAGGGGCCCGCCCTATCACCTTGACAGGCGCACGCTTATCATGGGTGCAGCAAGCTGCATCGCGGGTCGTTGCTTCCGCTCCCGGCAAGGGGTCATTTTTCGTTCATGCTCCGTTCACTGCGCTCCCGCCGCGTCGCGAAGCTTCCTGGCGAGGTACGCCTCCCGGGCCGCGTGCTCTTCCTCGCGGAGGATCCGCAGCTGGTGCGCGATCAGTTGGACGGGAAGGACCTCGACTGGCGTCCGGGCATCAAGCTGCGCGACGACATTTCGACCGACGAAATCACGCCCGCCTACATCTGCTACTACTACGACGAAACCCTCGGCGCCTTCCCCTACCTGGGGCTCAAGTGCGGCGAGGAGTTCCCGGTGAGCCGGGGAGCGGTGAAACAGGGCGGCTTCACGGCGTCGGTCAGCGGAAAACGGCGGGGCAAGGGATCGTCGCGCGAGCAATCGCCCTACGCCGAGATGTGCGCCGGCATCAAGCTGGTCGTGGCCGAGAACATCGAGCGGATCTATCGTGAAAACTGCCAGAACCTCGGGCTCCTCACGACGACCGACTTCTCGATCCTCGAGCGGGTGCGGAGTGGCGCCGCGATTCCGCTCAGCGCCTTCACGGCGGGCGAGGGGGAGATCACCCGGGGCATCATCGAGTACGGCGGGCTCTTCAACTTCAACGTCGCCCGGCTTCAGGGCAAGGTCACGCTCTCGCCGCCCGCGACGGCGCCGCGACCGATGACCCTCGGTGAAAAGATCATCGCGCGCCACTGGGTCGTGGACCCGGCCGAGGGCAAGGTCGGCGTCCCCGCGGTGCGCCCCGGCGACGAGGGGTTCGTCGTCACCGACATCCGGTTCAGCCATGAGTACGTGACCCCGATGGCGGCGATCTTCTTCGAGCAGCTCGTGGGGCCGGACGAGAAGGTCAACGATGCGGGCTCGATCCTCATGTTCCGCGATCACCTCACCTTCCTGGGTGAGGCGATGACGCCGGAGCGCGTCAAGGAAGGCCTGCTCGATGTCGCGCTGGAGCTCGAGAAGAAGCAGCGCCACTTCGCCGAGAAGCAAGGCATCCGCTTGTACGGGGAGCTGCGGCTGGGCCATCACGGCTCGGAGGCGATCTGCCACTCGAAGATCCTCGAGGGGCACGCCGAGCCCGGCATGGTCATCATTGGGAGCGATTCGCACACCCCGCACGCCGGCGCCGTGGGGTGTGTGGCATTCGGGGTCGGGACGACGGCGATCTTCAACTCGTGGATCACGCGCGACGTGCGGCTCACGGTGCCGGAGACCGTCCAGATCGTGGTGCGCGGCCGGAAGCCCGACAACGTGACGGCAAAGGACTTCATGCTCGAGATCCTGCGTCACCCCTACGTGAAAAGCGGCCAGGCGATCGGGAAGCTGGTCGAATACTGTGGGGATGCTGTCGAGTCGCTGTCGGTGGACGAGCGCGCCACGATGACGAACATGACCGCCGAAGTAGGCGGGTTCACCGGGTATGTCGCGCCCGATGAGCGGACGGTCGCGTATCTGATGGAGTATCGCGGCATGTCGCGGCGGGACGCCGCGGCGCTGTGCCAGGACATGGCGAGCGATCCGGACGCCGAGTACAGCGAGGTAATCGAGATCGACGCGGCCGCGATTCGGCCGATGATCGCGCTCCCGGGGGATCCGGGGAACGGGCGGTACGTCGACGAGGGGGCCGAGCGGGTGCGCGTGGACATCGCCTATGCGGGCTCGTGCACGGCGGGGAAGAAAGCGGACATGGACATGTACGCGCGCGTGTTGCAAGAGGCGATGGCGCGCGGCGAGCGGGTCGCGCCGTGGGTACGCTTTTTCATCCAGTGCGGCTCGCAGGACGTGAAGCGCTACTGCGAGGAGCAGGGCTATCTGGAGCTGTTCGGGAAGGTGGGCGCGACGTTCCTAGAGCCGTCGTGCGGGGCCTGCATCAACGCGGGGCCGGGGGTGTCGCGGACGCGGGACGAAGTGACGATCAGCGCAATCAACCGGAACTTCCCCGGCCGCTCGGGCCCGGGGCGGCTCTACCTGGCGAACCCCTACACCGTCGCCGCGTCGGCCATCGCCGGCTATATCACCGAATGGCAGCCCGGCATGGCGCTGGCACCCACGGAATGAAAACGGCGGCCCCTAGCGGCCGCCGCTCGCCGTCGAGAGCTCTCGCGCCGCGGGCGGCGTGGCTTGCTTGGGGCGCAAAGCCCCCCGCTGGTACACACTGCGCGGATTCCACAACACCCACGACGTGATGCCGACGTCCTCCGCGGCGCGAATCTGCTCGCGGATTTCGAACGGCGTGTAGCGGGGCAGGCGCCGCCCCAGCGTGAACGCCTGCAAGAACGGCCGGATCTCGGCGGTGCCGGGGAGCGGGCGCGAGCGCTGCAGCGCGTCGTTCAGCGCGCTCCGCACCACGCGGTAGGGTTGGCCGTTCGGCCACGCGAAGCCGAAGGCGCCGCGGTAGTAATGACTGGGATAGACCATCGGGAGCACGACGTCCGCGACGCTCACGAAGTCCTCCCACACCTGGCCGATGCCCAGATCACCGGTGGCGGATGCCGTGAGACCGAAGATGTCGAAGGTGATCGGGACGGCGAGCGGCTTCAGCCGGTCGCGGAGCAGCCCGATGTGGCGCCGCACCGCCTCGCGCTGCGTCTCGCCCCCGCGATGCGCCGGGAAGATCGCGGTGGCCATCCGCTCACGCGGCTCGTCGGGGAAGCGGACGTAGTCGAACTGCACTTCGGCGAAGCCCAGCCGTACCGCTTCTTGCGCGAGCTGCGCCGCGTAGATCCACACCGAATCGTTGTAGGCGTCGACCCACGCGATGTTGATCCGGTCGCGCCATAGCCCGCCCGTGCCGCGATCCTTCACGGACCATTGAGGCTTACGCTCCGCGAGCAGGGGATCCTTCGCCACGACGATGCGCGCAATGGGGTAGATGCGGTGTGCCTGGAGGCTGTCGAGCCGGGCGCGCGCGTCTTTGGCGCGCACGCACTGGTTCGCGCCGATTTGCTGCGCCGTGGGTACGGCCGACGGGTACAGCAGACACCCGGTGTCGTCCTTCACGTCGACGACGAAGGCGTTGATCTCCGTCTCGTCGGCGAGCCGCACCAGCTGCCACAGCCTCGGAGAGCCGAAGGCCCACGCGTTGACGTACAGGCCCTTGATGGACCCGGTGGCGGGGAGCAACACGGCTTCCTGCTGGACGTAGCGGATCTCGATCGGGCGGAGCAGCACCTTCAGCTGGTCGGCGGGCGTGATGGCCGGCGCGCCGCGCAGGTCGACGACCGTGGAATCGGTCGCGGCGCTGTCGGCGGCACCCTGCGCAAAAAGGCCGCGACTCGTGACGAGCGCGGCCAGCAAGAGGGCGCCTGCCTGCCGGACCACATTCATAGGGGGCTACACGATAGGAAGCGACCCGAAATCAGACAAGCCCGCGCGTCACGCTACTTGCGGGTCAACTGCAAGCTGTTGAATAGCAAGGGGTAAGTGGCGATGCTTTGGCCGCGGTACTGGGGCCGGAACCCGAACAGCACCACCCGCCCGGCCCCCAGTTTGACCTGCACCAGCGCCGCCCGCCCGGCCACCCGTTCCGGATGCAACACCCACCCAGAGAGCAGCACGCGATCGGGGTCGGTCGGGTAACGACCGACGACACGCACCGCGTTCGAGTCGAGCACCTCGAAGGCCGGGCCGCCTTCGTACCAGGCCACGCCCTGCGCCGGCAGATCGCGTGCGATCGGATCCGTTGGGTCGAGCTCGAGCCGGAAGATCGAGCCCGGGGCGTAGAACTCGTCGTCCGCCACGCCTTCCAGCACGTTGCGCACGGGAAGGAGCAGCTGCTCGATCGCGAAGCGGCTCGCGTCGTTCAGGGCGACGAGCGTGCCGCCGTCGCTCACGAACTGGCGCAGCGTCTTCACCCCGTCCTGGCCCAGGCCACCGGTGTACGGCGCGGGGTACTGGCGCGGCAGCCCGTCGAGCAGGTCGTGCGGGTCCTGGTCGGGCAGGACGATGACGTCGAACCTGTCCCGGAGCTTGCCGGCGCGCACCGTGGAATCGACGACCGCGGCGTAGGGCACCTTCCAGGTGTCGAACACCCAGCGAGTCCAGCCTTCGTCGATCGCGCCCTTGTCGGTCGAGTTGACGTAGGAGCGGTACAGGGCCACGCGCGGCGCGTCGGGACCAGTGAAGCCGGGATAGGCCGGTGTCGGGGCGGGAGGGTCGACCGGCGGCGACAGCCCGATACGCAGCGAATCGCGCGCGGCCAGGGCGGTCACGCCCATCAGCAGCGGCAGCGTGTTCGCGGTCACGTCGTACGGTGGCAGCGGCGGCCCGCCCGCGTACAGCCGCAGATCGGGATAGTGCTGCGGCTCGAGCAGCGTCTTCGCGAACGCCGCGTACGGCTGGCGCAGCGGGACCACGTAGCTCCCCGCGGGATAGCGCTGGCTGCCGATCGTCACGGGGTGCAGCGCGGTGCGAATCTCCACCTGACCGCGGTGCAGGATTCCGAGCAGCGTCGCGAGGCCGACCGTGTCCTGGTGCTGGCGGGGAATGACGTACGCGTACGGCCAGCCTTTCCAGCCGCGTACGGCCCGCGTCCCGACGGCGAGGAAGTTTGCCAGCCAGCGGTCGCGGTACCGGGCCGCGTGCTGCAGCAGCGCGTAGGCCGCGTCGGTCTGGTAGGTCACGATGTCGCGCAGCGTCCAGCGGCCGCCCGGCCAAGGGTTCGTGAAGTTCCAGGAGCGCTCGCGCGGGTTGAAACCGCGCGCCCGAACGGCGAGGCGGTCGAACGGGACATCGATCGGCGAAGCGAGGTTCGCGTTGGCGGCCTCCGACAAGATGCGCACGCCGCCGTGGTAATGCTGGTACGCGCGCGCCGGTGTCCACGCGTCGTAGATCGCGTTGATCGAGATCCCGGTCTTGCCCTGACCCGCGAGCTCCCAAGCGATCGCGGTGCCGAGCGCGTTGGCACCGTCCACGAGCAGCGGGTCGACGTTGGGCTCGATCGGGTCGAGGTACGGCGGCAGAAACAGCCGCGAGCCGTCGCTGTCCTGCTGGTGGATGTCGTGGGCGATCTGGGGATGCCACACGTTGTAGATCGAGTCCACGACGAGCTGCGTCTCCACCTGGGTGAAGGCGTACCAGTCGCGGTTGTCGTCGTGCCCCGCGTAGTGATGATACAGCTCGGGGGGATCGGTCCCCTCCGCGGCCGTGCCGAGGGTGCGGTTGTACCACCGTGTCACGATGGTCACGCCGTCGGGGTTGAGCGACGGCACGAGCCACAGCACCACGTTGTCGAGGATCTCGCGCGTCGCCGCGCTCGTGTCGCTGGCGAGGCGGTAGGCGAGGACGGCCGGCGTGAGATGACCGCCGACTTCGTTCGAATGGATCCCCGACGTGATGAGGACGACGACCTTGCCGTCGCGCACCGTCTCCTGCGCTTCCGGGCCGGTCTTGAGGGTGCGGGGGTCGGCGAGCCTGGCGTTGAGCTGTCGCAGCTGATCGAGGCGCCGGAGATTCTGGGGGCTCGAGATGGCGAGCGCGACGAACGGGGCACCGAGCGTGGTCTTCCCGAGCTCGCGGTAGCGCATCCGATTGCTCGCCGCGGCGAGTGCCTGGTAGTAACGCAGCAGCGTGGCCCAGTCGGCGAGCTTCCGGTCGTCGCCGGGCTCGAAGCCGAGTACCGTGCGCGGCGCCGGGATGCGCGGCGACCTCGCGGCCGGCGGGGGTGCGGGGGGTGCCCTGCGCCCGGGCGTGTGACGACGAGGGCTCGGCTGTTGCGCTCGCGCCAAGGTGGCGCACGGCAGCGACAGCGCGGCGGCCAGCCCCACGGCGAGCCAGGGCGTGCGCGCGCGCAACCTCACGGTCCTACTTGAGCAGGCCTGCGGCAGGCGGATTGTCGCCGCTGCCGAGCCAGTGGGCGAACCAGGTGCGAATGCGCTCCAGCCGATCGACGAGCAGCCACGGCGGGCCGGTGCGGGACAGGCCGTGATAGGACCGGGGATAGCGGACGAACTCAGCCGGAACGCCGCGCTGGCGCAGCATCACGAACAGCTGCTCCGCGTCCGTGACGGGCGTGCGCCGGTCGTCCTCGCTGTGCACGATCAGGAGCGGCGTGCGCATCCGTTTGGCGTAGCTGAGGGGCGAGAGCGCGCGGTACAACGAGTCCGCGTCCCACGGCGGTCCGAAGAACTCGTAGTCGGTGAGCCCCTGGGCGTCCGATGACCCGTACCACGAGAACCAATCGTAGATCGAGCGATCGGTCTCGGCCGCCGCGAAGCGGCCCGTATGCCCGAGGATCCAGTTGGTCATGAAGCCGCCGTACGAGCCGCCCGCCACACCCAGGCGCGTCGTGTCCACGCCACCCCGCTCCCGCGCGATCGCGACGTCCACCGCCTTCATCAGGTCCTGATAGTCCTCCATCCCCCAGCGCCCGCGCGACGCGAACGTGAACTCGTGCCCGTATCCGGTGGAGCCGCGTGGGTTGACGAGCAACACCCAGTATCCCTGCCCCGCGAGCATCTGCATCTCCGGGAAAAAGACGTTGCCGTAGTTCCAATGCGGTCCGCCGTGAACGTACAGGATCAAGGGGTAGCTCCTGCCGGCGCGGTAGCCGTGCGGACGCATCAGGAACGCCTCGACACGCAGGCCGCCCCCGCTCGAGAACCAGAACGTGTCCGCCGGGATCGTCACGAGCCCGGCGACGAGCGAGTCATTGAACGTGGTGAGCCGGCGATCGGGCCCCTGCACGAGGCCGGACGCGATCGGCGCGATGTAGAGCTCCACCGGATGGGTGACGTCGCTCGCGGTGTAGGCCAGCGAGCGACCGTCGCGGCTCAGGGTGAAGCCGCCGAGTTGCCGCTCCCCGCTCGTCACCTGGCGCACCGGGCCGCCGGTAGCGGCCACGGCGAACAGGTGGATGTTGCCGCGCGTCTCCGCGCCGAAGTAGAGCGTCCGGCCATCCGGCGCCCAAAACGGCTCCTGGGGGTCGAGGTCCCAGGCGGCCGTCAGGTTGCGCGTCGCGCCGCCCGTCGCGGGGACCACGCACACGTCGTTTTCCTCGCCGCGCCCCTTGGAGCAGAGAAAGGCGACGGCCTTGCCGTCGGGTGACCACGCCGGGTCGTGACTCTCGGCGTACGGCGTGACGATCCTGCGGATCGTGCCATCCGCGATCGTGAGCACGTACAGCTGCGGCCGGACCTGGTCCCGCCGCTCCTGCACTTCCGTCGAATCCTGGACGAACGCGACCGCGCGACCGTCTGGGGACCAGGCTGGGTCGGTCTGGCTCAACTCACCGGTCGTGAGCTGTTTCGGTTCGCCGCCGGCGAGCGGCACGAGGTAAAGATGGCGCGGGCGTCGTGTCTCGCGGGGCGGCACGAGGCCGCGCTCGTCCTCGACCAGCGGCAGCGAGGTGTACACGCGGCCGTCGAACCGCTTCACGTCAGGCCCGCGGGTGATGGCGAGCGGCGAGACGCGGTTGCGCCAGGTTTGCTGCTTCAGGCTGTCGGGCTCCGCCCCACGCCAGCCGTACAGCAGCGATTTTCCGTCCGGCGAGAAGATTGGCAGCGCGTGCACGCCGCGGACTTGAAACGCTTCACCGCCCGGCGTGCCGGTGCGGAGGAACCAGACGTCGTCGTCGAACCCCTCGCGCTTGCTCGCGAACGCCAGCAGCGTCCCATCGGCCGACCACACTGGGCTCGCCGCCTCGCTGGCGGGGCTGGTATAGCGGAACGGGGGCGCCGAGCCGTCCGTCGCCGCCATCCAGACTTCGGTGTGGCGCCGGTCCTTGTCCTCGACGACCGTGCTGACCGTGAACGCCACGCGCCGCGCGTCCGGCGCGAGACGCGGCTCACTGACGAACGTGAGGCGGTAATAGTCGGTGGCTTGAAAGGGGCGGGGCGAACCCTGGGCGGCCAATAGGCCGATCGCCAGGGCGGGCAGCAGCGAGCGCGCGTTCATGCGATGCTCAAGGGTGTTCCGGGAGGCAGAAAACTATCCGGTGGTGCCGGGCAACGCGACGGGCGGCCGGCGGGCATCGGCCGCCGCACCGCCCGTCCACCTGCCCGCCGTCGTTACGGCAGTTTGTGAAGCTCCACCCGCCGGTTCTGCGCGCGCCCTTCCGCCGTGGCGTTCGGCGCCACGTAACCCGTCGGGCCATAACCCTTCGCCACCATACGCGCGGGCAACACGCCCTTCCGCGCGAGATACGCGCGGACCGCCGCCGCGCGTGCCTGCGACAGCCGGACGTTCCCGAACTTCGTCCCCGTGCTGTCGGTGTATCCCGCGATCTCGATCCGGATGTCCGGGTTCGCAACCAGCGACGCCGCGACGGCGTCCAGCACGGCGTACGAATCCCGGGTCAACGCCGATCTTCCGCTCTGGAAATTGACGCCGCGCAGCACGAGTGTCGGCCGCGGCGGCGCCCCCGGGACTGCCGCCCGCACCGACTCCGGCGCGAACAGGATGAGACACCCATTGGCGTCCACCGGAGCTCCCGGCGGGGCAGGGGGGCACTTGGGCGGCGCCGCCGGCGGTGCGGCCGCGGGCTGCGGCGCCGCTTTGACGGCCTCGGCCGCCACTGGACACCCTACGGCGTCGACCTTTGTACCAGGCGGCGTATTGGGACATTGGTCGATGCCGTCCGGCACGCCGTCGAGATCGGAGTCGAGCGGGCAGCCACTCGCGTCCACGATCGCGCCCTTAGGCGTGTTGGGGCACTTGTCCAGGCCGTCCGGCACGCCGTCGCCGTCCGAGTCGATGGGACAGCCCTTCGCGTCGACGGTGGCGCCGGCCGGGGTGTTGGGGCACTGATCGATCCCGTCGGGCACGCCGTCGCCGTCCGAGTCCATGGGACAACCCTTCGCATCGACCGTGGCGCCGGCTGGGGTGTTGGGGCATTGGTCGATCCCGTCGGGCACGCCGTCGCCGTCCGAGTCCATCGGACAACCCTTCGCATCCACGGTCGCGCCGGCCGGGGTGTTGGGGCACTGGTCGATCCCGTCGGGCACCCCGTCACCATCCGAGTCGATGGGGCAGCCCTTCGCGTCCACGTGGGCGCCGAGCGGGGTGTTCGGACAGGCGTCTTTGTTATCGGGGACGCCGTCGTGATCGGAGTCCTTGGGCGGGCCGCCTCCCCCGAGGTGGAAGACCGAAAGCCCGGCCGTCGCGACGTAGTGTCTCGGGTTTGCGGGGCCGAACGTGGACTGGGTGCTCGGGGTGTAGATGGCGCGGCCCTCGACCCGCACCGCGATGCGGTTTGACAGGAACAGCCTGACGCCGGCCCCGCCGTGGGCCGCGTTGTCCGTGAACTTGTAGGGGGCCCGCGTGCCGAAGTCGAGCAGCGAATAGCCACCCAGGACGTACACCATCAGCCGGTCCACGTGCAGCACGTTGAGGACGAGGGAGGCGCTG